>Ga0315910_10000485_pt1 | contig 39604 bp, 27 predicted proteins | sample EdamamesoilMG_FD_204470 | JGI IMG/M metagenome (GOLD analysis project Ga0315910, IMG submission 204470) | Garden soil microbial communities collected in Santa Monica, California, United States - Edamame soil | ecosystem: Environmental > Terrestrial > Soil > Garden | place: USA: California...
TGTCGTTGAAGGCGATCTCCTGGGCGTGCAGCGAGCGGCCTGAGGTCTGCGAATGGAATTTCAGCTTCTGCGAGCGCTCGTTCGCGCCGTACCTGCGCTCCATCGCCACCGCCCAGATGCGCCGCGCGACGCGCCCGAGCACGGTGTACTCCGGGTCCATGCCGTAGCTGAAGAAAAAGGAAAGGTTCGGCGCGAAATCGTCGATCGCCATGCCGCGCGCGAGATAGGTCTCGACGAAGGTGAAGCCGTTGGCGAGCGTGAAGGCGAGCTGGCTGATCGGGTTGGCGCCGGCCTCGGCGATGTGGTAGCCGGAGATCGAAACGGAATAGAAATTCTTCACCCTGTGGTCGATGAAGTACTGCTGGATGTCGCCCATCACCTTGAGCGAGAACTCGGTGGAAAAAATGCAGGTGTTCTGGCCCTGGTCTTCCTTGAGGATGTCCGCCTGCACGGTGCCGCGCACGGCGGAAAGGGTTCTCGCCTTCAGGTCCCGGAGCTCTTTTTCGGTCGGATTCCTGTTTTTATCCGCCTTGAATTTCTCCACCTGCTGGTCTATCGCGGTATTGAAAAACATGGCGAGGATGGTCGGCGCCGGGCCGTTGATGGTCATCGAGACCGAGGTCTGCGGCGAGCACAGGTCGAAGCCCGCGTACAGCGCCTTCATGTCGTCCAGCGTCGCGATCGAGACGCCGGAGTTGCCGACCTTGCCGTAAATGTCGGGCCGCTCATCCGGATCGAATCCGTACAGCGTGACCGAGTCGAACGCAGTCGACAGGCGCTTGGCCGGCATGTCCTTGGAGAGCAGGTGAAAGCGCCGGTTCGTGCGGAATGGATCGCCTTCGCCGGCGAACATGCGCGTCGGGTCCTCATTCTCGCGCTTGAACGAAAACACGCCCGCGGTATAGGGGAATTCGCCGGGCAGGTTTTCGCGCAGTCGCCAGCGGAGAATCTCGCCCTCGTCGTCGTATCTGGGCAGCGCGACTTTGCGCATCCGTGTGCCCGACAGCGACGTCGTCGTGAGCTTCGTATGCACTTCCTTGCCGCGCACCTTCACTACGTGCTCGTCGCCTGCGTACGCCGCCTGCGTCTTCGGCCAGTCCTCAAGAAGCTTCCTCGCGCGCTCGTCCAGCGCCGCGGACTTCTGCGCGATCAATGCATCGAGTTCCACGGGCGCGGCGCTGCCGAGCATCTTCTTCGCCGCGCCCAGCTGCTGGCGCTCGCGCGCAACGCGCGCCTGCGCTTCGGCGTACTGGTGGTAGCCGCGGACCGATTCGGCGATTTCTGCCAGGTAGCGCGCGCGCTTGGCCGGCACGACGATGTGCACGTCCGACGATTGCCGGGCCTTGACCGGTGCGAGCGCGCCGGGCTGCAGCGCCAGGCCCCTGTCCTTGAGTTGCGCGGCGATTCCCTGGTAAAGCGCGGTGACGCCGTCGTCGTTGAAGCGCGATGCGATGGTGCCGTAGACCGGCATCTGCTCCGGCCGCAGCGCGAAATTCTCACGGTTGCGCTGCATCTGCTTGCGCACGTCGCGCAGCGCGTCGTCGGCGCCGCGGCGGTCGAACTTGTTGATCGCCACGAAGTCGGCGAAGTCGAGCATGTCGATCTTCTCGAGCTGGCTGGCGGCGCCGAATTCGGGCGTCATCACGTACAGCGAGCAGTCCACGTGCTTGACGATCGCCGCGTCCCCCTGGCCGATACCGGAGGTCTCGACGATCACCAGGTCGAACTGCGCCGCGCGCGCGGCCGCGATGGCGTCGGGCAGGCAGGCGGCGATCTCGGCGCCGGAAGCGCGCGTCGCCAGCGAGCGCATGAAGATGCGCTCGCCATGGATCGCGTTCATCCGGATGCGGTCGCCCAGCAGCGCTCCGCCCGTCTTGCGGCGCGAGGGGTCGACCGCGAGGATCGCGATTCTCAGCCGGTCGCCCTGGTCGAGGCGGAAGCGGCGCACCAGCTCGTCGGTCAGCGAACTCTTGCCCGAGCCGCCGGTTCCCGTGACCCCGAGTACGGGGGATTTCTGCTTTTCTGCTTTCTCAAGAATCTGCTTTTTCAGGGCGGAACCGCAAACCCCGAGTTCAAATGCGGAAATCGCCTGCGCAAGCGCGCGGTGGTCGCCCGGCTTCAGGTCGGAGGGCGGCTGCTCGACCGGGCTGAAGTCGCAGCGCGCGAGCATGTCGTTGATCATGCCCTGCAGGCCCATCTTCTGGCCGTCTTCCGGTGAGTAGATGCGCGCGACGCCGTATTCCTGCAGTTCGCTGATCTCCTCGGCGACGATCACGCCGCCGCCGCCGCCGAACACGCGGATATGCGCGCCACCGCGCTGCCGCAGCAGGTCCACCATGTACTTGAAGTACTCGAGATGCCCGCCCTGGTAGGACGAGATGGCGATGCCCTGCACGTCCTCCTGCAGCGCCGCGCTGACCACTTCGTCGACCGAACGGTTGTGGCCAAGGTGGATCACTTCCGCGCCCGAGGCCTGCAGGATGCGGCGCATGATGTTGATCGAGGCGTCGTGGCCGTCGAACAGGCTCGCCGCCGTCACGAAGCGGATCTTGTGCTTCGCCTTGTAGCGCAGGCTCTTGGACTCGGACAGGTCGGTCATCGGAATACGCCCCTCCTCAGGGGGCAGACAGCGTACTTGACGTTTACGTTAACGTCAACCTGTGGCAGCCGGGCGCAGCAGGAATTCCCGGATCGCCGCGATCTGATCGTAGCTCATCAGCGCCGGGGCGTGGCCCACGCCGGGCAATTCCAGCACTTCGGTGTCGGGCCGCAGCGCGCGCATGCGCTCCAGCGTGTCGCGCGAGAGCACGTCCGACTCGGCGCCGCGCAACACCAGCGTCGGACAGCGGACCTCGGCCCAGGTGCTCCACAAATCGATGCCGGCGAGGAAATTCGGGCCCAGCGGCAGCTCCGGATCGGGCGAACTCACGCGCATCGTGTCGCCGATCGCCGGGTCGTAGCGAAGGCGGAACCGACCGTCGTCGCCGCGCGTGGCGCTGTGCTCGGCAAGATGGCGCCACTGCTCATCAGTCAGCGGCCCAAACGGCGCGCAGGCTTCGCGCAGGTAGGCCTCCACCTCGTCGATGCTCTTGAACGCACCGCCGCCCGCGATGTATCCCTTCAGCCGGTACAGCGAACCCCAGGAGATGAACGCCCCGACATCGTTGAGCACCAGGCGGCGGATCGGCGAGCCGCGCTTGGCGGCGAGCAGCATGCCGATCAATCCTCCCATTGACGTGCCCAGCCAATCGATCTGCGCGGGGCCGGCGGAATTGCGCGGTCCACGGAACGTGCCGAAAACCGCCGGCGGCGCCGGCGCGGTGATGCGCGCGATCAGCGCCGCCGCATCCGACAGGTAGGTGGAAAACCGATAGTCGCCTTTGTCCGCGAGCCATTCGCTGTCGCCGCGGCCGACCACGTCAGGGCAGACCACACGGCAATTGCCGGCCAGATCGCGCGCAAGAAAATCGAAGTCGCGACAATTGCGCGACAGACCATGCACGCAGACCACCACCTGGGAAGCCGATGGCTTGCCCCAGTCGGCATAGGCAATGCGGTGAAAACCGCCCGGCGAAAGGCTGAGAAACGATCCGCGAGAAAAGCTCACGGGCATGCGCCCAAGCATAGTGCATGCCTGCCGCCGCTGGCGCTGGCACGTTTCCTGCACTGTATCGGGCATGGACCTTCAGCACGACCTGCCTCACGACTTGAAGCACGAGTTGCGGGACAGCCTGTCGTTCGAGGACCGGATTGACGAGTTGAGCCGGCTGGCGCTGCTCGTGCTCCTGCTCGCCACGCTGGCGGCCTGCGTCGTTTAGTTCCGCGATGCGGATCCTGGTCGTCGACGAGTCCGACGAGCGCGCGGCGCTGTTGGGCGAGGCGCTGACCGCGGCCGGTCACGAAGTCATCGCCTTGCTGTCGTCCCCGCTGGAACTGCTGCGTGCGGTGGATGCGCTGCGTCCCGACGTGATCGTCATCGATACCGAATCTCCGACCCGCGACGTGCTCGAGCACGTGGTGATCGTCAGCCAGTCCAGCCCGCGGCCGATCGTGATGTTCGCCTCGGATTCGGGTGGCGAAGCAATCCGCGACGCGGTGCGCGCCGGCGTGTCGGCATATGTCGTGGACGGCCTCGACAGCAGCCGCGTCAACAGCATCGTCGAGGTAGCCTGCGCCCGCTTCGAGGAATACCAGAGCCTGAGAATCGAGCTCGCCGAGGCCAACCTCAAGCTCTCCGAGCGCAAGCTGGTGGAGCGCGCCAAGGGCATCCTGATGCGGGCTCGGGGCCTCGACGAGGATGGCGCGTACCGCGCGCTTAGGCGCATGGCGATGGACCGCAACCGGCGCATCGGCGAGGTGGCCCAGTCGGTCATCGACATGAGGGACCTGCTGGGCTAGCCGTCGCCCGAATCCTGTGCGGCGCACGGATTGCCGCACCGTTGCAGTGCAGCATTCCTGGCCGCTTTCTGGCCACCCGACGGTTCAAAACCTGATTTTGCTGGGTGATTTTCTGCTGGCACGTCGATTGCATTGCAGCAGTCGACCCGTCCGAATTACTGGTGCGGGCACGGACAAAGACGTCCAGATCGCGTGCGTATGCACGCGTCTGGGCGTTTTTTTTGGAGAACGCATTTGGCAGCAGTGCTCAAGCCGACCTTGCAGGAGTCCGCGCATGCGGCACCGGTCGTCATCGTCGGCAGCGGTCCGGTAGGCGTGCGGCTGGCGCAGGATCTCGCACGCCGCGCACCGCAGCTTGGCGTCGTACTGTATGGCGCGGAATCTCGCGAACCCTACAACAGGGTCCGCCTGTCATCTCTGCTGGCCGGCGAGTTGGGATGGGACGCCCTGACCCGAGACCTGCGCCTGCCCGCGCACGCCGCGTTGGAATCGCGCTTGGGCTGCGCCGTGGTTTCAATTGACCGCGCGGCGCGCTGCGTGCGAGACGCAGCGGGCCGGACACAGCCCTACAGCGCATTGGTGCTCGCCACCGGATCGACGCCCTACGTGCCCGATATCCCCGGCGTGCGCCTCGCAGGGGTTTTCACATTTCGTGATTTCGAGGACGCACAGCAGCTTTTCGCCCGCAGCATTCGCAGCCGACGTACGGTAGTGCTGGGCGGCGGCCTGCTGGGCCTGGAGGCCGCGCGGGCAATGCGACGGTTTCATACCGAGGTGGTCGTGGTCGAGCAGGAAGGCCGCCTCATGCCACAGCAGCTCGACGAGGAAGGCGCGCAGGCACTGCGCAGGCATGTCGAGAAACTGGGCATCACCGTGATCACCGGCGACGGCGCGCGCCAGGTGAACGGCGACCTCCGCGTGGCTTCCGTGCGCCTGCGCAGCGGCACCGAAATACCCTGCGACACGCTGGTCGTCGCTGCGGGCATCCGTCCGAACATCGCCTTGGCCCGCGCGAGCGGCATCGCAGTCGGCCGCGGCATCCGGGTGGACGACTGCCTGCGCACCAGCGATCCGGCGATCTACGCCGCGGGCGAGTGCGCGGAACACCGCGAGACGGTCTATGGCCTGGTCGCCCCGGGACTCGAGCAGGCATCGGTAATTGCGGCGCGGTTCGCCGGCGGCGAAGCGGTCTATGCCGGATCGATGACCGCAACGCGCCTCAAGGTACTGGACCTGCCGGTCTTCAGCATCGGCCGCGTGCGCGAGACCGACCGGCTCGACCTTGCGCGCAGCCGCGTACACCGGCCCACTGGCGGCTACGGCAAGATCGTCACCGAACGCGGACGCCTCATCGGCGCCATCGTCGTCGGCAAAGGCGGCGACATCGGGCGGCTGCAGGAAGCAGTCGCGCGCATGCGGCGCATCCTGCCCTGGCAGGCGTGGCGCTTCGCGCGCACCGGCTCGCCTTGGCCCGAGCCTGCGCACGCATGCGTACTCGCCTGGCCGGACAGCGTCGCGGTGTGCAACTGCACCGGGGTAACGCGCGGGCAACTCGGCGCCGCGCTGGCATCCGGATGCGCGACGGCAGAAGCGCTCGCGGCCGCGACCGGCGCTTCGACCGTTTGCGGCTCATGCCGGCCGCTGCTCGCCGAACTGGCCGGCAACGGCGTGTCTCCCGTCCCCGCGCGCGGCGCGAATATCCTGCTCTGGACTGGCGGTGCGGCGCTGGCGATCGCGCTGGTCGCCATGCTCGCGTCAATACCCTACGCCAAGAGCGTGCAGCTGCCTTGGCAATGGGACCTGCTCTGGCGCGACGGCTTCTGGAAGCAGGTGAGCGGCTACAGCGCGCTTGCGCTCGCCGCCCTCGCCGCGATCCTGTCGCTGCGCAAGCGCATCCGCCGCTTCGCCTTCGGGGATTTCGCGCTCTGGCGCGCCGCGCACGCGCTGCTTGCCGCGGCAACCCTCGCCGGGCTCGCCGTGCACACGGGCGGCCGCCTGGGCGCCAACCTGAACCTGGCGCTGATGGCGACCTTTCTCGGCGTCATCGCGCTGGGTTCGGTCGCCGGCGGCGTCGTGGCCCTCGAGCATCGGCTGGGCGCGCGCGGCGCGCGCCTGCGCCGCGGCTGGACCTGGGCGCACCTGCTGTTGTCATGGCCGGTTCCCGTATTGCTCGGCATGCACGTGTTCAAGACCTACTACTTCTGAAGACCACCTGGATCTACTGGGGAGCAATGACCATCGCGATCGGCAGCTACCTGGCGGCGGGGCTCCTGCTGAAGCGATCGGCCGATGATCGCTGGCTCGCGCCCGCGCGCTCGATGCTGCTCCCCGGCAAGACCACACACGGCCACCACCAGATCGAGCTCGCCTGTGAAAGTTGCCACAAGCCTTTCGGCGGAAAGCAGGCGCTGCAGGAATCCTGCGAACGCTGCCATGCCGCCGAGATGAAGGCGGCCAACGACACGCATCCGCTCTCCAAGTTCACAGACCCGCGCAACGCCGACCGGCTGGAAAAGCTCGATGCGACGTTGTGCGTGACCTGCCACGTCGAGCACCGTCCGGGCATCACGCTGCCGATGGGCGTCACGCTGGCGGGCGATTTCTGCTTCCACTGCCACGCCGAGATCGCAAAGGACCGCCCGAGTCACGCGGGACTCGCGTTCAACAGCTGCAACAGCGCGGGCTGCCACAAGTACCACGACAACCGGGCACTCTACGAAGATTTTCTCGCCAAGCACCTGAACGATGCGCCGGTCGCCGCCGCGCCGAGGCTGCCGCAGCGCGCACTGCGCGAGGCACTGGCGCAACTGCCGGACTATCCGGCCGACCGGTTTCCGCTCAAGGCCCTTGATGCGAGCGCGCAGGACGCGCCCGCAACCTCGCGGCCGCCGGGCGGAGTGATGCGCGACTGGCTCGAGACCTCGCACGCGAAGGCGGGCGTCAACTGCAGTGCGTGCCATCAGGCCGACAAGGGGGCGGCCTGGACCGAGCGACCCGGGCAGGCGGCGTGCGCCGGCTGCCACGGGACCGAGACCAAGGGATTTCTCACGGGCAAGCACGGCATGCGCGTCGCGGAAGGCCTGTCGCCGATGACCCCAGCACAGGCGAGACTGCCGATGCAACCGGACGCACGCGATCGGCAACTCGGTTGCACCAGCTGCCACGGCGCACACCGTTTCGACACGCGCAAGGCCGCGGTGGAAGGCTGCCTTGCCTGCCACGGCGACGACCACAGCCTCGCCTACAAGCGCTCGCCGCATTACGCGCTCTGGCAGAAGGAACTCGCAGGCACGGCGCCGGCCGGCAGCGGCGTGAGCTGCGCCAGCTGCCATCTTCCCAGGGTCGAGCACCGGATCGAGGATCTGGGACTCAAGCGTGCACTGGTGCAGCACAACCAGAACAGCACGCTGCAGCCGAACGAGAAAATGATCCGGCCGGTATGCCTCTCCTGTCACGGACTCGGCTTCGCCATCGATGCTCTCGCCGACCGCGCGCTGATATCCCGCAATTTCGCCGGCCGGCCCGGCGGACACGTCGACAGCCTCGACATGGTGACGCGCCGCCTGCGCGAGCTGCGGGACAAGCGCCGCAAGCCCGAGGACAAATCCTGAATCCAGTTTCCCAGCAAAGGAGCAGCAAATGAAAGCACGCATTGCAATCGGAATCGCAGGCCTCTCCTGTGCCGCTGCCGCGTCGGCGCAGGTCTCCTACAAGGAGCTGACCGACGCGCTGCACCTCGTCATGGAGTCCGACCGCACGGTGTACACGCGCCAGGTGGTCAACCGCCTGCAGAACGAGGAGAAAGTGATCAAGGCGAGCGAGCACTTCAAGGACGACAAGGCGCTGCCGCTGCCGGCGCAGATGTTCCGCTTCGGCTCGGAAATGGTGGCCGAAAAGAAACCTGCCTTCAGCTACTCGCTGCTCTCGCTCTGGCCGATCAACAAGCAGAACGCAGCCAAGACGCCAGCCGAGAAGGAGGGCCTCGACGCCGTGGCCAAGGATCCGAGTAAGCCGTACTACAAGGAGGAGATGCTCGGCAAGGTGAAGTACTTCACCGCCGTGTATGCCGACCGCGCGGTTTCGCCCGCCTGTGTCAGTTGTCACAACGAGCACAAGGACACTCCGAAAAACGACTTCAAGCTCGGCCAGACCATGGGTGGCGTCGTGATTCGCGTGCCGATGAAATAGCCGCCATGTCCCGCGCCCTCCTTGTCCTCGTCGCGGCGGCGCCGCTCTGGGTCCAGGCCCAGGACTATCCGAAATTTCCCGGGCCCCGCCTCAGTGCGGGCCGTGAAGTCTGGCTCGGCACCTGCATGGTCTGCCACACCGAGCCCGCCTCGGGCGCGCCGCAGATCACGGACAAGTCGGCCTGGGCGCCGCGCATTGCAAAAGGAAAGGAGGCGCTCTACCGCAGCGCGCTCGGCGGCTTCTCGGGGCCCAAGGGCACCGAGATGCCGGCGCGCGGCGGCAATGGCTCGCTTTCCGAAGAGCAGGTCCGCATGGCCGTCGATTACATGACGGCGGCCGCATCGAAGTCTCCGTAGTCCTCACATGGGAGCAATGTCATGACACCGAAGCAAGTCGAACTCGTACAGGGAAGCTGGAAAAAGGTGCTGCCGATTGCGGACACCGCCGCGGAATTGTTCTACGGCCGTCTGTTCACTGCCGACCCCGCTCTCAAGCCGCTGTTCAAGGGTGATATGAAGGCGCAAGGGCGCAAGCTGATGACGATGATCGGTACTGCGGTCAACGGCCTCACCAAGCTCGACAGCATCGTTCCGGCAGTACAGGACCTTGGGCGCCGCCACGTCAAGTACGGCGTCAAGGACAAGGACTACGACACCGTCGGTGGCGCATTGCTTTGGACGCTCGAGCAGGGACTGGGAGATGCTTTCACCCCCGAAGTCAAGGAGGCATGGGCGACGACCTACGGCGTGCTGGCAAAAACCATGAAAGATGCGGCTGCGACTGTCGCGGCCTGAACGCGGCGTGGCCCACGAACGGAAGAAAAGACGTGAATTCCTGCGCCGCAGCGCGCTGCTTGCGGGCGGCAGCCTTGTGACAATGACGCCCGAGGGTCTGCGCGCCGCAGCCTGGGCGGGGGGATCCGACGCGCCAGAGAAGCGCGAACTGCGCATTGGCTTCATGCCGCTCACCGATTGCGCGCCGCTGGTGGTCGCCTCGGCGCTGGGCTTCGACAGGAAATACGGCGTGCAATTCCGCCTGTCGCGGCAAGCGTCGTGGGCGGCGATCCGCGACAAACTGCTGGCCGGCGAACTCGATGCTGCGCACGCGTTGTACGGCCTGCCCTACGGCGTACAGCTCGGTATCGGCGGCCCGCGGCGCGACATGGCGGTGCTGATGACGCTGAACGCCAACGGGCAGGGGATCTCCGTGGCGCGTTCGCTGGCGGACGACGGCGTGATCGACGGCGCCTCGCTGGCGGATCGGGTTCGCCGGCAACCCGGAAAGCTCGTCTTTGCGCAGACTTTTCCCACCGGCACGCATGCGATGTGGCTGAATTACTGGCTGGCGGCTCACGGCATGGATCCGCTGCGCGACGTACGCACGATCGTCGTTCCGCCGCCGCAAATGATCGAGAACGTTCGCGCCGGCCACATCCATGCGTTCTGCGTCGGCGAACCCTGGAATCATTACGGCATCGTCGACGGCTCTTCCGTGCACCTCGCCAGCTCGCAGGACGTATGGCCGGATCACCCGGAAAAGGTGCTCGGTGCCACCAGGGATTTTGTGCGCAGCCACCCCAATACGGCGCGAGCCATGATCATGGCGCTGCTCGAGGCCTGCCGCTGGATCGACGCCTCCCATGAGAACCGCGAGCGCATGACGGAGCTCATTGCGGCTCCGACCTATGTGAACGTGCCGGTCGAAGTCATCGCCGACCGGATCCATGGCCGCTACCAGAACGGCCTGGGCCGCACGTGGAACGATCCCAGGCCGATGCGTTTTCACGCCGGGGGTACGGTCAATTTCCCGTGGTTGTCGGATGGCATGTGGTTCCTGACGCAGTTCCGCCGCTGGGGATTGCTGGCGCGGGATCCGGATTACGCCGCCGTGTCGGCTTCGATCAATCAGATCGCGCTGTACCGCGAGGCTGCGGACGCGCTGCGGGTGCCGCTGCCGGCGGATCCGTTGCGCAGCACACGGCTGATCGACGGCGCAATATGGTCGGGAGCGCAACCCGAACTGTTCGCAAAGGTGCCCGCCGACCAGTCCTGACCATCGGCGCGGACTTGGAGCTTGCTTGAACTGCACCGCACCATTATCGTGCGGCGCGGCGACCTGATATTTGCCCGTAAGTGAGGGCACTCCGGGCAACTCGCTGTTCTAAAAGACGTTCCTGCAACGTACGTCCCGTGGCACGTCGATTGCTATCTCTTATTTGCCGGGCGCAATGGTGCGTTCGGGACGGACAACGACGTTCGCGCGCGCCCCACGGCGCGGTCGAGCGTTTTTTTTTGGCCAACGAATGCTGCAGGAGAGGATGTTCATGTCGAATCGCCGCAAGTTCCTGTCTTCCGCCTCGGTACTGCTGGGCGCGTCGCTATTTCCGGTGACATCACAGGCGCAGCAGAAAAAGGCGCGCCCGGAGAAGGAGGCGCTCAAATTCGGCTTCATCAAGCTGACCGACATGGTGCCGCTGGCGATCGCCTACGAGAAGAAGTACTTCGATGACGAAGGGTTGTTCGTCACGCTCGAGGCGCAGGCCAACTGGAAGGTCCTGCTCGACCGGGTTATCGACGGCCAGCTCGACGGCGCTCACATGCTGGCCGGACAGCCGCTGGGCGCGACGATCGGCTTCGGCACCAAAGCGGCGGTGGTCACCGCGTTCAGCATGGACCTCAACGGCAATGCGATTACCGTATCGAACGAAGTCTGGAAGGAAATGAAGAAACACCTGCCGATGAAGGACGGCAGGCCGGAGCATCCGGTGCGTGCCGAGGCGCTAAAGAAAGTCGTCGACAAGTTCAAAGCCGAGGGCAAGCAATTCAAGATGGGAATGGTGTTCCCGGTTTCGACGCACAATTACGAGCTGCGCTACTGGCTCGCCTCGGGCGGCATCCACCCGGGCTACTACTCGGCGAGCGACGTCAACGGCCAGACCAAGGCGGAAGTGCTGATCTCTGTGACTCCGCCGCCACAGATGCCGGCCACGCTGGAAGCCGGCACCATCAACGGCTACTGCGTCGGCGAACCCTGGAATCAGCAGGCCGTGGCCAAGGGCATCGGCGTGCCGGTGATCATCGACGACGACATCTGGAAGAACAATCCCGAGAAGGTCTTCGGCGTCACCAAGGCCTGGGCCGAGAAGAATCCGCGCACGCACGTCGCGGTGGTCAAGGCGCTGATACGCGCCGGCATGTGGCTTGATGCCAGCATGGCGAACCGGATCGAAGCGGTGAAGATCATCTCGAAAGCGAACTATGTCGGCGCCGATGAAGAGGTCATCGGCAACAGCATGACCGGTACTTTCGAGTACGAGAAGGGCGACAAGCGCCCGGCGCCCAATTTCAACCAGTTCTTCCGCAACAACGCCACCTACCCCTACTACAGCGACGCCATCTGGTACCTCACGCAGATGCGCCGCTGGGGACAGATTCCGGAAGGCAAGCCGGACAGCTGGTACTTGGACGTCGCCAAGCAGGTCTACCTGCCGGCCGTATACCTGCAGGCGGCCAGGGAGCTGGTCGCCGAAGGCAAGGCAAAGGAAACGGATTTCCCCATGAAGTCCGACGGCCATCGCGGCGAGCAGAGCGGTTTCATCGACGGCATCAAATTCGACGCGAGGAAACCGAATGACTATCTGGGCAAATTCAAGATCGGCCTGAAGGGCGGCGACAAGGTCTGACCCGGGACGCCACGGAGCCACTGTCATGAAGAACCTCATCCGCCAACTTGCTTTCACAAGCGACCCGCGCGAACGCGCGCGGAACTTGTTCCTTGCGCTCGGCGCACCGCTGCTGGCGATAGCGCTGTTCCTCTGGCTGTGGTCTGTGAGCGCGGCGCGCGTGCAAACCAGCCTGGGTACGGTGCCCGGCCCGGCGCAGGTGCTGGCGCAGGCCAAGGCGCTACTCGACGATCACCGTGATGAGCGCGCCAAGCAGGCGGATTTCTACCAGCGCCAGGAAGAGCGCAACCGCCAGCGCCGTGCCGAGGATCCGTCCGCCGAAATCACGGTGCACCGGTGGACCGGCAAGGCCACCTTCATAGACCAGATCGTTACCAGCCTGAAAACCGTCTTTACCGGTTTTCTGATCGCCTCGCTGGTGGCAGTACCGCTCGGAATCCTGTGCGGATTGAGCCGGACGATCCAGGCTGCGCTGAACCCGATGATCCAGATTTTCCGGCCGGTTTCGCCGCTGGCCTGGCTGCCGATCGTCACGCTGATCGTGAGCGCGGTTTACGTCACCAGCGACGCGGCGCTGTTCCAGAAATCGTTCCTCGTGTCGGCGATCACGGTCACGCTCTGCTCGCTCTGGCCCACGCTCATCAACACCGCAGTGGGCGTGACTTCCGTGGACCGCGATCTGCTCAACGTTTCGCGTGTGCTGCAACTGCCCTGGACCACCAAGGTAAGCAAAATAATCGTGCCCTCCGCCCTGCCCTACATCTTCACCGGCATGCGCCTGTCGCTCGGCGTGGGCTGGATGGTGCTGATCGCCGCGGAAATGCTGGCTCAGAATCCGGGGCTGGGCAAATTCGTCTGGGACGAATTCCAGAACGGCAGCCAGGAATCGCTCAGCCGGATCATGGTCGCCGTGGTGACCATCGGCGTCATCGGCTTTCTGCTCGACCGGATCATGCTCGGCCTGCAGCAGTTGTCGGCGCGCCGCTAGCCACCATGACCTCCGCCGCCACGCTCGCCAGGATTCCGGCGCCCGCTGCCGCGCAGAGTGCCGGCGCGCCGCAATCCGGCGCAGCGCCGGCGGCGCTGGAACTGCGCGGCGTGGCCAAGGCATACGGAAGCGGCGCCACGCGCAGCGAAATCCTTCAGGACATCAATCTATCCGTCGGCGAGGGCGAGTTCGTGGCCATCGTCGGCTTTTCCGGCAGCGGCAAGACCACTCTCGTCAGCCTGCTCGCCGGGTTGATCCGCGCCGACGCCGGCGAAGTCCTCAAAAGCGGCAAGGCGGTGCGCGGCCCGGGGCCGGACCGCGGTGTCGTGTTCCAGAACTACTCCCTGCTGCCTTGGCTCACGGTCAGCGAAAACGTGGCGCTTTCCGTCGACTGCGTATTCGCCAGGCTGCCGAAGGCCGAGCGGGCCGCCCGGACCGCGCATTACGTAAACATGGTCGGCCTCTCGGCCGCCGCCTACAAGCGGCCGGCCGAACTCTCCGGCGGCATGCGCCAGCGCGTCGCGGTGGCTCGCGCACTGGCCGCGAATCCCGATGTGCTGCTGCTCGACGAACCACTGTCGGCGCTCGATGCGCTGACGCGTGCCAATCTCCAGGATGAAATCACGCGGATCTGGAGCGAGGAAAGGAAAACCGTCCTGCTGATTACCAACGATGTCGACGAGGCGTTGATCCTCGCCGATCGCATCATCCCGCTCGAGCCGGGACCGCGCGCCTCGCTTGGCCCCGCATTCAAGGTGGACCTGCCCCGTCCACGCGATCGGCGCGCCCTGAACCACAACGTGCGCTTCAAGGAACTGCGCGGCGCCGTGACGCAATACCTGATCGATGCGGGCGGACGGCGCGCCTCGACACAGGCCGCCAAGATCATCCAACTCCCGCTGCTCAAGCCCCAGGTCAAGGCGGCGGGCGACCGCCGCAAGCTGGTATCTCCGCTGAGGATGCGCCATACCGCGTGGCTGGAGGCCCTGGAAGCGCAAGAGCGCGCCGCGCCCGCGCCGCGGGACCTGACTGCCGTCGCGCATCGGGATCGATTCGTCGAATTCTCGCGGCTGGGCAAGACCTATCCGACGCCGAACGGGCCGCAGAAAGTGGTGGACGGCTTCGAGCTGAAGATCGCAAGGGGCGAATTCGTCTCGATCATCGGACATTCCGGTTGCGGCAAGTCCACCGTACTCTCGATGGTTGCCGGCCTGGCCGACGTGACCGAGGGCGTGATCATCCTGGACGGCCGGGAAATCGCCTCGGCCGGGCCCGACCGGGGCATCGTTTTCCAGGCGCCGAGCCTGGTGCCCTGGCTGACCGCCTACGAAAACGTCGAACTCGGGGTACGCCGCGTCTACCCGCAGGCCTCGCCCGCAGAACGGCGCGACACTGTCGAGCACTACCTGGGCCGCGTCGGACTCGCCGACGCTTCGGCGAAGCGGGCGTCGGATCTATCCAACGGCATGAAGCAGCGCGTGGGCATTGCGCGCGCGTTCGCGCTCGCGCCCAAACTGCTGCTTCTTGACGAACCCTTCGGCATGCTCGACTCCCTCACGCGCTGGGAGTTGCAGGAAGTGCTGATGGATGTCTGGGCCAAGAACCAGATCACCGCCGTCGTCGTAACGCACGACGTCGACGAAGCGATCTTGCTCGCGGACCGCGTGGTGATGATGACCAACGGCCCTCGCGCCAGGGTCGGCCAGATCATGGAGGTGCCCCTGCCGCGACCGCGTACGCGGCGCGCGCTGCTCGCCCACCCGCGCTACTACGAACTGCGCGAAACCCTGATCCGGTTCCTCGAGGAATGCGGCCACACGTCACCCTGATGCGCATCGCGGTCATCGGCAACGGCATGGTGGGGCAGCGCTTCCTCGAGCAACTGGTCGCGCATGCCAGGGGGCGGAACACCCAGGTCGAAATCACAGTGTTCTGCGAGGAGCCGCGCCCGGCCTACGACCGCGTGCAGTTGACGAGCTTTTTTTCCGGCAAGAGCGCGAAGGACCTGAACGTCGTTCCCGAGAAGTTTTTCCAGGAACACGGCGTGACGCTGCGCCTGAACGACAGCGTGCTCGCCGTCGACCCGGTGAAGAAGGTGGTGCGCTCGGCGCGCTACAAGGAAGTACCCTACGACAAGCTGGTATTCGCCACCGGCTCCAGTCCTTTCGTGCCGCCGGTCGCGGGCCACGACCGGCGCGACTGTTTCGTGTACCGCACCATCGAGGATCTGGAGACCATCGCATCCAAGGCAGCCGGAGCGCAAACCGGCACGGTCATCGGCGGCGGCCTGCTCGGGCTTGAGGCGGCGAAAGCACTGAAGGATCTCGGGCTGGAAACGCACGTGGTCGAATTCGCGCCACGGCTGATGGCGGTGCAACTCGACGACTCGGCCGGCCGCCTGCTGAGGCGCAAGATCGAGGCGCTCGGCGCCAAGATCCACGTGTCGAAGAACACGAAGGAGATCGTCCAGGGCGACCAGGCCCGCAACAGGCTGGTGTTCGTCGACGGCACCAGCCTGGAGACGGACCTGGTGGTGTTCTCCGCGGGCATCCGGCCGCGCGACGAACTGGCGCGCTCTGCCGGCATCGCCGTCGGCGAGCGCGGCGGCATCCGCATCAATTCGCATTGCCAGACCGCCAATCCGGACATCTACGCCATCGGCGAGTGCGCGTTGTGGGAAGGGCGCACCTTCGGCCTCGTGGCGCCCGGCTATCAGATGGCCGAGGTCGCGGCGCGCCACCTGCTCGGCGAATCTCAGCTGCAGTTCCTCGGCGCCGACATGAGCACCAAGCTGAAGCTTATGGGCGTAGACGTATGCTCAATCGGCGACGCGCACGGCAGCACGCCCGGCGCGCTCAACTACGTTTTCACCGACGAAGCGGCTGGCGTCTACAAGAAGCTGGTGGTCGCGGAAGACCGCAAGCAGCTGCTCGGCGCGATCCTGGTCGGCGATGCGGCCGATTACGGCACGCTGCTGCAGATGGCGCTCAATCCGATGCCGCTGCCCGAGCATCCGGAAGAGCTGATCCTGCCGGCGCGGGAAGGCAAGAAGGGCCTCGGCATCGATCTGCTGCCGGATTCGGCCCTGGTCTGCTCCTGCAATGGAGTAACCAAAGGTGCGATCTGCGGCGCAATTGCCGATGGCTGCAACTCTTTAGGATCTTTAAAAACAAAAACAAAAGCCGCCACCAGTTGCGGCGGCTGCGGCCCGATGGCCAAGCAGATCCTCGACGCCGAGATGAAGAAGCGCGGCTTCAAGGTCAACAACCATCTGTGCGAGCACTTCGGCTTCTCGAGACAAGAACTGTTTCATCTTGTCCGAATTGAAAAACTGAAAACTTTTGAGGAAATCCTAGACAAACACGGCCGGGGCAGAGGCTGCGACATCTGCAAGCCGGCGGTGGCGTCTATCCTCGCCTCGTGCTGGAACGAGATGATTCTGAAGCCGAAGCACGCGCCGCTGCAGGATACCAACGACCATTTCCTCGCCAACTTGCAGAAGGACGGCACGTACTCGGTCGTACCCCGGGTTCCCGGCGGCGAGATTACCCCGGCCAAGCTGATCGCCATCGGCGAGGTGGCGAAGAAGTTCGGCCTCTATACCAAGATTACCGGCGCGCAGAGGATCGACCTGTTCGGCGCGCGCGTCGAGCAGCTGCCGCTGGTCTGGAAGGAGCTGATCGACGCCGGCTTCGAATCCGGCCACGCCTACGGCAAGGCGCTGCGGACGGTCAAATCCTGCGTCGGCAGCACTTGGTGCCGCTATGGCGTGCAGGACTCGGTGGCCATGGCGATCCGCATCGAGCAGCGCTACCGCGGCCTGCGCTCGCCGCACAAGCTGAAGATGGCGGTGTCGGGCTGCACGCGCGAATGCGCCGAGGCGCAGGGCAAGGATGTCGGCGTCATCGCCACCGAGAAGGGCTGGAACATGTATGTCTGCGGCAATGGTGGCATCAAGCCGAGGCACGCCGATCTTCTTGCGAAAGATCTGTCGGATGAGCAATTGATCAAATACATCGACCGCTTCCTGATGCTCTACATCCGCACGGGCGACCGGCTGCAGCGCACCAGCACCTGGCTGGAGAACCTGGAAGGAGGCATCGACTATGTGCGCAGGGCCGTCTGCGAGGATTCGCTCGGCATCGGTGCCGAGCTCGAGGCCGACATGCAGAAGTTCGTCGACAGCTATGCATGCGAGTGGAAGAAGGCGATCGAGACGCCTGAGGTCCTGAAACGCTTCCGCCATTTCGTGAACAGCGACGCGCCGGACAGCAACGTGGTGTTCGTAGCGGAGCGTGAGCAGATCCGGCCGGCCCGGCCCGAGGAGCGGGAGACCGATCTTGAAACCGCATGAGGCCATGGCAACGCGCGTCTGCCCGCTGGAGGACATCGTTCCCAACGCCGGCGTGGCGGCCCTCGTCGAAGGCGAGCAGGTCGCGATATTCAGGCTGACGGATGACGAGACGTCCAGCGACAGCGTCCACGCAGTGGGCAATCGCGACCCGTTTTCCGGCGCCAACGTCCTGTCGCGCGGCATCGTAGGCGACCTCAAGGGCGAGCTGGTCGTCGCCTCGCCCGTCTACAAGCAGCACTTCAGCCTGACGACCGGCCGCTGCATCGAGGACGCGTCTGCACGGATCCCCGTCTACGACGCGCGCGTCGAGGAAGGCTGGGTCGTCGTCGAGCCGCGCAAGCAGGTCGCGACCACCTGCTGCTACTGCGGGGTCGGATGCGGCATGGTGGTTTCGACGCACAAGCGCGGGATTTTTTCCGTGAAGGGCGACAACTCGCACCCGGCAAATCGCGGGCAGTTGTGCACCAAGGGCGCCGCTCTGCATCTGTCGACTGACACAGGGACGCGCCTGCTCTACCCCGAGGTCGACGGGGCGCGAAGCACCTGGGAACGGGCGCTCGACCACGCGGCCGAAAAATTCCGGCAGGTCATCGCAGCGCACGGCCCGGACGCCGTGGCCTTTTACATCTCCGGCCAGCTGCTCACCGAGGATTATTACGTCTTCAACAAGCTCGCCAAGGGCCTGGTCGGCACCAACAACGTCGATACCAACTCGCGCCTGTGCATGTCGTCCGCGGTGGCGGGATATAAGCGATCGCTCGGGGCCGATGCGCCGCCTTGCGCCTACGAGGACATCGACGAAGCCGACCTGATCCTGATCGCCGGCTCGAACACCGCCTTCGCCCATCCCATCGTCTACCGGCGCATCGAGGAAGCGCGCGCGAAGAATCCCGCCCTCAAGCTCGTGGTCGTCGATCCGCGCGCCACCGTCACCGCGCGCGCGGCCGACCTGCATCTCGCGCTCAAACCCGGAACCGATATCGCTCTTTTCAACGCGATGCTGCACGTGCTTCGCCGAGAAGGTTTTTTCGCTTCCTCATTCGTAGAAAAACACACCGAAAACGTCGAAAAACTCCAATCGCTTCTGGACTACTGGACGCCCGAGAAGGCGGCCGAAGTCTGCGACCTTTCCGTCGATAGTATCGTCGAGGCGGCGCGCCTGTTCGGCGGCGCGAAGGCCGCGCTTTCGCTCTATTGCCAGGGCCTCAATCAGTCGGCGAGCGGAACCTGGAAGAACTGCGCGCTCATCAATCTGCACCTGGCCACCGGCCAGATCGGCCGGCCCGGTGCCGGACCTTTCTCCCTCACCGGCCAGCCGAACGCCATGGGCGGGCGCGAGGTCGGCGGGATGGCGAACCTGCTCTCGGGCCACCGGGACGTGGACAACCCGGCGCACAGGAAGGAAGTCGCCTCGCTGTGGGGTGTCGATGCCGTTCCCGCGAATCCCGGCAGGACCGCGGTGGAGATGTTCGAGGCCATCGGCCGCGGCGAGATCAAGGCGGTGTGGATCACGTGCACCAATCCGGTCCAGTCGATGCCCGATGCGAACGCGGTGCGCAAGGCGCTCGAGCGCGCCGAGTTCGTCGTCGTCCAGGAAGCCTACCGCGACGCCGAAACCTGCGACTACGCGGACGTGCTGCTCCCCGCATCGACCTGGGCGGAAAAGGAAGGCACCGTCACCAACTCCGAGCGGCGCATCTCGCGCGTGCGCGCGGCCGTGTCGCCGCCCGGTGAAGCCCGCGCGGATTGGAAGATTGCAGTCGACTTCGCGCAGCGGCTCTCGCCTGCGGGACAAATCCTGTTTTCCTATCAGAACCCGGAACAGATTTTCAACGAGCACCGCGAAAGCACGCGCGGACGCGACCTCGACATCTCGGGGCTGTCCTACGCCGTGCTCGAGCGCGACGGGCCGCAGCAATGGCCTTACCCGGAAGGCGCGAAGGGCGGCCGCACGCGGCTCTACACCGATGGCGTTTTTCCGACGCCCTCCGGACGCGCGCGCTTCGTCGCCACCGAATACCAGCCTCCGGCCGAGGAGCCGGACGCCGAATTCCCGCTCCGGCTCAACACGGGAAGGCTCCGCGACCAGTGGCACAGCATGACGCGCACCGGGCTCGTGCCGCGCCTGTTCAGCCACAGCTCGGAGGCCGAAATTTCTTTAAGTCATTTTGATTGCAAAAAAAACAATCTTTCAAACCGCAGCCTAGTCCGCGTCGCGAGCCGCCGCGGCAGCTCAATCATGAAAGTTCGCGTTTCGGACGACATGCGCCCAGGCGACGCTTTCATCGCGATGCACTGGGGTGGCCGCTTCACGGGCGGCGTCGGCACCAACGCGCTCACTGTTCCCGCGATCGATCCGTATTCCAAGCAGCCCGAGCTCAAGCACGCCGCGGTTCGCATCGAATCCTTTGTCGCGCGCTGGCGCGGCGTCTTTGCCGCACCGGCGACCCCGGAGCGGCAGCGTGTTGCCACGGCCTCGCTCGCGCGCTTCGATTACGCCTCCCTGTCCCTCGCCGATGGCCCGGAGATCCTCCTGCGCCTCGAACTCGCCTCCGCCGGCGAGCCTGACCTTGCCGCGCTTACGGCGCTGGAGAAAGCCTTCGGCCAGCCGCCGGAAACCGACATCGAAGCGCTCGAACCCGCAGTCTGCGCCTGCTTCAAGGTGAGCGAGGCCGAGATCCGTAGCGCAGTCGCCGCCGGTGCGACGCTCGCCGCGCTGCAGAAGGACCTGAAGTGCGGCACGAATTGCGGCTCCTGCGTGCCCGAACTGCGCCGGCTCGCCGCGGCCTAGGCCGCGACACGAAGTATCAATCCCGGTAGGAAGGGTCTTTCGCGTCGACGAGGCGCTGCATCGCGGCGAACACGTCGTCGCAGGTGCGTTTCTCGCCGGGTCCGGATTCGCGCACGGTCTGCGCGAACACCTCGCTTCTGATCGGGTTCAGCGCGCCGGCGCTGCTGGCGGCGATCTGCACGTCGCAGGCCCGTTGCAGCGTCCAGAGCGTCATGTAGGCCTCCGCCACCGACGGACCCCAGGCAAGCAGGCCGTGGTTGCGCAGGATGACCGCGCGCTTCGTGCCTATGCTCTCGACCAATCGCGTCTTCTCCCCTTCCTCGACCGTGATGCCTTCGAAGTCGTGATACGCGACGCCGCCGTGCAACTGGGCGGCATAGAAGTTGGTCGGCGACAGGCCGTCCTTCTGGCAGGCCACTGCCATGCCGGTCGTCGTGTGCGTGTGCATCACACAGTGCGCGTCCGGCACCGACGCGTGGATCGCACTGTGAATGACGAAGCCGGCGCGGTTCACCGGGAACTTCGTTTCGCGCACCGGATTGCCTTCAATGTCGATCAGCAGCAGGCTGGAGGCGGAAATCTCGCTGTAGTGCAGGCCGAAAGGGTTGATCAGGAAAAGCTTCTCGGGTCCCGGCACGCGCAGCGTGATGTGGTTGAAGATCATCTCCACCCAGCCCAGGTGGTTGAAGATGCGGTAGCAGGCGGCCAGCTGCACGCGCGCCGCGCGCTCGGCGTCGGAGACGGGAAAATCGCGGACCTTGCGGGCGGCATTCTCGTGGTAAATGGTCATTTTCGAATTCCGGGCGAAGGGAGTAGTCTACCCGCCATGCGCGGGCCGTTCCTAGCCTTGGCGTTGATCCTGTCCCTGTCGTCGACCAGTGCGGCGGCGCAACAGCGACACAGTTCGCGCGAGTGCAGCGAAGGCGGCGACTTCATCCGCAACGCCGCGCTCGCGCGCGATGCTGGCTACACGCGGGAGTTTTTCCTCGGCCGGCTCGAAGAGGATTTCCTCATGATCCGCGCTTTCCCCCCGGACCTGCGCTGGTTCGTGCGCGGTCCCGGCGACGAGGAGTTCCTGCGCAGCGAGGTCGAAGCCGTGTTCGGCGCCCCTGCGAGCAGCGAACAGCACCGTGCCGGCTTCCTGCAGCGCTGCATCCTCCGTGCCGAGCGCGAAAAAAGGCCCGACGCCTAGCGGAAGTCGAAGATCCTCAGCGCATCAGAAGGAGAACGCGCGCAGCGCGTTCTGGCCGCGTACGCGCCGACGCACGCCGTCGGGCAGCCGGTCCACGCGCGCGAGGCAGCCGATCGGGTCGCCGATGGTGTGCGGGTAGTCCGAGCCATAGAGCACGTTGCCCGAGCCGAACACGTTTACCGCCATCGCGAGCGCATCGTCGGTGAACACCACCGAATCGGCAAAGATGCGCCGCGCATGCAGGCTCGGCTTTTCCAGCGTTTTGGTGCGGCAGGCCGGAATGTGCTCGTAGCACTGGTCCATGCGGCCGATCAGGTAGGGCAGCGTGCCGCCGCCGTGACTGGCGATGATCTTCAGCTTCTGGAACCGGTCGAAAAAGCCGTCGTAGATCATGCGCGCCACCGCCAGCGTGGTATCCGTGGTGAAGCCGATCGAGGCCACCAGCTGGAATTGCTGCATCTCCATCTCCGCCACGCCGGGTGGCGCGGTCGGGTGGATCAGCACCGGCAGCTTCGCGTCGTCGATCGCCTTCCAGATCTTCGCGAAGGCGGGCGACGTCAACGGCTGGCCGCCGATGTTGGCGAGCACCATCACGCCGCAGGCGCCCGCCTTGAGCGAGCGCTTCAGCTCCGCCAGTGCGGCTTTCTCGTGCTGCCAGGGCAGCGAGCAGAGCCACTGGATGCGGTCCGGCCAGGACTTGCGCGCCTTCGCCATCTCCTCGTTCATGACCTGCGCCGCCTTCAAGCTCACGGCCGCGCTGCCCCAGTACGCGTTCGGGCAGGTCAGCGACACCACGGAAACGTCGATGCCGACGCGGTCCATGTTCTTGATGCGCAGGCCCCAGTCGAACATTTCCGGGACGGGCGTCATGAAGGGCGCGCCGTCGAGGTGGATGGCGCGCAGGCCACCGGTGACGGCTTTCAGCGTATAGCGCGGGCGGCCGTGCTTCTCCAGCAGCTTCAGCCACGCGTGGTTGAGCATGTGCGTATGCACGTCGATGACCGGATCCATGTCAGTCCACCTTTGCGCCGGAGGCCTTCACCACGGCCGCCCAACGGCCCATGTCGTTGCGGATGATCTCGCCGAATTGCTCGGACGTATTGGGCGCCCAGGGTTCCATGCCGAATTTCACCAGCAGCGCGCGGAATTCATCGGTGTTCTGGAAGCGCTGCATCTCCGCATTCAGGCGCGAAACCACGGCCGCCGGCGTGCCGCCTGTGGTCACCACACCCTGCCAGGCCTGCCAGTCGAAGCCGCTCAACGTCGCCGAGATCGGCGGCACCTCCGGCATCAGAACGGACTGCTTGCCCGCGGACGTGCCGAGCGCATTGATCTTGCCGCCCTTGATGTTCGGCACAGCCACCGAGAAATCGAGGAACATGGCTTCAGGCTTGCCGCCGATCACATCGAGCACCGCAAGCGCCGAGCCCTTGTAGGGCACGTGCTGGATATCGAGGCCCTGGTCCTTCTTCAGCACCTCCATGAACAGGTGGTGCGGACTGCCGCTGCCCGATGAGGCGTAGTTGAACTTGCCCGGATTGCGCTTGACCTGCTCGATGAAGTCGCGCACGTTCCTTGCCGGAAACGCCGGCGACGTGACGAGGAAAAAATTAACCGAGCCCACCAGCGAGATCGGGGCGAAGTCCTTCACCGGGTCGATCGCGGGCTTCGAGTACATCGCCGGGCTGATGCCGAGCGTGGTCGAGGTCGCCATCAGCAGCGTGTAGCCGTCGGCAGGCGCCCTGGCGACCATTTCGGCGCCTACCAGCGTGCCCGCGCCGGGCCGATTCTCCACCAGCACCGGCTGCTTGAGTGCGGTGCTCAGCCGGTCGCCGATAGCGCGCGCCAGCACGTCGGTGAGGGCGCCTGGCGGATACGGCACGACGAAGCGCAGCGGGCGGTTGGGGAAATCCTGCGCCTGGGCGGCGGCGCCCAGGAGCACGGCAAACAGCGCGAAGAACAGTCTCATCCGGACCTCCTCAGGGAGAGCGCAAGCCTAGAGGCACGGCCCGCTAAAATCAAATGGTTCCCGGATGGATTTCGCAAATGCGAAGAGCCGTGCTGCTTCTGCTGCTGCTTTCGGCCTGTCCAGCATGGGCGCAGGACCCGGTCGTGCTGCGCCTGACCCTTGTCCATTTCGAGGGCGGCAGCTGGCGCGAGGACGAAATCACCGCGGCGGCCTCGCAAGCGTTGAGGATCCTCGCGCAATGCGGAATCGCGCCCGGCGGGCTGGACGTGAAGCGCGTCGACGTCGAAGCACGCTTCCGCATTTACCATACGCCGACTTCGCGCGAACTCGCGCGTCGCTTGCGGCCCGGCACACCGGCGGTCTATTTCGTCGACGATACCCGGCAGCGTCCAGCGTTCGACGCCGAGGCGATCGGCCGCGGCAACAGCCGCACGCGCCCGGAGCTCGTGGACACCGTATGGATCACGCGCGCCACGCGCGATGCCGGGATTGCGCTTGCGCACGAACTGGTACACGTGCTGATGGACAGCGGCGAGCATTCGCAGGAGCCGGAGAACCTCATGCGCGAGGAGACTGCGCCGCGGAATACGCGCCTGTCGGAGGCCCAGTGCGCGCGCTTGCGCGACAAAGCGGCCGCGAACGGCCTGTTGACGCCGTTGCGCTGAGCGCTAATTTCCTTTGATGATGATGATGCGCGCGATCGATCGTCTCCTTAGACGGGAAAGCGCCGCCCGAAATCCCGCAGGACTTCGCGCGCGCAATTGTGCCCGGGCGCGCCAGTGACCCCGCCGCCCGGATGCGCGCCCGAACCGCAGAGATAGACGCCCTTGAGCGGCGTGCGGTAGTCGGCGTGCCCGAGTACCGGACGTGCCGACCAGAGCTGGTCCAGCGAGAGCCGGCCATGGAAGATGTCGCCGCCCGTCAGGCCGAACTTGCTTTCCAGGTCGGCGGGCGACAGCGCCGAGTGCGCGATCACGCTTTGCCGGAATCCGGGGGCGCGGGCTTCGATCGCATCGAAGATGCGCCCCACCGCTTCATCCTTGCGGCGGGTCCAGTCCGCGTCCGGCGCGAAGTGCTGGCAAAAGAGGCTCGCCACATGCGCGCCCTTCGGCGCCAGCGAATCATCGAGCATGCTCGGGATCACCATTTCCACGACCGGCGCCTGCGCCATGCCCGACTCGCGTGCGTCAAGGTAGGCGCGGTCCATGTAGTCGAGCGACGGCGCGAAGATGATGCCCGCGCCATGGTGCGCGCCGGGTTCGGGCAGGCAGGCGAAGCGCGGCAGCGCCGAGAGCGCCACGTTCATGCGGAAGGTCGCCGAACCGTACTGGCTGCGCTCGATGCGCTCGCGAAAATCGCGCTCGAGCAGGCCGGCATCCACCAGCTTCAGGAACAGCAGCTTCGGCGTGACGTTGGCGACGATCGCGCGCGCCCCGAACTCGCGGCCGTCCGCCAGCGTCACCGCGCCGGGCGTCACTTTCGCCACCGGTGCCTCGCACTCGATCTCGACGCCGAGGCGGCGCGCTTCCGCAGCCAGCGCCTCGCTGATCGCGCCCATGCCGCCGATGGCGTGGCCCCAGAGGCCGCGCTTGCCGTTCACCTCGCCGAAGCAATGGTGCAGCAGCACGTAGGCGGTGCCCGGGTGGTAGGGGCTGGCGTAATTGCCGACCACGGCATCGAAGCCGAATGCCGCCTTCACCGGCGCGGACTCGAACCAGTCGTCCAGCCATTCCGCCGCGCTGCGGGTGAACAGCCCGAGCAGATCGCGCTGGGTTTCGAGCGGAAGGTTTTTGATTCTCCAGCCGGAACGAAGAAAACCCACTAGATCGAGGACCCCCCCTCCTGCATTCGGCGGCGTCTCCAGAACCGCGTCGCGCAGCACATCAGCCACGCGCTCGAGCTTCGCCCAGTAGTGCGGCAGGCTCTTTGCGTCTCGCGCCGAGAATTTCGCGAATTCGCGCTGCGTCGCCTCCAGCCCGCTGCCGACCTTCAGGTATCCGTCGTCCAGCGGCAGGAAATTCGACAGCGGCCGCTCGACGATGCGCAGGCCGTGCCGGGCGAGGTCCAGGTCGCGGATCACCTTGGCCTGCAGCAGGCTGACCGTGTAGGCCGCGGTGGAATTGCGAAAGCCAGGATGAAACTCCTCGGTCACGGCGGCGCCGCCGACCACGCCGCGGCGCTCGAGCACGCGCACCTTGAGGCCGGCCTTCGCCAGGTAGCAGGCGCAGGCCAGGCCGTTGTGCCCGGCGCCCACCACAATGACGTCGGGATTCACTCGACCGTGACGGACTTCGCGAGGTTCCTGGGCTTGTCCACGTCCGTCCCCCGCGCGAGCGCCGCGTGGTACGCCAGCAGCTGCAGCGGCACCACGTGCAGGATTGGCGACAGCAGGCCGTAATGCTCGGGCAGCCGGACGACATGCATGCCCTCGACGGCGGCGATCCGTGTGTCGGTATCCGCGAGCACGTAGAGTTCGCCGCCGCGCGCCTGAACTTCCTGCATGTTCGACTTCAGCTTTTCCAGCAGCGCGTCGTTGGGCGCCACGGTTACCACCGGCATCGCGGAGGTAACCAGCGCAAGCGGGCCGTGCTTGAGTTCACCCGCCGGGTAGGCCTCGGCGTGGATATAGGAAAGCTCCTTGAGTTTCAGTGCGCCCTCGAGCGCGATCGGATAGTGCATTCCGCGGCCGAGGAACAGCGCATGCTCCTTCTTCGCGAAGCGGGCTGCCCAGGAGATCAATTGCGGCTCGAGCACGAGCGCCGCGGCCAACGCCGTCGGCAGGTGCCGGAGACTCTGGAGATGCCCGGATTGTTCCTTTTTCGAGATTTTCTTGCGGATGCCGGCAAGACAAACCGCCAACAGGAATAACGCCACCAGCTGTGTGGTGAAAGCCTTGGTGGAAGCGACGCCGACCTCGACGCCGGCGTGCGTGAGGAACTTGAGGCGCGTCTCGCGCATCATCGCGCTGGAGGCGACGTTGCAGATCGCCAGCGTGCGCTTTTGCCCGAGCGCGCGGGCGTGCTTTAGCGCCGCCAGCGTGTCGGCGGTCTCGCCCGACTGGGACACCACCACGACCAGCGTATGCGGGTCCGGCACGCTGTCGCGATAGCGGTATTCGCTCGCGATTTCGACCTGCGTCGGCAGGCGCGCAAGCGACTCGATCCAGTCCTTCGCGACCAGGCCCGAGTAGTAGCTGGTGCCGCAGGCGAGGATCAGCACCGATTTCGCCTTGCCCAGGCTCGCGCCTTTGGGATCGCCGAACAGCGCCGGCGAAACCTGCTCGATCCCCTCGAGCGTGTCGGCGACGGCGCGCGGTTGTTCGAAGATCTCCTTCTGCATGTAATGGCGGTACGGGCCGAGTTCGGCGGTCGCGCCGCTCGTCTGCACCTTGCGCACCGGGCGCTTGGCCTCGTGTCCAGCGGCATCGAGGACCCGGAAGCCCTCGAGGCCGATCTCAACCACGTCGCCTTCCTCCAGGTAGGCGATCCGGTCGGTTGTGCCGGCGAGCGCGAGAGCGTCCGAGGCGAGAAAATTCTCGTTGCTGCCGACGCCGACCACCAGCGGGCTGCCGGCGCGCGCGCCGACGACGCAATGCGGCTCGCGGCTGGACACCACGGCGATCGCATAGGCGCCCGTCAAGCGCTTCACTGCGCGGCGCACTGCGTCGAGCAAGCTGCCCGCGTACAGGCTGTGCACCAGGTGCGCAATGACCTCCGTATCGGTCTGCGTTTCGAAGGCGTAACCCGCCGCCTTCAGCTCCACGCGCAGTTCGTCGTGGTTTTCGATGATGCCGTTGTGCACCAGCGCAATCTCGCCGCGAGAGAAGATCGGGTGCGCATTGTGCGTGACCGGCGCGCCGTGCGTCGCCCAGCGCGTGTGGGCGATCCCCGTCTCCGCGGCGAGCCGTTTTTTCCCGATCTGCTTCGACAGATCGGCGACGCGCGATACACTGCGCAGCCTCTCCAGTCGATCGTTGGTGAGCGCGGCGACGCCGCAGGAGTCGTAGCCGCGGTACTCGAGCCGCCGCAATCCTTCGACCAGCACCGGCAGGATGTCGCGCCGCGCCGCCGAGCCGACGATCCCGCACATGGCTATTTCTTTCCGGCCGGTTTCTTGCGCGGCCGCGACCAGCGCGGCATCGAGACCTGCCGCGCACGCGCCACGGTGAGCTGCCCGGGCGGGGTGTCCCGGCTGATGGTCGAACCGGCGCCGATGTAGGAGCCCTTGGCAATGCGCACTGGCGCGACCAGCGTCGCGTCCGAGCCGATGAAGCAGTCGTCCTCGATCACGGTGCGGTTCTTTGCCACGCCGTCGTAGTTGCAGGTGATGGTGCCGGCGCCGACATTGACGCCCATGCCCACTTCCGCATCTCCGATGTAGGAGAGGTGATTCGCCTTCGACCCCTTGCCGATGCGGCTCGCCTTCACTTCGACGAAATTGCCAATGTGCACACCTTCGGCGAGCTGCGCGCCCGGCCGCAACCGCGCATAGGGACCGATGCGACAGCCGGCGCCGACATCGGCATCCTCCAGCAGCGAAAATGCCAGTACCTCCGTGTCGCGCGCGATGCTGACGTCGCGCAATACGCAGTTGGGTCCGATCTTCACGCGATCGCCGAGCCTCACCTTGCCCTCGAACACGCAATTGACGTCGATCGAGACATCTTGTCCGCAGGCCAGTTCACCACGCACGTCCACGCGCCAGAGGTCCGCGAGCGCGACGCCCGCAGCGAGCAGGTTCTTCGCCTGAGCATTCTGGTAGGCGCGTTCCAGGATCGCCAGCTCCTCGCGCGAGTTCACGCCCGCGACTTCCATTCGGTCGGTCGCCTTCACAGAGACGACCGGCGCCCCCGCCGCGGCGGCGATGCCGATGGCGTCGGTCAGGTAATACTCCTTCTGGGCGTTGCGATTGGCGACTTTGGCCAGCCAGCCGGCCAGCCGCGAGGCGTTGCCGGACAGGATGCCCGCGTACCACTCGCGAATGGCGCGTTCCTTCGGCGTCGCATCCCCGTGCTCGATGATCCGCTGCACGCGTCCCTTTGCGTCCCGCAGCACGCGGCCATATCCGGCCGGGTCGGAAAGCTCGCTCGTCGCAATCGCCACGCCCCTGCCGGCCGCGCGAACAAGTCCGCGCAGCATCTGGATCCGCACCAGCGGCACATCGCCGTTCAACACCAGGACGGTGGCGGCGCGCGGAACCCTTGGCAACGCCTGCATCAGGGCGTGCCCGGTGCCGAGCCGGCGCGCCTGCTCGACCCACTCTACGGCGGCATTTGCGAAGGCTGCACGTACCTCCGCACCCCCATGACCATGGACCACATAGATGCGCTCCGGCTTGAGCAAGCGCGCCGCGTCGATCACATGCGCAAGCAGCGGCCTTCCGGCGATCTTGTGCAGCACCTTGGGCAGCGCGGAGTGCATGCGCTTGCCCTGGCCGGCGGCGAGGATAACGACGTGGAGGGGGGGCATCGAGTTCGGGCAGCGGATTCTAGCGCAAGCCCTGCACGTCGTAGGCAGACACGGGTTTGCGCAGGCCCTTCAAAATCAGTTCGCCAATGCTCTGCGCCTCAACGCGCTCTTCCAGCTTGCCGAAGACCCGTTGGGAAATGAGGATCTGGCCCGCGCCGGCCTCCCCGCACAGGCGTGCCGACAGGTTTGTGACCGGTCCGATGGCGCCGTAGTCGCGGCGTCCCTCGAATCCGATGGCGCCCAGCGTCGCATAGCCGTTGGCGATGCCGACACCGAATCCCAGGTCATGCCCGCGCTTCTTCCAGCCCGCAGCCAGGCCGCCCACCGAGGTGCGCATCTCCAGCGCCATGCGCACCGCCGCCAGCTCGGGCTCGTCCAGCGGCACCGGATCGTTGAACAGGATCATCACGCCGTCGCCGGCGAAGTGCTCGATCGTGCCGTCATGCGCGAGCACGATGCGCCCAATCACCGCGTGGTATTCGCGCAGCACCCCCATGACTTCCTCGGGTTCCGCGATTTCGGAGAACGCGGTGAAGCCCCGTAGATCGGTGAATACCACCGTGATCTCGCGGCGGTGGGTTTTCAGCGGATCGTCCACCGCGCCCGAAAGGATGAGATCGCCGATGCGTGGCGAAACAAAGCGCTTCAGGCGTGCCAGCCGGTCGATCTCGGCAACCTGCTCGGTCACGCGCTTTTCGAGATTGGCGTTGAGCGCCGACAATTCGTCGTGCAGCGCCTTGACCCGAAGCAGCGATTTCACGCGCGCAAACAGCTCCGGCTGGTTGACCGGTTTGGACAGGAAATCGTCGGCGCCGGCCTCGATGCCTTTGACCCGCTCCTGCTGGGGATCAAGCGAAGTGCACATCACCACCGGCAGCAGCGAGGTCGCCGGCTCCGCGCGGATTCGGCGGCATACCTCGTAGCCCGAGATGCCGGGCATCATGACATCGAGGAGCACAAGGTCGGGCGCCTCCGCGGCCACCTTGGCGAGCGCCTCCTCGCCATTGACCGCTGTCGTGACTTGATACCCCTTCGATGCGAGCAGGTCGTGCAGCAACTTGATGTTGGCCGGCGTGTCGTCGACGACGAGAATTTTCGACGGCCTGTTCATGCTGCGCCGCCTTCGAGAAGGCGTTTCACGGTGTCCAGGAATTCCTTCAAGTTGATCGGCTTGCTGATGAAGCCGTCGAATCCCGCCGCGGAAATCTGGCTGCGATCGGTCGGCGTCACCGAAGCCGTGAAGGCGACCACCGGGATATTCGCGCAACCCGGATCTGCACGCAGCTGCCGGAACGCCTCCATGCCGTTGATGCCCGGCAGCTGTATATCCATCAGAACGAGGTCCGGCTTCCCGTCGATCGCCATGCGCACGCCCTCCTCGCCGGTGACCGCCTCGAGCGTGACGTAACCCTTGGCTTGCAGCACGTCGCGCGCAAGCTTCATGTTCTTTTCGTTGTCCTCGACGATCAGGATCGTGCTCATGGCTGCATCGGCATAGTAAAGGTAAAGGTCGAGCCCCTGCCGGGCGCGCTGTCGAGGCGAAGGGTGCCGCCGTGAAGCTCGACAAAGCGCTTGGTCAGCGCAAGGCCCAGACCCGTACCCTCCGCTTTTTTCGTGTAGTCGCGCCCGACCTGCTTGAATTCATCGAAGACGATCTTCTGATCGTCGGCCGCGATACCCACGCCTGTGTCCGTGACCTCGATCTCGACGGCGTTGCCCAGCGGTCGCGCCCGGACGCCGACCCGGCCCCCCTCGGGCGTGAATTTCACCGCGTTGGAAAGCAGATTCAGCATGATCTGCTTGAATTTGCGCTCGTCGGCGCGGAACGGACCGATTGCTTCGTCCACTTCGAGGCTCAATGCGATGCCGTGGCGCTGCGCGCGCTCGCTTACCAGCGTCATGGCATTCTGCAGCGCCGAGCGCAGGTCGAATTCGGCGATGTCCAGATCCATGCGGCCAGCCTCGATCTTCGACAGGTCGAGGATGTCGTTGATGAGCGAGAGCAAATGCTTTCCCGAGGAATGGATGTCCTGCAGGTAGTCGAGTTGCTTTTCGTTCACCTCGCCGAACATCTTCTCCAGCAGAACTTCGGAGAAGCCGATGATCGCGTTCAGCGGTGTTCTCAATTCATGCGACATGTTGGCAAGGAAGTCCGACTTGTGCTGATTGGCAATCTCCAGTTGCCGGCTCTTGTCCTGGATCTCGCGGAACAGCCGTGCATTCTGAATCGCGATGACGGCCTGGTCTGCAAACGTCCCGATGAGTGAAATTTCCTTGTCGGTAAACGCTTCCGCCGCGGGGCGCAACACGGAAAGCGCTCCAATCGGCTTGCCGTCCCGTACCAGCGGGACGCAAAGTACCGAGCGATAACCCTGGGCCGCCGCCAGTTCCCTTGACCTGGGGAATTCGCTGGCCGCCGCCTCGGTGTCGGGTATATGGATGACACGCGATTCCAGAATGCACCTGCCCACACCGGATTTTTCATCGATTGGCACAGTGCCCGCGCCCGCATATTCCCCCCGATCGCTGGCACGCGCCCGCACCACGTATTCCCCGTCCTCCACCAGACCGATCGCCACACGGCTTCCCTGGAACAGGCGGAGGCAACTTTTGACGATCGCTTCGAACACCGGCTGGGTATTGGTGATCGTGCCGCTGATCACGCGCAGGATTTCGGAGGTCGCCGTCTGCTGCTGCAGCGTTTCCTTGAGCTCGGCGGTGCGTTCCTCCACTTTCCGCTCCAGGCCTGCGTAAGACTCGCGCAGTTGCGCGCTCATCTGGTTGAACTGGTTGGCAAGCGCTTCGAGCTCGTCGCCGGTCCTGATGACAATTTCCTGGTCTAGGTCGCCGGCGCCGATGCGCGCCGCGCCCTCCTGCAGGGTACGGATCGGGTGCACCATGCTGCGCGCGAGCCACACTGCGACCAGCGCCGAGATCAGCAGGCCCGCGGCGATCAGCGCGACGGACCTCAGGATCGCCGCGTTGAGGGTCTCGAACACCTCGTCGAAGGACTGCTCGACAAACACCTTCCAGCCCAGCGGTTCGATTGAGGCATAGGCGGTGAGCACAGAGGCGCCCGAGCTGTCCCGCGCGACCAGCGCGAATGATTCTTCGGCCCCTTTCCTGAGGGCCCATTGCACCTGCGGCAAATTCGACAGGTCGGTCTTGCGCAACACCAGTCCGATGTCGGGGTCGGCGACAAGGTGGCCGCTGCCGTCGATCACATAGGCCTTGCCCTTCTTGCCGATCTTGATCCGCGTCACCACGTCCCAGATGAATTTCAGGTTGACGTCGGCGACGGTGACCGCCCCTGCCTCGCCTTTCGCACGCACCGCGATCGACATGTAGGGTTCCGTTTCCTTGCGGAAACTCACCGGGCCGAACCAGGTCTGCTCCGGCTTGGCGCCCCTGAAGGCAGGGTCGCCCGAACGGTCGACGCCCGAGTCCATCGAGCTCATGCCAAGGCGCGATTCGTAGACCCGCTCCCGGCCGTTGGCGTCCATATGCACGATATCGGTGATTGCGTGCACCTGGCGCTGCAGCTTCAGGAACTCGATCCGGCGCTGCTCCATGCCGCCCGGGCCGAGCTGTCCCATGGCCGCATAGGTCAACTGCTGCTCGATCTGGCGGATGAACTGCTCGATGCGCGCGGCCGCGCCAATGGCTTTCTCGCGCTGCACGCTGGCGAGCGCGACCTTGTTCTCCTGGTACGAGAAGTACAGGCCAACGGAACCTGAGATCAGCAGCGCGCCGCACACCAGCGCCAGGATCAGCAGGAAATACCTGCGGAACAGCCGCCCCCGTCGAACCCGCGTGAGCGCGCGGCTTTTCTCGATGATCGCGTCGGCAGGCTTCAAGCGGCCCCAGTTACCGGATGACCCGAATCGCGCAGTATATCGGCGCGCCTGTGCGGCCGGTCTGCGCAACGAACCGATCGAGGGCGAGGGCCGCCCCGAGCGCTAGCGCGGCAGTTCTGAAACCCCCATCAGAAACTCATCCACCGCGCGCGCGCATTGCCGGCCTTCGCGAATCGCCCAGACGACGAGGGACTGGCCGCGGCGCATGTCGCCGGCCGCGAACACCTTGTCGACGGACGTCGCGTAGGCGCGCGCGCCTTCAGTGTCCGCGCGCGCGTTGCCCCGCGCGTCCAGCTGGACGCCGAATTCCTCGAGCAGCGAGCGCACCGGCGAGACGAACCCCATCGCCAGCAGCACCAGGTCGGCGGGAAGCTCGAACTCCGATCCGGGGACCTCCGTGGATTTTCCGTCCTGCCATTTCAGGCGAACCGCCTTCAGTGCCTTGACCTTGCCCTTGTCGCCGACCAGCGCTTTGGTGGCGATCGACCAGTCGCGCTCGACACCTTCCTCGTGCGAAGAGGAAGTCCGCAGCCGTGTCGGCCAATAAGGCCATACAGGGTTGCGCTCGACGTCGGGCGGCATCGGGAACAGCTCGAAGTTGGTCACCGAAGCCGCGCCGTGGCGGTTCGAGGTACCGATGCAGTCCGAGCCGGTATCGCCGCCGCCGATGACGACGACGTGCTTGCCTTTCGCCCAGAGGTCCGCGACACCCTTGTCGCCCGCAACGCGCTTGTTCTGCAGCGGCAGGAACTCCATCGCGTAATGCACACCGTCCAGCTCGCGCCCGGGAATCGGCAGGTCGCGCGGCACTTCGGCCCCGCCCGAGAGCACCACGGCGTCGAATTCCGCCAGCAGCCGGTCGGGCGCCAGCATGGTCGTGGCGTCGTTCGGCACGCCTTTGCCCGGAGGCGTTCTGCCGATGCACACGCTGCTGCGGAAAGCGACTCCCTCGGCGCGCATCTGCTCGAGCCGCCGGTCGACGACGCGTTTCTCGAGTTTGAAATCCGGGATGCCGTAGCGCAGCAGGCCGCCGATGCGGTCGTTCTTCTCGAACACCGTGACCGCGTGTCCCGCCCGCGACAGTTGCTGCGCGCAGGCCAGCCCCGCCGGGCCGGAGCCCACGACCGCGACTTTCTTGCCCGTTTTATGGGCGGCCGGCTGCGGCGGCAACCAGCCGGATTCCCAGGCCTTGTCGACGATGGCGTGCTCGATCGACTTGATGCCGACCGGGTCCTCGTTGATGCGAAGCACGCAGGCTTCCTCGCAAGGCGCCGGACATATGCGTCCGGTAAATTCCGGAAAATTGTTGGTCGAGTGCAGCGTTTCGCTCGCGCGCTGCCAGTCCGTCCGGTACACCAGGTCGTTGAAGTCGGGGATGACGTTGTTCACCGGACAGCCCTGCATGCAGAATGGAATGCCGCAGTCCATGCAGCGCGCGCCCTGGATCTTGGCATCCTCGTCGGGCAAGCGCAGGTAGAACTCGCGGTAGTGCTGTTTACGCGCCCTGGGCTCCTCGTGCGGCTCTTCAAGGCGTTCGTATTCCAGGAATCCGGTGACCTTCCCCATGGCGCCCCTCAGGCCGCGAGACGCTTGTGCTTCGCGGCAAGCTCGCCGAGCGCGCGCCGGTATTCGTTCGGGAAGACTTTTACGAACTTGCCGCGGTATTCGTTCCAGCGTTCGAGAATCTTCTTCGCCTGCAGGCTGCCGGTGAAGCGCAGGTGGCGCTCGACCAGGCGGCGCGCAACGGCCTCGTCGGACTGGCCCTTGTGCCACAGTTCCCGCGCGAGCTTCGCCTCCTGCTCGGTTTCGGCAAGCAGCGGCTCAAGTGCCACCATCGTGGTGTTGCAGTACCGTGCGAAGTCGCCTTTCTCGTCCAGCACATAGGCAATGCCGCCCGACATGCCGGCGGCAAAATTACGGCCGGTCGCGCCCAGCACCACCACCGTGCCGCCGGTCATGTACTCGCAGCCATGGTCGCCGACGCCTTCCGCCACCGCCTCGGCGCCGGAATTGCGCACCGCGAAGCGCTCGCCCGCGACGCCGCGGAAATAGGCTTCGCCTTCGATGGCGCCGTAGAGCGCTACGTTGCCGGTAATGATGTTCTCGGTCGGCTCGCCGCGGAACTTGGGCGAAGGCTGGACAGAAATGCGGCCGCCCGACAGGCCCTTGCCGCAGTAGTCGTTGGTATCGCCAATGATGTCCAGCCACACGCCGCGCGCTAGGAAGGCGCCGAAGCTCTGGCCGGCGGACCCGGCCAGCCGCACGTGCACGGACCCCTCCGGCAGCCCTTCGTGGCCGTAGCGTTTGGCGATTTCGCCCGACAGCATGGTTCCGACCGTGCGGTTGATGTTGCGGATCGGCGTCTCGATAGTCACCTTCTCGCGGCGCTCGAGCGCCGGCTGCGAGAGCTCGATGAGCCGGTTGTCGAGCGCCTTGTCGAGGCCATGGTCCTGCGTCTCGCAATGGTATTTTTTGACTTCCGCCGGCACCTGCGGCAGGTGGAAGATCCTCGAGAAGTCCAGCCCCTTCGCCTTCCAGTGCTCGACGCCCCGGCGCGTATCGAGCAGCTCGGCGCGGCCGACGAGGTCGGTGACGCGGCGCACGCCCAATTTCGCCATCAGCTCGCGCGCCTCCTCGGCGACGAAGAACAGGTAGTTGACCACGTGCTCGGGCTTGCCCTCGAACTTGCGGCGCAGCACCGGGTCCTGCGTCGCCACGCCGACCGGGCAGGTGTTGAGATGGCACTTGCGCATCATGATGCAGCCCTCGACGACCAGCGGCGCGGTGGCGAAGCCGAACTCGTCGGCGCCCAGCAGCGCGCCGATGACGACGTCGCGGCCGGTCTTCATCTGGCCGTCCACCTGGACCGCGATGCGCCCGCGCAGGCGGTTCAGCGTCAGCGTCTGCTGCGTTTCGGCGAGACCGAGTTCCCACGGCGTGCCTGCATGCATGATGGAGGACCAGGGCGAAGCGCCGGTACCGCCGTCGTGACCGGAGATGGTGACGTGGTCGGACTTCGCCTTGGCTACGCCCGCGGCGATGGTGCCCACGCCGACTTCCGACACCAGTTTCACGCTCACGGCCGCGGCCGGGTTGGCGTTCTTCAGGTCGTGGATCAGCTGGGCGATGTCTTCGATCGAGTAGATGTCGTGATGGGGCGGCGGCGAGATCAGCTCGACGCCGGGCGTCGAATAGCGCAGTTCGGCGATGTACTCGGACACCTTCTTGCCGGGCAGCTGGCCGCCTTCGCCGGGCTTGGCGCCCTGCGCGATCTTGATCTGCAGCATTTCGGCCGAGGCGAGATACTCCGCGGTCACGCCGAAGCGGCCCGAGGCCACCTGCTTGATCTTGGACTTGAGCGAGTCGCCTTCCTTCAGCGGGATATCGACTTCGACGCGCTCCTTGCCGAGGCGAGACATCATGCTCTCGCCCGCCTTGATTGGCGCATAGCGCCGGCGATCCTCGCCGCCTTCGCCGGTATTCGACTTGCCGCCGATGCGGTTCATGGCAATGGCGAGCACCGTGTGGGCTTCCGTCGAAATCGAGCCGAGCGACATGGCGCCAGTGGAAAAGCGCTTGACGATTTCGGCCGCCGGCTCGACTTCCTCGATCGGCACCGGCTCGCAGGCATCGAACCTGAACTCGAACAGGCCGCGCAGCGTCATCTGGCGCTTCGACTGGTCGTTGATCAGCGCCGCGTACTCCTTGTAGGTCGAATAGGAATTCTGGCGCGCCGAATGCTGCAGCTTGGCAATTACATCCGGCGTCCAGGCGTGCTCTTCGCCCCGCACCCGCCAGGCGTACTCGCCTCCCGTATCCAGCATCCCCTGCATCACGGGGTCCTTCTCGCTGAAGGCGGCGCGATGAATGCGCAGGGTCTCCTCGGCGAGTTCCAGGATGCCGATGCCGCTTACCTTGGAGGCGGTGCCGTTGAAATACTTGTCCACCAGGTTGCGCGACAGGCCCACTGCCTCGAAGATCTGCGCACCCGTGTAGGACATGTAGGTGGAAATGCCCATCTTCGACATCACCTTCTTCAGGCCCTTGCCGATCGCCTTGACGTAGTACTTGATGGCCTTGGAGCCGGCCGCGCGCGTTTCATCGGACGTGCCCTCGTTTGCCGCCAGCAGTGTTTCCAGCGCGAGATAGGGATGCACGGCTTCGGCGCCGTAGCCCCCGAGCAAGGCGAAGTGGTGCACTTCGCGCGCGGAACCGGTTTCCACCACCAGGCCCGTGGAAGTGCGCAGGCCCTTAGCAACCAGATGCTGGTGGATCGCCGACAGCGCGAGCAGCGCCGGGATTGCCACCCGCTCGCGGTCCACGCCGCGGTCCGAGATCACGACGATCGAATAGCCCGCGCGCACAGCGTCCTCGGCCTGCGCGCATAGCGAAGCCAGGCGCGCCTCGACCGCCTCCTTGCCCCAGGCCGCCGGATAAGTGATGTCGAGCTCGAGCGACTTGAACTTGCCGCCGGTGTAGCGCTCGATATGGCGGATCTTCTCCATCTCGTAGAAGTCGAGCACCGGCTGGCTCACTTCCAGCCGCAGCGGCGGGTTCATCTCGTCGATGCCTAGCAAGTTGGGCTTCGGACCGATGAACGACACCAGCGAGGTGACCAGTTCCTCGCGGATCGGGTCGATCGCGGGATTGGTGACCTGTGCGAACAGCTGCTTGAAGTAGTGATAGAGCGTTTTGTCCTTCTTCGACAGAATCGCCAGCGAGGCGTCGTTGCCCATCGAGCCGGTCGGCTCCTCGCCCGCCAACGACATCGGCAGCAGCTGGAACTTGATGTCTTCCTGGGTGTAGGCGAAAGCCTGCTGGCGATCGAGCAGCGGCACCGCGGACTTCAGCGGCGCGGTCTTCTCGGTCTCGACCTCGTCGAGCTTGACGCGGATGCGCTCGATCCACTCGGCATAGGGCTTGGCGCCAGCGAGCGATTCCTTCAGCTCCTTGTCGTCGACGATGCGACCCTTCTCCAGGTCGACAAGGAACATCTTGCCCGGCTGCAGGCGCCACTTCTTGATGATCTTCTCTTCCGGAATCGGCAAGCAGCCGCATTCCGAGCCCATGATCACCAGGTCGTCGTCGGTGACGATGTAGCGGGAAGGGCGCAGGCCGTTGCGGTCCAGCGTCGCGCCGATCTGGCGGCCGTCGGTGAAGGCGATCGACGCCGGGCCGTCCCAGGGCTCCATCATCGCCGCGTGGTACTCGTAGAACGCGCGCCGGCTGGGATCCATCAGCGTGTGGTTTTCCCAGGCCTCGGGAATCATCATCATCACCGCGTGCGCGATGGAGTAGCCGCCCATCACCAGCAGTTCGAGCGCGTTGTCGAAGGACGCCGAGTCCGACTGGCCGGGATAAATCAGCGGCCAGATCTTCTCGAGGTCGTCGCCGAGCACCGGGCTGGATATGGCGCCCTGGCGCGCGCGGATCCAGTTGACGTTGCCTCGCACCGTGTTGATCTCGCCGTTGTGGCAGATCATCCGGAACGGGTGCGCAAGGTCCCAGGACGGAAAGGTGTTGGTCGAGAAGCGCTGGTGCACCAGCGCGAGCGCGGATTCCAGGCGCGGGTCTTTCAGATCGAGGTAGTACTCGCCCACCTGCGTGGCGAGCAGCATGCCCTTGTAGCAGAGCAGGCGCGCCGACATCGACGGCACGTAGAACTGCTTGCCGTGCTCCAGGTTCAGCGCCTGGATCGCGTGCCCGGAACTCTTGCGGATGATGTAGAGCTTGCGTTCCAGCGCGTCGGTAACGGTAACGCCGGCACCGCGGCCGACGAACACCTGGCGGACGAAGGGCTCGAGCTTCTTCGCCGGTTCGGCGAGATCCGAGTTGTCCACCGGGACGTCGCGCCACCCGAGCAGCACCTGGCCTTCGTCCTTGATGGCCCGCTCGATCTCGTACTCGCAGGCCTGGCGGCTCGCCGGGTCGCGCGGCAGGAACATCATGCCGACGCCGTATTGCCCGAACGGTGGCAGGCTCACGCCGCGCTTGCCCATTTCCTCGCGCAGGAAGCGGTCCGGCATCTGGATCATCAGGCCGGCGCCGTCGGAAAGCTTCGGATCCCAACCCACCGCGCCGCGGTGGTTGAGGTTTTTCAGGATCGTCAGGCCCTGCTCGACGATGGCATGCGATTTCTTGCCCTTGATGTGCGCCACGAAGCCAACACCGCAGCCATCGTGCTCATAGGCTGGATCGTAGAGACCTTGTGCCGCAGGGTGAAACCGCGAACTCATTTCTAAGTGCCTGATTGAAAATGCATTTCGGCGAATTTCGCCGCGCCGCACAAAAATTGCGGGCGAACTTTGAAATATACCTGTGGAACCACAGGCTTACAAGGCTCTGACAGCCTAGCCGAACCTATTGCAGCGCAGCGGCGATGCTTTCCCGAACCAGGTTTTCGTCCAGGTCGCCGCGCAGCGTTGCCCGGCCGAGTCCGTCCAGGAGTATGAAACGCACCTTTCCTGCCGCGGACTTCTTGTCCACCTGCATCAGCTCGAGGTAACGCCCAATGCCGAGTTTCGGACCACGCACTGGCAAGCCCGCACGCCCGATCAGACCCTTCACGCGTTCCGCTTCGCCGCGGCTGAGCGTCCCGGCGCGCGTCGACAACTCCGCCGCCATCACCATGCCAATGGCGACCGCTTCGCCGTGCAGCCAGGCGCCGTAGCCGGCGCCGGCCTCGATGGCGTGGCCGAAGGTATGGCCGAAATTCAG
>Ga0315910_10000486_pt1 | contig 39597 bp, 33 predicted proteins | sample EdamamesoilMG_FD_204470 | JGI IMG/M metagenome (GOLD analysis project Ga0315910, IMG submission 204470) | Garden soil microbial communities collected in Santa Monica, California, United States - Edamame soil | ecosystem: Environmental > Terrestrial > Soil > Garden | place: USA: California...
TTTGCCTACCGCAAGTTGGTCGTCCGCGGCCGCCAATTGATTGGCGCCATGTTCGTGGGCAACGTGAACAACGCCGCCAGCTTGGTGCAAGGCTATGACCGCGGGGACCCGCTGCCCGAAGATCCGCTCGAGGTGCTGTGCAACTTCACGGGCGGGGGCGCAGCAAGCGGGGACCGGACCATCTGCAACTGCTTCAAGGTCAGCGAGTCCGCCATCGTGGCCTGTGTCAAAGACGGTGCCGGGAGTGTCGAGGCAGTCACCGAGCAGACCAAAGCCTGTTCGGGCTGCGGCTCGTGCAAGACCGAAGTGGCCCGTCTGGTCCAACTCAACACCCAGCAAAAGCTCGCCGCGAGCGCCTAAAAGGAACCCGAGACTTGGCCAAGCTGACCAACGCTGATTATCGCCTCCTGGCCGCATTTCGTTACGAGATGCGCAAGTTCCTCGCCTTCAGCGAGCGCGCCGCACGTGAGGCTGGCATTGAACCACAGCAGCATCAGTTTTTGCTCGCATTGCGCGGCCTGCCTGAGGGCACTCGCCCTACCGTCGGAGCAGTGGCAGAGCGCCTGTGCGTGCAACACCACACCGCCGTTGCGCTCGTGGACAAGCTGGAGGAGCGCTCGCTCTTGTTGCGACGGCGCAGCACGACCGACAAACGAGAGGTCCTACTTAGCCTCACGCCAGAAGGCGAAACCATCTTGCGCAACCTGTCGGCGTTGCACCGCCAACAATTGGCCGAGGTGGGTCCCGACCTGGTCGAAGCGCTGCAGAGCTTGGTCAGCGTTGAACGACCGAAGGATAACCGACGCAAATCATGAAGGCGCGCGTGCCCGGGCCGGGCAGTCGGAGGATCGCTCGTTTCCTGAGCTCACCGTGGCGCTTGCCAATCCGTTCAGCCTGCGAGTATCATTTCGCTAATGCGCGCTCGCGCTGAAGCGAACGTCGGGGGACGGGGAGTATGAAGAACATTGCGATTCTCTGTGACGGCACCTGGAATCATCCAGATGCGCCCTGCCCGACCAACGTCGTCAAACTGGCCGAAGCCGTCCAGGGGCTTGGCCCCGCAGGGATTGTCCAACGGCTCTTCTACGATCCGGGCATTGGCTCCAGCGGTTCTTCCTTGCGGCGGCAGTTCGACGGGATCACTGGGCTTGGCATTTCGAAGAACATCGTTGAAGCGTACACCTTTCTCGTTGAGAACTTTGAGCCGGGCGACCGCATCTTCTTGTTCGGATTCAGCCGGGGCGCCTTCACGGTACGGAGTTTGGCGGGCTTGATCCGCACGGCAGGTATCCTCGAGCGCAACGCCGTTGCCAGGGTGAAAGATGCTTACGAACTCTATCGTTCACGTGACCCCATCACCTTCCCCAATGAGGTGGGCGCCAGACTATTTAGGCGCACGTACGCCCTGGAGGACATCACCCCCATCCATTTCATCGGCGTTTGGGACACCGTCGGAGCGCTGGGGAACCCGCTCTACGCCAAGCTTGGCCCGCGCATTCAGTTTCATGACACCGACTTGAGCAGCTACGTGACGCACGCGTACCACGCTGTCGCGATCAACGAACTGCGCAGCAAGTTTGCGCCCACGCTCTGGTACCAAAGAAACCCCGTGGCCGCACAGACGCTCGAACAGCGGTGGTTCGTTGGCGCCCACGCTGATGTGGGCGGCGGGCGTCCCAAGTCCGTCCTATCGAACATTTCCCTGGATTGGATGCTCAAGAAAGCCAACAGCGCCGGGTTGAGCGTGACCTCGCCGGCTTTGGACTTGGATCCGCTTGGTCCCGTTCAGCAGTCTCGCAAGGGCATCTACCGTCTCTTCCCCGAAGTCCATCGAGACATCGGCTTGGATAAGGTCGCCCAAGAAACCGGCAAGCCCATGCAGAGCTACCAGCAGATCGATGAGAGCGTCTTGGTGCGTCGCATGAAAGACCCGACGTATCGTCCGCCGAACTTGGAGGCGTACTTGCGGCAGGGTACGCGGGTTTCTGGGATCGGCGCGTCCTAGGAGGAAAGTTGATGTTCGTGCGGGTGTGGGGGCCCGCAGCGGACGAGGTCGGCCACTCAACGGTCATGGGCGACTCAGTGGAGGAAGGGGCTAATGACCTCGTACCACTTGTCGGCCATGAACTTGAACCCCGTCGAGTTGGGGTGAAGGTCGTCGCTCACCAGCATCGACTCCGTGTTGAACCCGGTGTTCAGATCGACGAGCACGATGTGCTGTCCTTCGTCAGCGCGAGCGCTCACGATGCCCGCGAGCTTGGCGTTGTAGTTGGTGAGTTCTTGATTGGTCCAGCCCATGGGGATGATCTTCGCCAAGACGATGAGGGCGTCCGGGGCACCGGCGACTATCTTGTCGAGGAGCTTGTTGAGATCGGCCTCCATGACATTGGCAGTGAACTCGTTTGCATCATTGGTGCCGATATGCAGCAAAATGATGTTTGGAATGCCGCCGCTATTTGCGTCAAATGCTGGGCTGGGGATCTGCTGAGCGATGCCTGCATTGCCGCCGCTCCACTCGGTGACTTGAGCAATTCCCCATCCGCTGTGGCCCTCGTTCCTCTTGGGGAAAGCGACACCCGAAACCATGGAGGGACCATTCTGGCCCGAACCCGTGAAGGTCGCTTTTTTTCCGTCCGCTACGAAGTGAGCAAACAAGGGGCCGCGATAACCGCCATTGGGCTCATCACCAACGCCCCAGGTGATGGAATCACCGAGCGGAAGGATTTTGCAGTCCCCCGATTCCGGGCACGGCTGATACGCCCCGGATTGCCCCCCGGAACCGTTTCCGCCGTCCCCCGTGCCTCCGCCTGAATTCATCGTCCCGCCAGCACTCGATCCGCCGGTGTTCATCGCTCCGCCTGTGCCCGCTCCACCATCGCCGATGGCGCCACCCGCGCCACTGCTTTGTCCGCCACTGGAGGCCGTTCCACCTCCGCCGGGGCTCGTGCCGCCGGTCGCGGAAGGAGCGCCGCCACTTGCGTCTCCAACGGACGGCGCGCCGCCCGTCGAACTCTGGTCTCCAGGATTTTCGGTACCGCAGGCGAGTGCGATCATCGACAGCAGGAGTGCTCCCACGACAGGGGAGCGGCCACGAATGAGGCGTGGGAAAGGAGCGTTCATGTTCTTATGGGTTGCAGGGCAAGAGCGTGGATTGAAGGGCACGCGCGGCGCGACCTCAGTCTACGAGGCTGCCGATGCGCGGCGAGGGGCAATGAAGCGCCCTCCTCGCCCCGAATTTTGCGGTGTAGGTGTTCGAGCGAGTGCTCCGCCAGTGTCGCACGCGCTAGTTCGCGCCAGTGATCGAGCGATGAAGAATGGAAGGTGGCAAGATCCCGCGCTCACGGAAGGCCTCCAGGACCCGGAAATGCACGTCGGTTTCAAAGGGCTTTTCATACTTGCAGTCAAATACGTAGGGGCGCGCTTTGAGGTGAAACGCCACCACGTCCTGCAAGATCACTTGTTTGGCAGACACCGGGATGGGCTGCTCGAGGAACACGTAAGGGCTGGTGAGGCATGCTTCGCGCACGATCTCGGCGGCCTGTTGCGCGTCCTGGTCGACGCCAATGTAAAAGTCCATGGCCACTTGCATCTCCAGCGCGCCGTAGTTGCCGCTGGAGGTCACGTCCGTGAACACTTTGTTATTGGGGATGGTGATGATGTTGTGGTCCAGGGTGTTCATGCGCACGCTGCGTAAGCCAATCTTGATGATGTCGCCGTACTCACCTCCGTAGGAGACGCGGTCCCCCACCTGAAACGGTCGATCGAACATGATCGTGATGCCGGCGATGAAGGACGCCACCAGATCGCGGAGCGCAAAACCCACCGCAAAGGCAAGCGCACCGCCAATCACAGCCAGCGCGGTCGGGTCGAGCCGGATACTCAGGCTGGCCACCACGCCCAGCGTGGCGATGTAAACAAAGAAGCTCGCCGTGGTCTGCACCTTTTGAATGGTCGGACGACGGTTGGAAAACCGCTCACTCAGGTTGTCGCCAAAGTTCTCCAGGAGGCGAATCAGAAACAACGCGCCGATGATCACCGGGAGGGACCCAGCCACACCTCCCCAGCGAACGAACTCGGCAAGCCGACTGAAGTCTGGCGCGTCCTGTGCGTAGGCAGAGCGTGAACTGAGGAGCGTCAGCACTGCGGGACCAAGCCCGGCTGACCAAAACGTGCGGCGGCGGATCATACGTTCACCAACAGGTGGCGGCGCTCGAGCAGTCGACTGGCTACCCGCAGCCACGGCCAAGCCACGCGCACCCCGCCCGACTTTTCCTCGTAAAAACCCTGCGCCTTGCCGAATGAAAGGTCCTGGATCACTTGTTCCGGCCGCAGGCGCGTGGCCTGCGCCACCGTCTCGACACTGGTGGGCGCCAGTTGAAGCACCGCGCGCAGCACGAACAAAGACGAATCGGGCAGGCGTTCCAGTTGGCTGATGTCGGGGACCTGCAAGGGTCTGACGTGGATGGCGCCGTGCTGGTCCAGGCCGAGCGACGCGCGCCAAGCTTGCAGCGCCAGCCCCGGATTGCCCCCCACGTGATCCCAAAGCATGCGCTCGTAGCCGACTCGTTTGGCCCGAATGGCGTCCTGGCGGTCGATTTCGTCGGCGCCCGGGGGCAGGCGCTCGAGTAGCCCGTCGTAATGCAGCGTGATCCCCCCCGCCCGACAGCGTCCGGCGATCAGCTCACCCAGCTGTCGTTCGCTCCACGGCGCGAGCACATGCCGTTCGTCAAACATCGGGCACGCATCCCGCGCGCGCTTGAGCAAGGGCCAAACCGAGGCATCCATGGCAAAAACCCACGTCCTTTGTTCACTGTGGGCGCGCGCCAATGCCAGAGCCTCATCGAACTTGGCGAGCCCGCCGATGCGCGCTTCGATCAACGTGTGGACGTCGTCCACGAGCAGCATCCGAGGTGCCGTGTCCATGGCCGCCTGCAAGTCAGCGACGGTCGTGGTGGCCTGACACTGCACGACCCTGGCTTCGGCGACCTGCTCGACCACGGACCGCAGCAGCGAGGACTTGCCCATGCCGCGCGCCGCGATCACCACGAGCACACCTCCACTCCCAGCGGCCGCGCGCTGCGCCAGCTGGTCCCGCAATGCATCCGCCGGACAACCGAGCCAATCCAAAAACGGCATTTCCGGATCGAGCTTCGAAAACGGCTCGCCCTGCAGCGGGGAGAGCACCATCTGGGTTTGCCCTTCGCCAATGCGATCGATCTCGCGCCGGTAAAAATACGCGTGCACGCGGCGCGTCAGGTCGAAGCTGGAAAACCAGCCCCCCACCATCTTGAGGGTGCCGGTCCAGAAGAGCTGCACCGCGCCCACCATCGCGGCGACGAAGCTCAAGGGGCCTCGACGGTGGGCCAAGATCCACGCCAAGAGCGGCGCCTTTTTGCTCGTCGCGTCCAGCCGATCGAAGCGGTCGAACACCGTCGCGCGCCACCAGTGCACGAGCAGCAGAAACACCGGGATGGCCGCGAACCAACAGGTGGTGAAGATCCAGTGGTGGATCGTCCCATAGCCAACGAGCCGCGCGCTCAATCGCAAGCACAAGGCAAAGACCACGATCGTCAGGCCCACCAAGCGCAGCGAGCGCAGGCGCAGTCTCCCCACTGCGGTCTCTTCGAACGAGAGACCCGGAGCGGCGCTGTCCGCTGCCAATGCGTTGACCAGGTGGATGACGAGCGAGCCAGCCAAGGTCCAAGCGGCCACGGAGGCGACGAGCTGCACCTCGAGCAGTTCACGCGCCTCGTCGGGCAGCGAGAAAAACACCGCAAAACACAGCAGAATCCATTCGATGGGTCGGTGCGTCTTTTCGAGGATACGCAAGAAGCGCAGGCCCACGCTCGGCGTGGTGCGGCGCGCCATGCGATCGTTGGCGGTCAACCGAGTCAGGCCCCACTCCAAAGTTGCGGGGCCTTTGCGCCTGGCCCAAAGGAAGGCGAGCGCCACCACCAAGACGGGGAGAAAGTTCCGTGTGCTCCTCGAACTGGACTTGTGTACTGTCTCGCCGCTGGTCAACTTGGCTACCCAGGCATGGGCGATGTGCTGGTGGTAGCGAAGAATGAGCGAGAGCTGACGCAGCTCAGAGCGCGCCTGGTCCCGGCCCGCCGCGGAAAAACCGGTGATGGCTTTGCGTTTGCCCGAGGAAAGATGGGAAAGCAGCCCCAAGCGCTCGCCATTGAGCGCATCGATCTCGCCCTGCAGAACCGCCGCGCGTTCGCCCTGCACGACGCGCTCCTCGCGCCGCGCGTCGTCGATGGCGCGTTGAACCAGCGCGCGCCGCTGACGCACCTGCTCAGTCGAGATCTCCGGTGGTAGGTCCCCCAGCGGCTCTCGACCGAGGGAATGAACGCGACTGTAGTCACGGCTGATAGCGCGCAGGGTAACGGAGAGCTCATCCCGTGAAGCGCGCAAGGTGCGCCGCAGCGCTTGGTACATCGCGTCGGCGGCTGCAGGCCCTGCCGCTTTGGCTTCTCTCACGCGGCGTTGCCAGCCCAGCACAGCGCCCCGCTGCGCGGCCAGTTCCGCCCGCTCCCATTTAAACTCCTCCCGCAGCCCACGCACGCGCACTTCGAGTGCACCGAGGCGTGCCAGCTCCGCAGCCACAACGCGCTCCGCCTCGAGGCGCGCCACTTCGGCAGCCTGGAGCGCTTGTGCTCGCTCGTCGAGCGCCGCGGGCGCCGAAGTCTCTTGGCTCATCGCGGGCCCGGCGCCCAGCAAACACAGAACCAAGATCGCCGACCGCGCCACCACGCCCCGCCCCCCAGCTCTCCCCATGGCTCTGACAATTACACCATACCTAGGGGAATTTGAATCAGCCGAGCTGCGGCCCCCCGCCCACAGCTCTCAGACAGTTGCCCTGTCCAGGACCGGGCACGGCGTCCCAGGGCGCCTGCTCGTGCTCGGCTCCGGCGGCCGGGCGCGTGAGCGGCCTGTGGCTTGGGGCGCTCAAGATCTGCTGTTTTGGGCGACCTCGGACCCACTCTCGGTCCCCGCGGTGCTATGCCAAAAGGGTGCGCGCGCCAGCGCGCCTGTCCCCCCACCCCAAAGAAACCATGCTTTCCTTCAGCACCTGGTCACCCTTGGTCGGAGGGGCCCTCATCGGCCTCTCGGCGTCACTCTTCTTGCTCGCTCACGGGCGCGTCGCTGGTATCAGCGGTTTGTTTGGGAGTCTTCTGTGTCGCACGAGCAGCGCGCCGCTCGTCCGTATGACCTTCATCGCTGGGCTCGTCGTGGGCGGCATCGCTCTCGGATTGCTACTTCCCCAAGTCTTCGCCACGAGCTGGAGTCCCTCCTTGCCCCACGCGCTCGTGGCCGGGTTGCTCGTCGGTGTGGGCACGCAACTCTCCAGCGGCTGCACCAGTGGTCACGGGATCTGCGGCATCACGCGGGGGTCCCTGCGCTCCTTCGTGGCCACCGGCACCTTCATGCTGACGGGCTTCGTTACCGTCTTCTTGGTGCGACACGCTCTGGGAGGTGCACCGTGAAAGCCGGGTGGACCAGCTTCTTCGCAGGGGGGCTGTTTGCTCTCGGCCTGGGCGTGTCAGGGATGACCAAACCATCGAAGGTGGTGGGCTTCCTCGATCTGTTTGGCGCGTGGGACCCTAGCCTGCTGCTGGTGATGGTCGGGGCCATCTCCGTGCATTTTCTGCTTTACCGCTTGATCATCCGCCGCTCGGCCCCCCTGTTCGATACGCGCTTCCACCTGCCCACCCGCAGTGACCTCGATGCAACTCTGGTGCTGGGTGCGGCCATCTTCGGCGTCGGTTGGGGGCTGGGTGGCTACTGCCCAGGGCCCGGGATTGTCTCAGCGGCCAGCGGCGCCTGGCCCGCGCTGGTGTTTGTCTTGGGCATGGCCGGGGGCATGAAGGTGGTTCAGGTCGCTACCCAGCTGCGCCGCAGCGCCCAAAGCACGACTCCCCCGGCCCACAACGCACCCTAACGCCTCCGCCGTTGTGGTCGCTTGAGATGACCTGAGGCGCTCAGCCTGTAGACACGGTGCTGCCTGCCGTGAGCTGAGCAAGCGCGTTGCGCAAAACTTGCTGCGGAATGGGTCGCTTGAGTGCTCGCGCACTCGGAGGGATCCTCATGCTGCTTGAATCATCACACAGGATAAGTAGGCGCTCGCCGTAATCCGAAGACAAGCTGAGGAGAAATCGATCGATGTCTGGAAGCTGGTCGCTGAGGATCACCACGTCCGGCGAATCCGACTGAAGTTTTGAACTGGCTTGTTGGAAGGAAAGCGCGAATGAGGCGTCGTACCCAAAGGACTGAGTCAACTTGCGTAAATCCGAGAGGGCGTTCATGTCCCGATCGACCAAGAGGACCGTCTTTCGCTTGGCCTGCTTTCCAGACGAGGGGAGACGCTCTTGTTGGACATCCGCCGACTTACTCGGTCGTTTGTTTTCGCGCTGCGGAGCAGCATCCAAAAACAGACGGACTTGGCGAACGAACTGATGAGCGTTGCCCGTCTTTTTGATGTAGCCGTGAGCGCCTGATTCCGCGGCTAGACGCTCGAGCTCCTTTTCGGGCAGCGTCGAGTGCAGAACGACGATCGTCCCTGTGGAGTTATTCGTCGCCACGGACATCCGCGCGATCATGTCGCCCCGCAGACTCGGCATGTTCACGTCCAAGAGCACGAGATCGGGTTTTGTCTGCAAAATGAGAGCGACACTTCCTGTGGCGCGGTGGCTCGTTTCCACCTGGTAGCCAGCCTCTTCAAGCATCGCTTTGGCAACCCCCAAGACCACCTCACTATCGTCAACAACTAGAATCTTGCGAGCCATTCGTTTCCCAATTGTGTCCTGCGGTTCCTGATCGTCTGCAACCACTTTGCGACATGCCCGGCCCTTAGTCGTGGCCGAACACACGAGACCAAAAGTGAATATCACAGTTTCATCAACTACCAGCGTTGCGTTTACGATCAGCTCACAAACAGTGAGCCCCTTGCACACACTTGCGCACCCTTTGCTCGACGCGGTTCGCGATACGCCACTTCACGCATTGTGACCGCCTTCGCCCCCGTGATAGAAACCGGCAACGAATGTCCATACCAACGCTGCTGCCTGTTGGCCTTGATGATCATGAGTTACTTGTCGATGCGTCTCTAGTTCGGGAGGTGCTCGGCGAAGTAGCAGTCATTCGGGTACCGCAAGCAGATCTAGATGTTCCGGGAGTGTTTCTTTGGAATGGACAGGCAGTTCCGCTGCTTGATCTCGGTCACTGCTTGGGTCTTGCCTCAGCGCATTCTCGGGCAAAAACCCGCACTATTGTCGGCAAAGTAAACGGTGAATTGGTTGGCTTCGGAGTCCACGAGCTCAGTGAGCTCTTCACTGTTTCAGAGACTGAATTCAAGCCACCGCGAGTTCATGAACTTCCCTTCGCGTCCGCAGAGGTACAGCGAGATAGCTCAGTGTCCACTGTGCTTGATCTGCCCAAGCTCGTGGCTCATGTGATGCACATCAAATCCGTTGAGTGAACCGGGATGCACGAACATACCTACTTGTTGTTCGGCAAGGAACGCTGGGCCATTCTTCAACACTACGTCATGCGCGTGGAAGATATTGACGCGGAGCAATCTCCAGCACCCATCAGCTTAGCGACTTGGGGCATCCAGATGACTGACGTAGAGTCGGGGGGACGTGTCCTGCGCATCAAGACGCCCACGTCTCAGTGGTCCTTACTACTGTACGGACAATTGAAGTCGCTCACGGTGGACGCAGGGCAAGTGATCGACCTACCGCGTTCCTTTTTTGGGTCTAGCCCGGCCACCGCTTTGATTCTGCGGGATGACCACCGGACCCCCACGCTACTTTTGGATCCTGATCGTCTCTACTCAAGCTTGATTGCTGCGGAGGATCAGCCGTGAGCGACCCCCAAGCGAAGCTCCGAGGCAAGTTTCGCGCCGCACTTGCTGAGCGCACTCGCAACATCGTCAGTGATGCTGCGGCACTCAACGGCTCGACGGATGACGCGGTTCGCAAACAACTGCTGGGCCAACTTCATACCCTCAAGGGCGAAGCGCGCATGCTCGGCATGCAACAGCTTGCTTCGCTTTGTCACGCGCTGGAAGAACAACTTCTCTCCGATGACCTCGATGTGATCGCCTTCATGGCCGTGGTCGACGCTGTCTCGCTTGCCATGGCTGAGACGACTACAGAGGCCAAGTCCGTCGAGTTGATCAATACCGCAGCCGCGGCGCTTGGGCTGGCCATCATCGAGAGCGAGCCCTCAGCGGATGACACAGAGACAGGCATCGCGGAAGAGGTTGCGCGGTGGATGCAGGTCGATGCATCCATGGTGCAAAAATTAGGTGAAAACCTAGCAGCACTTTCCGTAGAGTTTTCAGGCCATGTTGTTGGCCTTCAAGCGAGCAAAACCGCTGACCGTGAAACCGTACTCAAAGCGGAGGAACTCCAAGCGAGGCTCCAAAATGCGCTCTCGATTGCGCTGGACTTGCGCTTGGCCACCATCGAACCCCTGCTTGCCAGCATGGCCTCCCATGTGAGGGTGTTGGCTCAGGAGCGCGGCAAGCTGGCTCAAGTCACTGCCAAGGCTCAGGGGGTTCGAGTCGAAAAAAATGTCCTCGAAGCACTTCGAGAACCTCTTTTGCACCTTTGTACCAACGCCGTTGCCCATGGCGTGGAGTCACCTTCCGAGCGCGGCAATAAGTCACCCACCGCGTCGATCACCATCACGGCCGAATCGGCAAGTTCAGGAGTGATCGTCCGCGTAGCAGACGACGGTAGAGGGATCCGTGGAGGTTCTGTTGGCGGCGCTGCAGGGTCAAATGCTGACGACCAAGCGCAGTACAGCTACCTTTTCGAAGCCGGATTTTCGACCCATCAAAAGGCAGACGAAATCGCCGGACGCGGAGTTGGTCTCGACGTCGTCAAGCGCAACGTTGAATTACTGGGCGGTCACGTGCATGTCAGCAGCGTACCCGGACAAGGAACGACATTTTCTATTTTCGTTCCAGCGCTCCTCACTCAGCAGGACGTGGTCACCTTCGACGCGGGCGGCACCCTGTATGGCCTGTCGGCGCATTCAGTGCAGGCGATCATGACCGCGGAGGATGCATCCTCGAGCGGCATCAGGATAGGAGGAGAGGTCGTTCCGGTGCGTTCGCTTTCCTCCGCTCTAGGTCTGGCCGTTGCGGACGCGGAACGCCACCTGATTGTCCTGCGCCTTGATGGAAAGACTTATGCCGTGAAGGTGAGCCGATTGATGGGGAATTTTGAGGTGATTCGACGCTCCACGAGCACGGCCTTTCGTGAAAGAACGGGGGTCGAGGCGAGCGCTCAGCTCAAGGACGGAAGGCTGCTGCTGATTCTTTCATCTGGATTTCTTCGCAACATGCTCAATTCGCACGTCAGCCATCGGCCACGTCGTGTACTGACTTCAGATGCGGAGCCACCCAAAGTTCGGCAAAGAGTACTCGTCGTGGATGATTCAGTGGTGGTCCGGGACATGATCGCCGAGCTGCTTTCCAGTGCCGGCTACGCGACGGCGACGGCTGAAAATGGGGTCAAAGGACTGCAAGAAATCAGCCGCTTTGACCCCGGCTTGGTCGTCTCCGACATCGAAATGCCAGAAATGGATGGCTTCGAATTGCTCAGACGAATTCGTGAGATGTCGACCACGTTGCCGGTCATTCTGTTGACGGCGCGGAGTTCGGTGAAAGATCGCCAGCGCGCCAGCGCTCTCGGTGCCAATGCCTATGTGGCCAAGGGAGAGTTCCAGAGGGACTCACTTGTTGCCACTGTTGGCCGTTACTACCCCAAGGCCACATGACTTCACTTCGTGTAGCAATTCTGGATGATTCCATGATCTGCCGTGAGCAGCTTCGTACCTTTCTTGAGGTGGAAGGCGACATCCAAGTGGTCGGCGAAGCGCCAGACGGAGACGCCGTGCTCAAGCTGATCGTCGAGAAACGACCTCAAGTCCTGGTAGTGGACTTGCAGATGCCGCGCACCAACGGTCATGAAACGATCGAGAAAGTGATGGCTAACACGCCACTTCCCATCCTGGTCGTCACCAGCCAGCCTCTGGGCCCAGGTCGCGAGCTGGCGTTCGAGTCGATCCGCAAAGGTGCCCTCGATCTTGCGGAAAAGCCGGCTCTCTTTGATCGCGATGCGCAAACACGCTTGAGGGCCACGGTGCGGAGGCTCGCGACGGTACCAGTGGTGCGGCACCTCGCTGGTAACCTGCGGACGGATCGAGCGTCCTTGGTTCGTTCCAGTTATGCGCCTCCTCCGGTGGCAGGAGTGCCCGTCGTTGGGATTGGCTCGTCAGCTGGGGGTCCAGTGGTCCTGGCCTCAATCCTCAGTTCATGGTCCAGCGAGTTCCCAGCTGCGATTGTGGTCGTGCAGCACTTGCCACCCAACTTCGTTCCTGGCTTCATCGATTTTTTGAAGAATCGCACCTCGTTGAGGGTCCTGGGCGTGGAAGGTCGGCATGCGCTCGAGCCTGGCTGCGTCTACCTACCGCTTGGCGAAAACCACATCGGTCTCGTCACTCACGACTCAGTGGGCGTCGTGAAGGGACCAGCACGCGGAGGTCACGTTCCGGCCGTGGAAGTCCTGTTCGAATCTATGGCGGAGATGGCACCCAGGCGTTCGCTCGGCGTGGTGCTCAGCGGCATCGGACGAGATGGCGCGGATGGGGCGCTGCTCTTGCGCAAAAAAGGCGGAAGGTGCGTGGTTCAAAATGAGGCAACCGCCGCTGTTTGGGGAATGCCCAAGGCGACTTTGGAGACAGGCGGTGCGGAAGGGGCATTGCCACCGGATGGAATTAGCTCTTTCGCGCTTGATTGGGCGCTGAGCAAGGGGGCGCGCACCTGATGCCCAGCGCACGGCTTTTTGAACTCGTCACCCGCAAGACGGGGATCGAGCTGTCGCAAGGCGGTCTGCGCGAGGCGCTCGACCGTTACGGCGTGAAGCGATTGGGCGAACTATCGCTCACTCGCATTGAAGACTACATCGCTTTGGTTGATGCGCCGGACGGTGAAGAGCTCCGACGCTTGATCGAGATCATCAGCGTACCGCACACATGGTTCTTTCGGGATCCCGAGCAACTCGAGGTAGCCACCGAACTCATCGCTTCGCGCAAAGGTGGGGGAACCCTGCAGATTTGGGTACCAGCCTGCGCTACTGGCGAAGACGCCTACAGTCTCGCGCTGATTTGTGCGTCTCTGAACGTCACCGCACGTATTGTGGGGAGCGACCTGAGCAAAGAAGCTCTCAAGATCGCCGCAAGGGGGAGCTACAGTCCGTTCAGCGTGCGCGCACTACCGGCGCCATTTCGTTCCCAATTTCGGCAGCGGGGTCAAAACCTAGAGATTTTGGACACCATCAAGCAGTCTGTCACGTTCACAGAACACAATCTGCTTGAACCACCCCTCTCGGCGAACGGTGGCTGGGATTTGATTCTTTGTCGGAACGTATTCATTTATTTTTCCAACCAAACCGCCGAGTCCTGCGCAGGCCGGCTTGGAACGACTCTGAACCCAGGGGGGACTGCTTTGTTCGGCCCGGGCGAGCTGATCGGCACGTCGCCCACAGGGCTATTTCCTGATTCGGTGAAGCAGCGAGTCGTCTACCGCAAGACGAAGCCCTCCAGTGATGGAGGGAGAACCCACGCGCCTCAGCCTGCCCTGCGCCCAACGATGCCGGATCGGCCTATCGGGCTCTCCACGACCCTCGACTCTCATCCGAACGCGACAACATTCGAGATCGCCCATCAAGTACTTTCAAGTTCCTCTGAAGCCCCTGCTGATCCACACCTGCGTATGCTATCGGGCATCGCGCTGTACTCCGCGGGGGATTTAGAACGGGCGCTTCATGAATTGCGAGCAGCCTCCTTGCTCAACGAGCAGCTCTGGCCGGCGGCAATTTATCAGGGAATGTGCCTGGAAAGCATGGGTCATCCAGACTTGGCCCGCGCAGAGTATCGGCACGCCGTTCGGGTTCTTGAAGCCAATCCTGAGTCGTACTCCGTCCTACCTCATGAGCTTCACGGACTGGGGCCGGACCTATTCGACATGGCGCGCCGCAAGAGCGGTGCGACCGGTTGCTTCACGTCTCCTCAGCCCGCGAAGGTAGCCCGATGACGACGTCGAATGATTTCGTTGGGATAGAAAAGTAGTTTTATGTTAGAATTTTCAATCTGTCTTAAACACTCTGAGGCAACTCGCTTGGCTCATTGCACTAGTTGTCCCCCCGCAGCTCGCTCACAGGTCGTTTTATGAACAAACTCACCAACAAGCTCATCGCCATCTTTATCGGCCTCGATGTCGGCTTTGGTCCACTCCTCACGTTTTCGGCTCTCAAAATTCTAGCCGTCAAACCCGCAGCAGACGCGGCCTTCATCTTCGCTGGCTTCATTCTCGTGAAGATCTTGATCTTCTTTCCCTATATTTCGAAGAACCTCGCGGACGTGGAGGCCTACGAGCGAGCCAGTGGAGCAAGCAAGAAGGACCTCCTTCGACGCGCAGATGAGCAGCTGCAGCGTTTTCCAGCAAGTTTTTCTACTTTTTATGCGCTCACGTGGGTACTGGCGATGGCTATCCCCTTTGTGATCATCCGCTACTTCTCTGGCGGACACTTCGACCTTATCCCCCAGACTGCAGTTGCGATGGCGCTCCTCCTGGTCGCTACACCGCTCGGGGGTCTGGCCATTGTGTTTACGCTCTCGATCTTGCTCACCTCGGCCGTATGCGGTCAGTACTCAGTGGATGCGCGGCAAATGGGCGTTCAGCTCGATCGCATCGAAAGTCGTATCCAGGTACGGATCGGCGTGATCGCTCTCTCGTTGGCACTCGCGCCGACCCTGTGGATGACGGCTGTTGGCTACATGGCTCAGGCGGAAGCGTTGGTGGCCACGGGAGGTTCAGGGGGAGAGGCGCGAGCCTTCCTCGTGAGTGCTGGGGCTTTTGCCATGGTCGTGGCGCTTTGGGCTCCGATTTCTTCGCTGGCTCTATCCCGGGCCGTTTCTGCTCCGATTGAGGCCCTCACGAAGGCAGCCAAAGAAATCGTCGACGAGGGAAATCAGACGACGATGGGCGCCATTCCTACGACGCGCCGCGATGAAGTTGGAATCCTAGCTGAACGCTTCAACGACCTCTTGGAAATGATGCGTGACCTCAGCTCCGGAGCGCAAGCGATCGCCTTTGGAAAGCTCGACATTCAAATTGATCGCCGCGGCGAACTGCCAGATGCCTTTCAAAAAATGGCTGAGAGCCTCACAGGGGTGGTGACGCAAATTCGCCAGACCTCTGTCGAACTTGCCTCGGCCGCCACTGAAATTTTGGCTGCCACGCAAGAACAAGAAAGTGCCGCTGCTTCTCAATCGACGGCCATGACGGAAATCAGCCGGACGATGGATTCGCTCTCTGCATCAGCAGCTCACGTGTCCGAAGCGGTAACTGGGGTACTCAGCAACGCCGAGCAAACGCTACAAACAACCGACAACATGGTGCAACGCATCGAGAGCCTCTCCACGCACACGGGCCGTATTTCTGACCTGCTCGATACGATCCGCGATATCGCTGACAAGAGTGACCTTTTGGCGCTCAATGGTTCTCTAGAGGCGAGTCGCGCTGGCGAAAATGGGCAGGGTTTCGCACTCGTCGCGGCTGAGATGCGCCGCTTGGCAGTACGCGTCACGGCTTCGGTCGAGGACGTAAAAACCTTGATCGTGGACATTCGCGAATCAAGTTCAGCGACCATCATGGCCACCGAGCAAAGCCGGCGCCTTGCTCGGGAGACAACTGAGGCAGCCCGTCAAATCACCCTCGTGTCGCAGCAGCAGCGCACTGGAACGGAACAGGTCACGCAGAGTGTCCGCGAAGCCGCCAGCGTGGTCACGCAATCTGCCGCAGCGACCTCACAGACCAGGACGTCGGCCCAGGGTCTGAAGCAACTCGCTGATGCACTCTCGATGTTGGTAAAATCGTTTCAGTATTCCAAGGACAAAGGTGGGTCTGAGCATGCGTGAACATGGTCAGGAGTCCCAGTTCGACGGACTCGTAGAGCCCTATCGAATCAAGGTCGTTGAGCGCATCGAGCTGTTGCCCCGAAAGGAGCGGGAAGAGGTCTTGGAAAGGGCCTTTCATTCGGTGACGTACATTGATTCCGCAGATGTATTCATCGATCTCGCGACGGACAGCGGCACCACCGCGATGAGCGATCAGCAGTGGGCGTCGATGATGATCGCTGACGAGGCCTACGTGCGTTCGCGCAGCTTCACGCGGTTCGAAAAAGCCATTCAAGATGTGGTTGGATACCCTCACGTCGTTCCAACGCACCAGGGACGCGCGGCCGAAAACATTGTGTGCGAGGTGCTCGTCAAGCCAGACGACGTGGTCCTGAGCAATACGCATTTTGACACCGCCCGCGCGCACGTGGAGCACAAGCGTGGTTTGGCTCTCGATCTCGTGGGTGATGCCCTTTGGGATTTTGACAAGGAAGCCCCGTTCAAAGGCAACTTTGATCTCGCCAAGCTCGAAGCGGCCCTCGACCGCTTTGGCCGGAACGTGCCCTTCATTTCAATCACCATCACGAACAACATGGCGTGCTCGTCCCCCGTCTCTATGGAAAACATACGGGAGACGAAGCGACTGGCCGATAAACACGGCGTACCCATCTTGTTTGACGCTTCGCGCTTCGCGGAAAACGCGTACTTCATCAAACAGCGCGAGGCAGGATACGCGGACAAGAGTATCGCCGACATCGTGCACGAAATGTTCTCCTACGGCGAAGGCTGCTGGATGAGCGCAAAGAAGGACGCCAATGTGAACATTGGTGGCTTCATCGCGGTGAAGAACGAGGACCTCAGTAGACGGTTTCAAGAGCGTTTGGTGCTCTATGAGGGGTTCCCCACTTATGGCGGACTGGCGAGGCGAGATCTCGAAGCGGTCGCCGTGGGCATTCGCGAGGGGATAGAGGAGTCCCACCTGCGCCAGCGTACGCACCAGGTCGCCTACTTAGGCGCAAAGTTTGAGGAGTTGGGCATCCGCTGCAGCAAACCTTTTGGCGGCTCGGGGGTGTTCATCGACGTCAAAGATCTCTATCCGCACCTCTCGGCGGATCTCTTTCCAGATGTAGCCATGGGTTGCGATGTCTACCGCGAGGGCGGAGTCCGCGCGGCAGCTTTCCCTTTTTCGATCAAAACCGTGGATGAAAAAGGTGAACTGCTCAGTCGTCAGTTTCATTTCGCGCGTTTCGCCCTACCGCGCCGCGTGTACACGCAGAGTCACCTCGACTACGTTGTGCGCACGATGGCCAAAGTGAAGGCGAGCGCCGCTCAAAATCGCGGTTACCGTTGCACCTATCGACCAGAGGTGCTGGGTCACTTTTTCTCTAAGTTCGAGCCAATAGCCGGCTGACGATGGGGGCCGAGCCCTGCCCACGGCAAGGCCCCCCATCAAGAGAAAGAACGGCAACTGGAATCACCAGTTGCTTGTTTCGACTGAGTGATTGTTTGACGGACAAGGTTAAGTGCGCAGCACGACTCCTACCCCCGAGTCTTGTGCCGTCGGTGCCGGAACGGTTCCCGGTGCATGGACGTGATAGGCTTCCGTGGCCAGGTAAGACGTGATGCGCACGCCGCCATGTCTCCGAAAGGCAAACCAGGGTTGCAAACCAACCCCCGCTTGGAGCGGACGATTCGCAAATCCGCGCACGATTGCTTCGTAGCGAGAAGAATCGATGCCCGCGGTCTTGAGATAGCCAAGCACACGTTCGAGAACTCTGGCGTCGTCCCGCGCATAGGCACAAACGGGAACGTACACTGTCGTTGCACGAGGGCGTTCCGTCGAGCCCTCGACGAAGGAAGAACATGTGAAGGCTGCTCGGGAATGGAGCAAAGGAATATTGCCCGACATCGCGCGAACGAAATCGCGGGTCTCACCGGACACGTAGTTTTCAGCCGCACTTGCTGCAATCTCGAGATCGTCCGCGCTGGCGTCGTGATGTCGCACATAAACTTTCACGCGACTCTCCGCCCCCTTGTTCAAATCAAGGGCGAAGTACTTCAGCTCATCCACATGGGGACCACGTCGCAATATGGTCTGTTCAAGCTTTGACCAAACGCTGGCCAGACCCAGCCGCTCCAAACCTTGCTTCACCAGTTCGTGTGAATGCTCGACACCTTGCGCTTGGGGGTTGAGGTATGCTTTGAACTCGGGTGCCTTGTGCTTTGGAAACACAGCCGAATTCCAAACTGCAAATTCCCCGTCCATGTCTTCTGGTAAGAAGAGGTCTTGGACGCGGCGAAATCGTTCGAGACTTGCGCCAAACTCCCTCTCCAAGCGTTCTTGAAACGCGATACCCACCTTTCGAAACGCTGGCAGTGTCGGTTCATCTGCCTGAGTCTCAAAAAGCGCTCGTACTTCCACCTCGTGTTTCGAGATAGCGACAGAGAACTCGATCGGCGTGTTGTCATCTGCGATATCTGAGCGCCATCCAATATCGTGTTCGATCCGCTGGTGTGCCCACGGCTCGATCAGCTGCGAAAAGATCTTTGTGACGCGCTCAGAATCTGCCTCGAAACCGGCAGCTTCACAAAGCATGCAGAACCTTTCTTTGGCGTAGTCACCCAGCCTTCTAGCTGGATCCTGGGCTCGCATTCCAATAACTGTGCGGGCTTTTAGGGACGACATTTATATCTCTTTCACCTTTCTGTGGAGTGGATCAAAAATTCCCACGCCAATACGGACGCGCCCCCAAAAAACTTAAGCCAGATCTCTTATCTATTTGATAGAAAAGAAACCTGGCTAGCGAAGGTGTTTTGATTTTGTTAACAGTAGATGCCGGGGCCTGGCGTGAGAATGCCATCCGGGTCCATCTGCTTTTTGAGCCGGGCAAATCGAGAATACTGTTCGCCTTGATGCCTACGCCAATCTGCGTGCGAGAAATCAAGCGACCCAATGGGATAGCGTGTTCCGCCCAGAGCGCGAGCCTTCTCGAACAGGTCGCGGTTGCGCTCCAACATGCGGGCGTCGTAACCAGGGTCGGGGTTGGGTGTGGCGCTCGAGGTAAGGATGTCGAAGAGGAAAACCCATTCGGTGTCGTCGGGTACGCGGAACAGGGGGAGTTTCAGCTCTGACCGCTTGAGCACCAAGAGCAACATGAATCCGAACGGTCCGACGTCTTCTGGAGTGAGTGCCGGCAAGACTTCCCCGACGTATTGTTCGATGGTTTCCTCCGGCAAAAATACGTCAAACCAAGGGTGTTTCATGTTGTCGAACAGGCCTAACGAACGCAGGTATTCAATCTGAACATCCACACGCAACATTGTCGAAAGATAGCTCTCGTCGACGACTTGGAGCGAATCATTGGATAGGCCACGAAGCAGATGTGAGTCGTCAGGTGGGTAACCAGCATCAAAATGTTTTACGGCGTTGAGTTGATAGGTGTAGCCCCCTGCGCCATCAGGCACCCATAGGTTGTACATCCCGTCGAGTTCACCGCGCCTGAGAAGTGTTCGCAGGTCACCGAAAAAAGTCGCGTTGTCGGAGTAGTTGATAAAGTATGATCGAGAGAGGGACTTTGCAGGCACGAGATCGAGCACAACGCGCACGATGATTCCGTATTGTCCCAAGCCGGCTAGAACTCCCTCGAACAATTCTCGGTTCTTGTGCTTGGAACAAACCTTGAGTGACCCGGTGCCCGTCACGACGGTCAGTTCGCGGACGTTGTCCACCTGCGCGCCAGCGTCGTTCTTGAGTGGTGTGACGCCACCAACTGAGAGCGTCCCGCCAATCGAAAGCTTTGTGTAGCCTGTTAGGCCAGGAGGAGTGAGTCCGGAGTTGACGGTTTCGGTGACAAGGTCCTTCCAGGTGACCCCCGCATCAACATCTGCCTGGTTGGAAGAGATCGAATGGATGGTATTGAGCGAGCTCATGTTGATCACGAGGCCGTTTTTGGCGAGACCTTGACCAAAAGTGGTATGTCCTTGGCCTCGAGCAGCCACGGAAATGCCGTATTTCTTGCAGAAACGCACCATCTCCTGGATGTCTCTGACTGAGCCAGGGAAGAGGACTGCGACCGGGGTCTTGTGGACTGAATTACCGAGGTCTGTCGAGAAGGAAGTGAGAGCACTTGGATCGGTTTCGATCCATCCATCAAGCCTTGGAAGGTTGTGGCGAAGCATCCCGCCCCCTGCGAGTGCCTCCGTTACCCAGGAACCTGATGAGGGATCAAAGCCAAGAACTACGGCGGCGGCCGCCATACCTGCCAACACATTTCTTCTGGAAATCATCGGTCTCCTTCGAGAGTGACACCAACTCTCACAACTACTTACCCAAGCGCTGCGCCTCACTTTGGTCACAAGACGAGCAGACCCATCCTATTGGTAATAGTTAAAATGCACAATAGTTAATCTGGCGAGTTTTGATGAGCCATTTGTGTTCGCCCGGAAACGATGTCGCAACGAAGAAGTGATGTCGCAATGAGGATAGACACAGCTCAGACGATGGCCTCGCTGGCAGCGAACATCACGCTCCCCACCGCGCGCCTCGGCGACGTTTGCTTCCGTGAGTTCGCCTCGTCCTGCCGCGCTGCCCGGCCACAACGCGGCCCTCATGCAACCGCTTGACGGCCAGTAGTTTCCGGCATCAGCATGCGTTCTTGTAGGAGGATGACAGAATGTTCAAGGTCAAGTGGCTGGCAATGTTGCCGGCCCTCGCAGGGCTGGGTTGCGCCCCGCATTACTATCACATCGGCCTGCCCACGGCGGCGCCAGTAGGGCAAAAAGGCTCTGTACTCAATGACGGGCATGATCTCTCGCCCTGCACCACGACGGGCACAACCCAAGGCCAGTGTGTGTATTATGTGAACGAGTGCGATCAGACCGGTTTGCACACCATCACCATCCAACGCATCAAAAAGGGCATCAGAGTGCGGGCGTATTGTGTTGTTCCCAACGCCGTCGCCACGCCAGTCACAACCGGTTTGGACACCGGCAGCTCAGATACTGCGCCCACCGTGACGGGTACGGACCCCGGCCCCCTTTGATCCATCCAGAACGCGACACGTTTACATGATCCACGATCAAAACACCCCAACGACGCTCAACAATCTGCACAACAACGTGCGCTTTGCCCCGCGCAAATTTCTGCGCCTCGACAATGGCACCGACCCCTCGCCCACCGCGCGCCGCAAAGAGGGACAAGATACCCTGCACGAGGTGCTGGACCGGGCCGACGCCGCCGGCGTCAAGGCTGTGCGCGCCCAAGGTGGGCGCTGGTCCCTGTCAGAGGTCGCCAATGGCCCAGGCTGGCTCCTTCAAACCGAGGGTCTGTCGTTCACCCAGATTGGTTTAGGCAGCGTGCACGCCGGCTCACCCTACCAAGGCAAAGACTTGTGTTGGGTGCAGTGTGGCACCCGCGTCGCGCAGCTCAACCTCAACCTGGGACTCCAGGGGCGCTCCCTCACCACGACGGGCGCCAGCAATGGTCAGACCATCGCCGGGGCGACGGCCACGGGGACCCATGGGGCAGCCTACGACGTGGGCTCCATCCACGACAGCATCGTGGCGATGCACATCGTCTGTTCCAAAACGCGCTCGGTGTGGATCGAAGGCAACTCACCCGTGGTGCCCGATACGGCGATCCAAGCGCAATGTGGCGCAGGCGTACAGATCATTCGCAACGACGACGTGCTCCACTCAGCTCAAGTCGCGTTTGGGACGTTTGGACTCGTGGAGTCGATGATCCTCAAGACGGAACCGCTGTTCTTGCTTTCGGTGTACCGCAGTCGGCAAAAATGGAACGCCGCCTTCAAGAGCGATCTCCTCGCCTTCAATTTTCATGAAGAACCCGAACTCTATCATGTCGAAGTGACGTTCGATCCCTGGGAAGTGGGCACTGGCCAGGACCTGAATCCTTGGGTCACCACCATGTACAAATCCCCCGCTCCTGCAGGATACGACTACAGGAACCCCACCCAACCCAAGAACGTCATGGTCACCGACCCGGCGGCGGTCAGTTGGGGCTCCTCACCCGCCGGGCAGCTCATCAAACGTCGCCTGCTGCGTGAGGCACAGCAAGTCTTGGCCCGGCGTTATCCGCCGCTCAACCCCAAGACAGATCCGTCGCTCAAGCCTCAGCCGCTCGGGGTGATCTTTAGCGATGTAGTCATGAGAAACTTGGGCGCCAGCACCGAGATCGGTGTGCCAGCCAACCGCGCCGATGACGCCGTGCGCGTCATCACCGGGGTGATTCATCACGCGTACAGCAAGCGCAACCAGCCCTTCTTGGGTCCGGTGGCGCTGCGCTTCGTCAAGGGCTCCAGCGCGATCCTTCCCTTCACTCAGTTTGCTCCAGTCACCTGCACCATCGAGCTACCTGGCGCTCGCCTCAAGTGGGTTCCGGGGCTTTACCGTGCGATTTATGACGCGCTGGGCGCTGCCAATGTTCCCTTTGCACTCCATTGGGGGCAGGAGGGCCGCTTCGACAAGCAAGCCCTGCTGCTCGCCTACGGCCCCCAGCGCCTGCAAACTTGGAAGGCGGCCCGGCAGCAAGTCCTCATCACCCCCGAGCAGCGTGAGCGCTTTGCGAGTGACCTGCTCATCGCCGCCGGGCTCGCGGATTGAGGCGTCGCAGCTGAGTTGAGCTCACTCGGTCACGTAAGTGGTGACGCTCATGGCGGGTAGGACCGCAGACAAGACGCCCCCGGTGACCGCCACGGCCGCCTTGGCCGCAATGTTATCGGTGCTCGACGTCACATACGGGGTCAACATGGCGGGCGCCGTGCCACCTGAGATGATGATCGGGACGGTCTGCTCCGTGGTCGTCTCGTTGATGGCCACGATCACCACCTTGCCGTCGTCGCTCTTGTACGCGGAAATGAGCACTTTGTCGGGCACATTCCCGGTGAAATCTACGCGATGATAACCGGGGCGGATGAACTTGGTGAACTGACCATAGGTGTAAAAACGCTTCGCCTCACCAGCACTGGTGACCAACACTTCGTTGTCGCTCGCGATGGAGGCCTTGTACCACCACCAGAGCCAGGCATTGGCCTCACCCACCACCAAGCCGCTGTGCACCCAACGCGCTACGGCTACGCCGTTTTCGATGGTCGTCGTGCTCGCGATGTTCTGGCCGCCATTCCTCCCATTGTCAGCTGCTGGTGTCAGCGTACCTTGCTCTGGCCACCATTTTACGCCCGACATTTCAGTCTGCCACACCTCTTTGTTGCCTTTGGGCACATCTGCGGGCCACGCAAACGCGATCTGAGAGTCGTATTGGTGTGTGCCCATGATGTCGAACTGGGCCCAGGCCGCCTCGTTCTTGTACATCCAGTGGCCATAGTCATAGCCGTTGCCGTCTTTGCACGTCTGCTCGCACGTGGCCTCCACCTCGGCGGTGATGGCGTTGGCGTAACATCCGCAGTTGAACGGATCCGAGCTGGGTAAATTGGAGGGCTGCGAACCCGTCGCCGAGATGTTGGACCACACATGGATCCACTCCGACGCTTCTGGTGACATGGGGATGACGCCCTTTGCGCGCAGTTTGGGCCCGACGATCTGTTGGAAGGCCACGGCCTCAACCGCGGTCATCTCCGTGGTGTCGTAGTTGCCGTTGCACGGCTCGGAGAACCCGCAGGAAGCAAAGTCCGCTTCGTTTTGCGGGGACATAGCGTACAGGGTGGTGTTGGTGTTCGCTTCAATCTTGTCGGCAAAGCCGGCGATGGTATCCGACCAAGTGTCGTAGCACTCCTCCTTGAGATGCCCGCCGTCCGCGATGGTGCCCGTCGACTTGCAGGTCGTGGGAGGACTCCACAAAGTAGCGATGATGTAGTGGGGTTCATCGCGGGCCGACGTCTGAGTGACCACGTTGTTGATGTCGGTGTAGCTGCCGCTCTCGTACGGCTCGCCCGACTCCTTCATGCCGATGCGCAAGATGTTGAGGCCCAATTGCCCTTCGCCGTTGCCAAACACCTTGGCTGAGTCACTGCCGATAGCGGACCAGTTGTTGTTGATGCCAAACCCGCGGATCAGCTGGCGCTGGCCAGCTTCCTCGAGGTGCACCGTGGGATCGGGTGACGTCACGCCACCGCCGCTGCCGTCCGGACCACCACCGGTGTTGGTTGGGCCACCGCCCGCATTGCTCGGCCCGCCACCCGCGTTCGTCGGTCCGCCGCCGGCCGCGTTCGAGCCGCCACCGCTGCCAAGTGTACCGCCTCCGCCGAGCGTACCACCGGCGCCAAGCCCAGACCCACCGCTCCCTGCCTGCGCCGCGCCGCCCGAGCCCCCCCCGGGGTCGGGATCAGAATTGGAACAGCCCCAAGGGATCAGCACACTCGCAAGGATCAATCCTCGGTAAAAAGTCTTGGACACTTGAGGCCCTTACACTGGAGGTTGGGGTGCGCACAGGGGACTTTTTGTGCCCCCTTTTGCTGTTCTTCTCAAGCTGGACACCAGTTTACCCAAATATGAGAAACCGGGGCTCAGCGGGCTCAATCACCTCCCGCCGCTCATTCGCATGCGCTGATCTTGGACAACATCGTGTCCAGCGCTTCGCGCACCTCGGTCGTGCTTGCGGCAGAGGCATAGTCCGCATCGCCAGGTGCATCCGAATATTCAAAATCACTGCCACACCCAAACCCCAGGTCGGCAATGGGTTGGCCATCACCAGCGTTGGCCAGCCCTTGCGGGTAGACGGTCGACGCGTTCTGGTCGAGGAAGTACACCAAGCGTACGTTGACCCCCTGCTGGTACGCGGCTTGCGCCGCACGAAGTGCATCCTCGCTCAGGCACTGCGCGTCGGCGGAGTCACACGTGTCGGGAAGGCCCGTGATCACCAACAGCAAGTAGCGGTCCCCTTGCGACCCCAACTGCTCCACACTAGCGGCAATGGCTTCGGGAAGCGGTCCATCCACCTTGATCTCTGCGTCACGCGCCGCCTGGAAATCTGCGGCCTGCTCAGTCAAAAAGTCGTCGAGCGAGTCTGCCTCCAGTTGCTCGACGGTCGCGCCATCCGGACACATCTCCGAGCCACTCTCCATGAAGAACGTGGACAAGCTGAGGTCCATCTGCGACGCGTACTCGTCTAAAAGGTCATCTTCCTCGCTGTCCAGTGCAGCAGCGACCGCTGTCCACCAGTTGTCTTCTAGAGAAGGATACTCAAACATCGTGCCCGTGCGTTGCAGCAGGATGTGCACGTGCGGATCACACTCACCATTGCCACCACCGCCTGTGGCCTGACCGCCGGTCGCCGACCCACCTGAACTCTCTTCAGACGTCTCGCCGGAGCTGAGCTCTCCGCCCATACCACCGCTGGCGTCGCCCGTGGTTTGATCTCCCCCTACGCCCGCGGCCGTGCCACCCGTTCCGGTCAGGGCCGCGCCACCTGTTCCATACGGGACCCCGAGCGGACGGTCCTCACCGCAACCCACCATCAAGCCATATCCAAGCACTGCCAAGCCACCAAGCGCGCGAAGTTTCATGATTTGTTCGCCACGATAGAAGGCAGCCGCACACCCGACAAGAGTTTCCGAGGAGTCTGGAGCAGACCACGCGACCACCTCCGCGTTGTCCTCCGCGGCTCCGTTTGGACGCAAAATTTGTCCCCTCGTTGCTCCGGGCAGCGCAGCCCTACCAAATTTTGCTACAACCGCGCCGTCGCCATGACTGAACCCACCAGTCCCCCGCTCATTCGCGAGCCGCTGTCCCTCCCCGAGGGTCATGAACGCCTCCTGCTCCACTCCTGCTGCGCGCCCTGTTCGGGCGAAGTGATGGAGGCGATCCAGGCGTCAGGCATCCCCTACGCGATCTTTTTCTACAATCCCAACATTCACCCGCGCAAAGAGTATGAGTTGCGCAAGCAAGAGAACATCCGCTTCGCCGACCAACACGGCGTGCCGTTCATTGACGCGGACTACGACACCGACAACTGGTTCGCTCGGGCCAAGGGCATGGAGCACGAGCCGGAGCGCGGCGTGCGTTGCACGATGTGTTTTGACATGCGCTTCGAACGGACGGCGCTCTACGCGCACGAACACGGCTACAGCGCCATCTCCAGTTCGCTGGGCATCTCGCGACTCAAGGACATGAATCAGATCAACGGCTGCGGTCATCGCGCCGCCGGCCGCTACCCCGGCATGGTGTATTGGGATTACAACTGGCGGAAGAAAGGCGGCTCGCAGCGCATGGTGGAGATCTCCAAGCGCGAGCACTTCTACCAGCAAGAGTACTGCGGCTGCGTCTACTCGCTCCGGGACACCAATCAGTTTCGCCTCGCCCAGGGGCGCGACAAGATCCGCATCGGACTCAAGTTTTACGGGCAAGAGACCGACGGGCAGGAGTGAGCAAACCCACGACCTAGCCGTTCACGTCAAGCTGCCGCGCTGGTTTTTCTACATCGCTCCAGTTTCCCTCAGCGCCGCAGTGCTCCGCAGTTTTTTGGCCGCGCTGACCATGTTTTCGAGTGCCGGCAGCACCTCCGCCCAACGCCGCGTCTTGAGGCCGCAATCCGGATTCACCCACAGACGCTCGGCGGGGATTTTGGTCGCGGCCTTGGTCATCAGCTGCACGATCTGTTCCTCGGTCGGGACGTTGGGTGAATGGATGTCGTACACCCCAGGACCAATCTGGTTGGGGTACTCAAACTTATCGAACGCGTCCAACAGTTCCATGGCCGAGCGCGACGTCTCGATGGTGATCACGTCGGCGTCCATCTTGGCGATGGCTTCGATGATGTCGTTGAACTCGGAGTAACACATGTGCGTGTGGATCTGGGTGCGGTTGGCCACTCCATTGGCAGCGATGCGAAACGCATCCACCGCCCAATCCAGATAGGTCTTCCATTCAGCACGCCGCAGCGGCAATCCCTCACGCAGTGCAGCTTCATCAATCTGGATGATACGCACCCCGGCCTGCTCGAGCTCGAGCACCTCTTGGCGGATGGCCAAGGCCAGTTGATAACACGACACGGCTCGCGGTTGATCGTCTCGGACGAACGACCAGTTGAGGATGGTCACCGGCCCAGTGAGCATGCCCTTCATGGGCTTTTTGGTCAGGGACTGGGCGTAGCGGGTCCACTGCACTGTCATGGGTTTGGGTCGACTGATGTCACCAAACAAGATGGGCGGCTTTACGCAGCGTGAGCCGTACGACTGCACCCAGCCGAGCTCGCTGAAGGCATAACCATCCAACTGCTGACCAAAGTACTCCACCATGTCATTGCGCTCGGCCTCACCGTGCACCAAAACATCCAGGCCGAGCTTCTCTTGCTGACGGACCGCATACTCGATCTCTTGGTGCATGTGCTGGGTGTACGAGGCCAGGTCCAGCTTGCCCGCGCGCCACTCGCTGCGCGCTTTGCGGATCTCGGCGGTTTGCGGAAAGGAGCCGATGGTGGTCGTGGGAAAGCGTGGCAACTGCAGCTGCTCTGCCTGTAGCTCGGCCCGCACGCTGTACGGCGCTTGTCGCTCCCCCAGCCCAGTGCTCAGCGCAAGTACCGCCGCCTGCACCTGTGGGTTATTGACCCGCTGGGAGCTGCGGCGGCTCTCGCGCGCCGCGCTATTGGCCAAGAGCACCTCTTTGACCGCACCCCTGCCCTGGTTGAGCGCGGTGCCCAGCACCCGCACCTCGTCCAATTTTTGCACGGCAAAGGACAGCCAGGACAGCAACTCCGCGTCCAACTTCTTCTCGCTCGCTAGGTCAACCGGCACATGCAAGAGCGAGCACGAAGGTGCGATCCACAGTCTATCTCCCAGACGTTTTGCGATGGGCTCCAAGAAGTCCAAACTGGCGTTTAGGTCGCTGCGCCAAATGTTGCGACCATTGACCACACCCAGGGAAAGTACGCGGCCCGGAGGCAGCAGTTCCACGGCACGCGCCACTTCGTCCCGGGCACTGATGGCGTCCAGATGAATGCCCGCGATGGGCAACCGCAGAGCCAACTCCAAGTTGTCCCCGAGCTGCCCAAAGTACGTGGTGAGCAGCAGGCGCGGGCCCGTGCGCCCCAGGACGGCGTACGCTTGTTCATAAGCGTCCTGCCACGCTGGGTCGAGTTCGGTCACCAAAGCTGGCTCATCGATTTGAACCCAAGAGACCCCCTCCGCGGCGAGCACTTGAAGCAACTCTTGGTAGATGGAGACCAATTGCGGAAGCAAGCGGCGTCGATCGGAGTCGTCCTTGGTCTTACCGAGCCACAGATAGCTCACTGGTCCAAGGAGCACCGGCTTGCTTTGCACACCCAGCTGTTTGGCTTGTCGTAGTTGAGCAAGAAGGCGCGTCGGGTCCAGCCTGAAGCGCGTCTGCTCGGATAGCTCGGGCACGATGTAGTGGTAGTTGGTGTCAAACCACTTGGTCATCTCGCCGGCCGCAACACCTTCGCCCGTATCCCCGGCCGCGCGACCGCGCGCCACGCGAAAGTAAACATCGAGCGCTGATCCCCCGGCCGCGAGCGCCCGCTCGGGAACATTGCCCACCAGAAAACTCGTATCGAGTACGTGATCGTAGAGTGAAAACTCTCCCACAGGCACCCAATCGAGCGCGCCTTGACGCTGCCAGGCTTGGGCACGCAGCTCCCACGCCAAGCCCTCCAGGGACGCCTGGGCGCTGGCCCCGCTCCAATGCCTCTCCAGCGCAAATTTGAGTTCACGCTGGGCGCCGATACGTGGAAAACCAAGATTATGGGTAGTGACCATGTTTACTCCTTGAATGCGCAGACTCTAAACCGGCTCAATCATGAGGGATAATGGTATTATTTCACGGATACATGATTACAATTCATACATGTCCCACCTGGAGCGTTCTCACCTCACTCTGCTGCGCGCGGTGCACCAACAGGGGTCCCTGACCGGCGCCGCACGGCAGCTCGGGCTCACACAATCAGCGCTGAGTCACACGGTGCGCAAACTCGAACAACAACTGGAGACGCCCGTGTGGGAGCGGCAAGGACGAGGCCTGCGTCTGACTCAGGCTGGCGAGTTCTTGCTCGCTTTGGCCGAGCGCGTGCTTCCTCAGCTCGAGCATGCTGAGCATGTTCTCTCACAAATCGCGCATGGTAGGTACGGTACGCTACGCATCGGCATGGAATGCCACCCGTGTTATCGTTGGTTGCTCAAAGTGGTCGATCCGTACTTGCGCACCTATCGTGATGTGGATCTCGACGTCAAACAGAAGTTTCAGTTTGGTGGGATTGGGGCGCTGTTCGCGCATGAAATCGACATGCTCGTCACCCCTGATCCATTGCGTCGCAAAGGACTGCATTTTGAGCCCGTGTTCGATTATGAGCAGGTGCTCGTGGTCGGACGCGAACATCCGTTCGTGGGGCGCGCGTACGTTCTGCCCCAGGAGCTCCAGCACGAGGTGCTCATCACCTACCCCGTTGAGATCGAGCGCTTGGACATCTACAGCCAGTTTCTGCTGCCCGCCGCGTGCGTCCCGGCGCGGCAACTGGTCGTAGAAAACACCGACATCATGCTGCAAATGGTGGCCAGCGGACGCGGGGTGGCGGCGTTGCCGCGGTGGTTGGCGCATGAATACAAGACCAACATCGCCGTCGAAGACGTCCGCTTAGGCCGGCACGGTATCCAAAAACAAATATTTTTGGGCATGCGCGCGCGCGACGTCGACATTGAATACATTCAGGCGTTCGTTCAGCTCGCGCGTAGCATTCGCAACGAAGACCACTGCTCTCGTCAATGATATTCGAGCGCGTTGGCTAGGAGCTTGACTCCGTCCCCGTACCAAAAGCCGCCCATGATGTCCTCGGGATGTATGTTGAGATCGACCCGATTGCGTAGCCGACCCTGTGCATCCAGCACTGGACCAGCTGCCGCCAAAAGCGAGCCGCTGGCATAAGCCGCGATGGCCGTGGCGCCGCTCATCACGACATTGGGGCCAATCCAACCGCTTCCAGTCAGGAAGTTCACACCATAGAGCACGGGGTGGTCGGGCACCAAGCCCTGCGCTGGGTCGCTGCGCGAAAAGGAGTCCGCCTGAAGCACCGCCCATTCATGAGTCAAACGGTTGTACTCCTTGGCCGTCCAATCGCCGGTGATTTGGTAACCAGCATCGGCAAACAGGGACACGACGACTTGTCCACCGTCGTCGAAGAATGCGGCCACATCATTGCCCACTTGAACCGGATCGGTGAAGGGATAGAAGTTGGAGTTGAAGATCAACATGGCCTCGTACTTTCTCAGGCTGTCCACCGCGAGGCTGTCTGTCTCGACATTGAACAAGTCGGCGCCACAGAAGATCGCGGGCGCTTGTCCCAAGATCCCCTCCGCCACTTGCTCGACCAACGAGGAATTTCCACCCACCACGGCCAGATCGATGCAACCGTTGCAGACGTGACGCGTCTGCGCCGGATCTACCTCAGCATCTTCGAGCGCGCCGTTGTGTGCGATTCCGCCGGGGTGCCCATCATCCAACCCCACATCCAGGCGTACGCCGCCCCGCGCGCAGTTGTCGCCCATGGGTTCGCGACTACTCCGAACGACCGAGTTCACGTCGTCTGGAACCTCCGGCACGCCGCCCGATCCATCCATGGCCGGCACTCCGCCCGACCCATCCATGGCCGGCACTCCGCCTGACCCATCCGCCGCGGGCACTCCGCCCGTTCCGGGTGACCCAGGCAAACCACCTGCGCCTGGCATGTCATCCGGAACGTCATTGCCCGCTCCTCCGCTGCCTGGAGTGCCGTCGCACGCGCTAGGCCCACAGAACGAAATCGGATCGGAACGCCCCCCACACGCGCTGGTGAGTGTGGCAAAAATGCCACACCCAACGGACGCACGTCGCAGCCAGACCAAGGCCTGCACTTGCTCTCTTGGGCACTGGCCCGTCAAACCCCACCATCGTTTCATAGGTGCATATGAATTACCGCAACTTCGTGAATCAATGAAGGAGCATTGTCGTGACGGCGCGCGTGTACTTGTCTACCTTCATCGACACGCCATAACTCTCTTGGCAGCGTGAGGGCACTCTGCCCCGACGCCAAGCAGCGTTCAAGGAAAGGAAATGTTCATGTCCCGTTATCCGTCGTCGCTCATTGTCACTGGGGCCGCACTCTGCGGCGTGCTCGCCCTGGGGTGCAACAATGACCCCGCGGCCGGCAAGACCAAGGTCGAGGCCGTGGCGCCCGTCCAAGAGACCCAAGCAGCGACCCCCGCCCCCGCTAGCGCGGTCGAACTCAAGCTCACACCGGAAGCTGGGAGCATTGATTTTGTTGGCGCAAAGATCACCGACAAGCATCAAGGTTCGTTCAAGAATTTTTCCGGCGTCGTTCATTACGTTGACGGTCACATCGACAAAAGCGACGTCTCTGTGAGCATCGACATCAATTCATTGCAGGTGGACCCAGAAAAGCTACGTGGTCACCTGCTCAGCGCTGACTTTTTCGACGTGGAAAAGTTCCCCAAGGCTACGTTCACCTCGACCAGCATCGTGGCCAAGGCCGCCGGCAACACCAGCCACGAGATCACCGGCAACCTAGAACTCCACGGCGTCAAAAAGTCCATCACCTTCCCTGCGTCCATTTCAACGGGTGGAATGGGGTTGGTCATCGTGGCGGAGTTTGCGATCAACCGCAAAGACTTCAACATCGTTTACCCAGGCAAACCCGACGATCTCATCAAGGATGATGTACTCATCAAGCTCAAGTTCAACCCAACTCGCGGCTGAGCCCTGCCATCCAACAACGAACGCTGTCTGATAGCGAACGCTGTCCAATAATGAACCGCCGCTCGAAGAAGAACGGCCGCCCGGTGAAGACCCGCCGCCTGGCAAAATAGAAGACGGCGACGAACTGATGTTCGTCGCCGTTTTTGCCATAAAGAGTGACCGACCCACGCCGCCGGCCGTCGCCCGCTCACTCGTGGTAAACCTCGCTGTCCTTGGTCTCTTTCACGAACAGCATACCAATGACGAAGGTCGCCACGGCAATGATGACCGGGTACCAGAGGCCGCTGAAGATGTTGCCCGTCGCGGCCACGATTGAAAACGAAATGGCCGGGAGAAAGCCACCAAACCAGCCGTTGCCAATGTGGTACGGCAAGCTCATGGACGTATAACGAATGCGGGTGGGGAACATTTCCACCAGCATGGCCGCGATGGGCCCGTAAACCATCGTGACGAAGATCACCAGAATGGTCAGCACAAACACGAGTCCCAACCATTGACCTGAAAACGCATCGATGGGTTTTGCCTTGGCTGGGTACCCCGCAGCGTCAAGCGCCGCGCGCACTTCTTTCTCGAACCTCGCCTTTTCTGTCTTGGCGTTGGCAGCGGCCGCGTCATACGCCGCGACGCTCGCCGTCCCGATCTTCACCGTCGCCACGCTGCCGGCGGGTCCTTCCACCTTCTCGTAGTTGACGCCCGAGTTGGACAGGAAGGTACGTGACACGTCACAACCGGTCGTGAACTTCGAGGTGCCCGTCAGATTCAGCACCAGGTTGCAGTTGTCCGGATCGGCCACCACCGTGACAGGAGACTTGTCGATGGCCGCTTTGAGCTCGGGGTTAGCCAGCGACGTGAGCAGGCTAAACAGCGGGAAGTAGCTCAGTGCAGCGATCAAGCACCCCGCCATGATCACCGGCTTGCGTCCAATGCGATCCGACAGCGAACCGAACAGAATGAAGAATGGCGTTCCCAAGATGAGCGACACGGCGATCAAAACGTTGGCCGTGGGCGGCTCGACCTTGAGCAAGGTCTGCAGGAAGTAGAGCGCGTAAAACTGACCCGTGTACCACACCACCGCTTGTCCGGCGGTGAGGCCAAACAGTGCGAGCAGCACGATCTTGAGGTTCTTCCATTGACCAAACGATTCAGTGAGCGGAGCCTTGGACGTCTTGCCTTCGGCTTTGATCCGGAGAAACGCGGGAGACTCATTCAGCTTGAGGCGGATCCACACCGAAATGGCCAGGAGCACCCCTGAGAAGGCAAAGGGAATGCGCCAGCCACCCCATTCTGCGCCAAATGCCTTCTCACCTTCGGGCGTAAAAGCGCCTCCACCGGACACGAAACGTGTGAGCAGGATCACCATGAGCGCGAGCATGAGGCCGACCGTAGCTGTCGTTTGAATGTAGCTCGTATAAAGGCCTCGTTTCCCATTGGGCGCGTGCTCAGCCACATAGGTAGCTGCGCCACCGTATTCTCCGCCGAGCGCCAAACCCTGTAGAAGTCGCAGCGCGATGAGCGTTGTGGGCGCCCAAATGCCCCAAGACGCATAGCCAGGCAAGAACGCTAATACGAACGTCGAGGCACCCATGATGAGGATGGTTGCCAGGAAGGTGTACTTGCGGCCCACTAGGTCGCCCAGCCGTCCAAACACCAAAGCGCCAAATGGTCGCACGGCAAAACCAGCCGCAAAAGCCAGCAAGGTAAAGATGTTGCGTGTGCTCTCATCGAGAGGTGCAAAGAACTGCGCGCCGATGATGCCCGTTAGAACTCCGAAGAGATAGAAGTCATACCATTCGAATACTGTCCCAAGCGACGATGCGAAGATGACGGTCTTCTCATCGCCTGACATGGGGCGGTTGTGTGATTCTGCGACCATTATTTGCCTTCCTGAAACGGGTTGGAGTGGCCTATCTTTGTCAATGTCGCCCTCAACACAATAGCGACCGTACCTGGGGTCTCACAAAGATCTGACGAATCGCCTTTTGGTCCGGGGTTCAATTTTTGCTCTGCAGCACAGTGCAGCCTAAAAACAGTCGACTCGTCGGTCATAGAAATGCGAACTTTGCCCGCAATTCAGCCGCAGCGTAGCTAGTTATGAGAGGCACGCCACGATTTGCGTAGTCACTTGGTCTAACGCACTCAAACAAATGACTAATCGTTTGGATTGTTTCGGGACGACTGGACCACGACTTTCTCCCATTCGTTATCGTTTTCTTACAGTTCGCGCATTTTGATGCTCAGCTCAAAGTGCAAGGCTTTAGCGAATCATGTTGTGTTTGGTAGAGCTTTCATACCAAATGGGCGGGGTCCGGGGCTGGAAGGTGAAACTCAGGTGAGACTCACATGAGCCACGGCCGAACGAGCAGAAGGGATCCGGCAGTGCATTTTAGAATCATCTCACGCATGAAGCGCGCAACCACTTCACTGAACATCGTGCTGGGAGCCGTAGTTTCTTACAGTACCCTGTTGACCTCGTCCGCGGTCGCTGCGCCTGGCGATCCCGCAACTCCGCCGGCGGCCGAGGCCTCCGCCGAAGCCGATGTGCCCACCGCAGAAGCCGACGCGCAGCCAGCTCCAGCTGAGCCAGCGGCCGAAGAGCCTGAAGCTGAGCCCGCTCCACCGCCGCCTGCCCCTGAACCGCCCAAGCCGGAACAGCCCCTGTTCAAGGCATACGGGATCATCAAGCCCGAGTTCATCGTTGCCAACGGCGTGGAAACATTTGGCAAGACCACGATGGTGGCCCCCACGGCCGCAGCCCACCCCATCAGCGATCCAAATCACGACAGATGGGCCATGAGCTTCCAGCTGCAGCAGACCCGCGTCGGGCTCAAAGTGGGAGAAGGCTTGGATGTACAGGGGCGCCTAGAGATCGACTTCGTCGATCCGGCATTCTCACAATCATCTCCCATTCAAGGCACGCGACCTCGTCTACGTTTGGCCTATCTGACCTACAAGCCGGGGGCAGCCCACACCATCATGTTTGGTCAAAACTGGGACATCTTCTCCCCGCTCAATCCACTCACGATGAACTTGGTGGGCGCATCGTTCCAAGCTGGTAACTCTGCGTTCTTGCGTCCTCAGTTGGCGTACACGTACGGCAAAGGTGAAGGCATCGAACTCTCTGCGGCCATTGGCTTGCGTGGCCAAAACACCGGGCCTGCGCTCAATTTGCTCGAGTACGGTCTCGTGCCCTCCTTCGCGCTCCAAGCTGGATACCGGCTCGGGAAGAGCTGGTTTGGCGGCTCGGTCATCTTCAGTTCGGAGCGGACGTCCCTGGAGCCCAGCGAATACAACGTAGCAGTGGCAGGAAATCTCTTTGCTAGCTTGCCCCTGACGGATTGGTTGTCTTTGGTGATGGAGGGCTACATTGGTCGCAACACCAATGCGCTGGGCCTATTGACCCTCGGCTCCGGGATCACTGTGACCGATGCAGGCGGGTTTTTGTCCGCCAACTTCAAGTTTGCCAAGATCCATGGGGTTTGGGTGACCGTGGGTGGTGCTGGCGTGCTCAATCCGAACGAATTGGCCGTCGGCTACACCCCCGCGACCGCAGAAGCTCCTGCGGCGCGCGTCGGTATCGGCGGCATGATTCACAACGTCAACCTCCGGGCAACCTATCTCATCACGCCCAAGCCCGGCCTCGATTTCTACATCGAGCCCTTCTTGTTCCTCACCAAACACAAGTTGGATGTAGCGGATGATCCCACCGGCGATTTAGAAAACCAGACTGCCGGCGGCGGCCAGCTCGGCGCAAAGTACACCTTCTGAGGTACGCGCTCTCGGGCGCTCCAAGCAAAGTCAGCGAGGCGATTTGAGAAGTCGTGCTGTCATTTTTCGCTGCACCGCGATCTTTGACGAAAAACCGGCCCGCAATTCCGTTTCGATCGTTGGCTTCAATCCAGCCAGGAATTAGCATGATAAGCCCGCTGGCCGTGAACGGCTCGCGGACTTATCCCCTGGAGAATACGCTTGAGGTTCCTCTCATTATTGACTGCCGTAAGCCTCACCACTGTGGCAGCTTGCCAGACGTCCCCGGAGTTCCCTTATCCTGACGACGGCGCCCCCACGACCGAGAGTGTCGCGAGCGGGGGGACAGTCGACAGTTCCTCGGGCGGTGCGCTCGGGTCCAGTGGAGGCGCCCCAGCAGCCGGGGGAGGCACCCCCGCAGGTGGCTCAGAAACGCAGGAGAGCGGTGGTTCCGGAGGCACTGTTCCCCTGGACACCGAACCGCCGTTCTTTGCCACCAACGTAGGCGAGACTGAAGCGCGTGCGGCCTACGACGCGTGGAAGACAGCCCACCTCGAAGATTGTTCTGGGGGAGTGTGGCGGGTGCGGTGGGAAAACGCCCGGCAAGACTCCACCGTTTCGGAAGGCATTGGTTACGGCATGTTGCTCACGGTCATCTACGATGATCGCACCGCGTTCGATGGCCTTTTGGCGTACGCCAAACTGATGCGGCAGGAAAACCAGTTGATGAATTGGTTGCGCTACGGCTGCGACGCACACTGGGACACCAAGTACAACGAACACCCGGACCAGGCAGCGTCGGACGCTGATCTGGACGTGGCCATGTCGCTACTCATGGCGGAATGCAAATGGAACGACACCAAGTACGGCGACGAGGCGACCACGGTCATAGGCGCAATCAAAGAGCACATGTTCATGGATTTTGAGGGCCTGAGCGTACTGCAACCGGGGGACTCGGGTTGGTTCGATCAGATGAACAACGGCTGCGTCAACTACTCTTACATGGCCCCAGCTTACTACCGCGCCTTCGCACAGCACGTGTCGGGCGACGCTGAATTTTGGAACAAGGCCGCCGGCGACACCTACGCGCTGCTCGCCAAAGCGTCCAATTCATCTACGGGCCTGGTGCGCAACTGGGGCTCCTCCGACGGCAATCAGGCCACGGGCGATTGCGCCAATGCTTACAACCGCGCGGGCTCGTACGGCGACGATGCGGCGCGCACGCCCTGGCGCATCGCTACGGATTACCTGTGGAACGGCACCACGGACGCCAAGGCTTGGAATGACAAGGTCACCGAATGGGTCAAGAGCCAAGGCATTGGCGAGCTGGTCCAGTGGTACAACCTAGATGGCTCTCCCGACACCGAAGAAGCCACGTGGAGCGACCACACGGCCATCAACATCGGACCATTTTCTGTCGGTGCCCAGACATTTGACCAAGCCACCGTCAATGAATTTACCGCCGAGCTGGTGGCCATTCCAGCCACGGACGGCAGTCACGATGCGGAGTACTTTCCGCGCATGCTCAAGGCCCTCAGTTTAGTGACTCTGACGGGTAAGTTTACACAATGCGGCGGGCAGTAACCCATTGCGGCGGGCAGTAACACAGTTGGGTGGTCACCATCAGGCGAGGGAGCTGTCGGTGAAAGACTGGCGCCGAGCGGGTCATCTGATACACGAGGAGTGGCATGGGGACGATGTTGGATGCGTGCTTCAGGTTGGCTTATCGCTTCGCGTATCAAGGGGCTCGCGTCTATTGGCATGTGTTTCGACCGCAAAATCATGGCGCACTCGTGGCGCTTTGGCACCAAGGCAGCGTGCTGTTGGTGAAGAACTCCTACGTTGACTATTTTAGCCTACCCGGCGGCAACGTACGCAAGGCGGAGAGCGCTGTGGACACGGCGGTGCGCGAACTCAAAGAGGAAATCAACCTCACGGTGGATGGTGCGCAACTGCGCACGGTCTTGGATCACAACCACGAATGGCAAGGTCGGCCCGATCACGTGGTGATCTTCGAGCTCGACGTGGACCAACGACCCCAGCTGGCCGTAGACAATCGCGAGGTCGTATCTGCGGAGTGGCTTTCACCACAGGATGCGCTGGCGCGGAACTTGTTTCCCCCCCTGCGCCTGGTGATTGAAAACCGCATGTCCCTCGACAGCCGCATGTCCCCTGAGAACCCCAACTCACCTGAACACCGCCGGTCACTCGACAACCCGGTTGGCTAGGTTTCAAGTGAAGGCAGCGCGGGCCACTGCGCTATCCGCACGCGACTTTTTGTTACAATTTTAGCCTATTTCAGCTATAAAACGCTTACGGAGCCCAATATGAACGAGCCCAAATGGATCGGTACGATTGTGGGCGGTCACTATGAGATCGTCGAACTCTTGAACGAAGGCGGACACAGTCAGCTCTTCTTGGCACGCAACTTGGTCAATGGTGGTGCTGATGCAGCCATCAAAGTCATTCGAGAAGACGCGACCGATCCATTCTTGAGTGATCGACTCAACCGCGAGGGCACGGTGCTGGCTTTGCTCAAGGGACAGCCGGCTTGTCCCCATCTGCTCACCCGTCGCTTTACCACCGACGGTCAGCTAATGCTGGTGGTTGAATTGCTCGACGGCATGACCCTGCAATCCATGTTGGAGCGGGGTGATCGGCGCATTGAGCTGGGGGAAGTGGTGGATCTGTTTCCACCCGTCATCAAAACGCTCGCCCTGCTCCATCAGCGCGGCATCGTTCATCGCAACATCCACCCGGGTAAGCTGTTTCGCTCGTGGGACCCGCCGGGCCTCAAGCTGACCGGCTTTGGCGATGCCCATTCCGTCCTGCACGGCAGCGGGAGCGAACATTTTCGCCTATTTGGCCAACCCAAGTTCACCTCCCCTGAAGTGTGGCTCGGCAAAGGCGACTTGGACGCGCGGTGCGACGTCTATTCCATGGCCGTCGTGCTCTACCGATGCCTGGCCGGGCGTTGTCCGTTTGAACACGATTCAGCCGTGGCGGTCATCGGGGAGCCCCCCCAGCAAGCGCTGCCTCGCCTCAGCGAGCTCGTTCCTGGTCTACCTCAAGCGCTCGATGATTGGGCAACGATCGCCCTCTGTCACGATCGTGACGGTCGGTTCGACAACATCGAGGCGATGTGGTCGGCGTTTGTCCGCGCTGGTCAAAGCGCAAGTGTCGCTGACAGCACCCCAACTGAGCAGCTGCAAACCGGTTGATGGGTGCCGCAGGCGCGCGCCCTCACTTGACGCTCACTAAGGTCAGGCGGGCGCTCGAGCCACGCATCCGAGTTGGTTAGGCCCGGGTCAGGCTGACCGCGCTGAGCCTGAGGTCCGTCTCTTTCCCGAGCGGACACCTACACAATGGCCTAAATTTAGCAGTTTCAGCGTAAGCCGTCGCTCACGCGCTGCTTTGATCGATGCGCGCATCCCGCACCGAATAATAGATTCTTACTAAAAAACTGTAGGCCAACCGCTCCCGGCCCCACACCTCTTTTCTTGTATCCGCCATGTATCCGTCCGGCTTTCTTGATCGTCCGGCCGATATCCTGCATCAACATACTCAAGGATGACTCAATCCACGCCCCCGCTTTACACTTTACTTACCCGGGCTGCCCAGCCGTCCCACGGGCTAGCCGCGCACCCCACGCTCTCTTGGGGTCGGCGCAGCTGCACTTGGGCGCTCAGCGCGCTCTTGTTCTCGGCTGTCGCCGCTTGCAATGGGCTCGGCGCTGGGGATCCCCCAGGCACCAACGAAACCTCCCACGGCGACGGGGATGGCGATGGTGACGGGGATGGGTCCACCGACGTCGGTGACGGCGACACGACCACCGACACGACCACGGACACCACCACCGATACCGGTGGCGATCCAGGCAGCCCCGTGATCCCCGCGCGCATTCGTCGTCTCACGGTCAGCGAATACAACGCCTCCGTTCAAGCGCTGATTGGAACGACCACGACTCCAGCTGACCAGTTCCCCCCCGACATGAGGCAGCAGGGCTTCACTCTCAATGAAGCGCAACGGGTCGACCCCATTTTGGCGCGCCAGCTCGATGACGCGGCCACCCTGCTGGCCGATGAAGTGCTCACCAAGCTGGACCAATTTGAGCCCTGTCCCGATCAAGCGTTTGAGGAGTGCGGTGGCCGGTTCATCGACGACTTTGCGACCCGTGCCTACCGCCGCCCCCTCACGACCGAG
>Ga0315910_10000487_pt1 | contig 39570 bp, 33 predicted proteins | sample EdamamesoilMG_FD_204470 | JGI IMG/M metagenome (GOLD analysis project Ga0315910, IMG submission 204470) | Garden soil microbial communities collected in Santa Monica, California, United States - Edamame soil | ecosystem: Environmental > Terrestrial > Soil > Garden | place: USA: California...
CATTGGCCGACTTGGCGGTAGCATCGAGTCCGGCATGGATTTCCAACGCATCGGCCTTTCGTAGCAGGAGGATGCGGTAGAAAGTCTCGCGCGTGGGATCAAACCCGCGGCGAGTCGCGTCGTTACCTGGCCATTCAAAGTTCGTGAAGAAATAACGAATCTCCATTTCCCGATAGGCGCTCCCATATTCCTTTTGAGGAACGGGCCGACCGTAGATGATACCGACATTACCCGTCATACCGGCGTTGCCGCTGCCGCCCCCCGGGTTGGCCCCCCACCATACGAAGGAAATGATGACGGCCGTGATGACGATTCCCCACAGCAATTTCGAGTGCTTGCGAATTGTTCCGATCATATTGAAAACAGGGGGCGAACCCTACCCGGCTTGGGCGATTCGGGTCAAACGTAAAAAGCACCTGATTAGCTCTGCCCGGCCTCACCTGCTTGAGGCTCAAGCCCTTCGCCGTGGTACGGCTTCTGCACATCCCGTCAAAAAGGCAGGTATCAAGCACCTATGACGACTTTTATGAAGAATCTGTTGAAAACCCTCACAGTCAGTGTTGGGTTCTGTCTCACCGCTGGGCAGCTAAACGGCGCCCAGACGAACCTGCTCCAATACCTCAACCTCCGGGGTACCTTCAGTTATCAGGGCCCGCCCGTCACGAATGCGACCGGAACGACCATCACCGAATCCATGACGCGCGCGTCATTCGGCAACGCGGATTTAATCCGACGAATCGGGGCGCTCGGCGGGGTGACCTTCTCCAGCGCCGCCAAACTGGTGATCATCCGCCCGCTCAATGGCAATGCCGCGGACATCGTGATCGAGGAAGGCGCCATGCGCATGGATGCCGGTTCCTACCTGCACATCGAGTTCAGTAGCGACCCCATGGTTGAAACCAGCTCGAAGCGTCAGGACACCGGAGCCGTCAGCGCCACCCGCTATCAGCTCCTCAAGTTGACTCTTAACGACAGCGGGAACTTCGGCGACTTGGGGCTGCAGTTTGAAGCCCAAGGGCTCGCCACGGTCAAACGTAAGACCCTGTTTCTCGAAGGCATGCCCCATTTTGTGGACCGCGCCACCGCCACCACCCTGACGGGTGGCGGCAAATCAAAAAGCGTGGGCGGTGGGGAGAGCGAATTTCTGGCACAACTCACATTCACCGTGACCGGCGGAACGGTTGAAGTGGTTCAATAACCGGCTTCGCCTGCCAGTTTCCAGCGCGTCGTTTCTTGCGACGCGCTTTTTGTCCTGTTTGCAGCATTGGTTCTTGTTTTTTTAGCTGCCCACTCGCGTTGGATTGTGTTGAAATGCCGCGGGCATGAGCCAGACACATCCATTGACAACGACGGCGTTCGAGCTGCCTGGCTACCGTATCAAACGGTCTCACGGCGTCGTGCGGGGTATCGTGGTGCGCTCCCGATCCATCATCGGCAACATCGGCGCCAGCATCCAAAGCATCTTCGGCGGCAACATCTCGCTGTACACGGAACTTTGCGAGCGGGCCCGCGAAGACGCCTTCAACCAGATGCTTGCTCATGCGGGACAGGTGGGTGCGAATGCCGCCATCGGTGTCCGCTATGACGCCACCGAGATCGGCGCCGGCATTACCGAGGTGATCTGTTATGGCACCGCTGTGACGGTGGAGCCCCTGCCGCAGGCATGAAACAGCTCCGACTTGACGGGCCCATTGCCCGCGCCTTGGCTGGCCTGGCGGACGCCGTGAGCCGGCGGCCCGGTTGGTTCATCTATCCGCAACTGCTTCTGTTCGGTCTGTGCGTTTACTACACCGTGCAGAACCTGCAATTCAACACCGACCGTTCATCCCTTGTCGGCGCAGACAAAAAGTACCAGAAAATCTACCAGGACTTCCTCAAGGAGTTTCCCATACCCAAGGATCTGGTGGTGGTGGTGGAAAGTGATCGCACGGAGAAGAACCGCCAGTTTGTGGAGCGGCTCGGGGCCAAACTGGAAGTCCACACCAATCTGTTCCGTTCGGTTTTTTACCGCACCGATCTGGCCAAGCTCGGCCCCAAGGCACTGCAATTCGTTTCCAAACCGGAACTCGACGAGTTGCACAGCGCGCTGACGAACTTCCGCCCCTTTCTAAACAAATTCACCCACGCGACCAACCTGGTTTCGCTGTTCGACCTCATCAACTGGCAGTTCACCGACACCAAGCGCGAACGCAACGAGGAAACTGATTCACTGATCCGCGCCCTGCCGGCGTTGGAACGGATTCTTCGCCAGGCCACTGATGCCGTGCAGCGGCCCGGGGTGCCGCCTTCGCCCGGCGTGGTGACGCTTTTCAGTTCCGGCGCGGTCTCCGAACGCAAGCCATACATCACCTTTGACGAAGGCCGCGTTTACCTGGTCACGGCCACGCCGAAGCGTGACAATCTGAATCCGGAAGCGATCCGGGTGATGCGCGAGTTGATCGCCGAAACACAACGCGAGGTCCCTGGGTTGAACGCCGGTCTGACCGGCGAACGCGTCCTGGAGATCGATGAAATGCGACAGTCCGAACGCGATACGGCCATCGCCACCGTTCTGTCGTTCGTGCTGGTGTTCATCATCATCATCTTCGGCTATGGCAAGATCAGCCGCCGGATCAAGGCTGATGCCTGCCTGATCGTCGGCATGGGATACACGATGGCCTTCACCACATTGGTGGTCGGTCACCTGAACATCCTGACCGTGACATTCGCCCCCATCCTCGTTGGAATCGCGATCGATTTTGGCGTGCACCTGATCGCGCGCTACGAGGAGGAACTGCAACACGGCAAACCGGCCAACGAAGCCATGCGCACGGCCATCGTGCTGACCGGCCAAGGCATCTTTACCGGGGCGTTCACTACGGCTGGCGCATTTCTGGCGATGTGGTTCACCGATTTCAGGGGAATTCAAGAGATGGGAATCATTTGTGGTGGCGGACTGGCCATCTGTTTCATTCCGATGATGACGTTGCTTCCGGCACTCTTGCTGCGCGAACGCCGCGGGCCCGCTGCGGAAGTGAGAAGTCATTCCGGCCGCCGGGAACGCATCGAGCGGGCGTGGTTGAGCCGGCCGGGCTGGGTGATTGCCATCACCGTGATCATTTGCACGGCGTCGGTAGCCAAATTTGGCCGGGTGTACTTTGATTACAACCTGCTCGACATGCAGAGCGACGGTTTGCCGGCCGTGGAATATGAGGAAAAACTTCTCGAAGCCGCGCGGCTGACCGATGCTTCACCCCGCTCCCTGTTGTATGGCGCGGTAATGGCGGATTCTCCCGGGGAGGCTGCCCGGCTGGAAATGCAGCTTACCAATCTCCCGACGGTGGCCGGAGTTGAATCCATGAGCCGGTTTCTGACGGCTGACCAGACTCCGAAGCTTGAGATCATCCGGCAGATCACGCAAGAGCTGGGCGCGGTCACATTCAACCCGACTGACGCAAGACCGGTCGATGTCGCCGAGTTGAGCCGCACGTTGTACTCCTTTTTCGGCTTGTTAGGTTCGGCTTACGCTGAAGTGCGAACGAAGGATCCGAAACTAGCCGGCTCTTTTGTCACTCTCCGCGAGGCGGTTGAGGAATTGCGGCGAAATATACTGCTCGGTGATGAACGGGCCAAAAAGCGATGCGGTCAGACCTTGGCCGCTTTCCAACAAGCCCTGTTTGGAGACCTGCGGGAGACATTTACCGTGCTGCGAAACCAGGATACCTCCGGCCCGCTGCGCGCGGCGGACTTGCCCGTTGCCTTGCGTGATCGGTTCGTGGGGGTGACCGGCAAACACCTGGTGCAGGTTTATCCCCGGCACGATGTCTGGCAGCGCGATTATCAGGAGGCCTTCGTTAAAGAGGTGCGGGCGGTTTATCCCGAAATGACCGGGACGCCGGTGCAGCTTTACGAATACACATCGTTGCTCAAAAGCAGCTATGAAGAGGCGGCGCTGTATGCGTTGGCAGCCATCGCCATCCTGGTGTTGTTTCACTTCCGCAGTTTCACTGCGTTGCTGCTGGCATTGTTGCCCGTGGCCATAGGCGGAATCTGGCTGGGCGGATTCATGGGCTACTACCATGTACCGTTCAATCCGGCCAATATCATGACGTTACCGCTGGTGATTGGGATTGGCGTGACCAACGGCATTCATATCCTGAATCGCTTTGCAGAGGAACAGCAACCCAGCATCCTAGGCAAGAGTACAGGCAAGGCCGTTTTGGTGTCAGGTCTGACGACCTGCGCTGGTTTTGGAAGCCTAATGTTCGCTCAGCACCGCGGAATCGCATCTCTCGGTTCCATAATGACCGTGGGGGTAGCAACTTGCATGATTGCGGGGCTGGCAGTGTTACCCGCGATTTTGACGCTGGTGCTGAGACGGAAAAGTACAAAAAAACAACCCAGTGCCGACAATGCACGATCGACACTGGGTCGGGAGGAACCGAGGTAAAACCTCTAATGAGGCAAAAACCTCAATTGCATAAAGAGTATAAATGCGAGCGTGGCCAAGTCAATTTCGAATTCCCGCAGCGGACGTAGGTTTAAAGTCTGCGACATCGTTAACGTCGCCGGAGTCAGCAAGCATTCTGACAAAGTTTGTGGGCAGTCTTTTTTCCAAAACTAGACCTCTAAGGCGGTTGCCAGAATCGCCACGCTTGCTGCTGATTCTGTGCTTCTTAGCGAACGCCTCAAGCTTGGCCAACCCGCCTCCAACTTTTGAGTCATTCGACGCTGGACCGCTGTTTGCCGAGTTTGCCCTGACACTTGGCGAAGGTTCACGCACAGAGGCCATCGGACCGTTCTTTTATCGGCAAACTGAGCCTGACGGCTCGACATTCGCCGTGCCGCCGCTTTTTTCGAAGACGAAATCGACAGCGACCGACAGCGAAGAGTTTGACTTCGTATACCCGCTGCTCACCTATGATCGTTTCGGCAGCGAATACCGCTGGCAGCTTGGCCAGTTGCTGAGCTTTTCAGGTGGCGTTGACCAATCGGATACGAATGCCAATCGCTTCACGGTGTTTCCGTTCTATTTTCAACAACGCTCCGATGATCCTGCCAGAAACTACACCGCATTGTTTCCGTTACTCGGCAGGCTCCAGACCCGCATGTTCCGGAGTGAAATCGAATTCGCCCTTTGGCCAGTTTACATCAAATCCATCCGACGCCCCTCTGCCAGTGCTCTACCAGACGACCCGTTTCTCGCCGCTCGATACCAGTTCCTAAGCGCCCGACGCGGCGAGGTCACCACGTACAATTTTCTCTATCCATTCTTTCATTTGCGTTATGGCGACGGCCTGAAAGGCTGGCAATTCTGGCCGCTCATCGGTCACGAAGAGAAGGCTGTGACCCAAAAGACCAACAATTGGGGTGATGTCGTGAGTATTCCGGGCCATCACAAGGATTTCCTGCTCTGGCCGATCTGGTACAATCAACATCGCGAGATTGGCAGCGATAATCCCGAACACGCCCAGGCCTTGCTTCCGTTTTACAGCTTCCTGCGTTCGCCTCAACGCGACTCAACCTCCTACCTTTGGCCGTTGGGCGTGACGATCACCGATGACCGCGCTCGGAAATACAAGGAAGTGGACGCGCCCTGGCCGTTCATCGTTTTCGCCCGCGGTGAGGGTAAAACTGCAAACCGCGTCTGGCCCTTCTTCAGTCACGTTGCAAGCACCAATCTGGAAAGCCGCTTCTATCTCTGGCCGGTTTATAAGCAGAACAAAATCCACTCCGCCCCGCTGGATCGCACGCGCAACCGCATCCTGTTCTTTCTGTACTCGGACATCGTTGAAAAGAACACCGAGACCGGAAAATCGAAAACCCGGCACGACCTCTGGCCATTGTTCACGCATCGCCGGGATTTTGACGGCAGTTCGCGTCTGCAAATCTTGTCGGTGTTGGAGCCGATCCTGCCACAAAGCAAGAGCATTGAACGGAACTATTCGCCCGTCTGGGCACTTTGGCGCACCGAGAAGAACCCGGCGGCCGGGCGCAGCAGCCAGTCGTTTCTTTGGAATCTATACCGGCGCGAGATCAGACCAGACGCGAAAAAATGCTCGCTCCTTTTCGGACTTTTCCAGTATCAATCCACCCCGGAAGCGAAGCGGATCCGGATTGGCTTCATCCCGGTTGGCGGGTCGGCGAAACCAGCAACCCCGCCGGCAAAAATGAATCAACCCCCACAGGCCGGCTCCAATCCGGGCGATTGATATGTTTCAAAACATCGGCGAACTGACATTGCTGTTTTTGCGTGCCCTGGCGGCACTGCCATACACATGGCGGCAGCGGCAGAAGGTGCTTGATCAACTGTTTGAGATCGGCAACGCGAGCCTGCTGATGGTGTGCGTGCTCTCCTTTTTTATCGGCGCCGTCATGGCGGTGCAGATCGGGCCCTCGCTGGTTGAACGGGGTTTGGCCAGCGCGGTAGGCGGATTGGTGGGATTTTCCGTCGCCCGCGAACTGGCTCCCATCATGATGGCCGTGCTCATCGCCGGCCGCATCGGCTCCAGCATGGCCGCGGAAATCGGCTCCATGCGCGTGTATCAAGAGGTGGACGCTCTGCGGACCATGAATATCAATCCGGTCCACTATCTCGTGCTGCCCCGCATCGTGGCCATCGCGCTTGCACTACCCATGTTGGTGTTGTTCTCCATTCTGGTCGCCTGGCTTGGCGGTGCCATCGTGGCCTCCGCCACGCCGCAGATTGACGTCGGCTACCAGGTGTTCTTTGCCAACTTGCGGGAAATGGTGGACCTGAACGACGTATCGCATGGGGTGTTCAAGAGCTTTTGCTTCTCGCTCATCATAGGGACCGTGTCCTGCCACCAAGGCTTGATCACTATCGGCGGTCCGCGCGGCATCGGTCGCTCCGTCACAAAGGCCGTGGTAAATTCCATCGTACTGATCGTCATCTCGGACTATTTCCTCTCCCGCATTCTGCTGAAGTAATGAGCGCCCCGAACAATAACAACAACGCCGCCGTCAGCGTCGAAGTACGCGGATTGCAAAAGTCCTTTCGTGACCATCCGGTGTTGTGCGGCATGGATTTCGAGGTGAAACCGGGTGAGATCTTTGTGCTCATGGGCCCGAGCGGCAGCGGGAAGAGCGTCCTTTTGCGGCATATCATCGGGCTCGAAACGCCTGACGCCGGCGAAATCCTGGTCAACGGCGAGTCCATCCAGGATTCCGAAGTCTTGCAGAAGTATCGCCTCGGCTTTGTGTTTCAATCGGGCGCGCTGTTGAATTCACTGACCGTGGGCGAGAACGTCGGGCTCTACCTTGCGGAGCATCGCCTGAAGCCTCCGGAGGAAATCGCACGCATTGTGTCGGAAAAACTCGATGTCGTTGGCTTGAAGGGCACCGAGGATAAAATGCCGGCCGAACTGTCCGGCGGCATGAAGAAGCGCGTGGCCATCGCCCGGGCCTTGATCAGTGAACCGCAATTGATCCTGTATGACGAACCGACGAGCGAACTGGACCCGCTCTCCGCCATCGTCATCGGGGAGGAGATTTTGAAACTGAGCGAAACCACACACGTGACCTCGCTGGTCGTATCACACGATCGCGATCTAGCCTTCGGTATCGCCGATCGCATCGCCGTAATCCATGAGGGCCGCATCCTGGCCATTGGTTCACCCGACGAGATAAAAAAACTCTCCGACCCCATCATCCGCCAGTTTTTGAACGCTGATTTCAAACGCCAACCGAAAAAACCATGAAAAACACACTCGAAACCCGGCTCGGCCTTTTTGTCTCACTGATTGTCATCGCCGCCATTCTGATCATCAACACTCTCGGCGGCGTCGAGAAATTCAAAAAGGGCGTCCGCGTCCACGCGCTTTTCAAGTCCGCCCAGGAACTCAAGGTGGGCAACAGCGTGAAGATGGCCGGGGTGGAGATCGGCCGCGTCGAGCAGATCTCACTCACCGAAGACAAGGTCAAGGTCACCATCAAACTCCGCGCCGATGCGCCGGTGAAATCCGATAGCATCGCCTCCATCCGCTTTGCCGGCTTGATGGGACAGAATTTCGTGAACGTGGAGTTCGGCTCGCCCACCGGCGTGCTCCTCACGGACAATCAGACCATCGCCACCGCCGAGCAGGCGGACCTGAACGTCATCATGGCGAAGCTGGACAACGTTGCCACGGGCGTGGAGAACCTGACCAAGAGCTTCTCCGGCGACACGATCGATAATCTCTTCGGACCGTTCACCGCGTTCTTGAAGCAGAATCAGGAGCCGCTCACCGCTAGCATTGCCAATCTCCGGTCGGTGTCTGATCAGATCGCTTCCGGCCAGGGGTCGATCGGAAAACTCATCCACGATGAATCGCTCTACAACACCGCCTTGAGCACCGTCTCCAACCTGAACTTCACGGCGGCCGAGATCAAAGTCACCATCGGCGAAGCCCGGAAGGTGATCGATGAAGTCAACGCCGGCAAGGGGACCATCGGCCGGCTCGTGAAGGATGAGAAGCTTTATGCCGACACCGCCGCGTCCATGACCAACCTCAAGGAAATCCTGCAAAAGATGAACCAAGGTCAGGGCACGATGGGCAAGCTGATCAATGATCAGGAGTTCTACAAGAACGCCAAGCTCACGTTGCAAAAGGTGGACAAAGCCACCGAGGGACTCGAAGACCAAGGTCCGCTCAGTGTGCTGGGCATTCTGGCAAACGGGTTGTTCTGAGTTTTCCTCATCACCTGAATAGGTTGTCTCGATGAAACAGTTTCTCGTAATTGCCTGTTTGATCGGACTGGCTTCAATTCTGGTGCGTGGACAAGAAGGAACGAATTCTGTCGAGGCAACATACCAAAATGCCAATACCGCTCTCAGGGAGAAGCGTTATGCGGACGCTATTTCGCTTTACACCCAAGTCATTCAACAAAACCCCAGATATGTGAATGCGTTTGAGCGGCGTACAGCAGCGTATCTTAAACTCGATCAGTATCGGTTGGCTATGGTCGATGCAACTTCAGCGATCCAACTGGCTTCAACAAATCCCGGAGTCTACGCCTTGCGAGGAGCTGCGCACCAAGGACTGAATGAATTCGATCAGGCAATAGCCGACTTTTCAAAAACGTTGACACTACTCGATGACCAAGCAACCTCAATGGCAGGTATTCGTGCAGAAATTCTTGTTAATCGCGCAAAGGCATTGCTTGGAAAGTCGGACTACACCAACACAATTGCCGATTGCAACAGCGCGCTTGCTACCAGTCCTGATTACCTACCCGCAACGGAGACAAAGGCGTTAGCGCTCACCGGTTTGACCAATTACCGCGCCGCTATTGAAGCGTATTCCTCTGCACTGAGAAAGGATTCGAAGCGATCTGATCTTTATGAACTTAGGGCCAGTGTTTACGTGCTCGCCGGAGATAACACCAATGCCGCCAGGGATTTTGAGAGCAGCTGGAATTCTGAGAACCCCATTCCGCTAAGGCAGGGTCGCATACCGGTCAGGATGCTACGCGCAAATGCGTGGCTGGTGAGCCGGGATTACAAGCGGGCCATTTCTGACTATTCTTCAGTCATTGCGATTGCTCCTACCAATGTCGAAGCGTCCTTCTATCGCGGAACCGCCTACGTCAGCCTGAAAAACTACACAGAAGCAATTCTCGATTTTCGTAACGTAATTCGGCACGCGCCGGCGCTCAGCGTTGCTTACTTTGAATTAGGCAACTGTCTGTCTTACTTAGGGCAGGTTTCTGAGGCTATTACCAATTATTCCAGCGTAGTCAGGTTGGATCCGCGCAACGGCAGCGCTTTCTCCAGCCGTGGATTGCTGCACGCCCAACGCGGAGAATTTGAAACTGGACTAGCTGACTGTGAGAAGGGTGTTGAACTGTACCCTGAGTCTGCCCACTGCTTGAATAATCTGGCATGGCTTCTGTCGGTCCTCCCGTCTGGACAATTGCGTGATGGAAAGAGGGCCCTAAATCTGGCCCAAAAAGCATGCAAGCTCGCTGATTGGGAACATCCCTACTATTTGGGCACGCTCGCGGCCGCTTACGCAGAAAATGGTGACTTCCGTTTGGCGGTGGAATTCCAAAAGAAGTCGCTGAAGACTGGTTTTCCAGAAGCCAAGGAGGCCAACCAGTGCTTGAGGTTCTACGAGCAAGGAAAGCCGTTCCGTCTGACTCCGTCTAAGTAGCCAAACCGGGGTGATAGACACTCAGTTTAAAACTGCCGCTCGTAATCTTCCGGCTTCCGTACTTTCTGCTCGCGCGGTAGCCAATAGCTCTTCGTCGCGCCATCGAGCTTAAGGGATAGAAAATCTTTCCCGACCACTCGCGCCAGCAAACCGACCGGTGTGATGACGAGATAAAAGAACAGCGCCAGAATCACGTGCGCCATCACGAAGCCCAGCACAAACGCCAGGCTCATCCAAACGATGTAAATCCACCGCAACATCCGCGGCAGAATCGCCCCGACTACCATCAATACGCCTCCGGGCCACGCGAAATACGGCGTGCGATTCGGATGTCGCCACAGAAACAAGAGCCCGATCGCTACAAACACCCCGCCCACCACGAGCCCGAACTTCCGCAAGGTTGCGGTGTCGGTCTTCAGTTGCTTGATGTCTTCGCGGATGTTCATGCCTAGTCGAGTTCAAACTCCTTCAGCCAGTTGATATCTTTGTCGAGCGGCTTCTGCTCTTTCTTCTCCAGCAGGAAATTCCCGAGCAACATATAATCCATGTTTGTCCGCATAAAACAGGTGTAAGCATGTTCGGGAGTGCCCACGATCGGTTCACCCCGCACGTTGAAGGACGTATTGATGATCACCGGACAGCCATACTTCTCGTCGAACTTTTTGATCACCCGGTAATACATCGGCGAATGCTCCTCGGTCACCGTCTGCACCCGTGCGGAATAATCCACATGCGTCACCGCCGGAATCGTCGAGCGGATGGCCAGCAGCTTCTCCAAACCAAAACGCTTCTGTTCCTCGGCTGTCATCTCGCGCTGACGCAACTTCGCCACCGGCGCGACGAGCAGCATGTAAGGGCTTTCTTCCTTGAGGTCGAACCACTCGGCGCATTTCTCTCGCAACACGCTCGGCGCGAATGGCCGAAAGCTTTCCCGGAACTTGATCTTGAGATTCATCACCTCCTGCATCTTCGGCGATTGCGCATCCCCGATGATGGAGCGTCCGCCCAACGCGCGCGGGCCGAACTCCATCCGCCCGTAAAACCAGCCGATGACCTTCTCCGCTTTGATAAGGTCGGCAATTTTTTCCGGCAACTCCGCGTCGCTCAACTCCACGAAGGGAATGTTGTTCTTCGTGAGGTAAGCGTGGATTTCATCGCGCGAATGCAGCGGGCCAAGATACGAACCACGCTGCGAATCATGAACACCATCCGCCTTACGTTCGTTGCCCAGCACCTGATGCCATGCAAACAAAGCCGCACCCAGCGCGCCGCCCGCATCGCCCGCCGCAGGTTGAATCCAGATATGATCAAAAATGCCTTCGCGCAGGATTTTTCCGTTCGCCACACAGTTCAGCGCCACGCCGCCGGCGAGGCAGAGATTCTTCAAGCCGGTTTCCCTCCGCACATGCTTCGCCATCCGGAACATGATTTCCTCGGTCACGTCCTGGACTGACCGCGCCAGGTCCATGTCCTGTTGCGTGAGCTTCGATTCCGGTCTGCGCGGCGGGCGACCGAACAACTTGTCGAAGTTCGCACTCGTCATCGTCAGGCCCACGCCGTAGTTGAAATACTTCATGTTGAGGCGGAAGGAACCGTCCTCTTTCAAATCAATCAATTCGCGCAGGATGACGTCCACATACTTCGGCTCACCGTAAGGCGCCAGACCCATGAGCTTGTATTCGCCGGAGTTGACCTTGAAGCCCGTGAAGTAAGTGAACGCCGAGTAGAGCAATCCAAGTGAATGTGGGAAATGTAGTTCACCCAGCATTTCAAGCTTGTTGCCGCGACCCGCGCCGTAACTCGTCGTTGTCCATTCCCCCACGCCGTCCACGGTGAGAAACGCCGCTTCGGGATACGGCGACGGGAAAAACGCCGACGCCGCGTGCGATTCGTGATGCTCTGGAAATAGAATCTTGCCGGCGAAACCCGGCAATTGCTCCTGGATGAGCGATTTCATCCAGATGCGCTCGCGGATCCAGAGCGGGATCGCCATCAGGAACGTCTTCAACCCGCACGGGGCGTAAGCAAGATAACTATGCAGGATGCGATCGAACTTCACGAATGGCTTCTCGTAGAACGCCACACGATCCACCTGCGCCAGCGTGATACCGCCTTCCTGCAAACAATACTTGACCGCGCACTCCGGGAACGCCGCATCGTGCTTCTTGCGCGTGAACCTCTCTTCCTGCGCGGCAGCAATGATCTGCCCGTCGCGCACCAGGCACGCGGCGCTGTCATGGTAGAAGGCTGAGATTCCGAGGATGTTCAAGTGCCGGGAAACTAGGCAAACGCCCCCAGTCGGTCACGCCAAATTGACTTTCAGAGCCACACCCGTTCGACAAACCACCATGCGCCGGCCAACGCGATCACCACAGAACAGATGGGCACCGCGCGGCGGGTGAACCATTCCCGTTTGCTCAATTGCCAGATGATTGGCAGCCCAATCGCCGCGATGACCAATTGCCCGAGTTCGACCCCGAGATTGAATGAAAGCAAAGGAACAACCACACCCCCACCACTTGCGCCCACCCCCAGATCGCGCAGCACGGAGGCAAAGCCGAACCCATGGATCAGCCCGAACGCAAAGGTCAGCAACCAGCGGCCCTTGGGTTCGCCCTTGCACAGCAGGTTTTCCACGCCCACATAAACGATGGAGAGCGCAATCAGCGGCTCGGTGATTGAAGGTCGCAACGCGAACCATCCAAACGTCGCCACGCCCAGGGTGATGGTATGCGCCAGCGTGAAGCTGGTGATGACCCGCAGCGAGGCTTTGAAGGTCCGGGTGACGATCAGCAGCGCGAACAGAAAGAGCAAGTGATCGAAGCCCATGCCGATGTGTTCGATGCCAAGCTTGAGAAAGCCGATGAAAGTCTGCGGGGCATCCTCCCGCGCGGCGATGATCTCCGAATCGAGCACGATAGTGATGGCCGGTGAATCCTGGTTGATCAACCGTTCATCGAGCGTCTCGTTAAGCGGACCCGTCAGGGTGACGAACATGCGATGGCCCGGCGTCATTTCCCGGATCACATCGAAGCGGATCTCCAGTTCCTTGAAACTGCGCGTGCTGAAATCCAGATTCACGAAGACATTATTCGTGTCGTCAAGCTGGCATCGCACTTCGGTCGGTTCGATCAAATCAGCGTCGCAACGCACGGTGCAATTCGTGGCAAACATTGCATTCAGCCGGTCGCGCGCACCGGCAAACTCCGCGTGCGAAACCTTGCCATCCCGATTGGCATCCAATCCCGCCAGGGCATTGATGTCACCGACAGCGAAAGTAATTTCCGTCTGAAGTGAATCCGATTTCAACCGAACCGTCGCCGTGCTCAGTCCGACGTCATGCGCCAGGCTGGCGACGGGCAGAAACACCGTAAGCAAGGCAAGGCAGAATCGGTTCATGCCGGCGAAGTGTGCTGAGTTTGCGGTCGTTGCCGAGGAAAAAGAACGGCGGCCGAACATTCTGTCCGACCGCCGTCCTGCGGAGGGAAGGAATTACGGGTGCGCGTGATTGCGACCGTTGTGCGGCGTGCCGCCGTAGGGGAACACCTTGTTGTAGCCCGAGTCATTGGCGCTCACGCCATCAATGCCATCGGCCACGCGGATGACGAGCGGTCCCCGGAGGTCGCTGATCAACGCGCTGACTGCTATGTCCACGACGTCGTCGCCAAAGCGGCGGCCATTGGGCCAACCGCCGGGAATCAACCCACCGTTGCCGAGCGGATCTTGAATCGCGCTTTGCAGCACGTCACCGCCAAAGACGCTCAAGCGTGAGAAGCCGGCGTCGTCCGGATTCACGGGATGGCTCGGACCGCTGCCCGCCACACGCACCGGACCGGTGGACAGGTCCACCTTGATCACGTCGGGAATGAAAATGCCGGCGATGTCCGTGCGGTTGGTTTCGATGGCCGGGCCGTTGCCGCCGAACACGATGGCGTTGATGAGCCGACACAGTTCCGGATTCTCGGCGTATTTGCGGAATAGCTTATTGTCCTTCTCGGGACTGGTGCGGTTGTAGAGGTCCTTGTCCGCGATGGCGACGAGCCCTTCACAAAAAAGCGGATTGCCCTGGCGACCCACCTGCACCCAACCACCGGCGTTTTTGTCCTTGTCTCCGCGCAAGACGCGGATCTGCCGGCGGCTGGTCGTGGCATAAACGCCCACGACTTGTTGATCTCCGCCCAGTTCGCTGACCGGAATGACGAGACTCAGCAGGTGCAGGTTGAAGCCGCCTTGCGAGTCCTTGCCGGCGCTGCGCAACTGGAGCAGATCAAAGATAGATTGAATGTCACCGTAAAAACCATCCTCGCGCTGGCCCGCAAACGCGCGGTAGCCACTCGGATAAACAAACGTGCCTTGCTGCGTGTAGCGGTCAAACTCCGCAAACGTCGCACGCCCGTCCTTGGCCGGGTTCTCGCCGTTGTCACCCTGATTATAGAACGGCGTGGCGATGCCTTGATTATTTGGCGGCACGACACCGGTGCCGATCAGCGTGCGCTCGTCGGTGCGATGATTAACCTTCGTGACAGTGTAGGTTTGGGTGAGATTTTGGGCCGCGTCGTCAATGTTCGTGATGACGCCCAAGTAAGATTGCAAAATCGTGCCCTTGGTCTTGTAACCAGTCTTGAACTGGAACTGGTAACTGTACGTCGGGCGACCGCGCGCGACATCGTCACCGGTGGCGACATGGAGCTGATACAGCACGTTGTCGTCGAAGTTATATTTGTTCGGACCGATGCCGGGCTCTTGGTGCGGATACACCCCGAGCGCGGTGACGAGCACCTTCTGCCCGGACGCCATGCGCACAAACGCATACACGTCCGTGGTGTTGGCGGCGGGATCGAGTGTGACGAGCGGCGCGTCCATATGACTTGACGCGCGCGCCGAGGTAGCGAATGCCGCCAGCAGCAAGGCTGCGCAGCGACATGAGTTGATGACTGATCGTTTCATTTCTGACCTTTCTCGTGTTGGTTGTGCCTGGGATTTGATTGGAGCGGGAATCATTCGTCGCCCGCAGAAAAATTCTCTCCCCTCGCAGTCGCTGCCACCGAGTGTGACTGCTGCAACTGCGCCGTGACCGTGTGCAGATGTTTACGCTCTGAAGGGAGCAACAGATGCGCGAGCGCACTGGATTTCTGGACAAACTTTTCCGCATCGGACGTTTGCCCAACTCTCGCAGCGATGGCAGCGGCGTGAACAAACAAACGTGCGTCCTGTGTTCCCTCAGCCAAAGCACGCCTCATGCTTTGCTGAGCTTGGGGCAGATTTCCATTCGACAACTCAGTCCAGGCGATGGCGTCGTGCGTGAAAACATCGGCCCGCGCAGCAAGCTCCTCGCGTGCGAGATGGAGTGCGAGGGCGGATTGCTCACCACGCGTGGCCAAAAAGAGAGCAAATGAACGCGGGTCTGTTGATGCACCGGTGCGTCGCAATCTTGCTTCGACTTCGCGGGCTTCCGGGGAACGGCCCGCGGCATCCAGCGCATCGGCCAGCGCCCATTGATATTCAGGCAGCGGATTCTGTTTCTCGGCGACACGTAGCGCCGCGACCGCTTCGACGAATTTGTTCTGCGCGAGCAGTATTTTGCCGCGCAACAACAGCGCCGGCGGATAGCCGGCACGCAAATCCAACGCGCTGGTGCACGCGCGCGCCGTTTCATCAATGTTCCCAACTTGGAATTGGTAAGCGGCGAGCCGCGCAAAGACCCACGCCGCGTTTTCTGAGTCGCGTGGACTCACCGCCCCGGCAGCCAATTCCATCGCTTCAATCGCTCCAGTTACGTCGCCTTTGAGCCAGCGAATGTGCGCCGCGCGCGTGGCGGCTTGAGAATCGGGCTTGAGGTCGGCCATCGTTTGATAAACCTCAACCGCTTCGTCCAGCTTTCCCTGTTCCATCAACGCATCACCCAGCACTGCATAATCGAAAGCAAGGCCGCGCTTCGACACGAGTTCACGGGCGACGGCCTCCGATTCGCTGAAACGATGAAGATTCTGAAGAACGTGCCCACGTAACAACAGCGCTTCAGTAATATTCGATTCTCTTGCATCCAACGCCAATGCACATTGCTCGGCGAGTTTGTAAAAACCAGCGTCGAAAGTTTCCCGCGCCTTGGTGACAAACAGCCAGCCGAGCCGTTCAAGTGCGATGCCAGCTTGCGGGCCGGAGCGGATTTGCTCCTGGCGCCTTTGGATTTCCAAATCGGTTCGGTTCGTGCCGCCGTCATACGCCAGCACGACCGCCAAAGGGTCGGCGGCGGCCATGGCTTTGCGAGGCTGTGTTGACTGTGGTTTCCCAGACTTGTCCCCACAGCCAGTTCCCAGCATTGCCACGGCAACCGCCGCCAAAAGGGTTTTTTTAATCATCAGTTTCATCATTCGTCGGAAAGGGTTTCGCTTTTCACGAGGGATTACGCGCCGATCTCGCGGTTGGATGCATCGGTGGCTCCATCGGACAAAGAAAATTTTCCACCCGGATGCATCCAGATGCGCCGCCGCGGCGTATCCGTTCATGTAATCCGGTAAGTGGGCGTGAATGCCCAGACACGAACAACCAAACAACCAAACCAAATATGAAACCATTCACGAAACATCTCGCTCCTTCCATTCATGCCTGTCTCACCCGCGCTTGCATCGCGGCGGCCATCGCCGTTTGTGCCAGCGCCTTCAGCGCGGAAGTGCTCGTCGGCTCAGCCTCGGGCCAGCGGCTCGTCGTATTCAGCAGCGCCGATCCAAGTGACGCCGCGGTAGTCAGTGTGAAAGGCTTGCAACCGGGCGAAGAGATTGTCGGGTTGGATCAGCGACCGGCCACGGGCGAACTCTACGCACTCGGTAGTTCCTACCGGCTCTACACGATTGATCTGACGAGCAAGACCGCCACCGCCATCGGCAGCGGGCCGTTCACGAACACGCTCGCCGGCGCGAGTGTTGGGTTTGATTTCAATCCCACCGTGGATCGCATCCGGCTGGTGACGGATGCCGGCGTGAATCTGCGGCTCAACCCGACAAACGGTTTGATCGTGGCCGTGGATGGTTCGCTGGCTTACGCGACGAATGACGTCGCCACTGGAATCACGTCGCGGATTGCCGGCGCGGGCTATATCAACAACGACACCAATCCCGCGACGGGCACGGTGCTTTACGACATTGACGCCGGCCGCGATACCCTCGTGATGCAGAACCCACCAAACGCCGGCACCCTGGTCACGCTGGGGCCGCTGGGCGTGAGCGCGTCAAGTGTGGTGGGCTTTGACGTCGCCGGCAGCGATGGCACCGCCTACGCCAGTCTCGTGCTGGACGGTGACAAACGTGCCGGACTTTACACGATCAACCTGATGAGCGGTGCGGCCACCTTCGTGGGCTGGATCGGCGGACCCAAACCGCTGATGTCGCTCGCAACGATTGGAGCGGAATAGTCTGGGAAACCGTTCCGACCGCCGGGCTGCTGAAGTTTGAGGCAGCCCGGTGGTTTTGTTTGCCGCCTGGTTGCGAAACACCCAAGATGCCGTCAACCAAGCCAAGTTTGCGCCAACGCGACCAGATGAAATCCCCAGACGAACTCAACCGGTTTTCCTTGCTGCAAGCACTGCGGCACAGACGCTCGCGACGCTTCGGGCTGGGGATGAAAATTCCGGGCGGCCCGCTGGCTTATGAAAGCAAACACCAGCCGCGTTCATTGACTGAGGAAGAAATTGGCGCGCTGGTGTTTGCCGCGTGCGGCATCACAGGACACGCGCTGGCGGACTTGTGTTATGCGAAGGACGGCGGCGGGAGCATCATGGCAGGCTTGGTGGCGCGGACGATTGCGAGTGGCGATGGGTTGCAGACCGTCTCGCTTGTCGTCACGAATGACGAGGGGACGTGGCTGATCCGCAAGCCGCGTGAATTGCCGGCGGGTTCAATTCCCGAACTGATCGAACTCGGGAAGCGCGGTGAGTTCACGGAGGTTTATCGTCGCTGTCGCGTGAAGCTCAGCGGCGCCCGCGCTAAGACGCCGAGTGAGCCGCTGTTCAACATCAACGCGAATCGCTGGTCGGCACACGCACTGGGCACGACGTATTTTCTGCCGATCAACGATCTCACGTTCATGCATGTGAACGGGCTGCTGGAGATTCTCAACGAACACACCGGCGCGTTCATCCTCGATGAGCGGAACAATTTCCTGCCCGCGGGTCTGAACAAGTTTGCACGAGAACACGGCGGGCATCTGGAATGTGACCCGCACAAAGGCCGCGTGGCGACAGTGCGGCAGGTCGAGCAGTTCGTGACTGAATTCGTGACCGTTGAGCAAGGCATGATGCTGCAAAACCTCGGGCTGATGGCCGAGGCGCTGGGCCTGGGCGGCTTCCCGAACTTCGCGAACCACGAGTTCGCGTGGTTTCAGGCGCTGGGCTTTCGGATGCAGGAGATGCCGGCGAACCGCTACGTCGGCGCGGGCTGGCTGCCGTCGCTCGCGATGAAATTGCTCAAGCGCAATCCGAACATCCCGTATCCGGTCGGTCTGGAGCGCAACGGCGAGGTGTTGCTGAAACCGTTTTGCCCGCCCTATTACAACTCGATGGCCGACGCCGTGCGCGCGGTGGTGGAAATCAAATACGGCGCGGGCGGAATCTTCCGCAGCGCCGGCCACGGCAGCGTGTGGGCCGGGCACGATTCAATCGTGAACGAAGTGCCGCGTGTGAGCGAAGCGGCCATCGCAGCGACCATCGCTTACTGCGAATATCTCTGGCAACGCTACGGGCGATTTCCGGTTTACATGCCGCCGTATCGGACAGTGCTGGGTTTTCAGGCGTGCCACCTGGACGTGGAGTATTACGAGAAGTTTTATCGGCCGGAGGCTTTGGGTGCGGCGGTGCGGAGGGAAGATGAGCGGAACGCCCCTTAGAATCGCAAGGCTTATCTGGCGTGCGGACACAACACCAACAGGGCCGCCGCAAGTTTTTCCACCCACTCCTCGGTTATGCAGCCAAAGCCTAGCATCTCCGACCCACTATTATCATACAGGACGACATGCTTTAGGTGCTTTGTTGAGCGGGTCTTGAGGGTGGCTACATCTGCAAATTGAATCGTAAAGACACGCTTGTGCGTTACCCGTCCAGGTCGCTCGTAGGAAAACGAGGTCGTTGGATCCTTGAAAACTATCGCGTCCATCAGGATTGCATGCGTCTTGATCGCTTCTTCCGTAACAGAGGTGTGCGGCAGCGAGAACGTTTCGTTCGCGTGCCAAAGGTAGTTGCGGTCTGCGTCCTCCAATTTTTGCCATTCTCTCACGATGGCAGCAGCCTCAGTGGCGCTCATTGTGGCGCTACCTGCTTGCTTGCGGATGGTGAGGTTTGAACAACCTGTGAGGAAAAGCACGACGAAGGTTGTGATCGCCTTCACCACACACACATCTACATTACCAGTGATTCGCATGTGATTTCATCTGACGTTCGGGCACAACATTAGAAATGACGCGGTGATGTCGTCCTTCTGCACCCAGTCATTGTCCATGATGAACAACGACCCAATGACTTTGCCGGAACTGTTGTAGAATCTTACCCGCCCCCCTTGGGCATATGACAACTGTTTGACCGACGCGACGTCCTCAAAACGGAGTAGATGTGAACCCACTGACTCTGGTTGGCAAAAATAAACTGGCAAACCTGGAGAATAGAATGCCTGACCGGGCCTACCGCTTGGAGTAACCACATAATACGTTACCTCCACGGTCGGCGATTGCTTCATCTTCCCCTCACGTTCTTCAAAAAGGTATGTATACCCTTCATATCGTGCAGTGCGCAAATCCACCTGATATTTTGTTTCAAACTCTCGCTTTACGCGGCTAGCATCTTGAGGCAGCGGCCCGAACGGTGGATTCTTTCCGCACGCTACACAGAAAGTCCCTGCTTTACGCACCCGCTCGTTCGGCTCTTCTTGAAAAGTAAAACTAGCCTCACGGAACTTGGCAGACCGCAATCCACTCTCATCCGCGTGGCACGGGCCAAAATCTCCCATGGCGCCGCCGAAAAACCCGATCCGAAGACTGTTCAACGTGTTCAACAATGCCACCGCTTCGCTCCGCGACTTGATTGTGGACGAAGGCGGTGGCTTAGTCAGGGTGGTTGACGCACACCCACTCACAAAAAACAAAACAAGGAGAACGGACGACAGGGCCATGAATCGAATACCTAGCGGTCGTGCCCCGTTACAGTTTGAATTTGAATTCATAGCCATACTTCTGCCTGCTCTTTCCTTACATTTGTTCCAAGTGTTAGGCGCTCTTTGGACGGTTAGCTAGTTCTTAATCGTACTCTTCTTACTCAGAGTCTCCTCGCGAAGGAGATTAGGATGAAAAGCAAGACTGACTTAAGAGAAAACTTACGCCATTGCAAACGCCACCAGTGGATCATCCGTCGTCAGCACGGCGAGCAACGTGCAGCCTTCGACGGAATAATTCTCCGCGTGCTGCGAGCCGCGGTCGGCGTGGTGGAAATCGCCTGCGACCATTTTGCGGTCGCCGATGACGAGGTCGCCGGTAAGGATGAAGAAATCCTCCGGCCCGGCATTGACGTGCGCGGGATAGCGCGTGCCGGGATCGAGCTTGCCCATAAGCACCGCGTAGCCGCGCTCCTTTTCCAGCGAGAGCAGTTTGATGTAAGCGCCGGGAATCGGCAGCGCCTTCCAGTCTTTTTCAGACGCACTGTCCTCGAAACGGAGTCCCGCGAGTGCAGCCAGGGAGCTGGTAGGGACGGCGCGCTGCGCCGTCCGGTCATCGCAGCGCGATGACCCTACCTCGTCAATCTTCGCGAGCACCTTGCTCTTGAGTTGCGGTGGCGGTTGGACGTTGGCCGAAGAAACTGCGAGCAAATCCGTCGTGCGTTGCAGGCCGTGAACATACGCGCGCAACTCGGCGTCGGCTGCCAGCGTGCGCTCGAACTGCGCCAGTTCCTCCGCCGTGAGTGCGCCCACGGCGTAGAGGCTGGCCAGTTCCGATTGTTGTTCGCTGATCATAGATACGGCTGCAAAGTGTCGCGCAGTTTCAACATCCCACGGCGGATGCGCGCCTTCACTGTGCCGAGCGGCTCGCGCAATTGTTCGGCAATTTCCTGGTGCGTCAATCCGCCAAAGAACGCCAGCTCGATGGCCTGACGTTGATCCGCTGGCAGACTGCGCACGGCATTGCGCACGCTGCCGAGTTCCTCCCCGCTCAAACCGACCGCTGCTCCGTTGTCCACGGCCACGGTGGATTTGGTTTCCTCAGTGGCGTCCTCAATCAAGCGCGAGCGGCGTTGCCGGGCGCGGATGCGGTCAATGCAGCGGTTGCGGGTGATACCAAGCGCCCAGTGGAAAGGCGCACCCAAGGTGGCGTCGAACGTCGCGGCTTTGGTCCAGATTTGCACAAAAACATCCTGCACGACTTCTTCCGCTTCGTGCGAGTCGCCTAGCATCTTAAGCGCGGTGGCGAAGAGCACGCCCCCGGCAAGATCATAAAAATCCGCCAGGGCCGCGCGGTCCTGCGCCGCGATGGCGTGGAGCAACCGCAGCTGCGTTTCGTCTGGAGTTTCGGGCATGGTTTCCGTTGGTCCGGTCCGGTTCGCGGCACGTGGCGGATACTCGGCGACCAGCTTGATTCAACGTCCGGTGCAGCGCCAGTCTCAAAGCTCACGTCCAGTTTCTTCATACACCAAGGGATACGCTGGCAAAGCGGGGTTGGATGCACGAAACGGGGTTTGGCCAGACCGAACTGCCTACAGCACGTTTTTCATTTTCCAACGCCCGCGGCGTCCGCACAATAGGTGGACTGATATGAAACTGGACGACGCACAAAAGGCGAAGGTGAGCGAATGGATCGCGGCGGGCTGCAAGCTGTCGGAAATCCAAACCCGGCTGGTGTCCGAACTCGGGCTCAAGCTGACGTACATGGAGGTCCGGTTTCTGGTGGATGATTTGAAGCTCGTGCCCAAAGACCCCGAGCCGGTGAAGCCGGTCAATCTACCTCCACCACCCGATAAGGCGAGCGCGGCGAGTCAGCCGGCAGCAGTGAATCGGGCGGGCGCTCCGTTGAAGAAAGGCGAGCCGTTGCCTGATGATGAGGTGTTGCCGGGACCGGTTTCAGTTTCGGTGGACCAAGTCACCCGCCCGGGAGCGTTGGTCAGCGGCAAGGTGACATTCAGCGATGGCGGGCAGGCAGATTGGTATCTTGACCAGGGGGGGCGACTCGGAGTCGTTCCGAAAGTTCAGGGATACAAGCCCAGCGCGATGGATGTGCAGGAATTCCAGATGGCACTGCAGAACGAGCTGGCGAAGCTGGGGTTCTGAAAAGTCACTCCGACTTTGAAGCCGCTTGGGCGCTGGCCAGTTGGCGCTCCAGTTCAGCGATGCGTTTGAGAAGTTCCGGCAGACGCTGCAAGGCCAGGAATTGGCGCTTCGTCAGTTTGTCGGGTTGCGCCGGCGTGCCGAACCATCTTTCGCCATCAGGAATGTCGTGCATCACGCCAGATTGCGCCGCGACCGTCACTTGATTGCCGAACTTGAGATGGCCGGCAATGCCCACCTGCCCGCCGATCACGTTGTATTGTCCCAACTGGCTGCTGCCTGCGATGCCCGTTTGCGCAACGATGATGCAGTGCTCCCCGATCTTCACGTTGTGAGCGATCTGAACGAGGTTATCAATCTTGGTGCCCTTGCCGATCACTGTCGGGCCGAGCGCGCCGCGATCAATCGTCACGTTCGCGCCGAGTTCCACGTCGTCGCCGATGATGACGTTGCCGACCTGCGGGACTTTGCGATGCACGCCCGCATCTAGCACATAGCCAAAACCATCGGAGCCGATCACTGAACCGGCATGAACCCGCACGCGATTGCCGATTTGACTCCGAGCGTAAACAGTCACGTTGGGGAACAGGACACAATCTTCGCCGAGCTGACAATCGCTTGCCACGACCACGTTAGCAATTAAAGCGGCGCGAGGCCCTATCTTTGCCCGCGCACCCACGACGCAATGCGGCCCGATGTGTGCGCTTACGTCCACTTGAGCATCGGGCGCGATGACCGCTGTCGGATGCACGCTGGCTGGAAAGGTAGGTTCGGGAAAGAACAGCGTCAGCGCCTTGGCGAACGCAACGCGAGCATTTTTCACTTTGATGACTACTTTGCCAGCGGCATGGAATTCGCCAGCCACGATGATGGCGGACGCCGCGCTTTGGGCCGCAACGGTGAAATAGGCTTCGGTTTCCGCGAAGGTCACGTCACCGGGCTTGGCTTGATCGGCAGGAGCAAACCCTATTAGTTGGGTGGTGGAATCCCCAACCACATTCCCTTGGAGGTGCTGGGCGAGTTCGGCGGCGGTCAATGGCATGTTCGGCATCGGTTGGCGACGGAAAAACCGGGTTTTCGGCAGTCGCCCGTTGACTTGAAAAATCGCGGCCACTATAAAGGCGCGGCAATTCAATTCAACCCCAACTTTATCCGCTTATGGCAAGGACACTTCGGGTCGGGATGATCGGCTACGGCTTCATGGGCAAGGCTCACTCCAACGCATGGCGGCAGGCGCCGCACTTCATGCCGATGAAGGCCCACGTGGAACTGCACACCATTTGCGGACGCGACACGCACGCGGTCAACTCGGCGCGAATCCAATACGGCTGGCAACAGGCCTCGACTGACTGGCGCGAAGTCATCGAATCGCCGCTGATCGATATCATTGACGTGTGCACGTCGAACGTGACGCACACCGAAATTGCCACTGCTGCGGCCAAGGCGGGGAAACACGTGATTTGCGAAAAGCCCCTCGCGCTGACCGTCGCCGATGCGGAGAAGATGGTTGCGGCGGTGCGCAAGACGCGGGTGAAGAATCTGGTGGTGTTCAATTATCGCCGTGTGCCGGCAATTGCGTTCGCGAAGCATCTCATTGAGTCCGGTCAGTTGGGGCAAATCCGCCATTTCCGTGGAACGTATCTTCAGGATTGGATCTGTGATCCAAAATTCCCGATGAACTGGCGGTTGCGCAAGGAAGTCGCGGGCTCGGGTTCGCACGGCGATCTGAACGCGCACATGATTGACATCGCCCGGCATCTGGTTGGCGATATCACGGAGGTGGTCGGCTTGCAGGAGACGTTCATCACCGAGCGGCCCAAGGAAGCTGCCGCGGTCGGTCTGACGGCCGCGGCCGGCAAAGGCACCGAGAAAGTCACAGTGGATGACGCGACCGCTTTCATGGCGAAGTTTGCGCCCGGCAAAACGGTCGCACCCGGCGCTTACGCGACGATCGAAGCCACGCGCCTCGCCCCGGGACGCAAGAATTACAATCGCTGGGAGATCAATGGTTCGGAGGGCAGCATCGCGTTCTGCTTTGAACGGATGAACGAGCTGGAGCTCTGCCAGCGCAACGATCCTGCGGACAAGCCCGGTTTCAAAACGATTCTCGTCACGGAAGGGTCGCACCCGTATTTCGGATCGTGGTGGCCGCCGGGACACATCATTGGTTACGAACACACCTTCACACACACCGTGGCGGATTTCGTGAACGCCATCGTTGCCAACGGTGAGGTGCATCCGAACTTTGAGGACGGCGCGAAATGCGTGGCGGTGCTGGAAGCGGTTGTCAAATCGGTCAAGGCCGGCAAGTGGACAAAGGTGGCGACGATTAAGTGATACTGCATCGCTCCATGTTCGGTTCTTAATCTTAATCGTAATCTTGTTCTTAATCCCCGTTAAGGGTTCGCCGCATGTCGCCGTTCGTGGCTCTGATAGTTGTCGTGGTGCTGGTGGGCGCTGTGGTGTTCGTTGTCGGCCTTTTGACACGCAAACGTAAGATCATCCTCATCGGCGCCCCTACGGCGCTGCTTCTTGTTCTTTGGTTTTTCTTGGCGAGTTCTCGACCTAATCCCCAGAAGGAGTTCGACCGACTGTTTGGAGCAAGCAATCGAAACCTTGCAGCGAACATTCAAACGCTCAAACCTACTTTCATGGACGGGCATTTTATTTCCTTTCGCATTCGCCCGGCGGACTTCGATGCGCGCATCCGCCCTCAACTCTCGGAGATAAATTTCTCGTCACCAGGTCGTTTTCTCCTTCGCCAGCGATTACCAACGGGCTGGCCAACTTCGGTTGAGACAGCAACATCTGCCTTGCATGTCGTGGTGGAACATCGCGACGTTTATTTGCTCTACTTCCCGACTCAAGAAATTGCATACGCTTCAGTTCGATATGAGCAATGGTGACCCAATGCTAAGGCGGAATTAACTAGCGAGTCGGCGCTACGCGTAAACTACCCTTCGCCGCGTCTGCTCTCAATTCAGAGTTGTCGTCCTTGCCCACACTCTTTTACGCTGCACGGACTTGAGCGCGTGCTGTGCGAGCCGAAGTTCAATCGGACGACGGGATTAAGCTTAAGAAGAAGATTACGATTAAGATCACCAGATTGAAGGAACGAATGAAGACCATCAAAGCAGGAATCATCGGCACAGGATTTATCGGACCGGCGCACGTCGAGGCAGCGCGGCGCTCGGGCTTCGTGGAAATGATTGCGCTCTGCGAAGCAAATGACGAGCTCGCCAAAGCCAAGGCCGCGCAACTCGGCATCCCCAAAGCCTACGGCAGTGTGGACGCGTTCCTCGCCGATCCGGAAATTGAAGTCGTCCACAACTGCACGCCCAATCACGTCCACTTCGAGATCAGCAAGAAGATCATGGCGGCGGACAAGCACGTCATTTCCGAGAAGCCGCTCGCGATGACAACCAAGCAGTCCAAAGAACTCGTCAAGCTCGCCGCCAAGTCCGGCGTCGTGAACGCGATCGATTTTAACTACCGCTATTACCCGCTCGTGCAGGAAGCCAAGGACCAGGTCGCGTCCGGCAAGCTCGGTGACGTTTTTCACGCCACCGGCAGTTACACGCAGGACTGGCTTTATCTCGCGACCGATTGGAACTGGCGGCTTGTACCTGAGTTCAGTGGTGAATCGCGCGCGGTGGCCGACGTCGGCTCGCATTGGTGCGATGCGATCCAATTCATCACCGGCCTCAAGATCACCAAGGTCTGCGCGGACTTTCAGACGATCCACAAGCATCGCATGAAGCCGAAGAAGCAGGTCGAAACGTATTCCGGCAAGATGCTCAAGCCCTCGGACTATGAGCCGATGCCGATCAACACTGAGGACTTTGCAAGCGTTCTGTTTCATTTCGAAAATGGCGCGCATGGGTCGTTTAGCGTGTCGCAATGCTTCGCCGGCCGGAAGAATCGTTTGTTCTACGAACTGGCCGGCTCGAAGAAATCGCTCGTGTGGGATCAGGAACGGCCGAACGAACTCTGGGTCGGCTATCGCGAAAAGCCGAACGAACTGCTCATCAAAGATCCATCACTCCTCAGCGACCGCGCACGCAAGTATGCGCACTACCCCGGCGGTCATCCAGAGGCGTATCCGGACGGTCTGAAGAATTTCCTGCTACGCGTCTATTCGCACATCGCCGGGAAGGAAAAGGCGGACTTCAGCACGTTTCAGGACGGGCACGATGAACTCGCCATCTGCGAAGCCATATTGGCCAGTGCCAAATCCAAGAAATGGGAGTCGGTGAAGTATTGATATTGCGCTTAAGACTGCCAGCTCTTGCATAAACCATCCTCATTCCGGCCTTGACCGACTTTATTCGGGAAGGTTGGATAATACTTTTGGCCAGCCACATCTGAACGGACAATCTGTGCCAAATTCAGCCGTTTTCGGATGGTTTTCATCCTGTTTGGGGTGGCTGAATAGTGGCACCCTAATCGCAGTCCATTGCAGAGAACACCAAGCCACGATACAGTGGCGCGGAAGAGTTCAGAAAAAATGAACAAGCTGTTCCTCAGGCACATCGCGCTCGCTGCGCTGCTTTCACTGCCGGTGGTTGGAGGTTGCAAACCCACTGAAGCGCCACCCACTACACCACCTAGCACGAACGCCACGCCTGCAGTTCCACCCGCTACCAAGGCTGCCGCGGTTTCGCCAAACGGAACGGACACCACAGCGTCCACCACCGCCGCCGAGCTGGTACAGCCGGAAGTTCCCTTCGCCGTTGACCGACCGATCCCTGAGCATCTTAGTGTCTCTGCATCGTTGAACGAAGTCATCAAGCTGGCGCAAGCGGGCGTCGGTGAAGAAGTGATGCTGACGTTCGTGGAGAATGCCACGAGCGGATTTCACCTGGGTGCGGATGAGATCATTTACCTGACTGACATCGGCGTCCCGGGTCCAGTCATCAACTTGATGATGGAACGGGATAAATCACTGAAGGCAGCGAACGCCGCGGCGGTATCAGCAATCGTCACCACGCCGGTGGCAACTGGAACGGCAACGCAAACTGTGGCGGCAGCTCCAAGTTATGTCCAACCGCCGCCACAAGCGGACGTATCGACCGAGCCGATGGAAGCAAGTGTCAGCCAGGATCAATTCGACGAGGCGCTTTCACCCTACGGCACGTGGATCGACATCGAGGGCTATGGCCGTTGCTGGCAACCTACTGTCGTTGTGGTAAACCCTGCCTGGCGGCCCTACTGCGACGGAGGCCGCTGGATGTATACCGATAACGGTTGGTACTGGTATTCGGATTATTCGTGGGGCTGGGCGCCGTTTCACTACGGCCGCTGGTTCAGCCACCCGCGCTGGGGTTGGTGCTGGGCGCCGGATTACACCTGGGGGCCGGCGTGGGTCACGTGGAGTTACACCGATACGTACTGCGGTTGGGCGCCGCTCCCGCCAGCGGCAGTTTATTCTGGTGCGGGCTTCACGTATTACGGCGATTCCGTGAGTGTCAGCTTCGGATTCGGACTCGGCTATTCCTGTTACTCCTACGTGCCCTGGCGATATTTCTGCGACTACCGGCCCTGGCGATATTGCGCCCCACGCCCGCATTGCAAGGAAATCTACGACCGCGCCACCTGCCACAACGACTATGGTCGGGATCGCAACCGGCGGGTGGTAAATCGCGGTCTACCGCCCGAGCGGGTGGCTTCGTATTCCCGCAGTGAAGTCCGGCGCGTGAGTGTGCGTGAAGTTCCAGATTCGCGGAGCACAACAGGGCGCCGGGAAGAAATTGCTCGCGACGGTCGGACACTGGAAGTTCGTCGGCCGAGCCCAACCCGCACTGTGGCTGTGGATGGATCGCGCTCGGTGGGGTCGCGCAATCTGAGTGGCACTGGAACTCAGCCATCAGCTGGTATCCCCAGCTTGCGCGGTGATCAGCGCGAAAGTTCCGGCAACACCCCGATAGTCGAGCATAGCCCTGAGACATCTGGACGGGGCGCGGTCAGCCGCGGAGCGGTAACTTCACATCGTCCGATTGCGGAATCAGCGCCTGCCGCATCCGATCATTCCTCGCGGGTTGGTCAACCGTTGGTAGTGCGGGGCAACGGCGACGGACGCCCGTCGACACCGAGCACGTGGAATCCTTACGAGCATGAGCGCCAGCAGGGTCGCCGTGAGGAAGAACTCGCATCGGTCACGCCTTCAGAAGTCGAAGCGAATCCGACCCACCAACTCAACCCGCCGGTCAGCTCGTGGAACCAGCCTGTGCGGCCCGGAGGTGGCGCGGGGCAATCGTCGCAAGTCATCAAGGTCGGTCGCGGGATTGAGGACCGTTCGGGCGGTCCGACGTATCGCGTGTATTCTGCTCCCCAGCAGCAAACTCCGAGTGCGCCGAGTTATGGCCCACCAGCAACTGCAAACAATCCCGCACCTTCGCGCCCTACGCATTCGCAGCCTTCGCGCTCGGACGATGACAACGACAGCCGGCAGAATCACCAACCCTCGCGCCAGCCGAATTACGAAGCACCACGACAATCGGACCGTCCCACCCAGAATTACAATCCGCCGCCGGCGCGTTCGACCCCAGATGAATCCCGACCGAGCAGAGTCGAGCCCCGATCGGCACCCGAACAGCGTTCGACCCCATCCCGTTCCGAATCCAGTCGCTCGGAATCACGCCCCTCGCAGTCCGATTCCAGCCGAACTTCACGCAACCGCTAAGTCCTCAACGCTGCTGAATCATGCGCGTGAACTCCGCACCGGTACCGGTCTTGTATCGCGTCATCGGGTTGCTGCTTTTGTTGGCGGGCAGCACTCCCCAAACTTGGGCGGCACCGACAAACATTTATTCGACACAATTTGAATCCGCCCAAGGTTATAACGCGAACTTCGATCTGGATGGCCAGAATGCTTGGATCAGTTACGGCACCGGCGGCGAGGCCTGCAACGGCCTAGTTAGCGGATTCTTCCCCGGCCAGGGCCAGCAGGCTTACATCGGTTTCACCAATGGAATTGACACGCTCTTCCTGTTGCGGCCGATCAATTTCTCACCGCTTGCGGCCGGTCTGCCGCTTGTGAGATTCACGACGCTGATGAGCATCGAAGACTCGACGAATGGTGAATACGATTATTTCCAGTGGAGTGTTTACAACATCGCGGGTGACCGGCTCTTCACCCTCGATTTCGACAATTTTTCCACGAACATCAGCTACGCGCTCGACAACCCGGGCACCTACGTGAACACCGGTGTCAAATTTGCGCCGGGCGCAACTTATACGCTGACCATCATCATGAACTTCGCCTCCAACCGCTGGAGCGCCACACTCAACTCGGCCCTGCTCGCCACCAATCTGCCGATGACGACAACCGGCAAACCGCTCACACTCGGTGATGTGGACGCAGTGTGGGAATTACGCGCCACAAATGCGCCCGGCGACAATTTCATGCTGTTCGACAACTATACCATCACCGCGGACCCAGCACGGCTGACAGTGCTAAGTCGCGCCGGCGGCCAAACCTTCCTGCGACTCACCGGCCCCAATGGCTATCGCTTTGCCATCGACGGTTCGACGAATCTCGTCAACTGGACAGCGCTCAGGACGAATTCGATTTCCGTCGGCTCATTTGATTACACTGACACCAGTTCATCCGCGTTGAACCGCCGGTTCTACCGCGCGCGTTGGGTGCCGTGATGGTTGCAGCATTGACCCGCTCCAGCGCGGGCCTTACCGTTCCCATTCGTGTTTATTCGCGGTTGAAACTGCATGTCCACCATTCTCAACGCCACCGACGTCACCGTTCGTTACAACGACCGGGCAATCCTTGACGCCGCGACGTTGGCGATCGACGAAGGCCAACGTATCGGCCTCGTCGGCCGCAACGGTTGCGGTAAGACGACATTCCTGAAGCTGCTTGCCGGACTGCAAGTGCCCGATGCTGGCGACATCACGCGCCGGCGTGATCTGGTCGTTAGTTATCTGGCGCAGGATTTCACGCTAGATCCTGCGCTCGATGTGCGCGCCAACGTGCGCGTCGGAGCCAGGCACGTGCTGGACTTGATCGCAGAGTTCGAATCACTGCCCGCCGAGTCGAAACGACATGAAGAACTGGAGCATCGTATCCAGACATTCGAAGGCTGGACGCTGGATTCGCGCATCGAAACCGCTCTCTCGCATCTGAATTGTCCGGGCGGTGATCGCGATATCACGAAGTTGTCCGGTGGCGAGAAGCGCCGGGTCGCGCTGGCCCGCGCGATCGTTTCGCGACCTGATTTCCTGATTCTCGACGAACCGACCAACCACCTCGACCCGGAGTCCATTGAATGGGTCGCGGAATATCTCGCAGAGTTCAAAGGCACGTTTCTCGTCGTCACCCACGACCGCTACTTCCTCGACCGCGTCGTGAACCGCATCGTGGAACTGTGCGACGGCAAATTCTGGTGGCACGATGGCAACTACACTGATTACCTGCTCGACAAAGCAGAACGTCAGGCCGCCGACGCGGTGGTGGAACACAAACGCCAGATGTTCCTGAAAAAGGAACTCGAATGGGTGCGCACCGGCCCGCGCGCACAACGCAAGAAGATCAAGCACCGCTTCGAACGCTACGACGAAGTTTCCGCGCAGAATGGTCCGGCGGTCGAGGAGGACATGGAACTCGTCATCCCGCCGCCGCCACAGCTGGGCAATCGCACGGTCGAGTTGACGAATCTCGGCATCGAGCTTGGTGGACGGAAACTATTCTCGGGGTTCAGTTTCACGTTCGAGAACGGCAAACGCATCGGCATCTGCGGCCGGAACGGCCTCGGTAAAACCACGCTGCTCAAGATCATCATCGGTCAGCTTGCACCCACCGAAGGCACGGTGAAGATCGGCCCCCTGACCAAGTTCAATTACGTGGACCAGTCGCGCCTTCAGTTGAACGACGAACGGACCGTGTTGGACGAAGCGAGCGACGGCACGGAGTTCGTCATCTGGGGCGAGTCGCGCATTTCTGTGCGCTCTTATCTTAAACGCTTCCTCTTCGCTGATGACCGCATTGTCACCCTCGTCAAGAAACTCAGTGGCGGTGAGCGCAGCCGCTTGTTGCTGGCAAAGATCCTTAAAGCCGGCGGCAACTTTCTAATCCTCGACGAGCCGACGAACGATCTCGATCTCCCGACCTTGCGGGTGTTGGAGGAGGCTTTGATCGCGTTTCCGGGTGTCGTGTGTGTCGTCAGCCACGACCGCTATTTCCTGAATCGCGTCTGCACGGACATCCTGGCACTTGAAGGCGACGGCCGCATCCATCACAGCGCGGGGGATTACGATTATTACATCGAGAAGAAGCAGCGGCTTGCGGTGGCCGTGCCGAGGCGCGAGGAATTCAAAGTTCAACCTGACGAAACAAAACCCAGGACCGCCAAGCCGCGCAAACTTACGTTTAAGGAACAGCGGGAACTCGAAGGCATGGAAGCGCAGATTCAGGCTGCAGATGCGGAGGTGGCGCGGATTGAAGGTTTGTTTGCTTCACCTGATTTCCATCGCACGCATGCAACCCAGACGAACCAATTGACGGCCGATCTTGCCGCCACCAAGGAAAAGCTCATTCAGCTTTACGCGCGCTGGGAGGAGTTGGAGGCGATTCGCTCGGCTTCGACGACGCCGCCGGTTTGTTGATCCGATGCTCCTTCAACTCGGCGTAGATGGACTGCGCCAGCCCTGATTTGGCGAACCCAACCATCTTGGTCCCCTTCACGCCAAAGAATCTCTCCAGATCCCCTTCGGTGTAATGCTCGACGACCGGATAATGCGCAAAGTCACGGAGCACCTGCTCTCGACTGCTCTCAGAAAGATCGTGGGTGATCAGGATGAAATGCAGCTTCCCCTTGCTGCGGCGCAAGGTGTCGCGGCCAACCAGCAACGAACGCGTGCGCAGGACGAATGGAAACAGGCGTTCGACCGGTTTGCTTGCCGCGCTCTCGCTCACGCCACTTTCACCTTCACCTTGTGCCCTTTGATCTGGGCGCGATTGAGTTTTGCGATGATGCCGTTCGCCTGATCACTGTCCACATCTACAAACAGATGCCGCTCGCGCACATCCACGGTGCCGACGACCTTGCCCGGCAATCCAGTTTCACCGGCAACCGCGTTGACGATGTCGATCGGCTTCACATCGTGTGTCTCACCGAGATTCATCCACAGCCGTGTTTGATTGGGTGGAGTGGCGCGGCTCGGCTTGCCTTTGGCAACCGGCTTCTTTTCATCGCGTTGCTTGTCGAGCCATGGGGGTGGCGACTTGGTTGGCGAAGCCTTTTTCTTCGTCGACTCCGGATTATTCACGGAGGCTAGAATCTCTTCGTCCGAGTAAGTCTTCTCCGGGACTGGTTTTGTTTCAGCCACAGGTTTGGCCGGTTCGGGTGCGACAGGCTTGACGGGCTTGACTGGGGCGGCGACTGATTCATCAACCGGCTTTGGCGGCTCTGGCTTCACCGCGGCCTTTGGCTTCTCGACTTTCGCTGGTTTGGAGGCTGGGGCGTTGGCCTGCTTGTTCTTGGTCGTGCGGACGGGCGGGAAAAGTCCGGTCCGTGGATCGCGCGTATACTCACCGCCGCTCCGTTCATCGAATTGCTCGCGGTGATCCCCAAACCGCTCGCGCCGCTCATCGCGAAAACCGCCGCGTTCCGGGCGCTCGGGACGTTCATAAGCTTCCGTGTTTGGTTTCGCCGCCATTGCTTCACCCGCCTGTAGCAGGGTCACGCAAGCCGAGGCAATGTCCGTCGAACTAAATCCTTCCTCGAGCAAACGCTCGACGTAGTGTTCCTGATTCTTGAATTCACCGCTCTGCAAGGTCGCCCGCAGTTTGCCGAGAAAGACATTCTCCCGCGCTTCCTCCACTTCGGCTTCCGTCGGAATCCGTGAGCGATGAATGCGCGTGTTGGTGTAGCGTTCGATGTTGCGGATCTGAAACAATTCGCGCCCGGACGCGAACGAGATCGCCCGCCCGCTGCGACCGGCCCGGCCTGTCCGACCGATACGATGCACGTAATCCTCCCCGTCGTAAGGCAGGTCGTAGTTGAACACCACTTCCACATCGTCCACGTCGATGCCGCGCGCCGCGACGTCCGTGGCCACGAGGAATTCCAGGCCGGACTTGCGGAACTTGTTCATCACGCGATCGCGCATCGCTTGCGTCATATCGCCATGCAGGCGGTCGGCCATGTAACCGGCGGCTTCAAGGTGATCCACGAGATCATCCACCATCCGCTTGGTGTTGCAGAAGATGATGCCGAGCTTCAGGTCGTGGACGTCGATGAGCCGCATCAACAGCTCGATCTTGAACCGGCGATCCACTTCGTAATACACCTGCTCGACGGTCGGCACCGTCATCGCCTTCTGCTCGATCTTCACTGTTTGCGGCTCTTGAGCATAGCGCTCGATGAGATCGCGGATCGGCTTGGGCATCGTCGCAGAAAAGAAAACCGTCTGCCGTTCTTTCGGCGCATCTTTCAGAATGGTTTCGATGTCGTCGCGGAAACCCATGTTCAACATCACATCCGCTTCGTCGAGGATCGCCAGCTTCACCGTATCCAAGCGCAATGTGCCGCGCCGCATGTGGTCCATCACGCGACCCGGAGTGCCGATGACAATCTGCGCGCCACGCCGCAAGCCATCGAACTGACGTTCGTAGGATTGACCACCGTAGATCGGCAGCGCATGGATACCACGCTTGAAGAACGCGAGCTTGTGGATCTCTTCAGAGACCTGGATTGCCAGCTCGCGGGTCGGACACAGGATAAGCACCTGCACAGCGCGTTGATTCGGATCGACTTTCTCCACTGCTGGAATACCGAACGCCGCCGTCTTGCCCGAACCGGTTTGCGACTGCCCGACGATGTCTTTCCCAGCGAGCAGCAGCGGGATGGCTTCCGCCTGGATTGGCGATGCCTGCTCGAAACCGAGCTTATCAATGGCCTTGAGCAGTTCTTCCGACAGGCCGAGTTCCGTGAATAGTTTGGGTGTCATGCAATGTCTTGCGACCTAGCCAATGTAGCTGATTCGAAAGCCCATAGAGAGGATTATTTTGACTGACGAAACGCCAAAACCGCGCAAGCAGAGCCGGCTTCAACCCTGCACTTCAAACACCGCGAGGCAAGCCTGGGCGTGAGCAGGATCGTTCAGGCAGAGCGCCCCGGAGCGGATACGCGGAACGGGCTCGCCTTCGAGCTGCAATGGCGACTTCCGGGCAAGCTGTTTTGCATAACTCGGAAAATCATCACAACCTTCAGCCCGCACCGCGGTGAGATTGAGCAGGCGGAATGTCCCGGAACTGTTCTGGCAGACCTGCCGCATCAGTTCCACCGTCACCCGGCCCATTGTATATCGCGGGTTGATCTCGACGATCGGCTTGAGTCGTGTTTCACCCGTGGCAGCGCGATAGACGAATGCATCCATACCGACCGGCCCGACAAATTCCAGCGCACGCAATTCGGTTTCCAGCCTGGCGAAAATCTCCGCGTAAAGCGCCAGCAGGCGACCGGAGACATTCCCCGATCCATCAAACAGGGCAATGATGCGTGCAGGAATCCGCGTGTGATGATGCGGCTCGGCAAGATTGCCCTGATACTGACCTCTGGCATCGTTAAGCAGGACGGTATAGCCGCGGAGCTTGAGTCCCGCTTCTGTCATCTCCAGTTGCACCGAGAAATCCGCGAGCCGCTCCAACCACGGCTCGACCACAAGCTGGCGGCCGCCACGCAGTGCGTTCGCCAGCCAGCGACGTTGATTCTCCAACATCTCCGGTTCAAGCAGCCGGATGGCGTTGCTGCCCGCCAGGCCGATGGCTTCCTTGACGACGATCTTGTGATGTCCGTGGGCGCGCATGGCGGCGATGGCCGTAAGCGCTCCATCAACGGAACTCACCGCTACTCCGACTTCGGATTCGGGGCAAAGCCAGCCAGGAATTTCCAGTTTCCGATTTCCGATTTCCGATTGGGAAGTTCGCGCCGCTTCACGTTGGTTGCCACAAAGGAATGTTCGTAGAAAATCTGCACTCCAAACTTTGGAATAAAGCCGGGCGCGGCGTGGGTGATAGCATTGCTCTGGAGTTCGGCGCTCGGCGCTGACCTGAGGCATCAGCAACTTGAGCAACTCCACGCTGTCCGGCGCCCACGCCCACGGACGCAGCCGACCGAGGTTCCGCCCGGCCAGGCTCGCCCGCTGTTCCAACTCCACAAACTCTGGCAACGAAAAACCGGCCTGCTTGATGCCACTGAGGAACTCCACCGACGGTTTGCGTTCCACCAAAACGAGGTCGTCCTGCCGGCAGAGAAACTGCGGCAGGTTCTCCAGATCGCGTGCGAGTGCCGCCTGATGTTTCGTGGGATTGAAGGCCTTGCCTTCCGCGAGGCGACCCTCGGCAAAAGGGTTGAACACAAACACGCTCGGCGTGCGGCCTTTCGATTGCGAATAGACGTTCAGCTCAGCGATGAAATGCGGATCGAGTCCGGCGGCGCGACGACCTTCGACATTCAACGCAAATCCCTTCGCGCGCTGCGGCGAAAGCGGAAACTTCAGCATCCGGCAAAACGCTTCCCAGTCAGTTTCGCCCGGGTTCTTCCAGCGCCGGAACCATTTCAGGCCGTAGGCCACGTGGCCGATCTCATCGTGGTAGATCTTCTCCAGCAGTTTCGCGGTATCAGCGTCTCCGATCTTGCCAAAGCCCTGGGCAAAGTGACGGGCGAAATCCAGATTCGCCTGCTCGAAGGTAAGACAAAGCCCGGCAACGTAATCAATCGGGTGCTCCATCGGTGCGACACAGCGCCAGAAATAGCCGCTCACCGGCAGTTCGCCAAACTCGATGCCGCACGCTCTCATTCGTTCGCGATAAAGGCGTGTATGCTCCTGTTCGTCTTTGAGCGTTTGCAGCACGCCTTTGCGAAAGGCGGCCGGTGCATCCGGAAATTTCAACAACACCAGCGCCATCAGTTCGGTGGCCAGCAATTCGTGATTTGCGAAAAAGTGCAGCAACTTCCCACGCTCCCGCTGGTCTTCGAGCCGGTGCAATCCGGGAAACTCTGCCTTACCCGCTCCGTGTGACTTGAAGCACAGGTTTGCTGGTCGACCTGGAGCAGCAGGCGCGATCAGCGCGGGGCCGGGCTGCTCATCGGTGAATTCCCGCGGGCACTGGAGTTTTTCGTCCAGCGAGGTGGCAAAAAGCACGCGCTCGGCAAATTCACGCAATTCCATCGGCAACGAAGTAATAGCAGGTGGACAACGTGCTCGCCAGCTTGGGCGGTAAAGCGGATGCCTGGCTGGGACAACATTACCGGCGGCGTGCAATTTCCACGCAGAACGCGTGTGGTTCACGCGCTTTTGGCTTCCCACCACCCCAGCTCAAGCTCAGGATGACATGGTATCGCGCTTGCTAGACTAGAACCACCATGAACGCGAACCCTGCCCGTCGCGACCAAGGATTTACCCTGATCGAGTTGCTGGTGGTCATCGCCATCATCGGCATCCTGGCGGCGCTGCTCCTGCCGGCGACGACGCGGGCGAAGGCCAAGGCCAAACGCATCGCCTGTGTCGAGAACCTGCGCCAGGTGGGACTGGCATTCCACGGCTTCGCGCATGATCACGAGAACAAGTTCCCGATGGCAGAATCCGGGAACACCCTTGACGGGATCACGAATCTTACAACTCAAGGACTGGATTTCACCGCCCGTTATTTTGAACCGCTGGGCCAGGATCTCGTCACGCCCAAGTTGCTGGTTTGTCCGGCCGACACCCGCGGTCCGGCTCCCAATTTTGCGGCGATGACGGACACGAACCTGAGTTACTTTGCCGCCCTGGACGCGACTTACGGCAAGGCCAACTCCCTGCTGGCTGGGGACCGCAACGTCACCAACGCCTGGCTCGGTCCGCGCAAAATTTACCGCCTCGACGCGAACAGCACGGTGAATTGGTCGGCTGAAATGCACCGCTTCAGCGGCAACCTCCTGTTCGGCGATGGCCACGTGATGCACTCCACCAGGTTCAATCTCGTGGTGACGATTGGCGGCGACATCCTGCCGGCTACGCTCGCTGTGCCATCCGTCCCGGTGGCTTACGAGCCTGGGGCAGTCGCCAGCGCGAATCCGGCAGGGCAATACGCAATTCCATCAAGTGAAACGCCCGCACCTGCGCCGGCGCAAAGACCCGTCACCCCCGAACCGAGCTACGCCGGGGCAACCAGCAATCCCACCGGCCGCAAGGTGAGTGATACTCACAATCAATCTATAATCGCAGCGCCAAGTGTGAAGGTTGTAAAGACGCCTCAGCAGGAGACGAACCCGCCAACGATGTCTGCCGCCACCACTGCCAGCCCACCGCCACCACCCGAGGCCGTGGAAAGCGATTCAGCCATCGAGATGCTGGCGGCCATGGTGCAGGATATGGTGCGGGCGCTTTATTGGTGGTGGTTGTTGCTGTTGCTGTTGTTGGTGGCCTGGCGGACGTGGATCTGGTGGCGCGAACGTCAGGCGCTGCATCGCATCCGCCGGCTGAGGGATTTCTGATGAAGGCGAGCCGCGTCAGTAGGTGCGGCGGGTTGACGCTGATCGAAGCTCTGATTGTGTTGGCGGCGCTCTCCGTGTTGGTGGCGATGATGTTGCCGCAAATGACGCGACGGCAGCGTTATCACCGTATCAACTGCATCAACAACCTCAAAATGATCGGCCTTTCCTTTCGCCAATGGGCGCTCGACAACGATGACAGATTTCCCATGCGGGTCTCGGTCACGAACGGCGGGGCCATGGAGTGGGTGCATCAGGGCATCGCCTGGCCGGTGTTTCAGGTGATGTCGAATGAGTTGAACACACCGAAGATTTTGATTTGCCCGGAAGACCCTGACACCAATCGGTATGTGGCTGGAAATTTCGGCTCACTTGGACATCCGGGTGCATTTACCAACAATCAATTTCTGAGTTACTTCGTCAGCCTGGATGCCGACGAGACCGAACCGGACGAGATGCTGGTCGGCGATTCAGACCTGGAAGCCGATGGCAGACCGATTCCAGCGGGCGTTCCGACACTATTGACCAATCGGACTGTGAGCTGGTCGGTCAAGCGTCACAAATCTCAAGGTAATGTGGGGCTGGCGGATGGCTCAGTGACGGGATTCAGCAATAGGAAACTACGACGCGCCCTTCCCGGCATGGGCAGCGCTACGAACCGGGTGATTTTTCCGTGATATGAAGATCGGAGCACAGCATCGCCGTGGGCTGACGCTCATCGAGGCACTGATTGTGACCGCTGTGTTCGCCGTGTTGGTTGCGATGTTGCTGCCAGCATTGGCGAGCCCGAGGAGGCGTCATAACCCGATAGCCAATTGTCGAAACAACCTGAAGCAGATTGGTCTATCCTTCCGCCAGTGGTCTTTGGACAACAACGACAAATACCCCATGCAAGTCTCCACCAACAGTGGTGGCGCGATGGAATGGGCCCGGCAAGGCATCGCTTGGCCGGTATTCCAAGTCATGTCGAATGAGTTGAATACCCCCAAGATCCTCTTTTGCTCGCAAGAATCTGATGCCAATCGGTATGTCGCCCTGAATTTCGGTGCGCCGGGATTTCCCGGTGCCTTTACCAACAATCAAAGTCTCAGTTACTTCGCTGGATTGGATGCAGACGAAACTCAACCGCAGATGTTTTTGGCCGGCGATTCCAATTTGCAGATCGGAGGTGGACGGGTGCGGGCGGGACTGGTGACGCTGCTGACCAACCGACCGGTGGGTTGGTCAGCCGCGCGCCATCAACATCAGGGCATGGTCGGTTTGTCCGATGGCTCGGTGCAACGCTATACCACGGCTGACTTGCGGGCAGCGCTGACCAACACGGGCGATCTGGCCAATCGAATCATCATCCCTTGAAAGCCAAACCGAAACGCCGCGCTGGCTTCTCGCTCCTCGAAGTGATCATTGTGGTGATTATGCTGGCGGTGCTGGTCGCGATGCTACTGCCCGCCGGCAGTAGAGGCTGCGGACCTTCACCAGAAAGCGTCAACTGCGTGAATAATCTTAAGCAAGTGGGTGAGGCCTTTCGCCAGTGGGAATCCGCCCATAGCAACAAATTTCCCATGGAGGTTTCCATCGTCAACGGTGGGGCAAAAGAGTGGGCGCATCAGGGAATTGCCTGGCCGATCTACCAGGCACTTTCAAACGAGTTGAATA
>Ga0315910_10000488_pt1 | contig 39544 bp, 37 predicted proteins | sample EdamamesoilMG_FD_204470 | JGI IMG/M metagenome (GOLD analysis project Ga0315910, IMG submission 204470) | Garden soil microbial communities collected in Santa Monica, California, United States - Edamame soil | ecosystem: Environmental > Terrestrial > Soil > Garden | place: USA: California...
CTAAATACGCTATCCGGTTTGGAATAGTAGTCAACACAGTTTGTCTTAGTTCGTTAGAAATCCTGTCTTGCCGGTATTTCACTGCCAGGTAAAGCAGAAAAGTTTCGGCAACATCTTCACGCATTGGATAGTCGCGCGCATAGGTCGAAATAAAGGTTGGATCTTTTTTCTGAGCCGCCAGCCACCCGCTGGATGTGGCATGTTGGGCGTCCAACGAAGTGTGAGTAGCTTCATGCACAAAAGTTTCTTCTAAGATTCCCATGCTCGCGTACTCATCGGCTTGCCCGACATGAATGAGCAGGTTATTGTTTCCACCTCCAAAAGGTTCTGTTCCCTGGTGTATCCAAATAGTTTGAACATCACTCCGAAGCGATGTTGGTAGTCGCCCAATCACGATTGAATATTTTTCTGCTTCTATTTGTGCGGCTTCTGAGTTTCCAAATTCAGGGTTTACCTGAACTTCGAATGAGAGTCCGTCATCAAAGGTGACATCAAACAGATAGGCATTAACGTTTACCCAGGCATTCACTCTGCGATCGAACATGGTACGTGAACCCTGACCTGCTGGTGTGAGGGTTGTAAAGGCCGTGGGATCTTCTGTCGTGATAATATCAGGATCCAGAAAGATGGTGCCGCTAAAGGGCGGTGTCATTTCGGGTAGCGTTTCCTTCTTTTCATCAGCGTCACATCCGGGGCACAGGGTCACCAGGATTACCAGACAGCAGGTACACAATTGTTTCAATGGTATCATTTCTAAAGTGAAGGATTGTGAATTGTAATGTAATCATCACCAATCGCCTTTTGTTCCTGGTGTTCCCACTCCCAAACTTCACCATCATCGGAATCAACAACGGTGCCTTGAAAATCAAAACCATTCTTTTTCAGAATGCGCGTAGAATAGTTTTCTTCTGGCATTGTCCGTGCCATTACACGCACAGATGGATCAGCAGACTTTGCTATATTAACCAGTGCGTTGCAAATCGCACTTCCGATTCCTTGCTGTTGAAACTGCGGAAAAGTGGCGTACGCTATTTCTACTTTTCCCTCGATGGGTCTTCCTTTAAATCCCGCGTTCCCGACAAGTGTTCCGTCCAGGCTGGCATAGTATCCAATCCAAGGAACCACATAACTCACGCGCGCATAAAACATCACCGACATCTCCAACGTCTCCCGGCAATCGGGGTGATGGAGAAACATTGTGTTTTCTTCCAGTCGTTCGTGTATGGGTATCAGTTCAAGGTTCAATGTTCAAGATTTATAGTTCAACGTGGTAAGGCTTACCAGCTGCTGCTCGCACCACCACCACCGCTGCTGCCACCGCCCCAACTGCCACCATTGGATGAACTGCTGCTGCCTGAACTGCTCCAGGAACTCGAACTGCTGCTACTGCTGCTTGTGCTGGCAGCAACCAACTGGGCAATGGTGTAGGTAGATTTCTTATCGTAGTTGCAGAATTTGCAGCGATAGTAGCGTTCGCCTTTTCCGCTCGAAGTATACGTGGCTGCAGTAATGGTTTTATTACGCGATTGATAGAAAGCAATCGTTTTGCATTTGGGGCATACTTCGTAGTGCGATTTGTTGTTGAGGTAGAACAGTACTTCAACCGAATCGCAGGTGGAACATTTCCATACATCGTAATTAACCGACTTTAATTTTTCTTCCATCTGCTGACCTTCCGAAAGGTACTGGTCTTCTTCTTTTTCATTCAGCTTGGCCATGGCGTTCTGGCATTGCTTGCAATACCGTGGGTGGTTTCGATACGTTCTCTTTCGTACCTGTTGAATAATAAAGTAAACCACAAACGGCAGCGGAAATAATAAGGCCGTAAAAAACCAATACACCTGTTGCGTACGGATGAATTCAACAATCTCCTGGTATTCCTTCTTTGATTTGAAGCGTTCGATAACTTTTTTCATGCGCACCGCACGATGAATGCGCGAGCCGAGGAAGTAGAAGTACAAAGTTATGAAGCACCACGTTCCCGGGTTTTCAACATCGCTGATGCCGAACAACACTACAATGACCACCGGAATGCCAATGTGTTCGATCGCCCAGGGCCAGCGCTTCATGCGCAATTCCTGGTAAGGTGTTTTCTTCGGATGTTCGGAATCAGCAAAGGTGCCGCGACTTTGTTTAACAAAAAAGACAATCACAAAAACGGGGAAAATGAAAATCACTAAGAAGGTAACGAAGATGGACCAGTCACTGGGTGGGGCTTCTTCTTTTTTTAATTCTTCGGCATATGTTGGATCGGTCAGTATTTTGTTCACTTCCTGAAGCCCGGCAAGAACACCGGCATTATAATTCCCATCCTTGAATTCAGGCACCATGAATTCACGTTCAATGCGTTTGCAGATTACATCCGGCAATATGCCCTCCAGTCCGTAGCCCGTGTGAAACCGAACCGTGCGATTTTGTTTGGCGAGCAGGAGAAGCAAACCATTATCATTTTCTGCCTGACCTATGCCCCAGGTGGTGAATAGCTTTTGAGAGAATTCAAAAATATCCGCATCACCAATGGATTCGATGGCTACTACGGCAACTTGTACGGTGGTTTTCTTCTCCAGCAATTTTAACAAGGTATCGATCTGCGCAACCGTGGCTACATCCAGAATGTTGTCGGGATTGGAAACATAGCTGTTGTCAATCAGTTTTTGATTCGGAACAGTCTCTACCGTGTACTGGGCTGATGCCGTTATAAGAATAAAAAGAAGGAGTGGCGTGAGCAGGTATCGCATAGTGAGGCAATTATTCTTTCGCGTCATTTATTTCTACCCAATAGCCGTCCGGGTCTTGCAACCAGAGTTGTTTTACGCCATCAACACGTGTAGTAATCGCCAGCTTTTTTCCATCACGATCTTCCCACACCATATTTTTTTTGCGCAGCTGATCTGCGAATATGTCAACAGAAGAAACACTAAAACACATGTGCTGATTTTTATAGTATGTCTTTCTGGCTTCGGCTCCTTCGATGATGTGGAGGGTTATGCCCGGTGCGATAGAAAGCCAAACATGCTTGCCATCGTGAAAAGGTTCAGGAACGGTCTCCAACCCAATAATGTCCTGGTAGAAAGTTGCACTGGCATTGATGTCGGTTACATAAATGGCCAGGTGATTGAGTTTTGCCTTCGGTGGTTGAGCACTAACCAGGTTGGTGAGCAGGAGCAGGGCTACGAGCGCAAATCGCATGGAGTAGTAATTTGTTTCCGGAAGGTACAAAAATGATGCGCATCCTGAAGGCTTTCGCGTAGACTTCATTCGCTTTGTTAGGCTTTTCCCTATCTTTATTTCTTGACTAAGCGTGTGCTTGATGAAAGGAGCCCTCTTGCTGCTGGTTATTCTGTTGGCGTGTAGTATTTGCACTGCGCAAGTATCGGTGATTGACGGTACCCTGACTGATCGCGATACCGGTGCGCCCGTTCCGTTTGCCTCGGTTGGCATTATGGGCTACGCCATTGGTACCAGTTCTAATGCGGATGGATCATTTACCCTCAAGATTCCCGATGCATGGGTGTTCAAGAAACTAACGATCAAGATTACCTGCGTGGGCTACGAGAATTTTCTTCTGGACAATCCACCCGCACACCTTGACATAAAACTGAAGCCCTCTAAAACGGTGTTGGAAGAAGTAGTGATTTCAGCCAAAACACTTCATGCGGAAGACATTGTGCGAAAAGCACTGAAGCAAGTGCGTAAAAATTACAACACCAAGCCCTTTGTATACCGTACCTTCTATCGTCACTACTGCAACGATGACGATCAGTATGGACGATTGATCGAAGCCGCGGTTGACATCTACAAACGAAAAGGATACAGAACATTTCAAGCCTCACCCGGAGCGAAGGATGAAGTACGCGTAACCCAATTGCGCAGAACGTTCGATAATACTAAGGTTACGATCAATCATGCACCGATTGCACTTTATAATATTATGGCGGCCGATGAGCTGGCCATTCAAACCAAAATGAAGTCCAGCGACCCGAACTGGATTGCTGCCATGGGATACTTTGAACTAAGCGGACTTCGAAATCACCTTGACTTGTTCGCGTTTGATCTCGATCAGGTTACTTCCTACGACAATGAGGAAGTTTATAAAATCTCGTACCGGTTGAAAGCGGATAGTATCAAGTTTGGTTCAGGAATGTCCTACCCGGTTTCATTTACCGGTGCCCTTTACATCAACACCCGCAGCCTGGCTTTTATTAAAACGGAAAGTGAGCGGAGACGAGCCAATGATACATTGCGTACTTCATCCAGTTATAAGTTGAACGGCAAGAAGTACTACCTCTATCACAGCATGCGCGAAGGAAGCGGAATCCATCCGCAGTTGAACGTGAAGCATGCTTATCACATCGAACTGATGGTGACCGATATTCTCACACGAAAGTATCCGGTGTTCAAAGGTAAGGAGCCCGGAAAGGAAGTACTGCTCAATATTCCGTACGACTCATCCTTCTGGGAAGATTACAACATCATTAAGGCCACTCCGCTTGAAGAGAAAATCGTAGCCGACCTGGAACGAAACGCTTCGCTGAAAAACCAGTTCAGTGATTACGTTGAACTTGAACGCGAGCGATTCTTTAGCGGCAAGGAAGATGAAGAACGGTTTAATCAACTGATGACGTTCAATAAAGGCAGGGTAATGTACCTAAGCTTCTGGAAGAGCGACTGTGGTGCATGCCTGCGCGAGTTGGAGTACGAACGTAAGCTGATGGAGAAATACAAGTACCGTGTGGCGTTCATCCACCTTTCGCTGGATGACGACCTGGCACCGTGGAAAGAGGCCCTGAAGAAACATAAGCTTACCAGTCCGTATGCTTCCCATTTTCGCATTGGATCGCAGGCCGATGCGGTTTCATTGTTTAAAGTAAATGAAATGCCTCGCTATGTTCTCGTAGATAAAAAAGGTTTCTTTGCAGACCAAAACGCAAGGCGGCCTACCGACCCCGATTTGGAGAAAGACATCGAACGATTACTGGCGGAGAAAATTGATAAACCTTAAAATTTACACCACCCAATTCTGGCTTGTTTGTTTAAGCTCCCTGTTATTCTTTGCAAGCTTCAATATGATTATTCCGGAGTTGCCGGCTTACTTAACTTCTTTAGGGGGTGCCGAGTACAAAGGACTGATCATTTCATTGTTTACGATTACGGCCATGATCTCGCGGCCGTTCAGTGGAAAACTCGCAGATAAGATCGGGCGCGTGCCGGTGATGATGTTTGGGTCAACCGTTTGTATTCTCTGCAGCTTCATCTATCCCTGGTTGACGGGCGTGTACGGTTTTTTATTCCTGCGACTGGTGCATGGTTTTTCAACAGGCTTTACACCAACCGGACAAACCGCTTACTTATCGGATATCATTCCGGCCGAACGCAGAGGCGAAGCGATGGGGCTGCTCGGTACAGCCGGATCGGTGGGTATGGCGGGCGGACCTGCCCTGGGTGGAACTGTTGCCAATCACTTTGGATTGCAGTCCATGTTTATGTGTTCATCTGCGTTGGCGATTATCTCGGTAGTAATTCTCGCGGGTATTCGCGAAACGTTAAAGGATAAACACCGCTTTGGGTTGCACGCCTTAAAAGTAAGTAAATCAGATTTGTTTGAGCCACGCGTGCTTACCCCTTGCCTGGTAATGGTGTTGTGTTCGTATGCGTATGGCGCGATGTTTACCATCATGCCTGATTTTGGTGAACATGTTGGTATTAAAAATAAAGGCCTGCTGTTTACGTATCTTACAGTTGCTTCGTTGCTGGTGCGACTGATCGGAGGTAAAGCGTCTGATCGTTGGGGAAGAAAACCGGTACTTCAGGTTTCAACCACACTCATTGCGATCGCCATGATCGTAGTAGCGTTGGCCGAAACACAATTTCAATTGATTGTTGGTGTTACGCTTTATGGTTTTGCGCAGGGTACTACTTCACCCACACTGTTGGCCTGGGCTACCGATCTCAGTGAAGAAAACCGAAAGGGTAGAGGCATAGCGTCTCTTTATATTTTTATGGAAATGGGTATCGGCATTGGCGCCTTTGCTTCGGGGTTGATCTTCGGAAATCAAATTTCTAATTTTTTCATCACGTTTAGTGTTTGTAGCGGACTGGCGGTGGCGGCTTTTATTTACCTTGGTGTTCACCGGTCCACTGTTAACGTAGCATCATGATTAGTAACACATGAAAAAAGTTTTCTTACTAGCCTTTGTTGGTGTGAGTGCTGCCGAACTGGTTTCCGGTTTTATCGGGAACAGTTTTTTACATCACCTCAGCAAACCATTAATCATGACCATGCTGGGAGCTTACTACTGGGCGAGTCTTGAGCGTGAGCAACGGTCGATGCTGGTAGTACTCGCTATATTCTTTTCGTTTCTAGGCGATACGTTTTTGATGTATGAGAAAATTAATCCGCTCTACTTTATGCTCGGTCTAGGTGCTTTTCTTCTATCACACATCCTTTACATTTTAGCGTATCGTGAGCATAAAAGAGACGAACCAGAAAATCCACTACAAGGAATTCAAAAAATCCGATTCGCGTTTCCGATCGTATTGGCCGGAACGGGGTTGGTGGTAGTACTCTACCCGGCCCTGGGTGGGCTACAAGTGCCCGTGATGCTTTACACACTCGTGATTGTGGTGATGACGCTCAACGCCCTGCTGCGCTTTGGGTTTACAAACACTAAAAGTTTTTTCATGGTATTTGCCGGTGCCATTCTGTTTATGATTTCGGATTCGGTGTTGGCGGTGAATAAATTTCTGTCGCCCATCGATCATGCCGGGGTATGGATTATGATCACCTATTGCGCTGCCCAGTATTTTATTGTAACCGGATTAATCAAACACCGTGATTAACGAACTTCACCAAAGAAGCACCGTACAAGAGGCACCGTCATTGCGAGCCTGCCTGCCGGTAGGGAACCGTTTCGACAATAGTCGAAACATGGTGACGAAGCAATCCCCATACTAAGAAGTACACAAGAAATAGCCCGATAAATTCGACAGACACTAATGAAACACCCCAAAGCCTTTCTCTTCGATCTTAACGGCACCATGATCAACGACATGGAGTTTCATCTTAAGGTTTGGTACGATACCCTTAACGACCTGGGGGCAACGTTATCCTGGAACGAAGTACGCAGCCACATGTACGGCAAGAATGACGAACTGCTCGATCGTGTTTTTGGAAAGGATAAGTTTTCGCAAGCCGAGAAAGACAAAATTTCAATGGAGAAAGAAGTGCGCTATCAGCAAGTGTATAAGCCTCACCTCGATTTACTACCCGGATTGTTTTCGTTCATCGAATCCGCAAAAGCGAAAAATATTCCGATGGCGATTGGCTCGGCCGCGATTCCGTTTAATATTGATTTTGTGCTCGACAACCTGAACATCCGTCATTACTTCAGTACAATCGTAAGTGCCCATGATGTGGTGGAAAGTAAACCTAATCCTGAAGTGTACCTGAAAGCCGCTCGCTTGCTGAACGTTGAACCGACAAATTGTATTGTGTTTGAAGATGCTCCCAAAGGGGTTGAGGCTGCGCGAAATGCCGGAATGAAGAGTGTGGTGATCACCACACTGCACAGCGAGGATGAGTTCAGTGCCTATAACAATGTGCTGTTGTTTGTAGCCGACTACACCGATCCGCGACTTCGCACGCTTGTGTGATTTCTCCCTCCTGGAGTCAAAAATGAAAAATACTCCCGAATGGATAGTTCGGGAGTATGGATATTTTTTGGTGGTTAATAATAGGAGTAGTGCGTAGTCTGCGTTTCACCCGGAGCCGAGGCTGTTCGTTTTGAAGGAAGTCCATCCTCCCGAAATTCATACGACAACTGGTAGGTAATGTCCTGGCCTATGGTATGGTATTCATAGCGGTAGGTTCCCGGAAGTTCTTTCTGAAAGTTTACCGTGGGCAGAATTTCAAACATCGATACCGGGGCACTAACATCTAGATAGTTTTCGTAGGTGCGGGTAATGATTAACTCAGGCTCCTGGTCTTCTTGGCTGTTGAAGGTTAAGGATTTGTACAGGTTGCCATTTTCAAAATAAAGATAAACCGTTACCCCCGACATTTTAAATGAACCATCAGGCTGCTTGTAAAAAGGTTCTATGCCAACCAGGTTGCCCAACGCATCGTAATCATAATTGGCATACTGAATACGCACATCGTCCTGATAAACATCGGCTCGTTCTATCCGGCCATTGTTCCAGGTGTACACAACATCCCGGCCCAACCACTTGTTAATTTTCGTAACACGATCTTGTGCATCGTAGAAATACGTGTCCGTTAATGTCGTGGGATTATGAGGCGCGTTTTTCTCTGTAATAGTTTTGGCAATTCTGCCTTTTAAATCATACAGGTAAGTACGCTTTTCGGAACCCTCCGGGCCAACAACCTCGTAGCCTTTTATCTTTCCGCTTAGTTCATCGTCTATAATATCGGTGGTCTGCTTTACCTGTGTGCCTTTCACGATCGAACCATCGGTGTTTGTAATGGTAAACTCAACCTGCGTGTTGCCATTAAAGTCAGCGTTGTTAACAGCGTCTACGGTAAAGGTAAGTGATGTGGTGCCCACCGGTGCCGGAAGTGTGATGGTATTGTTAACACTGGCCGGAGTCGTTACAAACGCTGAGGGATTATCGGAAGTAATGGTTATTGAAACGTTGCTGGCCTGCGTTACGGCAGGGGTAAAGGTAATGCTGTAAACCAGCGATTGGCCGGCACTTTCCAGCAGCGATTCTTGCTGCGTTTCGAAATTGGCTGTGCTGAATACAGGAATTTCCACTTCGCTATCATCGTCTTCAATAATCAATTGAAATGTTTTCTTATCGCCCAGGGTAAAGGCTTGTGATGCTTCAATTGAAAAGGTAATGGTTTGATTGCCTTCGATAACCGTATTGTTTATGGCACTAACCTCAAATTGTAACTGACTTGATCCTTTCGTTACGGGTAAGGTTACCACGCCTTGCGCATGGGCAGGATTTGTCTGAATACGCTGGTGCATGTCTTCCGTCATCGTTAATGTAATCACTCCGTTTGCGGTAGCGGCCTTATTTAGCTGAAGCCGTACGACAGAACCCTCGCTGTTGTCTTCCCGTATGGTTTGATTCAGGTTTTGAAATTGAACGCCAACAGGTTGGGCCACCTTGTCGGTTTCATCATCACAACTTAGCAAGACGATCATGGATAGTCCGCAAAGTGTTTTAAGGAATAGTGTTTTCATGTCGTTATGTTTTATGCTTAGCTTTCACGATTTTCAGGCAGACTGCGATAATGATAGTTTGCGACAAAAAGAAGACACTTAACGACAGCTATGTTTGCTCATATGCCCATCATTCAGGGAATTTTGTACGGTTCGACCCAGCGTGGTGCCCGCTTGGCCGAACTGTGTGAGGCCATTGGAATTTCAGTATCAGATCTTGGCGACTCAGAGTATAAAGTACCCTTTGAACAATCGGCACTTACCTGGGAACACTGTGCAAAACAAACCAAAGACAATTTGATAGGCTTGCACCTGGGTGAAACGGCCACCATGTCGGTATTGGGTCTGGTTGGTAATTTGATGCAGAGTTGTCCCGATCTTCTGTCGGCATTTGAGCGAATGACGCACTATATTGATCTGGCCACCGATATGATTCAGTTTGGCGTAAAGCAAAGTGCCAATGAAATTGCCTTAAGCTTTAAGCCGGTGTCGTTATATGCAAATGCTTATCCCGGCAGCGCCAGGCATAGTGTTGAGCAATCAATGGCTGGCACACTGCATGTTTTTTCCTTGCTAGCGGAAAGAAAGATCAGACCCCTTCGCGCCACCTTTAAACATAAGCGTGGAGGAAACTTGTCAGAATACCAACGTGCCTTGTGTAATGATGTGCAGTTCAATAAAGCGGGTAATCAGTTGATATTTTCTAAAGAAGTTTTAAGCGCTCCTGTGGTGAGCCATGACAAATCGTTGGTAACATTTTTTGAAAAAGTACTGAAAGAAAAAAAATCACTGCTTCAGTTAACGCTGACCGAGCAAATCAAGCAGTTGATGCGCACAGATTTTCAGGGACACATTCCTTCGTTGGAGGCCGTGGCTACCCGGTTGAATATGACTTCACGAACCTTACAACGAAAGCTTGATGACGAAGGGGTTTCCTTTCGTTCGCTAATTCGTACCGTACAAAAGGAAACAGCCGATCAGTTGTTTAAGTTAAAAGGGAATGCCACACAAGTAGCCGGCTTGTTGGGGTATTCTGACCCAAGTGCTTTTCGGAGGGCGTATAAAAAGTGGAGCAACGAGAACGAGTGAGGAGGTTAGTAACCGTGGTATTTCTGCGCGAAAGAAAAAAGCAGGTTATAAGTACTATAAAAAAAGTGGTGCGGAGTAACTGTTCGCACCACCTTGATTGAAATTGAATTCTCTAACTAAAGTCGATAGCCAAGCTTTACACCTGTTGTAATTCTTCCATCCGAATTTTCAAACCAGGTACCATAGCCAAGATGGGGGATGATCCTGAAATTCTCACCGATACCAATGGCCCATCCGATATTCAATCCAACCGTAAGATTGTTTTCGGAATAAATTTCGGTACCATCGTAATCTTGTGAAGTAGAAATGTACGTAATGTCCGGACCAGCGAAAAAGCCTTTAAAAGCTTCCTTGAAATAGTATTCCCCCGAAACCCCAATGCCAAATGCTTTGATTTTGGATGGAGATTCCGATCTGGAGAAAAAGCCAAGATTAACAGAGCCAACAATCTTTTCAGTAATGGCGTAGCCACCACCAAGCGAGAATCCATACAACAAATCACAATTTGTACAGGCCGGAGCCAAGATTCCATAGCCGGCCGAGACCATAATTTTTTCGGTCTGACCTAAACTAAACGTTAGAATTCCGATCAGCATCAAAAAGGTTAGTCCAAGTTTTTTCATAATCGTGTTGGTTTTAGTTTATGAAAGATAGGAATTTTATTTTAAACAAACGATTGCATTCTCTATTTAGGTGTATAACCAATACCCAGAAAAAAGCCATTACTATCGTGCGAGGGATTGCGTTCTACACCCTTTGTGTTGCCGTTCGAAACGTGGATATGCCGCACCCCAAACAAGAAGGCCCACGATTTTGAAAAATTAATTTCTGAACCCAAGCCATATTTCGTGAAGCCATTCACCGTTGTTCCCAGTCGTTCATCTTGATCGGTGGGTTGGGGAAATTCGGTTGTAAAGTAAATAAACCCGCCACCCGATTCGAAGTAGAGTCGCCAGGGTTTACGGTTCACCAGATAGAACCGTGCAAAGGGTCTGATGGCAATACCGGTTGGCGAATTGAATTCATCGCGAGGAAAGCAAAGATCAAGCTCGACTCCAACCGACATGAATTTTCGCAGCTGATAATTGATGCCTGTGCTGTTTTGAATCATTACGGTGTATGGATACTTATACCCCCACGAAGGACCCACCTCATTATAGAATGAAAGTCTCCGGCTAAGGGTAGTATCTTTTTTGGTAGCCAGCAGGCAAACACCTACGGCCACAGCCGGAATAATAAACCCCATGGAGGTGTGCAGTTTTACCGGTTCAAACCCCAGAGGATTGTCGTACCAATGATCGCCAGGTCCATACTGCGCTTTTGCCTGGTGAAAGGGTATGCTGAGTGCCAGGGTAATAAGAAAGTATGGGGTGATGGTTACGCCTTGTCGCATCGGATGGCTAAGATCAAAAATTAGCTTCCGGGTTTAACGTGGTGCAGTGAAAAGGTGTTTTGATCAGGTTGATTTTCGCATTGTTGATCAGCACTCACATGAAATACCCCACCACCGGCAAGAAAGACGATACATTCTGCATAACAAATAGTACACTCAGCAGTACGACCCTCTATATTCATTCGCTACTTACTGCGAATGTGTTGAAGTAAAGCACCGCTTGGTGAATGTGTTGAGCTGAAGTAGAAGATGTCGGCCACGGAGATTGCTGATGAGACGGCATGGTGTCTGGAAAAAAAATGAAGGAAGACCAGGAGAAGAATATGAAGTGATTCTTGCCAAACCTGGTCTGTGGGCACTGGTTATGTTACAAAGCGCGATGAGTATTTAAATTTTAACCCCTCAATTATTATGAAAGGAAAATTATTTTTTCTGGCCGCACTACTTTTATTATCGTATCAAAGTTGGGCTCAAATGCCCAAAGACCCTGAAACCGGATTATTCACCTACACAGGCGTAATCGAGGCTCCAGGTAAAAAAGATCAACTTTATTTCCGTGTGAAGCAGTGGATCGTTTTTCGGGGTGATGAGTATGAAAATGCCGTATCCCAAGTTTACCGCCTCACTTTTATACAAATAGAAGATGGAACCCGCGTGCAGGGAAAATTCTCCTACGTGGATATCGATGCTGTGGGTAGTGTTCTGGGCAGTAAAACAGGCACAGAGGTGTGGGGGCATTTTATGGCCGAAGTGAAAGATGGCAAAGTGAAGTATACATTTACTGATTTTCATGCTGTATATGAAAATTCGGAAACGAAAACGAAGAGCAATGTGCCCCTGGAGAAGTCTACATTCAAAGGCATCATTAAGCGAGGCGCTGAATACATGCCTATGTTGGTGGAGAATTTGAAAATTTATCTGAACGTTAAGTATGATGAATGGTAGTGGCTATGAAAGCGATGGGTTCTATCGTTTGTCTGTTGCTGAGTATTACTGCGTATACGCAGAATATCGATGAGGTGTTGACAAGGTTCTATGAAGCAACAGGCGGAAAGAAAAATTGGGAATCGCTTAAGGGCTATACAACAACCTATAACGTTCACGAAAAAGGAGCTGATTATGTCGATAACTCCACCTTCGAGTTTCCCAATAGAATTCGTACCACCTTCCGTTCAAAGAAAGGCATTTCGTTTTTGTATGAAACAGACGGAAAAACAGCCTTCGAAGAGGTAAATGGACAACGAAAGGTTTTTGAAGATCAATCCCTGTCCGACAAAATTGAACAGGCTTTCTTTTTGCCGTTTCTCTACTACAAGGAGTTTAATCTCAAAATTGAAAGTTTAGGATTGAAAAGAACCCCTTGGGTAGAAGGATGGAATTCAACCGGCTCCAAAAATAACTGTATCGCCATCCAACGAAATTTCAGCGATGGTAAATTCACAATCTACTATTTCGATTCGGTTACGGGCTATTTGATTCAGGAGATCAACGCTGATGGAAGCTATAAAACTTTTCTGAAGTATAAGGATGTTAATGGATCGGGTTTTCAGCTTCCAACAAAAATCATAGCGGGAGGGGAACGTTTCAGCAGAACCTACGAATTGATTTCTGCCGAATTTAGTAAAGGAGAGAAACCCCGCTACGAACTTCCCCATAAAGTCGAGACCGTCATTCCTATTTCCGCGAGTTCGCCCAGCAGTTCATATAAGAAAAAATTAGCGTTGGTAGTGGGAAACTCAAATTACCCCAACGGAGGGACGCTGCGAAACCCGGTGAATGACGCCCGTGCGATGGAGCACTCGCTGAAGGGATTGGGTTTTGAGGTGATTGAAATAGAAAATGCCTCGCTGGATCAGTTGAAAAAAGCGATTGATGGCTTTGGAAGAAAACTTGCTGAATATGAAGTAGGATTATTTTATTATGCCGGCCATGGCATACAGTATAGCGGATCAAATTATTTAATACCCGTGGATGCTGATCTGAAAGAGGAACATCAAATAGAATTTGATTGCCTGTCAACTGACAGAATTCTGCGTTTTATGGAAGCTGCGAATAACAAGGTTAACATCATCATCCTGGATGCGTGCCGAAACAATCCATTTGAAAGAAGTTGGCACCGATCCGCCAACGGCCGGGGATTGGCGTTTATGAATGCACCAACCGGAACATTGATTGCATACGCTACATCACCCGGTTCAACAGCTGATGATGGCAACCGCGAGAATGGATTGTATACCGAGTCATTATTGCGAAACATGACCCTGCCCAATTTATCTATCGAGCAGTTGTTCAAAAGAGTAAGAATTGAAGTAGAAGAGAATTCCAACCATCGGCAAGTACCCTGGGAATCAACTTCACTGAAAGGTGAATTTTGTTTTACCTGCACAGAGTAGTCAAGTAACCTTTACCGTACTAGTATTTTTTAGTTGCCTTTTACGTTACAACCATAGCTGCTGTGGGAGATGAATCGCTGACAGCTCTAAAATTGAAATTTAGCTACTTAAACTTGTCAAGACTTGATGGGTGCATTTTCTGATAATTTGGCCCCCACAAACCTTGAGCAGGATGTGCCATTAACCAACCTCGTTTACGCTTTATGAGTAGAACACTGAGTTTTATTGAACCTGTAAAGTCACCGTAGGTGAATTCTATTTTAGGATACCGCTGAATTAATTTATTGTCGCTAGCTAACTCATACGTTCCTCTTACAAAATGAGTCTGACTCCAGTCTTTTATGCCATCGGCAATTCCTTCCTCATGGATTTCAGTAAATGATTTTAAAAATCGGCTCCGGCTTTTTTTCTGATCATCAACTTTTTTTTTCAATTCTTCCTGATTTATGGTTCCACCCTGAATGCTATCAGATTCCTTATAAAAAGTTTCGAGTTCATCAAGTGTTGCGGTAAGGCCAAGAAAGGAGGAACTGTCATTTTCCTGAAATGTTTGGAATACGGCTTCAATGGTGCTTTGAGGTGTACTAAGATCAAATTTTGAAGCAACTTTCTGTTGGTCTGAACAGCCTAACAGGAATCCTATAAATCCGATACCAAGGATTCTAAGTATACGACTTGAGTGGATAGGTTTAATCATAGGGTATGGGGGTTGATAAACAATTTTTTAATACTACTTCGTAATTCAGACTAGAATTGAAACGATGACCGAAAAACCTTTACTTCACGAAACTAAACAGATGGTCACCACTTAACGATGAACCTCGCCCCTGACCCATAGTTGTTTCGTTCCAGGTGAGTCCAAGTTTTAATGAAGTGTTAGTGGCTTCATGGATTGTAACCTCTACGCCATCACTTCTTATTAAAATCGATGCGTCTTCATTTCCAAAGGTCCAGGTACCACTGGCGGGCCATACCGGTTGTCCGTTGGTTGACGTGTAACGCTTAGAGGAGAAATTTAATGTCAGGTTTTCATATAGGTCCGTCTGGTCTGTTCCGTCAACGGTAACACTGTGGATCTTCCAGGTGGCAGAGGTAAGTATGGCCGTTACCTCCGCTGATTTTGAAGGTGAATCACTATCACCACCACAACTGGAAATCAAAGTCAACGAGCAGTTAATCATGATGGTCAGCAAGATGCAATAGGTTGTTTTAGCTTTCATGTCGTCTTTGTCTTGTGATTTTATTTCTTGGTGAATTTGAGCGTACTGAACGAAACCCCATTATAAATTCGGAGCAGGTATGCACCAGGGGCTAGGTGACTTATATCAGCGTTAAGTCCACCTTCATGGGGAGTGAATTGTAGTTTGTGCTCACGTCCAGCCAGATCGATGAGTTTATGGCCGCCAAGTGAAGTAATGCCTGTAAGTTTAAGGATATTCTCTGCTGGGTTCGGGTGCAGCGTTATTTTATTTGCGAAGGCTGACTCGATGGCCGTTATAACGATATCTACTTCATTGGAGAAGTCACTCAGGCAATCTCCTGATTTTACCTGTACCTTGTATGACCCTGGTTCTGTAATGGTGAAACTATTGTTGGTAGCGCCAGCGATGGCTGTTCCATTTTTATACCACTGATTTCCTGCCGAAGCACTTGAGGAGAGGGTAGGTGTTTCAGTATTTTCATTGCTGATAGTAATGGTTGGTTTTCCGGGCTTATCGCAGTTTAACGTGGTTACGGAAATTACATTTGAATTAACAGAGGAGCATGTGGTGCCTACCGCTCTAACTCTGTACTGATATGTTGTTCCCTTAGTAAGGGGTGAAGCATAACCAACGGTACCTGTGCTGATTCGTCCTGTGGAGAATGTTGTGAAATTGTTTTGGCTCAAATCAACATCATAAGCTGTGGCCCCCGACACAGCCGTCCAGTTTATTTTTATAGAGGTGCTGGTTACTTCTGTTGCTGCAGTAGCCACAGGGGCAATAAGATTACAGATAACAATATCCTGACTATACGCTGCACTCCACTTGTTGTTTGAATTTTTTACACGAACATAGATTTTATGACTACCCTCCGAAAGAGATGATACATTCGCCATGAAGTTCAAATCAGTAATGATGGGTGCAGGTGTAAAGGGAACACTAGTACCATTACCTTGTCCGGGATCTGTATCAAAATAATACTCGATGTACGAAATATTGGGCTTGGCGGGTATTTTTATAAATGGCCGGTTTTGTACTGTACTCCATTTATTGTTAGCGTCTTTCACCCGAGTGTATAACGTGTGATAGCCTGCGCTTAGGGAAGTCATCGACACATCAAAGGTTAAATCGGTAAGGGCGGTGCCAGGTGTAAAATTTACGGGTGTTCCATTACCAAAGCCGGGGTCTGTATCAATGAAATACTCCACACGACTTATTGTGCCGGGCAAGGAAAGTTTTACAAACGAACGATTTTGCACCACACTCCATTTATTGCTGGCATTTTGAGCGCGTACATACAGGGTGTGAAAACCATTGCTCAACGATGATACAGGAACATTAAAAGTAAAATCAGTTAATGCAGGGGTGGCAGTAAGGGGCACGTTGGTAGCGTTTCCAAAACCAGGGTCGGTATCAATAAAATATTCGAGCTTGGTGATGTTCTGTGCCTGAGCATAACGAAGCAGACAGGCAAGGAGTAAAAGCAGGTAGAATCTTTTCATAAGTCGGTACGATTACTACGTTTCGTAATTGAGGATGAAGCGATGTAACCAAGTGAGATACTTAGTTAGATTTTGTGCTTATCGTTACACTCAACGGTGTAGTAGTGCTGCCGGTGCCTGAGGTAGTAAGTTTGATAATGGCTGGGTAATCGGCAGAAGAAATACCCGAAAGCTCATACGGATCACCACCACCGAACATACCACAGTCGGTTCCACCGGTGCCAGCACCAATGGCAACAGATCCAGCCTTCAATTTCCATTGGCCATCGGTGGAGGTACCAGTTAACCCTACAAACAATTTAGTTTTATCAACATTGGCCTGATTACCATTGGTTGTGCCAAAGGCAGAAGAGTTAGTAAGCGCGCGGGCATCGATGTTGTTGGCAAAAGTACAGTTGGAAAAAGAAGGAGTTCCCTGAATAAGAATATTGTTGCTGGTATTAAAGTTGGCAAGTGAAATGCTCCCTCCGATAATGTTGTTCGAGAACGTTCCGGAATAATTAGCATCCCCTAAATTATATGTACTATAGATATAGTTGTTCGAAATAACCAGCACTGCACTTTTTGATGTCCACCCATATGGACGAACATAGTAGTTTTTACTTATTAGAATTCCCGTAAGCGATATGCTGCTCCCATAACCGATATCAACAGTAAGGTCATTATTTCCAATGATTGAAATATTCGGGACTTTTACATTTATGGCAAGATTACTACAGCCAGAAATTGATGATCCCTCACTTCCGGTATCAAATATTATATTGGCACCATAAAAGTCAGCAGGTCGCACATCACCAAAGGAGGGATAGTTACTGGCGAGAAAGTAGCCAGGTCCAATAATAGTAAGCTTTTTAGTAATGGTCGCTCCTGCATAGGTGGAACCTGAGCCCTCAATTTGGATGATGTCTCCAGCGGAGGCCGCATTGTGTGCTTCCTGAAGGCTGGCATACATGTTTGCTCCTAGTGGAATGCCGGTGTTATTAACCCTGCGTATGGTCTGGGCAATTGTTGATGTAGAAAATAAAATTAAGGATAAAATTAAAACGTGTTTCGGTTTCATGATAAGGGTGGATTAAGCCTGACATTAAAGTTTGCTAATGAAAGTAATCCCCTCACCAGGGAGTGGCTAATGTATTGTGTGAAGTGAATGGTATTTCTTGTAAAGCGCTAGCTCTTTATTGTAAAGGAGTGGTTAGTCGTGCTTATCCCTTGGTCTTGATGATCTCAAACCTGGATAAAATTTCTGCCCGCTCAAATTTGGATATGGCTATGGCATGTTCATGATTTTGATCGTTGATGTAAAGCATGTTGCCGTTTATGCGGGTTACTTTGCTAAGATTAACCAGGTGCTTGCGCGATACACGGTAAAAATCAGGGTGGGTGAATTGTCCTTCAAAACCTTTCAGGTTCGTAGTGAGTTGGTATTTCTTTTCGGATGTGATGATTCTAACGTAGGAGCCATCGGCCTCCACATAAAGAATATCGGCCTTGTAAATCCGATGATATAAAAAGCGGTCGGGTACAAAGATGGAGTCACTTACAGCCGCATTGTGCGGAGCAACCGGGAAGCGCTCACGAAAATTGCGGATGGCCAGGTCAATATTGATGGCGAATTCGCTTAGCTTAAAGGGCTTGATCAGAAAAGCAGCCGGGTGGGTGGCCAGTGCCCGCTTCACGGTGGCTGACTCGGAGTTGGCAGTAAGATAAATTACAGGGCAAAGCAACCGCTTATAAATCTCGCTCACGGTGTCAATCCCGTCTTTGCTGCCGGCAATCATAATATCAGCTATTATCAGGTCGGGAGTTTGCAAGCTAATAAACTGCATAGCCTCTCCGTAATCGGTTGCGTTACCCAAAACCTGGTAGCCAAGGCCCGTAAGTTTAAACTTAAGGTCTTCAGCTATGAGCAGGTCATCTTCTATGGTAAAGATTTTTACAGACATGTGGCTAATCATTCAACATACTCATTAGCAACTTTATAAGCAATAGCCGCTTATAATTACAGCAGCTGTTTTGGAATTTGAACGGTCATGTTGATACGCTCAGGTCATACTGAAATCCATTCTTTGCCTGGATATCAAACGTGCCACGGAGTTGTTTGCTCTGCATTTGGATCAGCTGGTTGCCAAACGAGGGTGATGACATCCATATTTCTTTCGTAATGCCGGGACCGTTGTCTGTGTAGTAAAAATGGAGTTCCTCCTGGTTTGACGATAGTACTAATTTTACTTCTAACCCGATAACACGGTTCACGTGTTTGATGCTATTGGTTAGTAGTTCGTTAATGATCAACCCAAGGCTGGTCACTTTCTCAATTTGCAGTTCCAGTCGTTGAGGCAGATCCAGTTCAATTTTTAATTCTCGCCCTGCGCTGTATTGAATCTCATCCACTAACGAACGGAGGTAGGAAGTCACTTCTACTTTACCCACCTCTTTGCCTTCGTAAAGCATGCGGTGAAGCAGCGCTACAGAATTAATCCGGCTTTGACTTTCTTCCAACACTTCTTTGGCAGCGGATGTATTTATTTTTTGTGATTGCAAACTGAGCAGGCTGCTGATCATTTGTAAATTATTCTTTACGCGGTGGTTTTGTTCCCGGAGCAGCAGCTCGTTACGCTGCGAAAGTTTTTTGTTTTTTCGAGAGAGAAAAAAGAGATAGGCGATTAATGTGGCAAGTACAAGTAAACCAACAATAGAAGCAATAAGGACTCGGCTTGTCAGGTCTAATTTGATGGTTGTGGCATGGAGCGCGCTTTTGGTTTTCGTTACCTCGTATTGTTGGTCTTTGGCGTAGAGTTGTTCCTGGTGTGTAGCAGCGGTTTCTATATCATGTTCTTTTATGATAAGATTTTTTAGCGTAACCAATGTGTCCATTTGACTGGTTTTTGCTAGGTAATCATGAATTCTTGAATGTAATTCTACATTTTCTCGTAAGGTCAATTGTTTTTTTAAAGGTGATATTTTTTTTAAAATGCTTCCAGCTTCTGATTTGCTATTGATCTGAATCAGATAGTCGTAATAAACGATGTTGCTCCAGAAAATAAGATACTTCGGGTTACTCAACCGTGGTGCAATTTCAAGGGCTTTGTGATAAAAGAGTGGGATGCTGTCCCTAAAGGGGTGTTCATTTGGGTAGCCAAGGGCACTGTTAATAAGTCCTTGATAACTCCAGCCAATCGTTTCCAGGTTGCTTGCTTCTGTCCCATATTTTAAGGCTAAAGAATAATAATATCGGGCCGAATCACGACCATGAAATATGCCTGCGTAATGATAGACCTCTCCCAGCCATTGACGATCAGAAAAAGCTGAAGCATAATGAAGCGCGATGTCCCAATAGTACTGGGCCCGGTTCTTCATTTTGGCATTGCTCAAGGCGTAGTAAATTTCTATTCCCTGCTTAATAATTCTTGTTGTGTCTTTTGCCTCCTCAGCATGATTGAGACTATCGATCATTATTGAAATCCTGTCTTCTGTTGAACGATGGTAATTCAACGGGTCACCTTGTGCAAATGCATTGCAGGCAACGAAACAGACGAGATAAACTAAGTAGCCCTTTGTTTTCATAACGCATTGGACTGGCTTATGCCGATATTTTAAGACTATACATGAAGCCATTAGTGCTGCTTACTTCATATTCCCCGCGGAGCTGTCGGCTTTGCATTTGGATCAGTTGGTTGCCAAATGATGGTGATGACATCCATATTTCTTTGCTAATCCCGAGGCCATTGTCGGTGTAGGAGAGATAGAGCTTTTCATCGTTTGATAATAACATTAACTTTACTTCTAACGCTATTGTGCGATCCACATGCTTGATGCTGTTGGTGAGCAATTCATTAATGATCAGCCCGAGGCTGGTCACTTTCTCAATTTGCAGTTCCAATCGATGAGGTAAGTTCAGCTCAATTTTTAATTCTCGCCCCGCGCTGTATTGAATCTCATCCACTAACGAACGGAGGTAGGAAGTGACTTCTACTTTACCCACCTCTTTGCCTTCGTAAAGCATGCGGTGTAGCAGTGCAACAGAATTAATCCTGCTTTGGCTTTCTTCCAGCACTTCTTTGGCAGCGGATGTATTTAGTTTTTGCGATTGCAGGCTGAGCAGGCTGCTGATCATTTGTAAATTATTCTTTACCCGGTGGTTTTGTTCCCGGAGCAGCAGCTCGTTACGCTGCGAAAGTTTTTTGTTTTTTCGAGAGAGAAAAAAGAGATAAGCGATTAATGAAGCGAAGACAATCAGTATCGTTATTGAAATGATCAGGGCTTTATTCGTGGTGTTTAACCGGCTGGCCGTGGCTTCCAATGTATTCCTGGTTTTCGATACTTCGTACTGCTGGTCTTTGGCGTAAAGTTGTTCCTGGTGTGTGGCAGCGGTTTGCTTGCCCAACAAGTCTACCATCAGTTTTTGTATTTTTATTAGCGTGTCCAATTCATTCGTTTTTGCCAGGTGGTTATGCACACTTGAGTAGAAACCAAACATTTGGCCAATATCCATTTGTTTAGTTTGGAGAGACATAGATTGTAAAACAGATCCTGCCTTTTGTAGATCGCCTAATTGATCTAGATATTGATAGTAAGTTGCATCGGCTGATATGCCAATTCTGGGATTGGGCAATGATGTGGCGTAGGTTTTTGCATTATTGTAATAAAACAAAATACTGTCTCGGGAGAGGTTACTGTTTGGATAATTAATGGCGATAGACATTAATTGTTTATAGGCCCATCCTATCTTTTCCAATTTACCAATCAATGGACCTTCTGTAATTACCTTTCTATGATAGTAAATGGCGGAATCAACTTTATTGAGGTGTGGCATTAATACGCCTGCGTAGTAATAGACATCCATAAGATGCTTTTTGTCGGAACAAGCTTGGGCGTAACGAAAGGCAATGTGCAGATAGTTGGTAGCCCGATCATAGATTAATGCTAAACGAAGGGATTGCATGATCTCCAGTGCAGAACTTATAATTTTGGCAGTATCTTTAGCGGACTCTGCGTGCGCTAAAATCTCTATCAAGCCTGAGATATGTTCTTCTTGGGTAAATCCAGCGCGGATGGTCCTGAAGTATTCCGGTGTTTTTTCCAAATCAAAAATCGACTTATTAGTTTTGTCAGGTTTGTTCAGATAATCTGCATATAACCAATTGCTGTAATTTATCAACTCTTGGTCTTTCGTAATCGCAGCCATGACCATCGCATTGTAGTAGTAGTAGAGTATACTATCGCGTACGGCTTTATTGTAATGTGCAACGGCCGTTGCCATTAATCCTCTATAACCCCAGCCGGCTGTACCGGTTCTACCAATTGCCAGCCCTCTGGCAATTGCCTGTCGGTGCCAGTAAAGCGATGAGTCTTGCATTTGCTGTGCCGTGCGCTTCAGCTTCATTAATGATGTTGGATCGTTGGCATAACTAAGCATTAGCATACCGGCACGGTTGCAAACGTCTGCATACCATTTCCGGTCGCGATGAGCCCTGGCATATTGAAGCGCTAGGTGAAGGTAGGTGGCCGCTTTCTCGTTTGATGTAGCTTGCAGCTTCGTGGTCAGCACGGCAGCGAAGCGAATGATGTTGTCCGTATCGTTGCTGGCGTTAGCTACGGCCAGGCTATCGATAAGCTGATTTGCGCTCTCCACACGGGGCTCAATAATTTGAGCGATACAGGGTATGGTACTTAAGTAAAACAAATAGAGGGTAAATGTTTTCATATGTACTCAATATACTGAAGTTCCGGGTATGGCCACAAATCAAAGATTTGCCCAGAAAGCGTAGACTTAAATCATGAGGTATTTGTTATACAACGTTTTTATTCACGTTCATTTTATAAAGAATGCTTTTCAGTGCTCGATAGATGTAATAGCGTCTACTTTCTTTCACCCCCATTCCAAAAGAGATTCTTCGTTTTCCTTCGAGCACGATTGATCCTCCCTGGTTTCCTGGATAATTGATGTTGCTTTGTTTCTCTTTTACGGTCGATACTTCGTCCCAAGTAAATCGTTTACGTAGTCCGATACTTCCTAATCCTGTAAACACTCTTCCACCTTGTTTGTCTAAGGTGAGTTCTACCTTTCCCCAAATGGACATTAAGGCAAGACTCCAAAAGATTATCGATCCAATTAAAAAGGGAATTCCAAACAGTGACATGAGGGGATCAAATTTTCCTTGGGCTAGCTGTGTTCCGTAAATCCCTCCAAGGGAACCGCCAGACCAAATCACCATAAAGGGAATCAAGAAAAAAGCAATGGGAGACCGTGTCGTTCCACCAATTACAATTTGATTCATTTCATTTCTAATCCACGCACCCTTGGGCGGATTGTTCAAATCAAATCCATCTGCATTACCGTCATCCAGATTTTCTGATATCTTAAAAATTGAGTCACAATTATGGCATTGAGCAACATCAGCTTGAATGTTGATGTTTTGTTTCTGAACCTCAGTATTACAGTTGGGGCACTTCATGTATTGAAAGTTTGTATTGCGCTTGACTATTACCTGGAGGCTGAGCAATTTTCATTCGATGCAGAATCACCGTCTATCTATTTCTATTTTTAAGTCTTCTTTACTATTAAGAAGTTTTTTTTCGGTAATGTAAAATTTATCTACAATGGTTTTAAACTCATTAGAAAACGGATAATAGTTTTTTGTGAATACATCATATTTACCTATTGGAATTAGATTCTGATTTAGTGCAAAAGAATTTAATGGATAAATCCAATGTTTGTATTTTGATTTCTCAATGGAGTCAATCTTTACTTGTTCTGTTTTTTTATTCTCGCTTTCAGATATTCTTCGAAATAGTACATCTTCATCAGTTACTATTTTTTTATTCTCAAATAGTTTAAAATCTTTACTGCTTAAATACACTTTGTCTTTCCTAAACAAACCTTCTTGTAAATAAATCACACTCTTGCCAGATTCAAATTTAATTGTGTATTCTGGAGATTGAAAGCAACCTGCGTACACCTCGCAATCATAGAATAAGGTGATAAAAACGGTCATCTGCTGGTTATTATAATAGGCAATTACTTTTAAGTAATTTGAATAAAAACTATTTCCATTTATCGTATAGCCGTTATTGTCTGCGCTTATTTTTTCACTAACGTATTTGATTGGAGTTTTCGAATTAAAGGAATCAATCAATATGCTATCTGTTTTTGGGTCTTTATCATAGTTGTAACCATAAATTTTTAATGAAGGAAAAAAGACTCTTCCATCTTTATTTATAAATCGAAGTTTTATTTCGGCTGTTCCATCGGCAAAACAAAAAGTAGATAAACTCATCGAAATAAGCAGCAAAGTCATTATTTTCTTTTTCATATCCTCTAATCCATTTAATGTACGTTCGACTCTATCCTTTAATTAACCCCTTCGTTAACGCTTGGCTATGAAGCGCAGTGAAATGTTAAACCCGACCATCTCCGAAATTGTCAGTCGTTGCCGAACTAAATTAAGAAATTACTTTTAATACCTACACTGAGCCCCCGCATGGCATAAACAAAGTCAAGCAAATCATTGTCAGTAGTAACTCAATTCAAACTCTCAAACCACATACTACCCGTTTGCAAACTGAAATATTTAAATCAGAAGTCCACATACGGGTACTTGCGCTTTAGGCGGTCGGTTATGTTCAGCGTAATCGTTGGCGCATCATCACCTGTCCAGGATACCTGTAGATACCATTGGTCATTCTTCTGTCGCGTGCTCACTGTGGCATCCTTACGGTTTACGGAGGCCTGAGCATCCGGCAAAGTAAAACCGGGTTTTTGCACACTATAGTGCACGGTTTTCCCCTCTATGCTTTTCGACACCTTCGGCTTCCGCATGTAGTCGGTAATGGCGGCCGTGTAGGCATTAGGTAGTTTCAATGCTTTTGCGCGTTGCTGGTAGTAGGCCTTCTTTTCCGGATCATGCAATATCGTCTGCGCCCATTGCGTAGCCTGGCGAAAAGTGCTGCGGGTGTGGCGCTGGGCTTCGGTTTCTTTTCGCTTGTCGGGTTTGCGTGCGGGCGCGCTAACAAAGGTTTTGCCACGCAAGGTTTTAAACAGCAGTGTGCCACCAACCTTGCCGCTCAGTCCTTTCAGTAATGTATTCGATGCTACGGTTGCCATAACGTTTTATGTTTTACAGCAAGGTATCAAGCGGCTGTGACAACATGTGTCACGAGCAGGCTGTTCGTTTGTGCGGGCTGTTCGCATCAGCGAAAGTTCGGTGGCGCTCCACTCGTTCTCCACTACAGGTCCACAGTCGGTCCACAGTCTCCGGCAATAACATTTAAAGAGGGCTTCGTAATGGTGTCCTACTTCCCCGTTAATCATTAAAATAGATAATTGTTATATCTACACTTATTAAAATAGTTGTATATTCGCACACTATTCAAACGATTGAGAAAAGCACAACCAGACTTATGACAGCAAACCAGTATGTGATCGGGGTGGATTACGGAACAGACTCCGTTCGCTCTATTATTGTTGAGGTATCTACCGGCAAGGAGGTGGCCTCGTCTGTTTTTTATTATCCGCAATGGCGTGAGGGAAAGTTCTGCAATCCCGCTAAAAACCAGTTCCGTCAGCATCCGCAGGATTATATTGATGGCGTAGAGACTACCATTAAAGACTGCTTGTGCCAGGCAGGTGCAGCGGTTCAGAAAAATGTAAAAGCTATTTCGGTAGATACTACAGGCTCTACTCCCGTGGCCGTTGATAAAACCGGAACTCCGTTGGCGCTTACGCCCGGGTTTGAAAATAATCCCAACGCCATGTTTGTGTTGTGGAAAGATCATACGTCAACACTCGAGGCTGCGCAGATCAACGAACATGCTGAAAAGTTCGACATCAACTACCTGCAATTTGTAGGAGGCATTTATTCATCAGAGTGGTTCTGGGCAAAACTCCTGCACGTACTGCGTGAAGACCAAGCCGTGCGCAAAGCGATTCACTCGTGGGTAGAACATTGCGACTGGATTCCATTTCTGTTAACAGGCGGAAATGATGTTCAACAACTGAAGCGTGGTGTTTGCTCGGCCGGTCACAAAGCGTTGTGGGCTGCTGAGTTCGGTGGATTACCTCCGGATGATTTCTTTGCATCGCTCGATCCGCTGTTAAAAGGATTTACTTCAAAATTGTTTACTGATACTTACACGTCTGCACAAGCAGCCGGTACCTTAAGTAAGGAGTGGTCCGAACGCCTCGGACTTTCCACCGATGTGGTGGTTGGCGTGGGCGCGTTCGATTGTCACATGGGTGCCGTGGGCGGACAAATTGAACCGTATCACTTAAGTAAAGTCATGGGCACCTCCACTTGCGACATGATGGTCGTACCGAAAAACGATATGACCGGAAAACTGATTCATGGCATCTGCGGACAAGTAGATGGATCGATCATTCCCGGTATGATTGGCCTGGAAGCTGGGCAGTCAGCCTTTGGTGATACCTATGCGTGGTTCAAAAATGTTTTAGCATGGCCAATTACCAACCTGCTGCAATCAAGTTCCGTGGTGAACGCTGATGTTGCCGCGAAACTGAAAGACGAACTACTCGATAAAATAATACCCGAACTCACAAAGCAGGCAGCAGCCATCCCTTTGGAAGAAGACAACGAGTTGGCCGTAGACTGGCTGAATGGAAGAAGAACTCCAGATGCGAATCAGGTATTGAAAGGCGCCATCACCGGGTTGAGTTTAGGAAGTGAAGCACCTCATCTTTTCAAAGCGTGGGTAGAAGCCACATGCTTCGGAGCGAAAGCCATTGTCGATCGCTTCAATGAGGAAGGCGTTCCGGTAAAAGGTCTTATTGGTTTGGGTGGTGTGGCGCGCAAGTCACCCTATATCATGCAAGTAATGGCCGATGTCATGAACATGCCGATTCGCATTCACCGCTCCGAACAAACCTGCGCCTTGGGTGCTGCGATGTTTGCTGCAACAGCTGCGGGCATTTACAAAAATGTAGAAGATGCCATGAACGCCATGGGCCAGGGCTTCGACCTGGAGTACAAACCCAATCCTGTCGCTGCGAAAGTGTATGCGAAACGCTACCAGAAATATAAATCACTGGGAGCATCGCTCGAGAAAAAACTTTCGGCAGTGCTTTCGGAGGCGAATGTGTGAGATCTCATACCACTCTTCTCCAAAGGAGAAGGGCTTTAAAGTCCCTCTCCTTTAGGAGAGGGATTTCGGGTAAGGTAAATTTCAACAATCTTAATTACCAGTCTAACATCTCATGTCTACCTACAACGATATTAAAGAAGCGGCCTACCACACCAACATGCAACTGCCCAAGCTGGGCCTGGTGTTGTTTACGTTTGGCAATGTAAGCGCTGCCGATCGTGCCAAAGGTGTATTTGCCATTAAGCCGAGCGGTGTTCCCTATGATGAATTGTCGCCAGAGAAAATGGTGATTGTGGATTTCGATGGAAAGACGGTGGAAGGAAAACTTCGTCCGTCATCCGATACAAAGACGCACGCAGTATTGTATAAACATTGGGACAAAATAGGAGGGATCGTTCACACCCATTCTACCTATGCCACTGCTTGGGCACAAGCCCAACGCGACATTCCGATTTTCGGCACCACACATGCAGATCACAACACGGTGGATATTCCCTGTGCCCCACCGATGAGTGACGAGATGATCAAAGGCGACTATGAGTATGAAACCGGTTTTCAGATTATGAACTGTCTGCGCGATCGCAAGCTCAGTTATGAAGAAGTGGAGATGATCTTGGTGGGAAATCATGCTCCCTTTACCTGGGGAAAAACTCCCGATAAAGCTGTGTATAACAGTGCCGTGCTCGAAACAGTAGCGCAGATGGCATTACTTACCGAACAGATCAACCCGAAAGCACCGCGGTTGAAAGATGCCCTCATCAAAAAACATTTCGAGCGCAAGCATGGACCGGATTCGTACTATGGGCAGAACTAATGATCAATAAGTCGATAGCAAATGATTGCCGGTTGGAGCAGGCAGATAATTGAATATTGAAAGTTGGTAATTGAATATTAATAGTAGAAGGTTGATAATTGAAAATTGACCAGGGTGTAAATGTGCAGATGGGCAATTGTTGCGATGAAATCATTTGCTCATTAAGAATAAAAAAAAAATAGTAATTCGCCTGTAAGCAGGTAAACAGTAAACGTAATGAAAAAGGTACTCTATCTCATTCTTCTCTCATACTCTTCGCTGTTTGCGCAACAGAAAGATTATCCCATACAAGTGGTGCCGTTCAATCAGGTACACTTTACCGATAACTTCTGGTTGCCTCGCATCAAGACCAATCATACGGTTACTATTCCAGCTTCTTTCGAACGCTGTGAAAGTACGGGGCGTGTTAAGAACTTCGAAATGGCGGCTGCGAAGAGCGGAAAGTTTTGCACAGTGTATCCCTTCGATGATACGGATATCTATAAAACCATTGAAGGCGCATCCTTCTCACTCACCCTCTTCCCCGACAAGAAGATGGAGGATTACATCGATTCGCTTATCGTAAAAATTAAAAATGCGCAAGAGCCCGATGGCTACCTGTACACGGCAAGAACAATTGATCCGATGGCCCCGCATAAATGGGCCGGTAAAGATCGGTGGGAGAAAGAGCGTGAGTTGAGTCATGAGTTGTACAACTCCGGCCATTTGTATGAAGCAGCAGCCGCACACTTTCAGGCAACCGGAAAAAGAAATCTGCTGGACATCGCCCTGAAGAATGCAGACCTTGTGTGCAGCGTATTCGGGCATGATAAACTTCATGTTGCGCCCGGTCATCAGGTAGTAGAGATGGGGCTGGTAAAGTTATATCGCATCACCGGTAAGAAGGAGTACTTGGAAACAGCAAAATACTTTATTGAAGAACGCGGCCATTACACAGGTTACGACCTCGCCAGCCGCGATCCCTGGAAGAGCGGTGCTTACTGGCAGGATCACAAGCCTTTGATTGAGCAAACCGAAGCAACGGGTCATGCCGTGCGTGCAGGATATTTGTATGCCGCGGTTGCCGATGTAGCTGCGCTTACGGGCGATAAGGATTTTCTGAAAGCCATTGATACCATCTGGAATAATGTGGTGCAAAAGAAACTTTATGTGCAGGGTGGTATTGGTGCCATGGGTGATGGCGAACGTTTTGGCGACAACTATCAATTGCCGAATGCAACAGCTTACAACGAAACGTGCGCAGCCATTTCGAATGTATACTGGAATCATCGCATGTTCCTGTTACATGGCGAATCAAAATACATCGATGTGTTGGAGAAGACTTTATACAATGGCTTGATTTCAGGTGTAGGCATGGATGGAAAATCGTTCTTCTACACCAATGCCATGGAGATTAAGCATGGTTTCCATCATAACGATGCAGAAGGCGAGCGCTCAGGTTGGTTTACCTGCTCCTGCTGCCCGACAAACATCACAAGGCTCATTCCTTCAGTGCCTGGTTATGTTTATGCACAGAAGAACAACGACATCTACGCTAATCTTTTTGTCAGCGGAAACGCAACGTTCACAGTAAATAAGAAACAAGTGGAGATTGTTCAGAAAAACAATTATCCGTGGGATGGCGCGCTTACCTTCAACGTTAATCCAAAATCGGCATTAGCGTTTAATCTGTTGGTGCGCTTGCCGGGCTGGTCGCAAAACGAAGCGATACCTTCCGATCTGTACACCTACGAATCAACCTCCGATAAAAAAGTTTCCATTACCATCAACGGCAAACCGGTGGAATATAAAATCGTCAATGGCTATGCCGTGTTGAGCAAAACCTGGAAGAAAGGGGATGTAGTAGCCGTGAACTTGCCGATGGAAGTAAGACGCGTAGTTGCCAACACCAAAGTTACTGATGACATTGGCAAAGTATCGCTGCAACGCGGACCGTTAATGTATTGTGCCGAGTGGCCCGATAACAACGGCAAGACCAGCAACATCTTTATTCCAAAAGATGTAACCTTTACCACCGAGTTTGTAAGCAGTTTGCTAAACGGTGTTACGGTGATCAAAGGACAGACACCCGTTGTGTTGATTTCCGGAAACAATGTATCAACCGCCAAGCAGAATTTTACTGCCATACCCTACTATGCATGGGCGCACCGCGGAAAAGGTGAAATGCAGGTTTGGTTTCCAGAAGAAGTAAAGAACATCGATATCCTTTCAAAATAATAAACATACAAACTACAATGATTGATTTAAAGAGCCTTGAAGTATGGTTTGCCACGGGCAGTCAGCATCTATATGGAGAAGAAACATTAAAAAAAGTAGCCGAACATTCACAACAGATTGCAAAGGAGCTGGATGGTTCATCTTCAATACCCGTTACCGTAGTATTCAAACCGGTACTGAAATCAACCGAAGAAATTTACCAACTGTGCCAGGAAGCAAACACCACGAAAAATTGTATCGGTGTGGTAGCCTGGATGCATACCTTCTCACCCGCCAAGATGTGGATTGGCGGATTAAAGATTTTACAAAAACCATTGCTTCACCTGCACACGCAATTCAATCGTGATATTCCGTGGTCAACCATCGACATGGATTTTATGAACCTGAACCAAAGTGCGCACGGAGATCGCGAGTTTGGCTTCATCATGTCGCGCATGCGGTTGAACAGAAAAGTAGTGGTGGGTCACTGGCAAGATAAAAACGTTCAGGAGAAAATGAATGTATGGATTCGCGCAGCAGCAGGCTGGCACGATTGGCAAGGTGGCAAGTTCTGTCGCTTTGGTGATAACATGCGCCAGGTAGCCGTAACCGAAGGCGATAAAGTTGAAGCAGAAATCAAGTTCGGTTATTCCGTGAATGGTTATGGCATTGGCGATTTGGTAAAAGTAATCAACGATGTTTCGGATGATGCCATCACAAAATTAGTAGCCGACTACGAAGCACAATACAACGTAGTGACATCGCTGCGCAAAGGTGGCGACAAAGCACAGTCGCTTCGTGAAGCCGCGAAGATTGAAATTGGTATGCGCACATTTTTGAAAGCCGGAAATTTTAAGGGCTTCACGGATACGTTCGAAGATCTTCACGGCATGGTGCAACTACCCGGTCTTGCCGTTCAGCGCCTGATGGCCGAAGGCTATGGCTTCGGTGGTGAAGGCGACTGGAAAACTGCCGCACTCGTACGCGCCATGAAAGTAATGGGCAGCGGCCTGAAGGGTGGTAACTCGTTCATGGAAGATTACACGTATCACTTCGATCCTTCCAATCCCATGGTGCTGGGTGCGCACATGCTGGAGATCTGCGAGTCGATCGCGGAAGGTAAGCCGTCTTGCGAAATTCATCCGTTAGGTATCGGAGGAAAAGCCGATCCGGTTCGCTTGGTATTCAATTGTCCTGCAGGCCCCGCGCTGAACGCATCGGTCATCGACATGGGTAATCGTTTCCGTTTATTGGTAAACGAAGTAGAAGCCGTTGCTCCACAACACGACCTTCCTAAACTTCCGGTAGCGCGCGTACTCTGGAAACCCAAACCAGACATGGCCACCGGTTGTGCTGCATGGATCCTGGCAGGCGGAGCGCATCACACCGGCTACAGTCAGAACCTGACTTCCGAGCATTTCGAAGATTTTGCCGCCATGGCTGATGTCGAGTACGTGCTGATTGACAAGGACACAAATCTTTATAACTTTAAGAACATGCTGCGGTGGAATGAAAAATACTACCAGGCATAACGAGTAATGCAACAACCTTCAACCAAACCTAAAACGCTTATTCTATCATGGAAAAATTTGCAACGCTTGACTGGATTGTAATCGTAGGATACTTTCTGGTTATTGCCGCACTTGCCATCTGGGTGATGACCCGGAAGCAAAGTAACACCGAAGATTACTTTCTGGCAGGTCGAAATATTGGCTGGTTCGTAGTGGGGGCATCCATCTTTGCTTCCAACATTGGTTCCGAACACGTAGTGGGTCTGGCAGGTGCTGGTGCCGGTGGAAAAATCCCGATGCTCATTTACGAATTGCATGCCTGGCTGGTGATTACATTAGGCTGGGTCTTTCTTCCCTTTTACATTCGAAGTGGTGTCTTTACCATGCCTGAATTTTTAGAAAGACGTTTCAGTGCCGGAACACGCTGGTTCCTCAGTGTCTTTTCATTGATTGCTTATGTGCTCACTAAAATTTCTGTAACGGTTTATGCCGGGGGTATTGTGATTGCCTCTATTCTGAATATCGATTTCTGGACCGGAGCGTTAGCAACCGTAATACTTACTGGAATTTATACCGTACTCGGAGGGATGCGCGCAGTGGTATACACCGAAGCATTGCAAACAGTCGTACTGGTTATTGGTGCCGGTACTTTAACCTTTGTTGGATTAAACGCTGTAGGGGGATGGGACGGAATGCGCCAAGCACTTGAACCAGGATACCTCAACATGTGGAGACCCACAACGGATCCTGATTTTCCATGGCCAAGCTTAGTCATCACCAGTACGATTGTGGGTACGTGGTATTGGTGTACCGATCAATACATTGTGCAGCGCGTGTTGGCCGCCAAGAACATTAAAGAAGGCAGACGCGGTACAATCTTTGGTGGTCTGTTGAAATTGCTCCCTGTGTTTTTGTTCCTGATTCCCGGAGTTGTTGCGTTAGCCTTGAAAAACAAAGGCGAATTACATTGGGATTCTCCTGACCAGGCTTTTGCTTCCTTGCTCATGAATAAAATGCCTGCCGGTTTGCGTGGTCTTGTCGCAGCAGGTTTGCTGGCAGCGTTGATGAGTTCTCTGGCATCTGTTTTCAATTCATGCTCTACCTTGTTTACGGTTGATATCTACAAGAAGCTCCGTCCCAACACCGATGAAAAGAAACTGGTTAACATTGGCCGCATGGCCACCGTGATTGTCGTAATCCTGGGTATTCTCTGGATCCCGATCATGCAAAATATTTCAGGTGTGTTGTACGAATACCTGCAATCCGTTCAGGCTTACATTGCACCACCGATTACGGCCGTTTTTCTGTTGGGTATTTTCCACAAGCGTATCAACAGCAGTGGTGCGTTAACCACGCTTATTGTCGGATTGGTGGTGGCATTCCTGCGCATCGGACTGGAACTGGCAAGTGATTCGCTGGATCCCAATGGAATGTTGTACACCATTGCCACAGCAAACTTCTTAACCTTTGCCGCCTGGTTCTTCCTGTTCTCGGTGATCCTTTGTATTGCAGTAAGTTTGTTTACTCCGGCTCCATCGCCAGAGCAAATTCAGGGGCTGACTTACGGATCGCTTACGGAAGAACAGCGCATAGCCAATCGTAACAGTTATAATGTGTGGGATATTGTGTGCTCGCTGGGTGTGATTGCCATCGTAGTGTATGTGATGATAAGTTTCACCGGTTGATGATACGATATTGCTGAAGATGAGGCTTACCCGAAACGGTAGGCCTCATTTCTATGACGGGGTTGTGAGGTGTTGGTAAGATTAGTTATTTCACAATTAGAATTTTTACACACCATTCATGGATATAAACAAATACAAAAGTCACGATCGCTTACTGGTTGCTGTCGACTGCATCATTCTTGGGTTTGACGGCAAACAGCTTCAGGCGCTGCTGATCAAGCGGGGCTTCGAACCTGAAAAAGGAAAGTGGTCGCTCATGGGTGGGTTCGTTCACAAAGATGAAAGTACCGATGATGCCGCTGCGCGGGTGCTCCATCAGCTTACCGGTATGCGCGATATCTACATGGAACAATTATATTGCTTCAGCAATGTGGATCGCGATACGGCCGGGCGTGTGATGTCTGTGGCTTACTTTGCCCTCATCAATATCGCAGAGTATAGCGAACAACTTCAGCAAGATCACGAAGCACGGTGGTTCCCCATGGAAAACATTCCAAGCCTTATTTTCGATCATAAAGAAATGATGGAAAAGGCAAAGGAAAGATTGCAGCAGAAAGTGGCCAATCATCCCATCGGGTTTGAATTACTGCCGCAGAAATTCACCTTACCACAATTGCAGAATTTGTACGAAGCTATTTATGAAAGTCCATTGGACAAACGAAATTTCACCCGTAAAATTCTTGCGCTGGGTATCTTAAATAAGCTCAATGAGAAAGAGAAAGAGACTTCTCGCAAAGGCGCTTTCTATTATATTTTTGATCAAAGCAAATACAGTAAACTTCATCAGGAAGGGGTGAAGTTTATTTAACCTCCATCCCTCTCCTAAAGGAGAGGGTGTCCGAGGAACGAGGACGGGTGAGGTGACTACAATCTACCTAGTCGCAGAAACACAGGAAACGAAACAGACTTGGTTTCACCTTCCGGCCACAAGCTTTTAATTCTTTCGATCAGTGGAGGCACCGGGTTGGTATGGTTTGCCTTCATATACTTTTGTGTAGCCGACCAGCTTTCAAGATATCCCGTAAGGTGCTGCAGCGTCCAACGAACATCAATGGAAAACGAAGGCGTTTCAATCTCCTCAAAAGGAAAAGGAATTGTTTTATACTCCTGCTCCACAAGTCTTCGGGCATTATCCCAATACGGCCCCACGATATTTTCGTAGAAATCCAGGGTGATCGCGTCAATGCCGGGTTCAATGTAAAGTAACGCGTATCCCCATACCGCCAGCAACGATCCTGGTTTTCCAACGCGTTTTACTTCCTCGTAAAATTGTTCGCGGTTAAACCAGTGAAGCGCTTGCCCCACGGTGATCAGATCAAATTGGTGATCTTTAAACGATGTTTTCTCGGCTGGCGATAGGGAGTATTCAATGTTGGAGGCAGTGAAAGCATTATCCAGTTGCTGCTGACTGATGTCGGTGCCGTAAACCTTTTTGAAATGTTTAGCAAGGTATTGGGCTACCTGGCCATTGCCGGTGGCACAATCCCAGGCTGTGCTGTTGTCTTTTAAATGCCGGAAAATAAATTCATAAAGTGCATCCGGATAGGTTGGCCGGAAGGCGGCATACAGGCTGGCATGCCCTGAAAAAAGGTCTTGTTGCACCATATGGATTTGATTAGCAGATAAACTTCCAACCGTTTAATGGTCTATCGGGTCTAAGGATTACACAACCCAATCACCAAATCTATGAAATGCCCATCAGCAAAGCAGACCAAACAACATGATAATTGCTGTGGCATTCCATGTGTCCGCTATTAATAAATAAATAACACATGAAACTAAAAAGAACCTTCCTTGCCTATGCCCTGCTGACCGGTGCTGCCTTGAGTTGTACAGATGATGATTCGCACGGACCTTCTGTTAAAGACCTGAGTCCATACGCCCAACAATTTGTAACGATGCGACTTTCTTCGTCTAACGCCATGCGGGAGTCAAGCGATGCCGCCATTAACAGTTCGTTTCAAGGCATGATGCAGGGCATGCGTGCCTTTGCTGGCGGTCGCGTGAAAGCGGATTCTGTCAGTAACGATGGAGGAGGTTCAGATACCACCATTTATAATGATCCCTGGGTAAGCTGTGCGGTGATCACTACGGTAAACAATCCCGATGGCAGTATAACAACCACCTACGATTATGGCGATGGCTGTGACGAAGGATGGGGAGAATATAAATACCTGATGCATGGCAAGTACGTACAGACCTACAAGTATGAGATGGAACGGAGTGGATCGGTGTACACCTACACTTATCTGTTTAAAACATTTTTTGAAAATTATGGTGGCCAGTATCAATACGATACGATTACATCCGCGTGGACGAACGATGGAAATACGTATTACACAGGCTCATCCACTTACGACACCGCCTCTCAAAAATTCTCAGGTTCGTACACCTCGTACGATACCGCGGTGTATCGTTACAATGGTATAGTTAATCAATACAAGTCAAAAGGTAAAGCAAAGTATTCTGAAATGGGAAGCACCCAGGAGGAGAGTGAGTACGAGTATGGTGATGGTAATAACTACTATCACTCTAAAGTAATCCAGCCGTTAGTATCAGATTACACCTGCAATGACAACGGGTTCAACACCTTCAGAGAATTCTATGTTTGGATTCCGGTTTCTGGCCGTGAGGTGATTACCTATAAGCAGGATGGAAAAGAAGGAAGCTTTGAAATTGAGTATGGCGATGGCGAATGCGATAACATTCTTTACATCATTGAAGATGGCAAGCGTGTGCGCGTAGATATGGGAGATTTTATTCCGTGGTGTGGTACATGGATGGAGGCTGAAGGGTAGAGCAGTACAATCACGTGTAAATTCCCAAAAGCCACTGGATATTTCTGGTGGCTTTTTTTGTGGCATAAGGTAAGAGACGCAAAATCTTGCGTCTCTTACCTGCGAGATTGAAAATGATTTATTCTTTGATCAGCAGTGCGAGTTCCTTCAACTGTTCATCCGAAATCGTAGAAGGTGTATCAATCATCACATCGCGGCCGGCATTGTTTTTCGGGAAGGCAATGAAATCGCGAATCGAATCGGCTCCTCCGAAGAGTGAACATAAACGATCGAAACCAAAGGCAATACCTCCGTGTGGCGGTGCACCATATTCAAACGCTTCCATCAAAAAGCCAAACTGCTTCTTTGCTTCTTCATCGCTGAAACCAAGATGACGGAACATCAACTGCTGCGTTTCTTTGTCGTGAATACGTATAGAACCACCGCCTACTTCTGTTCCGTTGATTACCATGTCGTAGGCATTTGCGCGTACGTTGCCCGGATCGGTGTCCAGCAAGTTGATGTCTTCCGGTTTTGGTGAGGTGAACGGGTGGTGCATGGCATGGTAGCGCTTGCTATCTTCATTCCACTCCAGCAACGGGAAATCAATTACCCACAATGCTGAGAATTTATTCTTATCGCGCAAGCCCAGACGTTCGCCCATGTTCAAGCGAAGTTCATTCAGTTGCTTGCGTGTTGCGTTGGTTTCACCGGCCATAATGAAAATCAAATCACCGGGTTGTGCATCGAATTTTGTTGCCCATGCTTTCAAATCATCGGCTGTATAAAATTTATCCACCGATGATTTGATCGTGCCGTCTGTTCTGTACTGAACGTACACCAACCCTTTCGCACCAATCTGCGGACGCTTCACAAATTCAGTAAGTTCATCAATCTGCTTGCGTGTATATTCTGAACATCCCTTCGCACAAATTCCTACTACCAATTCTGCACTTTCGAATACCGGGAAGTTTTTTCCTTTGGTGAGTTCGGTGATTTCCACGAACTCCATACCGAAACGTGTATCGGGTTTGTCGGAACCGAAACGCTTCATGGCATCGTTATAAAACATGCGCGGCACAGAAGGCATGTCAATTCCTTTTACATTTTTGAAAAGGTGACGCACCAATCCTTCGAAGGTATTGAGAATATCTTCCTGTGTGATGAACGCCATCTCGCAGTCGATCTGTGTAAACTCCGGCTGACGGTCAGCACGCAAATCTTCATCACGAAAACACTTTACGATCTGGTAGTAGCGATCAAAGCCCGAAACCATCAGCAATTGCTTGAACGTTTGGGGCGATTGCGGAAGCGCATAAAACTCACCATGATGAACGCGTGAAGGCACCACAAAGTCGCGGGCACCTTCCGGTGTTGACTTAATCAGCACAGGTGTTTCCACTTCAATAAAATTCTGACTGTCAAGATACGTGCGGGTTTGCTGGGCCATCTTATGACGAAGCTGCAACTTCTCGCGTACAGAATTTCTGCGTAAGTCGAGGTAGCGATACTTCATGCGCAAGTCATCACCGCCATCCGTTTCATCTTCAATAGTGAAGGGTGGAAGTTTTGCCGCGTTCAAAATCGTGAGCTTCGTTACTTTCAGTTCGATATCGCCAGTAGGCATTTTATCATTCTTGGAGAGGCGCTCCACCACTAGACCTTCAGCCTGGATAACAAACTCGCGACCTAAACTGCGAGCCGTGTTGAACAGATCAGCCTCTGTTTTTCCTTCTTCAAAAAAGAGTTGCGTAATACCATAGCGATCGCGCAGGTCGATCCAAAGGATGCTCCCTTTGTCGCGTGTACGCTGTACCCAGCCTGCCAGGGTAATGTGGTTGTTTACATCTGATATTCTCAATTCACCGCAGGTATGACTTCGTAGCATGTGAGATTTAATTAATTTAGCCGCGAATTTAACAATACTTTGTGTCCCAGATAGCTATGCTAAAAATTAAAAGTGGTATTCCTAAGTTGCTGATAGTGATGGCGATTGCGTGCCTGGCGGCCGATAAACCCAAACTGGTGAAAACCAAGGTAAACGATAAGATCACCGTTTCCATTCCGCAAGGCTGGCGCCCCATGGATGGCATGGATTTTAACGAGCGGTATCCTTCGGTGCGCGCCCCATTGGCAGCCTATACCAGCGAAGACAGACTGGTTGATTTCAGTGTTAATATTTCAGCCACTACCTGGCCCGATGCTGACCTGACCCTGGCCCAGCAGTTCTTCAAGGCCAGCCTGATGAATACTTTTGATCGTGTTGATATGATCGATCAGGGTATTCACGAAGTGGGGAAGAAGCAACTGATCTTTTTTGAATTTGAATCACGTATCAATGGCAACCGTCAGCAGGAAGGATTCAAGGATCCGGTGCTCCGCTACACGTACATTCAATACCTTATCGAATCTGGAAAAACCGAAGCTGGCAAAACGCTGGTCTTTTCCTTCAACTGCCCCAGACGCGTAAAGCAAGACTGGCAGGAAACTGCGAGAGAGATGATGAAGAGTATTAAAGTTAAATAGTAATCGCGTTTCGAGTTTAGTGTTTCGAGTTAACGGCAACCCGAAACCCGCGACCCGAAACGCGCAACCCGAAACCCGAACCATGGATCTATACACAGACGAATACTTCATGCGCGAGGCGCTAAAAGAAGCGCGCAAGGCATTCGACATTGGCGAAGTTCCGGTGGGGGCGGTGGTAGTGTGCCAGAACAGGATTATTGCACGGGCGCATAACCAGACCGAAAAATTAACAGATGCTACAGCCCATGCCGAAATGCTGGCGGTTACTGCAGCTGCTAATTATTTGGGCTCAAAGTACCTGAGTGAGTGCACGCTCTTTGTTACCTTAGAGCCCTGCGTAATGTGTGCCGGGGCACTGCATTGGGTGCAATTGCAAAAGCTGGTGTTTGGCGCTACGGATATTCAACGTGGTTATAGTTTGGTAAGCAGTCCGTTGTTACACCCAAAGACCGAAATTAAACACGGTGTATTTGCTGCAGAAAGCAAAGCACTACTCGATGAGTTCTTTAAACGAATACGAAAATAAATATTATGGATGTTAAAGGAAGAGTAATTCAATTGCTGCCGTTGCAAACGGGCATGGGCAAAAAAGGTCAGTGGAAAAAACAGGAGTTTATTGTAGAGACAGCTTCAGGGCAGTATCCCAAGAAAGTATGTCTTTCCATCTGGGGCGATAAAGTTGATCAGTTTAAAGTAGCTGTTGGCGATCAGGTAAGTGTTTCAGTTGATCTGGAGAGTCGCGAATACAATGGCCGCTGGTACACCGAAGCAAGAGCCTGGAAGATGGAGAAGAGTGGCGGCAGCGGGGGCGATGTTCCACCGCCAGCAGATGAGCCTTTCTACAGCCAGGAGACCTCTTCGGATGATCTGCCTTTCTAAAAACATAGACCGTCATTGCCAGACCGTCTTCTTGCGAAGCGAGAGGATACGGTCGAAGCAATCCCCAAGCTACGAAGTGAGCTTGCTATAACCGAAGAATCGGCCTCATCCTCAACCCTTTCCCAAGGAAGGAGAGGGATTTAGCCTGCCTGCCGGTAGGCAGGGGTGAGGTGAATTTTCTTCCCTCCATTATGGTTGTATATTTGATTTCGGTAAACATATTTTAACACTTAACTAAATAATCGATATGGCTTTTACACTGCCCGCGCTTCCATACGCATTCAATGC
>Ga0315910_10000489_pt1 | contig 39332 bp, 35 predicted proteins | sample EdamamesoilMG_FD_204470 | JGI IMG/M metagenome (GOLD analysis project Ga0315910, IMG submission 204470) | Garden soil microbial communities collected in Santa Monica, California, United States - Edamame soil | ecosystem: Environmental > Terrestrial > Soil > Garden | place: USA: California...
CACCGGACTACTTATTTTTGGAACGGAGAGATGCCAGAGTGGTTGAATGGGACGGTCTCGAAAACCGTTATGCTCGCAAGGGCATCGAGGGTTCGAATCCCTCTCTCTCCGCTTGTAACCAAATCCACTGAGGTTATGCTGATTGAACGGAATCTCCACCTGCATCACATCATCAAAATCACCTGGAAAGTAGATTTGCTCATGCTGGTTTTATGCGTGGCAGCCTACTACGTAGATCATGAATTAATCCCCGACATTCACCTTCCGCCTGCACTGCCTACCTTGATGGGTACGGCCATAGCCTTCTTCATTGGCTTTAACAATAACCAGGCGTACGACCGGTGGTGGGAGGCACGTATAATCTGGGGTGCTTTGGTAAATGAATCACGCTCGTGGGCCAGAAGCATGATGGCGTTTTGCGATGCCAGTCAGCATGAAAAGGCCGGTCAAATTAAATATGAAATGATCCGCAGGCACCTGGCGTTTATCTGTTCGCTGCGAGCAGCGCTGCGAAATTCTGACAGTAAAGACTATACTAGCTACATAAGCGAATCCGAGCGAAAGTCAATTGAGAAATTTTCGAATCGCACCAATGCCATTCTTGATATCCAGGCACAGGAACTAGAAAAGCTGAAAAAGGAAAACATCATCGACAACTTTCAGTTTTTAACCTTAACCGATTTACTGCGAAGCTTCTGCAACGAGATGGGCCGATGCGAGCGAATCAAGAACACCGTGTTTCCGACCAACTACATTTACTTCACACGGCTCTTCATCTGGATTTTTGTAATTCTGCTCACCATGACGGTTACGGAAATGTTAGGTCCCTGGGCAATTCTTGCCGGTTGGGTGATGGGCTTTGTTTTTCACATCACGCACATCAACGGCATGATTATCATGAATCCGTTCGAAGATGATCCTGCCAGCGTACCGATCAACAGCATTTCGCGAACAATTGAAATTAATCTATTGCAGACCTTGAACGAAACAGAAATTCCTGCGCCCGTACAACCTGTTGATGGCGAGTATATCTTGTGATACAGTGCTTTGCTGATTTAGCGCTGAAGACTTTTTCCCAGAGCATACCAATCGAATCCGGTGTCGGGCCGGTTGTGACGAAGGGAAGGAACTTGTGTGGTTAGCACCAGTTGTGTGCCTTGAAGATCGGCTATGTGATGTTGAGGAGTTTTCAATTTTACACCCTTCACCGGTGTGAATGCCGTTGCCGGAAATTGTTCCTGAACCGACTTCTTCAAGGCGTTGATATTTTCCATTCCATACATCAGCACCAGCTTGGGCTTGTACAGGCGGATATTGGTTAACAGCGTGTGAATGCGCTGCGGATAGACATACTGTTCGTATTGGACACGGCTTTTCAGGAAAGCAAAAGAAGATGAAAGCTCAAGCCAGGGGTAGTACCACGCATGGTTGTGCGCGGGCAGGGGATACAGGTGAAGCAGTGCTTCACCGGATGGTGGCGATAAAAACGTTTCTTTCTGATAGGCCAGTAAATCGGGGAGAGCCTGGTTACGGTACCCCTGGGCAAAGGCGATCAGGTTCTTCCAGGTGCCATGCAGCGTTTTGGTTTCCGCACCGAAACGATAATCGTACAGCGTGGTAAACTTCTCAGCCCGCGGACCATCCACCCGAAAGGCCACATGCCGGTAGAAGTTCCGTATGTCGCACAACGATGCAGCAGCATCACCCGGATGTGTGGTAAAAAACCAATTCAACTTCTCCGCTAATTCCTCCGGTAAATCACCACCACTTTCTTCGTAGCCGACAAACCAGGTCGAAGCGTTCCAGGAACCAAAACCCTGAAAGTGATCGAGCCAATGTTGAAGTGCGCTTTCCTGAATGAGCATAGTTGTCAGTCCTGTCCAAAACTAAGCTTTATTTATTCAACCCGAATAAACACGCCCGATAATGTATTGTTGCCGGATTTGTGCGCTTGGTGAAAGTGATTCTATTCCTGCATGGATTTTCGTTGTGCCTTTTTTGGGTGAGGCCTTTCATGATCGCTCAGCAGTACTCCCCACGGATTGAGTTCGGGAACATTGTCAAAAACTACTTTCAAAAATGCAAGGGCAGGAATAGCCAAAAACATTCCGGGTATTCCACAAAGGGTACCCCCAAGCAGTACACCAATAATGGTGACCAGGGCATTGATACGAACCTTATTGCCCACAATAAGAGGCATGCCGAAATTATTATCAAAAAACTGAACAGCCGCAAGGATAACACCTACCCAAATGGCATCGCCTGCCGAAGCAGAACTGACCAACGTAATCAGGATACAGACTACGTTGGCGATAAGCATACCCACATACGGTATCAGGTTGAGTAATGCAGCGAGCAAGGCCAGAAATACAGCATACTTAATTCCCAGGATCAGAAAGCCGATAGTATTGAGAATGAAAACAAGCGTTGTTTCGATGAGCAGGCCTGCAATATATTGTTGTGCGATGGTGGTGGATTCAGTAAGTACTTCATTAACTTTTTTAGCCGACCCGTTTTTAAATACACCGATCAGGAAGGCTTTAATGGTGGCACGGTAATACAGAATCAGAAAGGTGTACAACGGCAATAACACCACATATATAAGTACGGAGGTTACGGAAACAAATGTTTTTCCAACCAGTTGAGGGGCGCGCTCCTTAAGATCATCCACGGTTTCGTTTAAGTATTGATTCTGTCTCCGCACTGGTATGTTGGTGCTCTCTTTTATCCACCGCTGCAGGGAATCGCTCACTTCATTTACACGCTCTTTAAGGGCTGGAACATCATCCATGAAATGAAGAACCTGAATCGACATTAAGTAGATCACGCCAACGCCTAGAATAACCGACAACGCGACCGGCAATAAGATTGAAAGGGTATGATTAAACTTTCGGGCCGCCAGAAACCGGGTAACGGGCAGCAGTAAGTTGGCCAGAAGAATGGCAAAAAAAATCGGGACGATAATGTTACTTCCTAAAATAAGCACAACCGCCAGAATGGAAAGCGAAATTAAATTTAAACTAAGCTTTACATAAAACGGATGGGAGTCTTTCTTATCCATGGTGATTGAAGTGTTTGCATTCTCAATCACCAACTACATTATCATGCCAGTTAAAATTGGTTCATGGTGCCATGCAAACACAGAAGGCCACTCATTTCTGGACTAGCGGATGACGAGGCTGTGGAATTATTGCCACACTTTTTCGGGGTCGTACAACCTCAGGCTGCGGATAGGGATGCTGCCAGTGATGACACGATCAGCAAAAATAGCTGGCACAGAATTTTTTATCACAACAAAAAAAACACAACAACATGAATAGCCTTCTTTATCTTATCGCCCTGATCCTCATTATCGGGTGGCTGCTGGGCTTCTTTGTTTATAGTGCGGGTTCATTAATACATGCCCTGCTGGTAATTGCAATCATCGCCATACTGGTGCGGATTATCAGGGGGGGTAGCAATGCCACATCCTCAAAATAAAATTCAATGAGGTTACACACCATATCTTGGACATGGATTGCCGCAATCAGCGTAACTATTCTTTTGGGATACTTCACGCTGGTACATTACCTGGAATCAAAAATTCAGGAAGCAATAATGCTTGTTCATGGCAAGATAGACAATGTAAACGTAAACCTGTTGACCCGGAAAATTTCATTGCAAAATCTGGAGGTGTCTGCTTCCGACAGTTTACCGGTAGCGGGTACCATTAAATCATTAACGGTAAACGTAGCAGTGTTGCCCTGGCTTATAAACCGGAAGATTGTAATACAGAAGGTATGGGCTGATAGTGGTAACGTAGTATACAAACCATCATCCAGACAACATCGTTCGGTAAGGCAACTTGAGATAGGAGAGATCTGCCTTCGTAATATTACCGGTGAAGTCCGTATTGATACACTGATGGAGATGTCGGCTTTGCTTACCATTTCGGCAAAAGATTTCTGCGTAAGTACGCTTTCAGATTCTTCAACCACGGTAGGGCTGAAGTCGCTGGATGCGGAAGCATCGAACATTATTGTAACGCAACCTGAAGGAAAGTATGAGTTGACGATCGGTCGGGTACAGTATAAAAGTGAAGCGGAGTACCTGAGCATCGATTCGCTGAGGCTGATTCCGCAGTATGAGAAGTTTGAGTTTGCGCATACCGCAGGGGAGCAGGTGGCGCGCGTCAACCTGGTTGTTCCTGCGATAACTATTGATGGTATTGGATTGTCGGATTTCCGTGAAGAGAAAGTTACCATCACACACCTGGCAATAGCATCCGCTGATCTGCATTCCTTTAAAGATAAACGGGTTCCATTTTTGCGGACGAACAACGTGCCGCTTCCAATGGAAAGTTTTCAGCAACTTCCGTATGCCGTTTCCATTGATTCGCTGGTGATTAAGGATTCACAGATAACCATTGAAGAAATTGCCGAAGATGGTATGGAAAGTGGTCACGCCACGTTCGAGCACATAACCGCAGCATCGTCCGGAATTAGTAACCGGGTTGATTCCACACAGCAAAAGCCGGCTGTACTTCATGCTCGTGGTGTGTTTATGGGTGAAGCGGCCATTGAAGCCAACTTTTCAATACCGCAGGATAGTTCTGGAACTTATGCCGTACATGGGCAGATGAGCGGGCTTTCCTTTGTAAACTTAAATCCGTTGGTAGCGAACCTTGTACGGTTTCGCTTTGAATCCGGAATTCTTCACATGTTGAAGTTTGATTTTCAATACACCGACAACCAATCCGTTGGAGTACTGGAAATCAGCTACGAGGATCTGCGTGTTACCGGACTTAGCAGCAAGCGCGACAAACCAAATGAATTTAAAACCATGCTGGCTAACGCCTTGCTTAAGAAGGACAATGCTTCGCGTAGCAAGGATGATCGCGTTGGGGTTATTAACATCGCGCGCGACAAAAAGCGATACGTCTTTAATGTCTGGTGGAAGTCTATCCTGGATGGATTGAAGTCAGTGGCGTTGGACAGGAAGGCCGAGGGGAAGAGCTAGCATCAATATTTATATTTAACATAATGTAAATTATATAACTCTTGCCGAGCTAAGTTCCTGACCCTCAGTTATATAATGACGCACACATGCCCATGCAATCGCTGGTCTGGGGGTTTACGGCTTCGTATTGAAGTTTGGGTAAGTTCCGCACATGCCACCGCACAGCCTGCCTGCCGGTAGGCAAGGTTATATAATTTGACGTTATGTGTAAATAGCCGCTCAAGGCCGCGCTCATCCGGGCCGTGCACACCTCGTCCTTGAGTGTCTATTAAATGATGAAGATTGAGCAAGAAAGTTTTTTGCCTGCGCGCATGAATGCAACCAGCCGCGCCAAGCATAAGTAATGCAGGCCGCTCAAATGCCTGGCGCAAGCCAAAGCCAGCATTACACATGCTTGATCAACGCTCAAGTATTGATTTAAATTGATTAATCAGAAACAGAACTGAGTTGCGTTAAAGCTCACTGAATTAATTCATTGGCTCGCTGAACGCTCACCAGAAATTCAAAGGTGTTCGCACCTCATTTTTCTTTTGTTCTTTTTGCCTTGATGCAAAAAGAACGAAAAAAATCAAGAGCCAAATATGCTTCCACGCACATGCCATCGCGCCACCCCGCATTTGCTCAGGCCAGCGCGCAGCGTTACTTAACATAATCTTAGTTTCAATAATTGAGTATCTGCTTTTCAAAGACGTACTCAGCAAGTTCAGCGAATGTCTTACGATTAACGCTTATGCCGTACTCAGCATGGTTAACAGCTGAGTTTGTGAATAGCTGATTGGGTGTTTGCCACACAATTGACGGGAACAAATACTTTACTGGCTTTTCATTGTCTACAAACATCACCAAGCCAATCATCAGGTCTGGGCGCAAGCCTTTTTCCAAATGATTGTGTGGAATGAAAGAGTAGGTGGTTCGGTCAACACAAATCTGCTTACATAAAACTTCAAACTCCTCTCCTGTTTTCAAATTGGCTACTTTGAAGTTGGCTCCATGATGATTTAAATAGCTTGTGATAACATTGTGATCTTGAGACATGATAAACGCAGTCTTGGTTATGGTTTCTGCAAGCTGATCGAGCTTGGATAATGGACGGAGTTTTGACCAGACGTTTTCCACGGTTTAAAAATACTTAAACATAACACAAAGTTACGGGCGTGCGGAATAGAAAGCTGCAAGGGTTCGCTGCGCCAGCTCGTAAAAAAATCTCCACCCTCCCCTCTTGCCAACACACATTCCTCGGGTAGTATTTTTTTACGGCAGTTCAACATATGTAAATGCAGAGAAGCACAACATCTTAAGCTATGCCCTACTCATAGATTTTTTAGTACTGTTTTTTGAGGGTATACTGTTTTTCATGCTTTCAAATCTTCTATTCGATTTTAACTTTTTTTATGTTCTTCTCGGCATACTACTGTTACTCGATATTGTCTGGGTTGGTACCACTTTTTTCACATCTCCAATTACTGAGGCTGCGGCACTTCAGAAAAATAAACTTCTTTATAGAAAGTGGCTTTAGTTAATGCAATTACCATTGGAGTAGGTGCATTCATACTTTACTCCACTCTGTTGCCTGTAAACCTTCACAAGAATTTCTTTCTCACAGCTTTGCTCTCAACAAGGACGATATTGGATTATATTATCGTCTGGGATTTTTACTACCCAAAAGAATCTATAACTAAATGAAAAGGATTTATATCGCAGGTCCCTATAGCAAAGGTGATGTTGCCTTAAATGTTAAGAAAGCAATGGATTGTGCAAATGAGCTAATCAATTTAGGATTTGCACCCTTTTGTCCACACCTAACTCATTTTTTGCATATGAACAATTGGCAGCCTTACGAAAAGTGGCTAGAAATTGATGCTGAATTTGTAAAGGTCTGTGATTCAGTCCTGAGAATCCCAGGCGACTCAAGTGGTGCAGACAAAGAAGTTGAACTAGCCAAGTCATTGGGCATTCCTGTATTCTTTTCAGTAGGAGAATTAAAAAAGGCGATGATGATATAGCAGAAAGAACAGCATCGCCACACATTGTCAAGCCGCACATCCCTCCCACTTCCTAAGCTCGCCAATGAGTGCCGCTGCCTCGCCCGTTGTACTGAGTAGATTGAGTACCTGAAATGCCCACGCTAAAAAACTTTCTATGAAGATTTCGGTAAGCCCGGATGCCTAAGCTACTTAACATAACGCGAAACCATTATGTAACAATAAAACACGTCTTAAACGGCATTCAACGATTTAGATTTGGAGAATATTGCCATTGGTTGAAACCAACAACCGGTTAAATCCACCAAGTCAAAAACGCAATAAATCTTTATATTTGTTACAATCTTCAACAAAATGGCATCAAAAGCATTCGAAAATGAATTTTTGAAGAACCTGGAATTGCTCAGCAAGGAGCAACAAAATAGGGTTATAAACTATATTAAGGCATTGCTGAAAAGAACCAAAAGCAATAATCAACAGGCTCTGCTTCAATTTGCGGGTAGCTTTAAGTCAAAGGATGTTCAGGAGATAAGCTCCGCTATAGAGACAGGATGCGAAACCATTGATAAAAATGAATGGTAAAGATTGTCTCCTCGATACCAACATTGTTATCGGTCTCTTCGCTAACGAATCATCCATAACAGAAAAAATCAAATCATTCTCCGGCAGTATTTTTATTCCAAGTATTGTTTTGGGCGAATTGTTTTATGGCGCAGAGCAATCAACAAGAAAAGATGAGAACCGATCAAAGATTGAAGAATTAGCGGATGCTTCTTTGGTTCTTGAGTGCGACCTGGATACTGCCCGATCATACGGAAAAGTGAAAAGTCAATTAAAAGCTAAGGGAAGCCCAATTCCTGAGAACGATATTTGGATCGCTGCTTTAGCAGACCAGCATCAACTCATTTTAGTTACAAGAGACAAGCACTTCAACAGCATCGAGTTAATATCCATCGAGGCCTGGTAATCCTCTGACCAGCAGCAACACACATTGCCAAGCCGCACATCCCTCCCATTTACTAAGCTCGCCAATAAGTGTTGCTGCCCCAGTCCGTTGGTGAATGATGAAGTATGGGCTATTGAAAGCCCGCGCAAAGAAAACTTTCTATGATGATTGAGTAAGCCCGGATGCCAAAGCTATGTTAACATAACGCAATGCCATTATATAACTCTTGCCTGGCTAATCCCGATAGCTATCGGGACCTGACGCGCAGTTCTATAATTATGTCGCGGTTCAGAATAGAATCAAGTAAAGTTCGGCCATAATTAATTAGTGGCACGAGAATCATTAGAATACAAGTTGCCTGCCTTCACTGCCAGGAATCCAAATCGCTGATTAATAGCTAGTCTTGGGCACAGGACATTTCTACTTTTTAGAGAAAACGCATTTTCAAGCCGAAATCTGGTTATTTGGCTTATGCCCTAGGACATTTCTACTTACGATCTACGCTTGCCAGTCGATTGTTGACATCATGAACATGGCTCTGCATCCTTCCCAGTAAGAAGAAGCCCTATTTTTCACCGTACAGCATTTTTCCGAAAAAACTTGAACTTGTACAGCATTTTTCCGTTATTTGTATACGTAAATGAATATGTATGGCAACCAAGGAACTATCCAGACTTGATCTGCGCATTCCGCGCAAGCAAAAGGACTATTTTGAAGAAGCTCTTGAAATAGGGGGATTCAGGTCGCTCACCGATTTCATTATTAGCGCTGTTTCGGAAAAAGCTGAAGCCATTATGGAAAAACACAATAATTGGCTCTCGTCTGAAAATGATCGGAAGATATTCTTTAATGCCCTTGTAAATCCTCCTGCACCAAATGACAAATTGAAGCAGGCCATGAAGAAGCATAGCGAATTCAAGCCGAAGAAATAGATGCTTCACACCGTATCGCTGAATTCTTCGCACAAAAAGAATCTGTTCGCATGTGAAGAGCCATCTTTAGAAAACTATCTTAGAAAACAGGCTGGACAAGATGTTAAAAGACAGGTTGCAGCCTGTTTTGTTTTAGAAGGTGAAGACAGTGCAATCAAGGGTTATTATACTTTGTCAGCCGATAGTGTTGATAGAAACATGATCCCGGAAGATTTACAAAAGAAGCTACCCTACAAAAACTTGCCCGTTACATTATTAGGTCGGCTTGCCCGTGATAGTAAATACAAAGGGGATGGCATTGGCGAAATACTCTTGGCTGATGCATTAAGACGTGCTTATCAGGCTAGCGCTACCATCGGTGCATGGGCGGTTGTAACTGATCCAATCAATGATAAGGCAAGAGTTTTTTACAGCAGTTTTGGTTTTATCCCATTGGAGAGTGGGCGAATGTTCATTCCAATGGAAACAATCAAAAGCTTTGCTTAATTTAAAAAGCAAACCGCTAAACATTAATACTTTTTGAGGTCGTATTGCGCTTTCTCTCATTCTGTGTGTCAGAATACCTGCAACTATGAATGATTAATATTGTAATCCGTTAGAAAACCGAGACAGTTATATAATCCATATTTACAGAATATTCAACGGAGTGTAGTGAGAAGTCATCCGGGGTTACTTCAATCAGAAATTCTGGCCACCAACAGCTGAGTAAACGCCAATAAAAAAAGGAGCACTCGCTCCTTCTTTAAAGTTAGACCAACACCAGGCATCAGCCGGCCTTTGTTACCTCAGGCTCCGATTCAACAGGAACTGATGTACGATTGTCCAGCACATCAAAGCCCCAGAGACCAAGTGCTTTCATCCCCTCGCTGTGCACGCCACTCAGAATATCGCGCGAGCTACGCACGGCATTCGTGAGCGCCAGTAATTGACGGCTGCGTTGCTGAAATGTCATCAGCTTTTCGCGCTTCAATTGTAGTGCCCGATCTTCCAGGGCAATGGCCTCATCAATCAGTGGATTGAGCTCGGTCCAGTTCAGCACTTTTAGTGGTGATGCATCACCATCGGCCAGATGTTTGGCGCGCATTTTTGTAGCCAGGTTCAACAACTCTTTTGGATCTTGTTTCGGAATTCTCACTCTTTTTTTCATATGTGTATTTGTTTAAATTGTTACGCGTTCATGACAATACAAACCTACCACAGGCTATTCCCAACTAGTGGGAATTTGAAAAAAAGGCTATAAAAAACGCTGAATTCGCTGATTATTTCTGATGTAAAAGTGGATAACTTAATTATCGGGCCGGATAACTGAGTTGCCCGGCCCGATAAGTTGAATATCCTGTTGGATAAGCTGGCTATCCGATTGGCTAACGAATTTATCCTGTTTGTTAGCATCAATATCCTGTGGGATAAGCAGGTCATCAAGGTTAGATACGTTAGGAATCCCATTGACTAGCGAACTCATCCGATTTGCTAACATCAATATCCGGTTGGATAAGTTGGTTGTACAACTGGCTACTGAACTTATCCAAACATCAATATCCTGTGGGATAATCAACCTTCTCACCCCAATCCCCCACCCACACCCCCGGCAACCAGGAACCAGCAACCGGCAACCCGTAACTCCCCATTGACACAAGTAATAAACCTGCCTATCTTCACCCAATCATTGTAGCTAACCGCTAACCTCGTTGGTATGAAACCCGTTGTGAAAGACCGTGACGCTGCCCTGATGATGATCCACTGCAAGCGTAGTTTACGGTAGAGGAAATGAATTTTCTGCGCGCCATGATACACAGCGACAGGCAGCATCCACTCAGTGCTTCGGTGCTGAAGAAACTATCCTTACACTCGGAGTTCGACAGCATGCCCCGACTTTTTCTCAAAGCGCACCTGGGCAACCTGGTAGAACAACTTACCAACGCCCTGCGCAGCAAACATCAGGTGATCTTAAAAAATTATTTCAGCGCGAACAGCGTTGACGTGCGTGACCGATTGGTGGAGCCCTACCACTTTGGCGACAACTACACCACCGTGATCGCGCTGGATGTAGAAGAAAAAATCGGCAAGCAATTTAAGCTCGACCGCATCGGTGAGGTAGTAGAGACACACAAACCATTTCTACACGAAGATTTGCACGAGCCTCCCTCCTGCGACCTTTTCGGACTCGCTGGCAAAACATTCACCACGGTAACCCTGCACCTCAGCATCCGCGCCTACCTGTTAATGCGTGAAGAATTTCCCATGGCCCTGCGCTGCCTAAACAAGATTGGTGAAGACAAATACACCTTCACCGGTGCCGTAGCCAGCTATGCCGGCATTGGCAGGTTTGTGATGGGGTTGTTTGATGAAATTGAAATTGTTGAGCCGGAGGAGTTTAGGGAGTATGTGAGGGGGAAGGTTGGAATAAAATAAGATGGTAATTATAGTGCGGTCTGCAGACTGCGAAGATTGTGGGCACAAGTGAGCAGCGCTCGTTGCCGGCTCACAACCTTGCGCCAGTTGGGGCCAGTTGGTAAACCAGATAGGCACAAGTCTCGCACTTGCCATCTCACCTCCTGAAGACTTGCGCCAGTTTCATGACCTTGCTCACTTTCCATCTCGCAACATCCGCGCTAGAATTGGCAAGCCCCACACTACTTTTAAGAAAAGTGGGCACAAGTCTCGCTCTTGCCATTGCATCCCTGAAGACTTGCTCCAGTTTTAGCCAGACAAAGAAGAAAAACCGTAATTAGTACTTGTAGTCTATACTTCATAAAATATCTATCCAGTTAATTGTATTCAACTCTGCACGGATGACCTTGCTCACTTTCCATCTCACAACATCCGCGCTAGAATTGGGTTCAATCATTGATTTAAGTACCATCGCACGTCTCCATTCATACTCTTCAGAAATACTGAATCGGATCCACTGTCCTTATAGATCGAATCACCACTATAAATTGCATCATATATTGAGCTTGGATTATAAAGATTGTTCCTTAAAGGTTGTACTGCTATTTTCTCGCCAGTGGTGAGTTGAATATAAGTTATACCCTTATATCTACGAAGTACCTTAAGTTTGTCAGCAATTTTAATATCGTAATTTATATTTTTAAAATTTCCCAAGCCCTTGTTCCATTTGTTGAACGTATAAAAACCGAAAACGAGCCACCCAACACCAAGTGCGAATATTATTGGAATTACTCTCATCGTCCTAAACTCTCCTGCCATTTTTTACATTACTTATCACCCATGTTTTTTCCTAAGTTAATATTTCCGGAGGCTGCTGGAGCCCCGCGGCCATACGAATAGCTAATTCCAATTACCCCAAAATGATTCGCATTTTCAGAAGGAGGGGCTAATTGTATTCAACTCCGCACGGGTGACCTTGCTCACTTCTCTCATGCAGCTTGAAATAAAACCGCCTGTCCTATTCCTTCGTGACACACCTTGCGCAAGTTTCAGGACAAGTCTCGTGCAACAAAAAAACGGGCAGATAGCCATATACGAATTCATTGTCGATTTGTGTATTTGGCCTATACCATCCATTTCTTATTTTGACATAAGCTATCGTTGAGTCCTCGACATACTCCAATACATCAACTCGCGTACATTTAATAATTCTGATCGTATCCATCACGAAAGGGTCATGGTACGGTATTAGAAATCCCGTTTGAGTAAAGTATGAATTCAGGCGGTCCGTTTTTGATTGTTCTGCGACTGCTACTCCATCCTCGATTTTACCTGAAACCTCTAGGTAACAATAATACTTACCAAGCACGGGTCTTTCTCTTGAAAAATAGAACACGAATGGAAGTACAACGACAGCGACCCCACAGTAGAACAACATTAGAAACAAAAACCCCCTAAGGGTAATTTTTTTGAAAAATGCGAATTCAATAATTATTTCAAAAAATTTCATAGTCGTCATTCATTTTCCTCATTTATTTTGTTGAAATAACCTTCTGTATAGTATTGATCACGTCCAACCGTAAATACTTCTATGTTAGTCCCTATAGGTTTGCCGTCTTGTTCAAATGTTACAAATGAACCATTCTTTCGTGTATGAATGAAATATTTAAAAGCCCTATCAAACTGGCGCAAGTGTTGAGCTGAATGGCAGGCGGCTCACTTGTGCCAATCTTCCGCAGGCTTTGGATATGTTCCGCACCAGTCAGCCGCACAGTTATGCTGTTCATTCATTTCCTTTCACAAACAGCAGTATCGATTTTTACCTTGGTAACAGTTTGGCTGGCGATCCACTCGCCTTCGGCCACATACGTTCCATCACCTTCCCGATATTCCTTGAGTTGTTCCGGTGTCCAGTGCTTTACGGTGAAATTCAACACCTTATCCCAGCCTGCAAATTTGGATACGGCCGTAAACCCAAGCGACACATAGATCACGCGGCCATCCTTCATCTCGAAGTAGTACCTTTCATCGTACTGCGGTAACATACTCGTCCATACTTCGGCACTGCGCTCAACAGTCATCGCTTTGTGGTTGGTCAATCCCCTGCGCATCAGGTCAATCCGCGATTTATATAGCGCGGCATTCTCAAGCACTCCTGCGTTAAAAAAGGATGACACCTCCTTCTTTTTTTTTACATACTGAAATATGGAATCTATCCGGTGTTGCTGAAAGCAAATCACCTTCGGGTCGTACGGAATAGATTTCGCACTATCCTGCGCAGTCGCAGTGATGCTTGCGGACAGCGATACAAGAACGAAAGGCAACGAAAAGAATACAATCAATCGCATGAATGCAGAGGTTGATGAGGAGATCAAATATAGTGGAAATGAACGGATGACGTGGGCCGTGACGCGCGGTTTTCGAATCGTCAAATCAATTTACCGGTAGATCGTTGCAATTATTGCATTCAAACTATCAATCGCATTCTTTGTGGAAGTGACCCGGCTGTCATTTAGCTTTTGCCTCAGCGAAAGTGCCTTGTTAAAATATTGCATTGCTGGTTCATACTCGCCTTTCTCGACCAACAATCTTCCGTAGTGATGATATACGAAGTGCTCAACGCTTTCAAGGTTGTTGTTACAGCGAACAACGGCTTTCTTGAAGTAGAGCTCAGAAATATCGGGGTTGTTGTTGTATTGATTGGCTGTTGCGTAGTTTAAATACAGCCAGGCAATGTCTTCGTTGGAGGCTTCTGCAGGGTGTTGTTTTATATAGGGCAATAGAAGTTTTATGGCTTCACGCTCTCTCTTCATTATTGTCAGCATCTCGGCAAGGACAATTGATTCATTAAATGCTTTGTATTCACTTTTTGAAACAGCAATAGAATCGTATAGGCTTGCTATGCTTTCTTCCATTTCGTTCGGGTCAGGACTTGCGTATCGCATAAAGAATGTTTCGTTTTTTGGACGACACGACAATTGCCCCAGTAATGCCACGAAGACTACAAGTTTTAATTTCATACTGATCAGGTTGGCATGTATTGCCTGTGCGGTTTTAATAGGTGTAAATTATAAACTAAAACTGAACTCTAACCCCAACGTTCATTAAGAATCCATTGGAATAGATCGGGCTTCCAGAAACCTTGTCTGCCTTTGCTCCTGTTCCTACACCTCCGGCTTCAAAAAAGTAGTTTAAGTGTTTGTCAGAAAAGAACTCGAATCCGAACAAACCATAGCCGCCAAAATGTGCGGATGTTGATGAAAATTCGCTTGACGGCAGCAACAAGATTGCGCCACCTTCACCGTATATCCGAAGAAAATTATTGATCTCGCCAACCGATTGAACAAATCCCAGGCAAAGGTTGGAGTAAGGCGACCATGTTGTTTCGGAAGCATTGTTAAGGTGTTCGTTCCACATCAGATTTCCTTTGAGTCTCACAGCCATTCGCTCGTTCGCAAAGTATGGGCTGGTGATCGTGAGGCCAATTCCAAAGTCTCGTTGGTATTGACTAACATGACCCCCGATTCCAAAATTCTTGTTTATACTTTCCTGAGCTTGCAGTTGAAATCCCAAAAAAAGCATAGCAATACCTATCCCGATTTTTTTCATGATGAATAAGCTTAATGTTACGTTGAATGAATACTAATTTGTCTTTTGTATTATGACGAATTATCAGTTTCGATGTTTGCAAGCGGTGCTTGACCTATGTTAGGAATTTACCACGGCAGCAGTAGCCGCTGTTTTTGCTTATCGTTTACTGTAGTGCCGCCACTTACGAATAGCCATGACAAGGCAGCCTAGTAAAGTTGCTGTTGTCGAGACTACTAGTTCAGGAGATATAGATTGTAACATAAACAGAGAGTGATCAACACGCAGACAGTTGGACCGTGAAAACAGTTTTATCTTGTACAATGTTAACGATTGACTTACCGATGGGTTGAATATATAGACTTGACCTATGTTAGGAAATCAGAAAGAACGTGTGCCTATTCTAATTTCAGACCGCCCACAAACAATTCGATATCGCGTACAAAGTGATCACCATTTTCCCAATGTATAGCATGCCCGATGTCCTTGTATACTTTTAGCATTGCATTAGGAATAGCTGACGATATATCCTTCTGGTCATTCCATGGGCAAAATGGATCGCGATCTCCCCACAAAATCAGCGTGGGAGCGGAAATTTTTTCAAGCTGGGGCCTTACGTCAATTTTCATAAGTTCCGTACCGATCGCTTTCCATACGGTAGACGGAACCTTCAAAGATTCATTAATAAAGACTTCAACCTGAATAGAGTCCACAGGTTTATAGATCGTGCTGCGTTGAAATGCTGCGGCAAAATCATATGGAATGGGGTCTGATAATCTGTTTATCTCATCGATAAATTCCGGGACGCCTGGGTTATCCGCGAATGATGCATCCGTTGCCACCAAAACAATGGCTTGTGTATGTTGCGGAAAGTTTATTGCTACTTGCTGGGCAATCAATCCACCCAGCGAATGTCCAACGATTATACACTTTGGTAATTTCTTTTCTGAGATAAAAGCAGCTACATCATTCGCCAAATTTAGTATTTCATACCCGGTGGCTGGTTTGGATGAATTACCGTGGCCTCTATGCGTTACCGCGGCAACGTAATATTCGCTTGAAAATTTAGGAATCACGTTCTCAAAAGACCGCCAGGAGTCGGTGTAGCCATGCAACAGAATTATAGGTGTTTTCCCACGCTCTCCTGATTCTACATAATGGAGTGTTACTCCGGTAGATAGAAGAATATTTTTCTCCTCGAATGAATTCTGAGCGTACGCAGGTGAAGAAATAGCAGCACCAATCAAAATAACTTTAGCAATGTTTTTGAAAAGCAGCATGTCTTTTATTTTGGAAGAGGCACCATCGTACAGACCGGTTTCAGTCGCAAAATTCGGAGGGTTTCTAAAAGTTCCGAAGAGAATATCAAAAATTGGCAAGTCGGAATAATTGAATGCATGCACGCCTCTGGCATGATGGATGGAGTGACTCTCTGGCCGCTGGATAATGTACCCCAACCATACGGGTGTTTTAATGTTGGCATGTTGAAACACGTTGAGAAAATTGGTCACCAGTAAAAAGATAGTGATTGATGCAGGAGGTATACCCACCAGGATGGAGATAGACAGAGTACCCAACAGCGTAAATCCAATCATATCCATAGGACTGAAGAAAAATGCCCCGAACGTGTCGAGTCGCTCTGCACTGTGGTGCATTTGATGAAACACACGCCACAGCAAATCTTTGCTATGCATCAACCGATGCCAGGCATAGATACCCAATTCATAGACGAGAATACCTACGGAAGCCGCAGCAAGCGGGCTCATGGTGTTCAGATCTAGTAGTGCAGCGGATGGAAGCCACGCTGCATACGCTAACGGCAAATACGATGAGAGCATCAAAAAGAATACATAAGCGAGTATACCCCTTACTTGCCAAAAGCGGACCGTGGGTAGTTTTCGGGCGGGAAAAATTCCTTCCCAAAGCATAAGCAAAGCATAAATTCCGGAGAATGTTAATGAAATGGGGTCTACTAGAATATCTACTGGCGTTGGCATAACTTAAATTTTTATTGAATACTTTGATTAGACTTCGATATCAAGCGTATTGTTCGGGCCATTGCTTTCAATGGGTTCATAACAGGTTGATTATCTAAAGGCAGAGAACGAACCCTCAACGGGAGAGTTCATAAAAACGACTTGACCTATGTTAGGAATTTAATTTCTTCCGGATGCGGCTCAGGCTTTCCGGATGAATGCCAAGATAGCGGGCAATCTTGTTAACAGGAATTTGAATGATATAGTCGGGGTGAGATTTCAGAAGTTCCAGGTAGCGCTCCTCAGCGGTCTTTGACAAAAAATCCTTTTCTCGTTTTGCTTTCCGCAAATACGCTTGCTCATTAATAATCCTGCCTACATAGTTGGCCAGCAGCGACTGCGCATAGGCAATTTGTAAATCGTGGTAGCTAACTACTTCTGCTTCGCAGTCTGTTAAGGCAACCACCCGCACATCCGAGGGTTGCTGGGTAAGGAAGGATGTATAGGCACAAACAAACTCTCCGGCAAAAAAGAAATCAAGCGTCTTCAGCATTTGATAGCTCGGAATTTCGATCTCAACCATACCGGAGTTTAGAAAATACGTGTTAGACTCCACCTGGTTAAAATCTGTCAGGATTTGCCCCTTCTTGATTTTCAGAACAGATACCGGGTAAGGCAAGACCCCATCAAAGTCTGCTCCCAGGAATTTCGAAAACAACTGGCTCAATTTCATGACCCTACAAAGATAGTTGCTTTCTCAGTTTAAGGTTAGGCATCGCACGGAAGATTTCTCTGGCCACGTTCCTGCTGTCTACCCGATTATGCAAAGTGCCAGAATCGGATTTATTCATTTACTTAGTCAACGTGAATTTCATTCCTTCATGAGAAGCTTTAAATCCTAACTTCTCATAAAAACGAATAGCATCAGGTCGCTGCTTGTCAGTTGTCAACTGCAGCAAATGGGCATTTCGTTCTCTTGCCCGTTGAATTGCCCATGCAAACATTTTTTGTCCAAGTCCCTCTCCTCTTAAATCATCTCTGATGCGTACGGCTTCAATTTGTGCACGAATTCCCCCTTGGTAGGTCAGGTATTGAATGAAACTTAATTGCAAAGTCCCAATGATTTCTTCTTGCTCATTCTCGACAACAATTAATTCTTGATTGGCATCCGCAGCTAGTCTATCAAACGCATCATAATATTCCTTAGGTAAAGGATCTTCATACCGCTCACGTGATTGCCCCAGTTTGTCATTGGCTAGCAATTGGATTATGAATGGAATATCTTCTCGTGTTGCTTCTCTGAACTTCATTGTATTCTTTCTTTGCCCACCAGGTCGCTAGCCGTCAGGGAGTGGTGCGCCTACTGGTACTCTAATTTTGAAAGAAACTCCTTTCTCCAACTAGAAATTTGTCCACTAAACTTTGGGTTGTACCAAATGTAGTGGTCAGCCCCTTCAAGAACATGAAATTCAAACGTATTACCATGGGCTTCCATTTCTTTCTTAAATTCTTCAACCGTCCAAAACGGACAACTTTGGTCGTTTGTTCCGTGCGCCAATAATAACGGAGGTATATTTTTTCGAACAAGATGATTGGGCGAAATTTCTTTTACCAGTTCCTTATTCTTTAATTTCTTCGTAATCCACTTTGTGTTTTCTATTGTCAGGTCGTATGCGCCTGAATTAACTAATAACACATTTGGCGCAGGACTAATCGTTAAATCATCATCTTTCTCATTCCACTTGTCGGCTAAAGCTGTGGTTAGAACCAAATGGCCACCTGCCGAGTTTCCTGTAGCCACAATTTTTGATGAGTCAATGTTATACAAGTCTGCATTTTTCCGCAGCCACCTGATAGCAGACCTTGCGTCCATTACGGATTCAAAGGGTAATGTGTTGTGCCGGCTTGCTGTACGGTACTCAACGGCCACTCCTATCCAACCTTTTTTTGAATAGCTTTCGCACGAAGAAAACCCCCAATCAGGTTTCCCTTCTGACCAACTGCCTCCGTGAAAGTAAACATATACAGGGTGCTTGTCGCGGAATTGTGTGCTGTCCGGAAGAAAAAGATGTAAGTCCAGATTTAACCCATCTACAGATTTATAAGATTTTATGGTGTGTCCCTGTCTCGCAATAGAGTCTTGTGAATAGATGTCGTTAATCTTTTCTACAGACGATTTGTCTTTGCAGGTTAATCTGAAACTGGCCAGTATGTTTTCAATGTTTTTGATTCCATTGTTGTCGATGTGGTAGAACAAATATTCGGTTTGCCAGAATTCCTGACATGCTTTATCTGAAATAAGCGAAGGTATCAGTTTCCAAACCACATTGAGAGCTTGGTTATCTGTGTTTTTATATTTTCCCTTGGCTAATTCTTGATTCACTAAGTAATGAAAATAACCCTTCACATATTCTCTAAAATCAGAATTGGCAAGCAATTCGGGTTTGTTAAAATCTTTTAGGTTGCTGTGAATCCGTTTTGAGAGCTTAGTTGAAAAACTTGTTCCATTGTCAGTCTGTTGGTATGTGTCGTGATTATCGGGGTAGTCAAGCAATATCTTGTCAAAATAATATTTGACTTCTAAGCGTTGGTTATCAATAAATTTGGAATCCAGATGGTCTTTGTATTTATCAACCAATGCAGTAAATACATTTCTGGCCGAATCAATCGTTGAAACAAACTCCTTCTCAGGCAGGGAGTATAGTTTTGAGTAGTTTGGATAAAAGTATTTTGAAAAAGCTCTACCCACAGTTTTCTGTTCGGCAAGATAATTCAGCGTTGTACTGTCAGGTTTAATCTGTCCATGAGTCAGACCGATGTAAAGCGTTAGGGATATTGTTAAGAAATACCTCTTAGTCTTATGTTTCATCTTTTTTGTGAACTCTTTTTTAAGTGCCTTGCCTTGTCGATGCTAAAATTACCAGAATTGTCAAGTAATCTTCTTCCTAACGTTTTTGTTTTAGTTCGCATATAAAGCGTGCCTGCAATCCAGTTTAATATTTAATCATCCAGACTCTGCTATATATGATAGCGTTAAGCCCTTCGAGTGATTGTTTCCGGAGCGACTTGCCATTACGCGAAACCTTAACGCGGTGAAAAAAATTAAGCTATTATCCAGTTTAACCTGAACCACACTTGGAAAATTGAAACCAATCCCTCATTATTGCACTGTATTAGTTAAGTAATACAGTAAATCAGATAAGATGGTTAAAATCAATGATTTGGGATTTCGGTACTCCAAAAAACAACAGCCTCTTTTCCAGCTACTTAGCTGCGAGCTTGCGGCTGGAAGCATCGTGGGGTTGCTCGGCAAGAACGGGGCCGGCAAAACAACGTTGCTAAAGCTGATGATCGGATTGCTGCAACCTACCGAAGGAACGGTGCGCATTATGGATCATCAACCGGCAGATCGGGAGCCCTCGCTCCTGCAAGACATGTATTTTCTGCCGGAAGAATTTCATCACCCCACTATTTCAATCAGGCAGTATGTAAAAGCGAATTCGGGATTCTATCCGCGCTTTGATCTGGCGCTGTTGAATCGCCTGGTTGCCGACTTTGAACTGCCCGAAAACAAGCGCCTGAGTCAACTCTCGTACGGTCAGAAAAAGAAGTTCCTCATCTCCTTTGCGTTGTCAACCAAATGCCGGCTGTTGGTTTTAGATGAACCCACCAACGGACTCGATATTCCATCGAAGTCAATTTTCAGAAAGGTGATGGCAGGTTCACTCGATGAAGATCAGTTGGTGATCATCTCCACGCACCAAGTGCGCGATGTGGAAAATCTGATCGATCGGGTGCTGATGCTGGAGAATGGAAAGTTCATCATGCAGAAAGACCTGTATGAGATTTCATCCAAACTGCATTTTGCCACGGCTTCATCACCGGTTGGCGAAAACATTTTGTACCAGGAGATGGTACCCGGTGGTTATAAAGTGATCACGCCTCAAACAAACGGAAACTCATCCCCTGTCGACATTGAATTATTGTTCAACGCCATTTCCAATGGCTCGGATAAAATGAAAGCGTATGTCAAATAACATCTTCAGCCAGAAACGACTATCCATGCTGTTCAGGCAGCACTTCATTCACAACGCACAATTTCTGCTCTTCTCGGTTGGTGCGTATGTTGGTGTTGTCTTCATTGTACTATCGATCGTACAGGTTGCCAATAGGCTCGAGCCACACGACCTTCAATTTTTCCAGGGTTTCCTGATGGCGTTTGTACCGATCTTTGCGATACTCTATGTCGGTCACGCCTTTCCCGCGTTCCGCGCGAAAGAGAGTACCATTCATTACCTGATGATACCGGCATCCGTGCTGGAGAAATTTGTGTTTGAGTTTATCAGCCGCATCGGGCTGGTGCTCCTGGTGTTACCGGTTCTCTTTTGGTGCACATTCAACCTGCAGGGATACATCTTCGCCATTTTCACAACTGACACATTTGAGTCTATCGGCTTGCAGCACACGGTACTGCTGGATGTTCCCGAAAAATTTCGCGCGTTACTCTATGCCTTGATAACGGGCGGGGCACTGTTTGCACTCTCACTTGCTTTCGCAGGAGCGGCCATGTTCGACAAACAACCCCTGGTGAAAACACTGTTCGCATTGGCCGTTGTTGTGATGCTCTATGTTGGCTATAGCTATATAGTGGTGGAACATCTCGGTGTAGGGCGTTATAATCCACCAGCGGAAATGATGCTGATTCCGAACGATGAACCTGAAGCGATGCGCGCCATTGCGTTGGCGCTTTTTGCCGGAACAATCGTCATGCTTGTGGTTACATACCGGAAAATTAAAGAACGGGAGGTGTAGTATGCAATTTCAAGAGGGCAAAAGTATTTTTCTGCAGATCGCAGACACCATCACCGAGAAAGTGGTGAGTGGTGAATTTCCGCTCGGTGAAAAAATACCATCGGTGCGTGAACTGGCGGCAGCCATGGGGGTGAATCCCAATACGGTTATGCGAACCTATAGTGAACTTCAAGCTATGAACATTATTGAAAACCAGCGCGGCATCGGATACTTCGTGAGCTCCGAAGCCAAAAAAATTATCCTGAAAGACAAAAAGGAAGAATTCTTTAACAAAGTCTTGCCCGAGTTTCTGAAGCAGGCTGGCTTGCTCGGCATCAGTGCCGATGATCTGAAAAAACATTTGGGAACCTTGAACGGAACACTATGAAAGGGCACATGAAACTAAGCAATAAAATACTCCTCGCATTCTTCGGCTTTCTCTTTCTGTACCTCACGGCAGCGTTTACCGAGATAAGATTAACAGGAACGCCCAACATGGTTAATGAAAACAACAGCAAGGCCGAAGTAGTGGACCTGCCGGGTATTCACTACATCGTGGTGAATGATCTGGGCAGAAACGTTACCATCGTCCAATCCGATCGCTTCAAAGTAGAGGTGCGTAGCATTTCCGGCAATTTACTGAAGGATTTAAAGTACGAGATTACCGGTGATACGCTCAAGTTGTTGTCCTTTAAACCCGAAGATGATGAGGCGTATAAGGTAACAGTACTTGTGCCGAAGGATGGGTTGAAGGGCATCGGTGTTAAGGCTACGTTGGCAATCGTATCCGGACTGGAGCAGGCGCAACTTCACCTTACGCAAAACGATGCCCGCATCTGGATGTCGAATAGCAAGATATCGAATATGGAAATGAGCCTGGCAAATGGATCGTATATCAATATCTCACAAACCGAGATTGATTCCCTTTCTGTACGTGCCAATGGATCTGAAGCAACCATAAACTCGCAGGTGGGGCTCGTGGAGGGCTCGTTAACAAACGGATCGTTCCTTCGCCTTTCGGGCTTCCATGAAATTCAAATCAGGAAAGACGAAAGCAGCAACCTGAACATGTACTAAAAAAATGAAGGTGCGCTGTAACAAACTAATGAAAATCCCCACTTCTCCATTAGACCCTCTACCCATGACCGAATTCAAATATTCATACCAATCTCACCCTGACGTAACACTCTTGCAGTGCAGTGAAAAGTCTGGTACTTACTTTGCATTTAAAAGTACTTTTAAATACTTTTAACGCGCGAGAGAACAACGCTCCCCAATGAATATCGAGATTACCGGACTTTCTAAAATCTACCCCAATGGCCATGCCGCCATTAAGAACATCGATCTTCAGATAGGAAGTGGTATGTTCGGATTGCTGGGACCCAACGGAGCCGGCAAGTCAAGCTTCATGCGCATACTGGTAACCGTGCAGAAGGCAACAGCCGGAACAATCCTGATGGATGGCATGGACATCAACACACACCGCCATGAAATCCGCAGACTGATTGGTTATCTGCCACAAGACTTCACTTTTTTCTCAAAGCTCAAAACGTGGGAGTTCCTGGATTACGCAGCACAACTCGCTACATCACTCAAAAGAAAAGAACGGTTAGCCAAAGTTGATAAACTGTTAGATCAGGTTGGGTTGCTGGACGTTCGCGAACGAATGGCCAACAAACTTTCCGGAGGTATGAAGCGAAGGCTTGGAATTGCCCAGGCACTCATTGGTGAACCCAGATTGCTCGTGATTGATGAGCCTACAACGGGTCTTGATCCCGAAGAACGCATTCGTTTCAGAAATATTCTTTCTGATCTCAGTCAGAAAGATGTTACGATCATTCTCTCCACCCACATTGTGGGAGACATCAGCAGTACGTGTCATAACATGGCGATGCTCAACAAAGGCGAAGTGGCATTTAAAGGTTCTCCGGAAGGCATGATCGACCAGGTGCGCGGCCATGTGTGGCAGATACAATTAGACGATGCCGAGTTTGATTTGATAAAGGCAAAGTATCCCGTAGTGTCAACCATACCTACGGATGGAAAGTGGGAAGTGCAAGTAATCGCGAATGATCAACCCCACCCTGCCGCGAAAGCTGCTAATCCAAACCTGGAGCACGCGTATGTTTATTTTATGGAAAATGAATTTGGTGTGTCACTGGTATGATGTCCTTTAAAACCATACTCACCATTTCAGCCTTTGAATCGAAAGTGCTTTGGCGCAATTGGTTCTTTCGCATCGTTGCCCTGGCGGGTATCGCCTTCCTTACCATTTTCAACCTGGCGGTTTTCTCCGAACTCGATACACCACGGTGGAGCGAACTGGCCAACGGCTGGGTACTTCCCTATGCGAGCATGATAATGATCGCCATACCGCAGGCCGCAGCGGTAATCTTTCTTGCAACCGGCCTGGTAAAGAAAGATAAAAAGCTGGACACAAATGAAGTGTTCTTCGTTCGGCCAATCTCTAACCTCGACTATGTTGTTGGAAAAGCGCTGGCGTTGTTCAAGCTTTTCTTCTTGCTAAATTTTGTATTGCTCAGCATTCCGTTGATCGTAGGGTTAACCAACCCGCATGCCACCATTAACCCGCTGGCCTTTGTGATCTACCCGCTGCTTACCAGCATTCCAAGCATTGTGTTTACAACAGGAATAGCATTTCTGTTGGTCACCGTTATCCGGAATCAACCGATATCAATTGTCCTGCTCATCGGCTTGGCTGGAGTTGAGTTAATCTACTACTTCGATAAGTTCTCAAACATTCTTGATTTTACTTCGTTCCGGCTTTCCATGCTGGCATCGGAAATGACCGGCTTCATTGATATTGAATTTGCCTTGTGGCAACGTGCCTTCTACCTGATCACCGGTATTGCCATGCTGTTCATTACTGCATTTCTGCTCGACCGGTTGGCCGGGCATAAGGCTGGCCATCGTGCTACTGCGCTAACAGGCATGGTGCTGCTGCTGCTTGCTTCCTTTATTATGGTGAACCTTTGGCGCATGCGGCAGCAATCCATTACCACACGCGATGCGATGATCACCATCAACGGCAAGTGGACAAACGTAGCCAACATCACAATCGCTAATCATTCCATAGCGTTAGAATGGGTTGGTAACACGATCGTCAGTGCATCAAACCTGCACGTAAAAAACAATACGGATGAACGGCTTGACACGCTATACTTTACACTCAATCCGGGGTTGGTTGTTGATGCCATCACGCTGAACGATAAACCTGTGGAGTTTACACGCGATCTTCAATTCATAGCGCTTCACAACGGCATCCGTATTGAACCAGACCAGGGCGCAAACATTCAGATCAAATATCATGGTACGGTAGTAGACTTAGCGGCTCACCTGGAAGTTGACCAGAAACGATACGAGAGCGCCAACGACTTTCTGGTTTTCTCCTTACCCAAGAAGTACGCCTTTCTTGAAGACGATTATGTTTTGTTAACCAAAGATGTGTTGTGGTACCCCGATACGGAAGTTGGCTACAACCGTGTATCCGCTGCTAAGGAGCGGCAGTCATTCACAGATTTTGAATTGAGTGTAAAAGCTCCGGCAGGTCAACTGCCCATTTCGCAGGGTGAAGTTTTCATTACAGGCGATACGTACAAATTCAAACCGGAGTATCCCCTGCCGCACATCTCGCTTGTCATGGGTGCGTATCAGAAAAAGGAACTCGTTGTAGACAGCATTACGTATAGTGTATTCCATTATGCTAACAATGATTTCTTCCTGAAGCAGTTAAATCATCTCACGGATACGCTCAACTACCTGATCACCGATGTCGTGAATGAATATGAAGATGCTCAACAACTCTCCTATCCCTTCAAAAGATTACAGTTTGTAGAAGTGCCACTGGAGTTTGCGGCCTACAACAAAATTTATGAAAGTCACCAGGCATTTGTACAACCCGAAACTGTTTTCTGGCCTGAAGAAGGTGGCGAAATCAGGCAGTTTGATTTCAGAAGACAACTTAAAACCATGAATGAACAAGCTGCCAGGGCCAACCAGGTGTTGACGGATAAACAAAAGCAGGCGAACATTTTTAATGATTTGATCCGCAAGGTATTTACCAAACAGATCGGGGCAAGATGGGTGTATGAGGAAAGGGATTTCGACAATGCCGATTATTCACTCTTCCCGATCTATTACGACTTTAATGCTGGAATTGTCAGCCACGAATGGGCACTGTTAAACCGGAGCATAGCCAACTACCTGCGAAAGGATAAGCAAATTCAGAATGATTATTCCCGCGATATCAATGGCATCTCCTTCACAGAAGAATGCAACACATTAATGCGTACTTCCTCCATGACGGAAATTCTTACGGAAGCAGAATTCAGCAAGATCAGCAAATCGGTGGCACTGAAAAGTCAGTACCTCTTCTCCTACCTGGGCCAGACAATTGGTGAGAGTAACTTCAAGTCATTTCTGTACGATTGGGTAAACCAGCATCAGCACCAGCTTAGCCAATACGAAGCGTTCAGAGAGGCCATGCGCGCGCGGTTCAATCTTGATATCGATCCGATCATCCGAAAAGTGTATTCAGAAACATCACAACCTGCTTTCGAAATACTGGACGTCCAGAAATACGAAGTCATGGATGACGACCGTAAGCGCTACCAGGTACTTGTTAAAGTGAAAAATTCAGGCAACAGTGACGGTGTGATGGAAATTAAATTCAACAGCAAGGAAGCTACCGATGAAGATCATTACGCCAAAGTAAATGAAGAGGTAGAAGTAGAAGCACCCGGCCAACTGTCGGTAATCAGGCAGGACGAAACTAAACTTTTTGGTTTCGTACTGGATGAAAAACCAAATGCCCTCACCATCAATACCATCATTTCAAGAAATATTCCGTCCGTAATCAACCTGTCGATGGGTACGTTACCAAGACGCGAAGGTGGTGTTCTCTTTAACGGTGAGAAAGTGATTGAAGAGGAAGGTGCTTCGGCTCAATACGAGGTAATCATCGACAACGAAGATCCGGGCTTCACCAACTTCAGCCCGATTAAACCCACCATACTCAAGGCATACATCGATAGCAAAAAAGATAGTGAGCAAAAGTATTATGGCGAGTGGGACAGCTCTTACGCCAGTTGGTTGGCCACAACCGGTTCAGATTTCTATGGCCGTGTTATCCGGTCTGCCCACTTCACGCGCTCCGGCAGTGGTGAAAAACGAGCCACCTGGACGCCCACATTCAAGGAAGATGGCTTCTATGATCTCTATGTGTACATGCGTGGAAAAAATCAAAATACATGGACAGGACGTAACGGAGAGAATAAACAATACGAGTATAACTATATCATTCAGAATAGCGATGGTACGGATAACATCAAGTACAACATCACTAACGCAGAGCCGGGCTGGAATTACCTGGGCTCGTACTACTTCAATAAAACTGGCGGAAGCGTTTCGCTAACGGATAAATGTGAACTGTGGACCGTGTATGCTGACGCAGTGAAATGGGTAAAGCAGTGAACAGGCTTTGTCTATATCAGGATGAGTATAAACAGGCAATTGACAATAAACTCTAAATTAAACTTGACCTTATGAACCTAAGGCAACCCTTAAAAGTAAGACATCGATTTGGTCGATCAGGTCGCGTAATGCTGGTACTTCTTATCATCTGCTGCGCGTTGTCCTGGAACGACACCTGCGCGCAACAAACGCTTACCCTAAGTCAGGCAATCGAAATCGCCCAGGAGAGCAGCCGGAACATAAAGAAATCGAAACTGAATCTCTATGGAAACCAACGTAGCCTGGATGCGCAGCGGGCAGCGTTGAAGTCGAAGTTTGCGCTGGATATTACACCTTTCGATTTCAATCAAAGCCGCATGTTCAACGATTTGTTTTCGCGCTGGAATACAAATAGAGATTATAACTCCTTTGCCACTTTCTCGGTGAGCCAGCCCATCGTTGCTACCAATGGCACTGTCTCGTTAGTAAACCGTTTTGGCTACCGCGATAACTATTCAGAGTTCCAGGATAGCAGAACCAAGACCTATAGCAACAACCTGTACCTTCAACTGGACCAGCCCATCTTTACCTACAACCGCACCAAGATGCAATTGAAGGAGCTGGAGCTTAATCTGGAAAATGCTACGATCAACAATGCGTTGGAATTGCTAAGTCTTGAACAGCGCGTTACACAATCCTTTTATGCGTTTTATCAGCAACAAAACAATTTGCAGATCGCAAAAGATGAGTACGCGAATCAAAAAATAAGTTACGAGATCACCCGGAACAAAGTGGAGGCCGACTTGTTAGCCCAGGAAGAACTTTATCAGGCCGAGCTCAACCTCGCTACTTCCAAATCCACATTAGAAAATACCCAGGTAATGCTGGATAATGCAGCCGATGATTTTAAACTTCTGCTGGGTGTTGATCTGACTGAGGAATTTACGGTTGAAGTGGATATCAACTTTGTTACCCGCGAAGTTGACCTGAATCAGGCGCTTGCGTATGGACTTGAAAATAGAATGGAATTAAGGCAGCGCGCCATTGACATTGAGCGGTCTAAATTTGAATTAATTAAAACAAAGGCGTTGAATGAGTTTAAAGGTGTTGTCGGCTTGTCGTTAGGAATTTTTGGTGATAACGAGCGGGCACCCGAGGTATACCAATCGCCAGCCGTGAACCCGCGAATGGCAATCAGCTTTAGTATACCCATTTTCGATTGGGGTGAAAACAAAGCCCGCATGGATGTAACGACCGCCACGATGGACATCCAGAAAGTTGATCTTGAAGTCGAGAAGAATAATATCATGATCAACATCCGAAAGATTTATAGAAACCTGCAGAATCTCGAAAACCAGATTGAAATTGCTGGCCAAAACGTGAAGAACGCCAACTTAACCTACGATCTTAATCTTGAGCGCTATAAGAACGGAGACCTCACGAGTATTGACCTGGAAAGATTTCAAAGCCAGCTCTCGCAAAAGAAAAGCGATCTCGCCAATGCGTTGATCAATTATAAAATAGAACTCTTGAACCTCAAGATACAAGCCCTGTACAATTTTGAAACCCAGGAACCGGTACTCGTTCCCAATCGATAACTAAACCACTGACTTAACATTTATACAATGAAAAAGCTGATATCAGGAATTCTTCCGCTGCTGGCATTGATGGTGATTACTTCCTGCACCAACGATGAATCGAATATCAAAACCGAAATAAAAATTCCGGTGTCTGTGGTTAGTATCAAGCCGCAGAGCATCTCTCGCTTCATTGAGACCACGGGCACCGTGTATTCTTTTAAAGAAGGTGCGCTGAAATCCGAACTTAGTGGAGTTTACCAACTTCAACGCAATCCGGCAACCGGAAGACCTTATGCGCTGGGCGATGCCGTGAAGGCCGGACAAGTAGTGATTCGTATTGAAGACAAAGAGTTTGTAAACAATCTTCAGACGGAAGGCAAAAAACTGAATCTCGAATTGGCGGATAACAATCTCAAAAAGCAGCAGTCGCTGTACGACAAAGGTGGTGTTACACAAACCGAATTGAAAAATGCCTCGATATCGTATGTCAATGCCAAGTATGCATACGAAAATGCGGAAATACAGCAGGCCAAAATGTCGATACGTGCACCATTCGATGGTGTTATCGTTGAGCTGCCCTATCACACCGATGGCGTAAAAATAGAACAAGGGCTGGCCTTGTTAAAAATTATGCAGTTCGATCAACTGCTGATGGACGTTAAGCTGCCCGAAAAACATTTGCCTGAAGTTACCTTGAATCAAACGGTTCAGATCGCCAATTATAATATAACAAAGGATACCATCTACGGTAAGATAAGCCAGATCTCTCCGGTTATCAATGCTGACACCAGAACATTCCAGAGCGTTCTTCAAATCAACAATGGCAAACGCCTGCTTCGCCCGGGCATGTTTATCAAGGCTTTCATCCTTTCCGAAAAGAAAGATGGAACCATCGTGATTCCAAAAGAAACCGTGATATCGCGCCAAGATGGAAAAGTGGTGTTCACCGTAGAAAACGGTATTGCTACTGAAAAGAAAATTACTACAGGGCTGGAAACGCCTGAGGTAATTGAAGTAGTAAGTGGACTGAAAGTAAATGACCGGCTCGTGACATCAGGCTTTGAAACCCTGCGAAACAAATCGAAAGTCAGTATCATTCAATAACGATATAAAGCACCTCTTGTGAAAAAGATAGTTTCGCTGGCCGTCTCCTACCCGGTATCAATATTGATGCTGGTACTGGGTGTTATTCTGTTGGGTTCCATATCGTTTGGAAAACTCGGCATTGAGTTAGTTCCGGAATTGAAGAACCCCACGTTGTTCGTTGAACTCAAAGTGGGCATCAAGCCTCCTGCTGAAGTGGAGAAACAATTCATTGAGTCAATTGAGTCGATTGCCATACGTCAGGGCGGTGCTACTGAAGTAAGTTCAATCAGTCAGACGGGCTATGGACGTGTTACCGTTCAATACGACTGGAGCAAAGACATGGATGAAGCGTTTCTGGATCTTCAAAAATCGCTCGCATCATTTTCGCTGAACGATGAGATCGATGAGTTTGTCATCTCGCAATTCGATCCGAACGCAGCGCCCATTATGATCCTGGGTATTTATAACCCTGCCTCAAACGACACTGAATCGTTGAGACGTGTGGCCGAGAACAATTTCAGAAATGAGTTCGTTAAACTTCCGGGTATTGCCGAAGTGCGCCTCTCAGGCGAACAGGATAAGGAAGTGGTGATTGAAACCGATCCTGATCGCCTTGCCTCGGTTGGCTTGACCGTTAATGATCTCGTCACAAAAATTCAAAACTATAACCGAAGTGTCTCCGGTGGATTCATTGAAGAGCTTGGGCGAAAGTATGTGATCAAAGGTCTTGGCATCGTTGAAAAGCCCGAAGACCTGGGAGACCTGGTGGTGGGTTATTCGCGTCAACAGAATACAACAGCCAATCCCGAAGGGCAGGCATTAGCGGCAACCCCTGCGCCAGCGGCTGCGGGCACATCAGCAGATCAGGTTCCGGTGCTGCTTCGCCAGGTGGCCACCATTACTATTCAGGATAAGGAAGCGAGCAGTATTGTGCGGGTCAATCAGAAGCGCAGCATAGGATTGTCCATCTATAAAGAAACAAACTACAATACCGTCAATGCCGTCAACGAGTTGATGACATCACTGGAGCGGTTGAAGACCTCCGTTCCCGGCTATGAATTCGTAATCATCCAAAACCAGGGACGCTTCATTCAGGGCGCTATTGACGAAGTGAAAGAGTCGGGGCTTTACGGAGCGTTCTTTGCCGTACTTGTGTTGTTCCTCTTTCTGCGAAGAATCGGTTCTACACTCATCATCAGTGTGGTTATCCCGATCTCAATCATCGCTACATTTAATTTAATGTACTTCAATGGGCTTACCCTCAATGTAATGACGTTGGGTGGGCTGGCCTTGAGTGCGGGTATGCTCGTAGACATCGCCATTGTGGTAGTAGAAAATATTTTCAGAAAACGCGAGGAAGGATTGAGTGTGGTGGATGCCGCCATTGAAGGAACTGCTGAAGTGAGTGGTGCCATCACCGCCTCTACCCTCACCTGTATTGTAGTGTTCTTGCCAATCGTCTATTTACAAGGTCCTTCCGGTGAACTGTTCAAAGATCAGGCGTGGACAGTTGCGTTCTCCCAGTTCGCTTCATTGTTCGTGGCTATACTGGTTATTCCCATGCTCTTCGCGCAATTCTTTAAAAAGGATAAGGTGTTTGCAAAAGAGAAGAACGTATTCTCCGATGAAAAACATGTGCGCTTCAAATGGTATCGGTCAATCCTGGAAAGAGTTTTAAAGTATAAGACAAGCTGGATAGTGGCATCATTGATCATGATGGTGGGCGCAGTACTATTACTGCCCATCATCGGCAGTGAGTACATGCCGCAGTCAGATACACGTGCCATCTCCGTTGATGTTACGTTAACGAATGGAACACCACTCGAAAGAACATCTTCAACGGTAACGCAGATCGAAACGCAGTTGATGCAGCTTTTCGAAGGTCAATTGGATAAGGTATACGCGCACATCGGTCCGCAGGAAAGTCAGTCGGGCATCAAGAATGACAATGTCTATAATGAGAATAAGGCCATGCTCAAACTCATCTTTCGGGAAGATATTGAACTTGACATTGCACCGGTAACAGCCAGGTTGTCGGATTATTTTGAATCACTGCCCGGAATTGAAGCCACGTTCTCGAATGACGAAAGTGCACTCTACGCGGTGATGGGCGAAGATGAACTCCCGCTGGTGGTAGAAGTCAGTGGAGCGGACTTCGGAAAACTAAAACTCCTCTCCGATTCAATCATGCTCGTACTGGTTTCCAATCAACACGTTTACGATCCCGTCTCCAACCTGGAAGAAGGCGTACCTCAAATTCGTGTGGATGTTGATAAATACCGGGCCGGAATTTTCAACCTGTCCATTGATGACGTCATCACGCAGATTAAAGATCAGTTGGAAGGAAAAGCAGCGGGCACGATCGAGCGTGGCGGTGAGATGCAAGACATTACAATACGGGTACCAGAAGTTTCACTGGCAGGACTGGAAAATATCAGAATCAAAGGCGGGCAACGGGAGTTTCCGTTAAGTGAAATTGCTAGCATCCGTGTGGAGTATGCCAGTAACGCTATTCACAGAAGAAATCAAACCCGAACGGTAACCGTTGGTGCTCGTGTTAATCCAGACGAACCGTATGATCAGGTGGTGAAGTCTATTCAGGCTTCGCTTTCGAAATTGTCGGTGCCACCACAATACAAAATTAAAGTAGCCGGGCAAGAAATCAGGCGCCAGGAATCGGTAGAGAACCTGACCTTCGCGCTCATACTTTCTATCATTTTGGTGTACATGGTGCTCGCCTCTCAATTTGAATCGCTGCTGCATCCCTTCACCATTTTGCTGGCGATACCCTTTGCAGTGGTCGGTGCCATCCTTGCCTTTTTTATGCTGGGCATGCCGTTGAACATGATGGGGTATATCGGGATCATTCTGCTAGGTGGTATTGCCGTGAACAACTCCATTATGATTGTAGACTGCATCAACCAGAACAAGGACAACGGTATGCCACTACGCGAGGCAATTCTGGATGCGGCTGAGCGCAGACTCCGCCCGATCATGATGACTACGCTCACAACAATCCTGGGGCTTCTCCCCTTAACGTTGGGCTTTGGCGAGAGTGCGGCATTGCGTGCGCCCATTGCCATTGCTGTGATTGGCGGCATGGTGACATCAACACTTTTAACGCTGGTTATCATCCCATGCTACTACGAGAGCATTGAAAATATTGTGAGCAGGATCATGCGCAAGAAGGAAGTGAAAATCGAAGTTTCGCATGGCTAACAGCAGTCTTTTAAAAACGATCATAAGGCGGAAGGTCCTCATCTCGATGTTGTTCATCGGGTTCACCTTCATGGGCTATATCTCCTATACCAAGCTCCCGATTGAACTTTTTCCGAATGTTGAGTTGCCTGTGCTGATCGTGCATGTGCAATCCGTATCGGATGTTGACCCGAAATACATGGAGCGCCAGGCGATCGTGCCGCTCGAGAGCGCCATCAGTACATTGGAAGGTGTCGCAGAAATTACCGCCAATGCTGATAGTCGCCAGGGAATGATATTCATCTCCTTTCAACAAGGTGTGAATATCAAATACGCCTACCTCAAACTTGAGCAGAAAGTTGGCGCCATCAAATCAAGTCTGATGCCTGAGTTTGTGGTGAACATTATCAAGATCGACACGGAAGAATTCTCGAATGGGTTCATGGACTTGCAGGTGCTGGGCGGTGGTGGCGTGGATCGCGTCAGAAACATCACAGACCAATACATTACTGACCGCTTAAGTGATGTGGATGGTGTAGGTAGCGTGGAAGTTTTTGGTGGTCGTCAAAAGACGGTAGAGATCATTATGCATTCCGCCATCTGCGAAGCCAACAACATCACCCCCAATACCATCAGCAATGTACTATCCGGTAACGCTAACAAGAGCGCTTTTGCCGGCCAGGTTGAAATGAACGGCCAGAAGGTTTTTGTTAACGTTACGGCAGAGCTAAAAGACATCAAGAGTATTCAAAGCCTCGTGGTTTCAGAGAAGGGGCCGTTGCTACTCAGCGATGTGGCCGATGTTTTCTTCGGGGTTAAGGAACAAACTTCCTTGAGCCGCGTGAATGGCAAGGATGCCGTGTCGATACGGATTTCGAAAGATCCGCAGGCCAACCTGATCGCGTTATCGGACAGAACACTGGATGCCATCGATGCCATCAACAAGGATCTTGAACCGATGGATGTGAAGATCATCGTAGAGAATAACATGGCTGAGACGATGTCGAGGAATATTGATCAGATCAAAGAACTTGCGATCACGGGCGGCCTGCTGGCCATAGTTGTGCTCTGGATATTTCTGAGGCGAATCAAATTCATTCTCAGCATAGCGCTGGCTATTCCAATCTCAGTTTTTACGGCATTCAATTTCTTTTACGCCTACAACATCTCCATCAACAGTCTTACCTTGATTGGCATGGCGCTGGCGATTGGTATGCTCATGGACAACAGTGTTGTGGTGGTGGAGAATATTTATCGCCATGTTGTAAACAAGACGGGGCGCGAGCAAGCTGTGGTGAACGGAACAAACGAAGTGATGCGCTCGGTTATCGCAGCAACACTCACTACCGTAACCGTATTTCTTCCGTTTATCTTCTCCAACAATTTCCTGGTCACGCTTATCGGCAAGCATATTGGTGTTTCCATCATATCCACCTTGCTGGTTTCGGTTGTGGTTGCTTTGGTGCTGATTCCGATGTTGGCAGATTCTGCGATCAGAAAAGAAGACGAACAAAAAGCTCCCCTGATTAAAAATGCTTCCATCCGCCAGCGCATCATCCAAATCTATATGGTGCTCCTCAAGTCGTGCTTCAGGAGACCGATGTTTACCGTAGTGGGTGGATTGGTTTTGTTTTTTGTTACGATTGGAATTAGTCTCTTAGTTAGCCTTACGGGTCCGTCTGAGGTAGAAACGCCTGACATGAATCTTTTCGTTACCATGCCGCAGGGCAGCACACTTGAATCGACTGATGCTAAGGTCAGGAAGATTGAAGAAAAGGTGATGGCGATTCCGGTGGTGGATAAAGTGATCAGCCAGGTATCGGAAGCAGATGGCGTGCTCACGATCAAGCTCGTGGAAGGCTTTAAAGACCTCGATACGATTTCGGTGGCAGATGTACGAAACCGGCTTTCAGGAATTTCAAAAGATTTTGATGATGTGAACATCTCATTGGAGCGACCTCCCAGTCAAAATTCAGGAGACGGAGGTGGAGCCGGAAGTTCTGCCAGCGCTGACTTTGAACGAATGTTGGGCATTGGCACGCCCACCGAGCGCATCGTGATTAAAGGCCAGGACTTTGAACTGATGCAGACTATCGCACAGGACATCAATACGCTGGTGAGTGGCTTGCAGTCCGTTCAGCAAAGTACGATGAATCTTAGCCCGGAGCGGCCCGAAGCGCACATGGTGTTCGATCAGAAACGCATGAGTGATAACAACATCACCTTACAACATGTAGCTGTGGCGCTCAACGATTTTCAACCCTCGTTTACTTCGGGCTCCAGCTTTATCAGCGGAGGAGAAGAGTATGAAATCACCATCCGCACACAAAATCAAGCCGTGCAAACAGCAAAAGAAATGCGCGACTTGCGGGAGATGAAAGTAAGCAGTGCAACGGGAGCAACACATGCACTTTCTGATATTGGCACGGTACGCTACTCCTCTGGCGAGAGTACGATCACCCGGATGAACCAGGAAAAACGTATTCAGATTACATACTCCTTTATTGATGAGGTGGAAAACTCAAAGGCGTTGCAAGAAGCATCGCGCCTGGAGATCGATCAGATCGTAGCAGGTGTTAACATTCCATCTGGTATTGTGGTGGAGGTGATTCATGACGAGGGCTTATACGATGATTTCGCCTTTTTCATTTTTGCCGCCATTGTAATCATCTTCATGATACTGGCAGCCGTATTCGAATCGTTGTACCTGCCAATCGTGATCATGTTTTCGATTCCGCTGGCTGGAATCGGTGCGCTTCTCGGCTTAACACTCACCGGCAACTCTATCTTAAGCACAAACACGTTAATCGGATTTCTGATCTTGCTTGGTGTGGTGGTGAACAACGGTATCATCCTGATTGATTACTCCCGGATTCTGAGACGTGAAGGCTACTCCAAGTACAGAGCACTGATCATGAGTGGTATTTTGCGGCTCCGCCCCATCCTGATCACATCCATCACCACCATCATTGCCATGTTGCCACTGGCGCTTGGTGATGCCGAGTATGTAATGAGTATTGGTCAGCCTTTCGCAATCACCGTAATGGGTGGTCTTGCTTTCGCGACAATATTGACATTGTTCTATATTCCAACAATGAGTGCTGGATTGGAAAGTGTGCTTAGCTGGTTCAGAAATTTAAGTCCCGCTATCAAGGCCATGCAGATTGTGCTCATGCTGAGTACTGCTGCATTTATAGCATTGCAGATTGAAGGGCTGATCTGGCAGATGATAACGTACATCGGTGCGATTATCCTCATTCCCGGTGGCACGTACTTCATCATGTCATCCTTGCGGCAGGCCAATGCTAAGATGGTAGCACCCGGTGAAGCCATGCGCATTGAAATACAAAATCTCACGAAAGTGTATGGCCGTGATAAGCGATGGGTAAGAGAATGGAAGGGTAACAAGAATCTTTTCAACCAGCGCGGTGAAGAGTTGGTAACCTGGCGTATGATTTTACAGGATTTGATTTGGCAGAGCGCCTTGATCGGCTTCCTCGTCTATTTCATCTACTTCCATCTCGATAAAGCTTTTTGGCAGTTGGTCTTTATGATTTTGTTGCACGCATTATTGTTGACGATCTTCAATACAATAAAGCAAGTGATTATTGGGAGACCAAAATTGCTAACGTTCAGTTACGGATTTCTTTATTGGAGCTTCCCGATCTTTAGTATGATCTACTTGTACAGCGATGTGCAGATCAAAGCATTCGGCATCATCTTGAACGTCTTGTGGTTTATCGGGCTCTACCTCGCGCGAATGTCCAGGAGACTGAAAGAGAAAACGATAGATGTTCAGGCGGCTAACGGACGCTTTAAGAAAATCAGGAGACTGTATTATAAACTACTGCTCTCCATTCCATGGGTTAAACCCCGGGAGCAAGAATTCAAGGCACTCAAGGGGGCAAGCCTCACAATCGAGCAAGGCATGTTTGGATTGCTTGGACCGAATGGTGCTGGCAAGACTACCCTGATGCGTATTCTTTGCGGCATCCTGGATCAGAGCTATGGTAAAATCTGGATCAACGGACACGATACCACATTACGAAGAGAAGAACTCCAGGGACTTATTGGCTACTTGCCACAAGCATTTGGCACCTATGAAAACATGACACCGTATGAATTCCTGGATTACCAGGCTATTCTGCGAAAAATTTCCAATGCCACTGAACGCGAAGCCCGGGTGCAATACGTACTGAAGGCCGTTCACATGGATGAACATCAGCATAAGAAGATTGGCTCCTTCTCGGGTGGCATGAAGCAGCGAATCGGTATCGCCCAGATACTCCTTCACTTGCCGAAGATTTTAGTCGTGGATGAACCTACTGCCGGACTAGATCCGCTGGAGCGCATCCGGTTCAGAAACTTGCTGGTTGAACTGAGTCGTGAGCGGATCGTGGTGTTCTCCACCCACATCATTGAAGACATTGCCAGCAGTTGTAACAAGCTGGCCGTGTTGATCTCGGGTAATATTGAATACATGGGCAGCCCAACCACCATGGCGGAACTGGCCCATGAGAAAGTGTGGGAGTTTCACTTGACGCCAGATGAATTTGAAGTGGAGAAGGAGAATTACCTGATTGTTCACCACATGCGCGAAGGCGATCGTATCCGGGTGAAGTGCTTATCCGCAGAGCAGCCTCGATTTGATGCGGTTTCGGTGCGTGCTAATCTGGAGGACGCGTATTTATGGTTGATGAAAAACAAAACCAAAACAAAACATGAAGAGCTCCCTGCTGCTACTGTATAGGTTGATGGTGTATAACATCAAAGTAATTTTTGGTAACAAGTTTGTCTACTTTGTTGTGGCCGCATTTCTGTTTTTTGGTTTTGTCATCATGATTGCCATCCTGGAAGATGATAGCGACATCAGAGAACCATTGATCTATGGTTTCCTGGTGTTTCCCGGGCTCTTGCTCATCTTCTACCCGATGGCTTACGGTATTCAAAATGACGATGACGCAAAAATGCTGGAAACGATTTTTGGCATTCCCAACTACCGGTATAAAGTGTGGCTGGTGCGTTTTGTATTGACGATTGGTGTGGCCGGAGTTATTTTGATTGTGCTGGGAAATCTTGCCAACCTGACACTGTACCGATTCAATATCATGCCGATGATCGGTCAGGTGCTCTTTCCCATTACCTTTCTATCGTCATTGGCTTTCATGCTATCGACACTGATCAAGAATGGCAACGGAACGGCCATTGTTATGGTAATCATCTCGTTCATCTTTTTCATTTTCGCTGAGCCGCTGGAGTATAGTGCTTACAATATTTTTCTCAATCCGTTCTCCGAGCCGCGCGGCATGAGCGAGTTTATCTGGCTCACCATCATTTATAAGAACAGAGTGTACCTGCTGATTCTCAGTGCGCTTTGCCTGCTGTGGGGCATGTTCAATCTACAGTTCCGGGAGAAGTTTGTGTAAACGTGGGATGTCAGGGGAAACTAGTTATGATTCATCCTGAAAAACCTTCAATTCCGTTAACCCTCGAAATGGTGATTACGACTTATTATAATCGTCTACCATTCTGGTGAAAGCCTCCAGTGTATCGGTTTGAAAACTTGACTCAAAGACAGGGCCCTTGACAAAGAGATCTCTGAAGCCATATTTGTTTTTGGCATAATTCGTTAAAACGGTTTTGTTATCGCCTACAAGCGACTTGATGTTAATGGTCGACATGTTTTTCGCTTCCTCTCCTTCTTTCTGGGAAAGTATCTCAAAATTATTCTCTTGCCATTTTACGTAATCAGCGTCACTAACCTTGGTGCGGTCTGGCAAGTAGGAAGTAACAAGCCCCTGAGTGTGGTGATATTTTTTAAAAACAGTGATCTTTCCTTCCGTAACAACTTCCAGCATCAGGTTATTCGGAATCATATCTTGCTTTCGCTTTGCCAACAGATTGACATACTTTGCCTTTTTGAATTTCTTTCCATTTTCAAGTGTAAACCCTTGCAAGTCGTTGGCATCATAAACCACAACGGATTTATCTACATTTTCACCTGCGCTGAAAGCCGTATAGGTTTTCTCGTCAATCACATTAACCCTTTTTTGAAATTCCTGAGGATTCATCATATCGATAAAGATGTACCCTTCAACCTTGTCACCATTTACAAGGGTTACCGTACCTTTTTCATATTTTCCTACCGAACTGGGCGTTCTTAATTGAGCCTTGGTAACGGTGAAGCTGATCAACACAAGTAGCACAGGTGCAATCATTGAATGTGTTAGTGGTTTTAGCATGAATTTCATTTTGTTGAATTTTGTTTACAATCAGGTCTTATAATCAAATAGAATGCCGAAAGCATTTTGACTTTCGTACCCGCGCACGATTCAGTCTGGTCTGTGGCATCGCTTATTGAAATGCAATAGAATTGACGTTCGTGTAAAGTA
>Ga0315910_10000490_pt1 | contig 39284 bp, 36 predicted proteins | sample EdamamesoilMG_FD_204470 | JGI IMG/M metagenome (GOLD analysis project Ga0315910, IMG submission 204470) | Garden soil microbial communities collected in Santa Monica, California, United States - Edamame soil | ecosystem: Environmental > Terrestrial > Soil > Garden | place: USA: California...
TGCCGATCGACGGCGTGCCACACGCCGCGGCCTCGAGGTAGACGATGCCAAAACCCTCGAAGCCCCCGCCCGCGGCGGTCACCGGCGTGTGCAGGAACAGCTGCGCGCGCTGCAAGAGGTCGATTTTCTCGTCTTCGTCCACGTTGCCCAGGAAATGGACGCGCGCGAGCATGCCCGCCTTCTCGACCCTTTCGACGAGCTGGCGGCGGTAGCTTTCGTCCGAGTGGCGGCCGACGATGAAATGGTGCAGGCCGGGGAAATCCGCCGCGGCGCGCAGCCAGCCGTCCAGGGCCAGGTGGTGGCCCTTGCGCTGCTTGAGCTCGCCGATGCCCAGCGTGTACGCCAGGCCGTGCCAGGGCTTGGCCGTCGGGAACACCGGCGCGCGCGAGAACTGTTCCGCGGGCACGGAATTGGGGATCACCTCCAGGCCCAGGCGCGGCCGCTCGCTCGCGCCGAGCAACTGCTCCAGACGGCCGGCGGTGTAGCGGCTGACCGAGATCAGGGCGTCGAGCTTGCGGTAGGTCCAGCGCGCGCGCCGCACGTGCCGCGGATCCAAGAGCGGCTGCACCGAGTAAGTGCCGTGCGCGGTGGCGATGCAGGGCACGCGCGCCGCGCGCGCCGCGAAGACGCCGGCGAAATTGTGCGGGTAGTCCTTGACCGCGTGCACCACGTCCGCGCGCCGCGCAGCGTGGAAGACGTTCCAGGCCGCGGAGACGAAGCTCGGCCAGAACTTCAGCGGCGACATGTGGAAGAAGTAGTCGGGCGGCAGGGCAACGCGCACGCGCCAGCGCGCGGGCACGGCGGCCGAAGTCGGCCGATGCTTGCGTCCGAGCAGGATCTCGACTTCGAGCGCGGGCTCGAGCTTCTCGAGCGCCTCGATCAGGTGCACGCAGTAGCGGCCCACCCCGTCGAGCTCGGAGAGCGAATCGGTGAGGAACAGGACGCGCATCGTCGAGGGCTGGATGATTGCGCTCAGGAAGCCGCGGAGCAACCGCGGGACTGCAGCCACTCCAGGATCCGCGCGCTGCGCGCATCCCAGGTGCACTCGAGCACGCGCGCCTTGCCGCGCGCGGCGAATCGCGCGCGCAGGCTCGAGTCGGCCAGCAGCCGTTCGACGCCCTGGGCCAGCGCGGCGGGATCGTCGGCCGCCACCAGCCAGGCGTCCTCGCCGTGCACGAGCAGCTCGCGCAGCGAGGGCAGGTCGCTGGCGACCAGCGGCAGGCCGGCGGCGAAGGACTCGAAGACCTTGAGCGGCGAGGTGTAGCGCGAGCTGATCGCGGGCTGGGAGCGATTGGGGACCAGGCCCACGTCGGCGGCGGCGAGGTACAGCGGCACGCGACGCGGCGCCTGGAAGCCCTCCAGGCGCAGGTTGCCCAGGCCGCGCGCCTGCTCGCGCAGCCGCGCCACGTCGGCGTCCATGCCCCCCACCACCAGGAACTGCACCTCGGGCAGGCGCCGCGCCGCCTCGAGCAGCACGTCGACGCCTTTCCAGGCCAGCAGGCCGCCGGTGTAGACCGCGATGCGCGCGTTCGCGTCCAGGCCCAGCTGCTGGCGCGCCTGCGCGCGCTCGGGCAGGCCGGCGAAGCGCGCGGGCTCGAGCGCGTCGTGCTCGACGCGCACCGCATCGGCCTCCAGCCCCAGCGCGAGCAGGTCCTCGCGCACGCCGCCGGAGATCGCCAGCGTTCCCCGGGCGCCGCGCGCCGCCTGCAGCAGCCAGCGCCGACGCAGCCGGCCCTCGGGCACGCGATGGATCTCCAGCGCGAAACAGGGATGCCTTGCGCGCGCCAGGGCGCGGCCGACCTCGATCTCGCGCGCGATCACCAGCGCCTTGGCGTGGCGTTCGAGCAACAGGTTCGCGGCGTGGCGCGCGAAGCTGAGCTCCTGCAGCCGCGAGGGCAGGTACTGCAGCGCCAGCGGCACGCTCTCGATCAGGTCCAGGCAGGCCGCGCGCTCGACGCTCGGCCGCGGGCCCGCGGGCACGCCGTAGAAATCGAAGAGCTCGCTATCCGCGGGCAGCGCCGCGCCGCCGCGCCGACGCGCCACGAGCAGCGTGCTCTTCCAGCCCGCGCGCGCAAAGGCAGCCGACGACTGCACCACCTGCAGCGCCTGCGCGCGCTGCGAGGGCAGGCGCGTGTTCGCGACCAGGACCAGCTCGCGCTGCACGCTCACTGTCCGCCGTAGCCCAACATCTGGTGCAGCAGTTCCCGATCTCTTTGGTCGCGGTCCGACTCCAGGACCTGGTCCTGCGGGATCGGCATCGAGGCGTCCCAGGCGCACAAGGCCTCGAGCAGGCGCAGCGCCTGCGCGGGCTCGCGCTCGATCAGGTTCTCGCGCTCCAGCGGGTCCTGATCCAGCCGGAACAGCTGCGGCGGCAGCACGGCCTTCGCCGGATCGATCAACTCCGGCGTGCAGTCCGCGTTCGCGCCCACCACCAGCTTGTAGCGCGGCCCCGCGGCGGCCGTGTCCTGCACCGCGAGGAAGACCTCGTTCTCGCTGAAGGAGAATGGCCGCACGCCCTGCACCTCGCCGCGGACCAACGGCATCAGGCTCTGGCCGTCGAGGCGCGCCAGGGGACTGGGATCGCCCTCGGCCGGCGGCGCAGCCAGCTGCATCAGATCCAGCACGGTCGGCATCAGGTCGATCAATTGCACGCCGGCCGCGACGCGCACGCCCGCGGGCAGATGCTCGGGCCAGCACAGGATCCAGGGCACCGCGAGGTTGGTCTGGAAGGGCCAGTTGTGCTCCCACACGCCGTGCTCGCCCAGCGACTCGCCGTGGTCGGAGGTCACGATCACCAGCGTGTCGTCCAGCGTGCCCAGCCGGCGCAGCTCCTCGAGCAGTTCGCCGATCATCGCATCGGCCTGCGTCACGCCGGCGTAGTACAAGTTGGCGATCTGTGCGATGTCCGCCGGCGTGGGCTTGCCCAGCTTGTTCTCGATCGCGATGCGGTGCTCGGCGAAGAAGGCGCGCAGCGGACCGTCGTAAGCCGGATCGCAATACATTTCGCGGAAGCGCTGCGGAGGATCGTAGGGCGTGTGCGTCGAGTACAGGTGCACCATCGAGACGAAGCGCTTGCCCGCCTCGTCGCGGAACCACTCTCGTGCCACGCTGATCACGCGGCTGGAGTCGAGGCTCTGCACCAGCTTGTCGCGCAGGATCGAGAGCACCAGCTTGGAGCGGAAGATGCTCCAGGGCGAGGCCGTGTCGACCAGGTCGTGGCCGACCAGCGCCTCGTAGTAGACGTCGAAGCCGCGCGCCAGGCCCGAGCCGTGCGAGAGCGTGCCGGTCATGAAGGTCGAGCCGAAGTAGTCGCCCTCCGCCAGCGCGACCCCGTCGCCCAGGCGCTTGGCCGACTTCAAGTGCCAGGGCAGCGTCACGTTCGGCAGCATGCGCCGGCTGGGGTCCATCTTGACCAGCCCGTGCCGCCGCGGGTACTTGCCCGTGAGGATCGAGCCGAAGCTCGCCCACGTAAAAGGCGCGGTCACGGTCGCGTTCTCGAACAGCACGCCGCGCGCGGCGAGATCGTCGAGCACCGGCGTCTTCACGCGCGTGCTGCCGTAGGCGCCGAGCACGTCGGCGCGCAACGCGTCGCAGACGATCAGCAGCACGTTGGGCAGGTCGCGGTTGCGATCGTTCAGCGCGCCGCGCGCACTCGTCGCCGAGCGCAGGCTGAACAGGTAGACGCCTCCGACCAGCCAAAGCGCGGGCACGGCGATCGTCGCCGCCATGCGCAGCCCCGCGGGCGCGCGCCGCGCGATCCGTCCCAGGGCCCACGAGAGTCCCAGACCCACCAGCAGCAGCCCGACCGCGACCAGCAGGCGCCGCGGGTCGGAGGCCGCGCGGCCCGAGAAGAAGTAGGGCCGCGTCCACCAATACAGTTCCAGGAACAGCCCCAGGCCGACCGCCAGCGCGAGCTGCGCGCGGAAGCGGCCGTAAAGGTCCCTGCCGCGCAGCAACAGGTGCATGCCCGGTGAAAGCGCGAGCAGCACCGCGCTCCAGACCAGGCCGTAGGACAGGACCGCCAGTCCCAGGCAGCCCAGCCAGGCGAAGAAGCCGCCGGGCGAGGCGGCCGAGCCGGCGATCCACCCATCCGCCAGGCCGAAAAACAGGCCGTTCATCAGCCCCGCGTTCAGGGCCGCGCGCAGCGTGGTGGCGAATCCGGCGGGGCGCGGGGAAGGGGTGGCCAAGGGCAGCGGAGTTCCTCGCCGGAGTCTATCCCAGGGGCTGTGCGCGGCGCTTCACCCGGCCAGGAAACGCAGGAAGGCGCGCGTCGTGGGGCCGAGAGGCTGCGGCGTGCGCCGCCTGCGGGGCAAGGCTCGGTCGAGCGCGCTGCCCAGCGCGAAATCCAGCCAGGCGAAGCTGGTGCAAGCCTTGACCCAGGCCCCGGCGAGGCGGCCGTGGTGCTTGCGGAAGTAGACCAGCCGATCGAGGTGCCAGCGCTCGAGCCGATCGGGCGCGGCGCGCGTGCTCGCACCTCCGACGTGGCCCACGCGCGCCTCGCACAGGTAGCGCGTGCGCCAACCCGCCGCGAGCAGCCGCCGCGCGAGGTCGACGTCGTTGAAGTACAGCGGCATCGACTCGTCGAGACCGCCCAGCGCCTCGAGCGCCGAACGCCGCAGCAGCAGCGCCGCCGCCGGCGGTTGCGCCGCGTCGCCGTCGCGCTCGTAGTCGAAATCACGCGCGAAGTAGCGCTGCAGCTCGGCGCTGCGCGGGAACCAGCGCTCCAACGGCGTGCCAAACCACAGCGGCGTGCTCCAGTTCGGCAGGTTCATGCAGGCGCGCTGCGTGCTCCCGTCGGCTTCGACCAGGCGCGGCGCCGCGGCCGCGTATTCGCCATGCGTCTCCAGGAAGCGCGCCAGGCGCTCGAGCGCGTCCGGCGCCACTTCCGTGTCGCTGTTGAGCAGCAACACCAGCGGCGCCGAACTCGCGCGCAGTCCCTGGTTGCAGGCTTTCGCGAAGCCCTCGTTGCGCAGGTTGCGCAGCAGCGCGACACGCGGAAAATCGCGCGCGACCAGCTCCGCCGAGCCGTCGCTGGAGGCGTTGTCGACCACCAGCGTCTCGCACTCGAGCGTGGAGCGTTGCAGCGCGCCCAGGCACTTCGCCAGCAGCGCGGCGGTGTTCCAGCTGGGGATCACGACCGCGACTTGCTTCACGGCTGGGCTGCCATGCGCGCGACCAGGCGCGCGATCAAGCCATCGACCTCGTGATCGCGCGCGACGATCGCGCGCAGCCGCGAGCCGAGTTGTGCGCGCTGCTCGGCGGGCATGTCCAGCAGCACGCGCAGCCTCGCCGCCAGCGCCGGCGCATCGCGCGGCGGGAACTGCAGCGCTTCGGCCTGCGGCCCTAGCGCGGCGACGACGCGCGGGAAGGAGTCGTTGCAGGAGACCACGGCTCGTTCGCAGGCCATCGCTTCGAGCACGACCTTGTCGACGCTGCCGGTCAGGCTGGCGTTGACGCACACGCTGGCGCGCCGGTAGAAGTCGGGGATGCGCAGATAGGGCACCGCGCCGTGCAGCACGACGCGCGAAGCCAGGCCCGCGGCCTGGATGCTCTCGCGCACGCGCGCCGCGTAGCTCTCGTCGCCGGCCGCCAGCCCGCCGCCGGCGATGTCCAGCGCCACGTCGCGGCCCTCGGCGACCAGCAGGCGCAGGGCCTCGATCAGGCACAGCGGATCCTTCGAGGGCGTCATGCGGCCCACGCTCAGCAGGCGCGGCGCGCCCAAGGGCTGCGTGCCCTGCGCATCGAAGTGCGCGAGGTCGATGCCGTGTCCGGTGACGATCTTCTTGGGCGTTTGCAGGCGCAGCGATTCCTCGCTCGCCGTGAAGATGCCCTCGACGACGCGCTCGGCCTTGCGCAGGCGATCGTCGACCGTCCCGTGCGTGTACCACAAGAACTGGCGCGCGCCCGCGCGCCGCGCGGGGCCCGCGGCGAGCAGCGCGTAGCGCGGGATCATGTGCGCGAGCACCCGGTCGAAGCCGTCGCGCCGCAGCGCCTCGCGCAGGTAGCGGCGGTAGCGCAGGTAGCGCAGGAAGCGTCCGCTGCGGCCGACCACGCGCACGTCGACGTTGGCCGCCAGTCCGCTGCAGTCGCCGATCGAGAGCGCGATCACGCGCACTTGCTCGACGCGCGCGGCGAGGGCGTCGACCCAGCGCGGGACGAAGCCGAGCACCGCGTCCTGGCGGTCGAGCACCTGGGTCAGGAACAGCAGGCGCATCGTCGCACTACTTCGCCGCCGCGCGCTGCGCGACCAGCGCCTGGTACAGGCGTTCGAGCTGCGTGCCCAGCGCCGGCGCGCTGTGGCGCTTCTCGACGCGCAGCCGGGCGCGCTGGCCGAACTGCGCTCCCAAGCCGGGCTGATCGAGCAGCTTGGAAAGGCCGAAGGCCAGTTCGTCGACGCTCTCGCCCAGGAATCCCGTGCGCTCTTCCGCGATCAGCTCGGGCACGCCGCCGACGCGCGTGGCGACCACCGGCAGGCCCGCGGCCCCGGCTTCGATCAGCGCCACCGGCATGCCCTCGCTGCGCGAAGTGGCCAGCACGATGTCGAGGTCGCGCAGCACGGCCGGCATGTCCGTGCGCGCTCCGACCAGGTGCACGCGGCGGCGCTGCGCCGGCTGCAGGCCCTGGATGCGCCGCTCGAGCATCCCGCGCTGATCGCCGTCGCCGACGTACACCAGCATCAGCTTGGGGTAGCGCGGTGCGAGCAGCTCGAAGATCTCCAGCGCCCATTCGGGGCGCTTGACCTCGGCCAGGCGGCCCAGCATGCCGACCAGCACGTCGTCGTCCGCCGCGCCCAGCAGGCGGCGCAGCGCGCCGTCCCGCCGCTGCTGGCGCGCCGGCGGGATCGCCAGCAATTCCTCCAGGTCCAGGCCGGGCGGGATGACCACGATCTGCTCCGCGGCCGCGACGCCCAGGCGCACCAGGTCCTCCGCCGTCGCATGCGAGACCGCGATCAGCTTGTCGGTGCTCGCCGCGAGCCGCCGTTCGATCGCGGACAGGCCGCTGGAGATCGCCGCGCCGAAGTAGCCCTCGAGGACGTGACCGTGGAAGGTGTGCACGCGCGCGGCCCCGGGCACCACGCGCGCCGCGCGGCGTCCGAGCGCTCCGGCCTTGGAGGCGTGCGTGTGCACCACCTGCGGATCGAAGCGGCGCAGCGCGCCGCGCAGGAAAGCGCGCGCGCGGAAGTCCATGGTCAGCGACAGGCCGCGCCCCAGGCCGGGCACGCGCACCACGTCGATGCCCAGCTCGCGCGCCGCGTCGAACAGATCGCCCTCGCCGGGATCGGGCGTGCCGGTGAACACGCGCACGTGGTGGCCCGCGCGCGCGAGCCAGGGGTCGCTGGCCAGGATCTGCCGCGCCGGCCCGCCCAGGTTCAGGCGCGCGATGATCCGGGCGATGCGCAGCGAGGGGTTCATGTCCCGCTAGTGTGGGGCTTGCAGGGCCCGCCTGTCGACCTGCGCGAGCGCGCGCCTCAGAGCAGCCAGAGGTGGTAGAGGAACAGCAGGCTGTAGCAACCCGCGGCCACCCAAAGTCCGATGCGCGCGAGGTTGAAGTTCTTGTGCAGGCAGAGCACGAGCAGCGGGATGCTGATCAACAGCGACTTGGTGACGACGAAACCGGTGCGGCCGGTCTCCAGCAGCAGGGCCGCGAAGGGGTTGAGCTCGATCCCGCCGGCTTGCAGGTGCAGCAGCGTGAAGAAGCTGTCGCCGATGTTCATCAGGCCGATCCAGATCATCAGCAGGAACAGTCGGGCGGAGTACTGGTCGACGAAACTGCCCTCCAGCTCCTCGACCCGCCGCGGGCCGCGTCGCCTTCCGCCCCACAGGGCGTAGCGCGACCAGCGCTGCGTCGGTCGCTTGCGCCGGTCGGGTCCGGAAGGGCGCACGGGCTTCAGCTGCGCCTCGCGTCCGCGTCGGTCCAGGCGACGGGGGAAGCGCTCGCCACCCGGCGCGGCCGGCGAGCTGGCCGGCCGAGAAGGCTGCGGCGCCGCCGAGGCCGGCAGCGCCGGCTCCGCGGAAGGGGTTCTCTGATCGGCTCTTTCCACGTAGGGGGCGCGGAGCGTGGCTATCGTCCGCGGGCGCCTGGGGGCTTGACCGGATCCACCGCCGGCCCGGGGCCGCGGCTGTGCTCGGCGTAGACGCCGAGGGTCTCCTCGATCATGCGGCCCAGGGCAAAGCGCTCCAGGACCCGCGCGTGCCCGGCGCGGCCCAGGCGCAGGCACAGTTCGCGATCGTCGGCCAGGCGCAGCATCGCGGCGGCCAGGGGGGCGGTCTCCGCGGCGGGCACCAGCAGGCCGGTCTCCCCGTCGACCACCACCTCGGGCACGGCGGAGACGCGCGTGGCGAGCACCGGCCGCGAGGCGGCCATGGCCTCCAGGAACACCAGGCCCAGCCCCTCCCAGAGCGAGGTCATCACGAACACGTCGCTGGCGCCCAGCAAGGCCGGCACGTCGCGGCGCACGCCGGCGAAATGCACCGCGGGCCCCAGGTGCAGCTTCAGGGCCAAGGCCTGGGCGCGCGCGCGGCCGTCGCCGAAGGGATCGTCGCCGACCAGCAGCAGGCGCAGGTTGCGCGCTTGCGGCGCGCGCGCGGCGAGCGCCTGCGCGAAGCCGCGCAGCAAAACGTCGTGCGCCTTCTGCGCCGCGAAGCGCGCGACGCACAGGAACACCGCGTCCTGCGGGCCGAAGCCGAACTCGGCGCGCAGCGCGGCGCGCTGCGGCTCGTCCATCGCCGCCGCGGCCTCGAAGGGCCTTGGATCCAGCCCGTAGTAGATGCGGTGCTGGCGCGCCAGCGGCACGCGCCCGTGCTCGGCGATGAAGCGGCCGACGTGGTCGGAGAGCACGATGGTGCGTCGCGGCAGGCGTCCGATCAGCCCGTGGACGAAACCGATCGCCGGCCGCTTCAGCGCGGCCTCGTCGTTGTGCTTGCTGGCGATCAGCCGCGCGCGCCGCCCGGCCGCGAGCGCGGCGAGCGCGCCGAACATGTCGGCCTTGAGCAGGTGCGTGTGCACGATGTCGGCCCAGCGCAGCTGCGGCCAGGCGCGCGGCAGCGCCAGCGCCCCCTGGCCGATCGCATGCACTTGCTCGGCGCCCGCGGCCAGGAAGTCCGCGCGCAGCGTGCCCTGGCCCTTCAGGTAGGCGACGCGCAGGCGATGGCCCGCGGCCACCTGGCCGCGGACCTGGGCCAGGACGTGCATCTCGGCGCCGCCGACGTCGAGCGTCGTGATCAGGTGCAGGATGTTCATCGCGCCTGGGCGTAGACCTCGAGCAGGGACTTGACCATGCGCTCGCGCGTGCCCATGGCCAGCAGGCGCTGGCGCGCCGCGAGTCCCATGGCCGCGCGCCGCGCCGAGCCGGCCTGCAGCGTGCGCCGCAGGCCGTCGGCCAGCGAGCTCGCGTCGCCGACTTGGCACAACGCCCCGTGCTCGCCGTCGACGATCATCTCGCGCGCGCCGTCGACCCGCGCGGCGACCACCGGCCGCGCCGAAGCCATGGCCTCGAGCACGGCATAGGGCATCGCCTCCCAGCGCGAGGGCAGCAACACCAGGTCGCAGGCCGCCATCCAGCCCGGCACGTCCTCGCTCCAACCGGGCATGTGCACGCGGCCGGCGAGCCGCGGGTCGCGTGCCAGTTGCTCGAGCCTGGGCCGCAGCTCGCCGTCGCCGAGCAGCAGCAGCTGCGCCTGCTCAAGGCCGGGTTCGAGCAGCGCCTCCAGCGCCAGGTCCTGGCCCTTGGCCACGTGCAGCATGCCCGCGACCAGGATCAGCGGCGCGTCGGCGCGGATGCGCAGCGAGGCGCGCTCGGCCGGCTTGGCGCGCGCCCAAGGCGATGGGTCGATCCCGTTGCGCACGACGCGGATCTTCGCCGCATCGACCACGCCGCTGGCGCGGAAGGTCTCGGCTTCGCCTTCGCTGACCGCGACGATGCGCGCGCTGCGCCGCGCCAGCGCGCTCTCGATGCCGCGGAACAGCGCGCGCCTCGCCCGGCCGAACTCGGCCGAGAACAGGAAGGCGAAGGTGTGCGGCGTGTGCACGCGCACGCCGACATCTTCCTGCAGCGAGGCGACGCGGCCGAGCACGCCGGCCTTGCTGGAATGCGTGTGCACGATCTCCGGCGCGTACTCGAGCAGGCGGGCGCGCATTTCGCGCAGGTGCTTCAAGTCGCGGCGCGGCGAGATCCGGCGCAGCATCGGGATCTCGAACACGCAGGCACCCGCGGCCGCCAGGCGCGCGAGGTCGGCGCGGAACTTCGGCTCGCGTTCGCAGGAGACCGCCAAGCCCACCTGGTGGCCGAGCTCCAGCTGGCCGCTCGCCACGTCGACCAGGTGCCGCCGCGCGCCACCGATCGTGCATTCCATCGCGTGCAGGATGCGCACGATGCCGGTCGCTAGTACGCGCCGGTGCCCTTGAACACGGCGAACCCGGTCAGGCCCATGATCACGAAGTCGAGCATGATCGACTGGTGTTCGATGTAGTACAGGTCGTAGTCGAGGTTCTCGTGGATCGCCTCGCCGCGCGCGTAGGAGATCTGCCACAGGCCGGTGAGCCCGGGCTTGGCGCGCAGGCGCTCGCGCTGGATCGGCCCATAGGTGGCCACGATGAAGGGCATCTCGGGGCGCGGGCCGACGATGCTCATCTCGCCGCGCAGCACGTTGAGCAGCTGCGGCAGCTCGTCGAGGCTGTAGCGCCGCAGCCAGCGCCCGATGTTCGTGATGCGCGGGTCGTGCTGCGTCCTGGGCGCCGGCGCGTCGAAGCTCATCTCGACGTGCATGGTGCGGAACTTGATCATCCGGAACGGCTTGCCGTTCTTGCCGATGCGCGTCTGCAGGAAGAACACCGGCCCGGGCGAGGCGCGCTTGATCAGGATCGCGCTGAGCACGAACACCGGCATCGTCAGCCCCAGGATCGCCAGCGCCAGGGCGATGTCCATCGCGCGCTTGATCGCGCGCGTCAGGATCCCCGGTTCGCTGTCCGGCCGCGAGAACAGCGGGATCGAGTCCAGGTTCTCGATGCGCACCTTGTGCGACAGGAAGTGGTAGAAGCGCGGCACCACGCGGTAGACCACGCCCAGCCGCTCCAGCTCCTCGATGATGCGCAGCACCGGCTCCTCGTCCATCTCGGGCATGGCGACGAAGACCTCGCTGATCTTGTGGCGGCGGACCAGCTGCTCGAGGTGCTCGACCGTGCCCAGCACGCGCGAGCGCTCGATCAGGTCGCCGACTTCCTCCTCGCGCGTCCCCAGCAGGCCGATCAGGTTCAAGCCCAGCGTGGGCACCAGCACGAACTTCTTCTGCATCTTCCGCGCGGTCGGCCCGGTGCCGATGATCAGCGCGTTGCGATTGCCGATCCCGCGGCGGTGCAGCATCTGGATCAGCCTGAACGTGCAGAAGCGGTTCAAGGTCATCAGCACGAAGATGTAGACGAAGGCCAGGATCAGCGTGCGGCGCGCGTACAGGCCGGGATCGATGTCCAGGTCGATGTACTGGTGCAGGGCATAGATCCAGTTGCTCTCGCCTTCCTTGGGCACGCTGGTGCTGCGCAGGAAAACCAGCAGCGCGGGCACGACCATGAAGGCCAGCGCGGTGCTCTTGGCGATCGCCGCGAACTCCTCCACGTTGAGCAGGCTCTTGATCGGCGAGTACATGCGGAAGGCGTGGAAGCACACCAGGCACACCGCGCCGCTGAGCAGGAAGATCTCGCGGTAGGCCGACAGCTGGGTCGACTTGGTGAGGGCGAAGTACTCGCCGGTCTGGTAGCCCAGCCAGCAGGCCAAGAGCACCACGCCGAGGTCGATCAACACCTGCAGCGAGAGGGTCAGCGGCTCGAAATTGCGCCGCAGGAAGGTGCCCGGCAGGCTCATGCCTTCCACCCTCGGCCCGGTACGGCGCACGAGCTTCGCCGCACGCGCGCAGCGTCGCCGCCGCCCCGCCCGCGAGACGGGGAAGGGGCGCGGGAGAGCGGGGCGGGCGTGGGCCGCAGGTTCATGGTCCGTGCCGAGGCCGGATCGCAGTTGGCGTACATCCAGGGTGGGGGTCGACCGGAGCTCTGTTCCACTCTACTTCGGCTCGTGCTCGGGGGCCAAAGCAGCGCCGTGCTGCGGGTGCAGCCGATTTCGACCGTCGTGCAGGGCCTTCAGGAGTTCGGGCAGGCTTGCCGCCGCCCGATCGGCCTGGACCCGGAAGTTCTTTCGGAAGGCGACCAGGCCGGCCTGCGTCGCACGGTCGGTCACGGCGCGCAGCGCGGCCCAGGGCACGCCGGCGCGCCGGGCCACCGCGCCGGCGGCGGCGGTCTCCATGTCCGCGACGCAGGCCCCGGCGAAGGCGCGCGCCAGGCGCAGGCGCCGCCACAGCGAGAGCACCGGTCGGTCGGCGGTCAAGAACCAGCCCGCCGGGCCCGCGGCCAGCGCCTGCCAGGCTGCGCGCAGGCCGGCGTCGGCCAGCACCTCGCGTTCGGCGCGCAAGGCCGAATCGGTCTGCACGGCGCGTTCGCAGTGCACCAGCGTGCCCGGCGCCAGGGCCTGCCGCAGGCCGCCGCACACGCCGACCACGAACAAAGCGCGCGAGGCGCCGGCGGAAAAGAGCACGCTGGTCGCGTGGGCCGCGTTGACCTTGCCCACGCCGCCGACGCAGGCCAGCGCGCACACGCCATCGAAGTCGAGCTCCCACAGCTCCAGGCCCAAGCGGCGCTGGCGCTGGCGGACGTGCTCGCGCAGCACGGCGAGTTCCTCCGGCAGCGCGGCGAGGATCGCGAAGGGCGCGGCGCTGGCGGGCGTTGGACTCACCGGCCCATTGTGCCTCGTCGAGGCCGGGTCTCAAGCCGCGGTGCTGGAGCCCTGCGCGCCGTGCACGTACCATCCAGGGCTTCGGCCAGCGCCCAGCATGCGAATCGCAATCACCGGAGCCACGGGTTTCATCGGCAGCTACATGGTGCGCGGCATGGCCCGCGAAGGCCACGTCGTGCGCGTGCTGGCGCGCAAAGGCCGCGAGTCCGCCGTGCAGCATCCGCCCCAGGGCCGCTGCGAGGTGCACGTCGGCGACCTGACCGACGCGAAATCCCTGGAGGGATTCCTCGACGACTGCGACCTGCTCTTGCACCTGGCCAGCGCCCACGAGCACCTCGGCCAGGAGGAGATGCAGCTGGTCAACATCCGCGGCACCGAACACCTGGTCGCCGAAGCCAAGCGCCGCGCGCCCAAGCACGTCAAGATCTGGATCATCAGCTCGGCGGCGATCAGCGTGCCGGGCTACAGCTACTACCGCGATTCCAAGCGAGTGCAGGAGAAGATCGTGCGCGGCAGCGGCATCGACTGGGCCTCGTTCCGGCCGACCCTGGTCTACGGCGTCGGCGACCAGCGCCACACCGGCCCGCTGCTGCGGCGCTGCGCGCAGCGCGGCGGGACCTTGTGGGTGCCGCACCACGGCCTGTCCAAGCTCAATCCCGTGCACGTCGACGACGTGGTCGACGCGGTGATCAAGTACTTCGGCTTCGAGCGCGGCATCGACTGCGTGTACGAGCTCGCCGGTCCCGGCGGCATCACCTACAACGAGTTCATCGACCTGAGCATCGCCGCCGCCGGGGGCACGATCCGGCGCAGGAATCTGCCCAAGAAGCTGGTCGACGCCTACATCTTCGTCAAGGGCTGGTTCACCGACGTCACCGAGGCGCGCCGCGCCTCGACGTACTTCAACCTGCACCACGAGCACGACATCCAGAACGCGCTGGACGAACTCGACTGGAAGCCGCGCAGCTACGCGCAAGGCATCCGCGAGGTCGCGGCGGGCGACTGGTGGAAGCAGGCTCCGGCTCAGTCCTCGTAGCTGCGCAGTTTCGCCAGCACCTGGTAGTCCTCCAGCGTGCTGGTGTCCCCCACCGTCTCGACGCCCGCGGCGATGTCGCGCAGCAGGCGGCGCATGATCTTGCCCGAGCGCGTCTTGGGCAGGGTTTGCGTGAAGCGGATCTCCGCGGGCCGCGCCACGCGGCCGATCTCCTTGGCCACGTGCGCGAACAGGCTCTCGCGCAGCGCCGCCGAGGGCTCGTGGCCCGGTCCGAGGGACACGAAGGCGCAGATCGCCTGGCCGGTGAGATCGTCGGGCCGGCCGACCACCGCGGCTTCGACCACCGCGTCGTGGCTGACCAGCGCGCTCTCGACTTCCATCGTGCTGAAGCGGTGGCCCGAGACCTTGATCACGTCGTCGATGCGCCCGACGATCCAGAAGCAGCCGTCCTCGTCGCGGCGCGCGCCGTCGCCGGCGAAGTAGAAGCGCCCGCCGAATTTCTTCCAGTAGGTTTCGACGTAGCGCTCCGGATCGCCCCAGATGCCGCGCAGCATCGAGGGCCAGGGGCGGCGCAGCACCAGGTAACCGCCCTGGTTGGGCCCGAGCTCCTTGCCGCTCTCGTCGACGATCGCCGCGTCGACGCCGAACATCGGCCGCGTCGCCGAGCCGGGCTTGGTGGTCGTGACGCCGGGCAGCGGCGCGATCATGATCGAGCCGGTCTCGGTCTGCCACCAGGTGTCGACGATCGGACAGCGGCGAGCTCCGATCTTCTCGTGGTACCAGATCCAGGCCTCGGGGTTGATCGGCTCGCCGACCGTGCCGAGCAGGCGCAGCGAGGACAAGTCGTACTTCGCCGGGTGCTCGTCGCCCCAGCGCATGAACGAGCGGATCGCCGTCGGCGCCGTGTAGAGGATCGTGACCTTGTGCTGCTGGACCAGCTCCCAGAAGCGGCCGGGGTGCGGCGTGTTCGGCGCGCCCTCGTAGATCAGCACCGTCGCACCGTTGGCCAGCGGCCCGTACACCACGTAGCTGTGCCCGGTGATCCAGCCCACGTCGGCGGTGCACCAGTAGACGTCCTCGTCGCGCAAGTCGAAGACCGTCTGCGCGGTCAAGTAGCTGCCGACCAGGTAGCCGCCGGTGGTGTGCACGATGCCCTTGGGCTTGCCGGTCGAGCCCGAGGTGTACAGCAGGAACAGCAGGTCCTCGCTGTCCATCTCCTGCGCTTCGCAATCGATGTCGGCCTGGGCCATCGCCGCGTGCCACCACAGGTCGCGCGCGGGGTGCCAGGCGACCTCGTTCCTGGCGCGCTGCACCACGAGCACGCTGTGCACGCTGGCGAGCTCGGCCAGCGCCTCGTCGACTTGGGGCTTGAGCGCCAGCACCGCGCCGCGGCGGAAGGAGCCGTCGGCGGTGATCACCGCCGTGCAGCCGCCGTCGACGATGCGCTCGCGCAGCGCCGAGCTGCTGAAGCCGCCGAACACCACCGAGTGCGCGGCGCCGATGCGCGCGCAGGCCAGCATCGCCACCACGGCCTCGGGAATCATCGGCATGTAGATCGCGACGCGGTCGCCGCGCTTGACGCCGCGCGACTTGAGCACGTTGGCGCAGCGGCAGACCTCCTGGTGCAACTGGAGGTAGGTCAGCGTGCGCCGATCGCCCGGCTCGCCCTCGAAGACGATCGCGCGCTTGCCGCCGCGCGGCGAATGCGCGTGCTGGTCGACGCACACCACCGAGGCGTTGAGCTTGCCGCCCACGAACCACTGCGCGAAGGGCGCCTTGGACCAGTCCAGCACGCGCTCGAAGAGCTTCGACCAGGGCAGCTCGCGCGCCACCCGGCCCCAGAAAGTCTCGGGGCTGTCGAGCGATTCGCGCAGCATGCGCTGGTAGGCCTCCTCGCTGCGGATGCGCGCCGCGGCGCTGAACCCGGCCGGCGGCGGGAAGCGGCGCGACTCGTGCAGCACGTTCTCGATCTGGTCGCTCATGGAGGCTCGCGGGCTCGTGGCCGGCCGTGGGTGGCAGGGCGCCCAGAGACTATCCGCCGCCCCGCGGCCGATCTAGGCGCGGCGTGCGAAGAGCGTGAAGTAGCGCGCGACCTTGCCGAACAGGCGCACCGGGTTCTTCAGCTCGCGCGCCAGGCGCTTGGGCCTGCCGTAGAAACGCCGATAGGCCTCGCGGATCTTGGCCTCGATCTGCGCCGCGCTCATGTGCTCGTTGCCTTCCATCGCGCGGAAGCCGGTCATCGTCGCGTAGTCGAACTCGCGCTCGCCGCGCAGCATCTTGTACAGCGGCGTGCCCGGGTAGGCGGTCACCGCGCAGAACTGCACCTGGTCGGGATCGCAGCGCTCGACGAGCCGGATCGTCTGCTCGACCATCGCCTCGGTCTCCTCGGGGAAGCCGATCATGCAGAAGGCGCGCGTCTCGATGCCGACGTCGCGGCAATCGCGGAAGATCTGCACGCACTTGTCGTGGTCGAGCAGCTTGGAGCCGCAGTGCTTCTTCTGGATCTCCGCGTTGCCCGATTCGACGCCGAGCGAAATGTGCCGGCAGCCCGCGCGCGCCATCTTCTCCAGCAGCGGCCGATCGAGCGTCTTGACCGCGGTCTCGCACTGCCACTCGATCTCCAGCTTGCGCTCGAGGATCCCGTCGCAGATCGCGTGCACGCGCGGCTTCTGCGTGGTGAAGATCGGGTCGCGGAACACGACGTGGCGCACGCCGTGCCGCTTCACGATGTCGCTCAGCTCGGCGAGCACGTTCTCCGGCGAGCGGAAGCGGAAGCGCAAACCCTGCGCCAGCGTGTAGCCGCAGAAGCTGCAGTCCAGCGGACAGCCGCGCGAACTCTTGAGCGTGGTCACCGGCCCCTCGATGCCCGGGAAACGATAGGCCTGGTTGTCGAGCAGGTGCCGCGCCGGCAAGGGCAGGGCGTCGAGGTCCTTGATCTTCTCGCGCTCGGGCTCGTGCACGATCTCGCCCTTGTTCGGTCCGTCGGCGCGCTGCCATGAAATTCCCTCCACGCCCGCGAAGGGCTGGCCCGCGCGCACGCGGCGCGCGAGCTCCCGCACGGTTTCCTCGGGCTCGCCGCGCACCACGGCGTCGACGTTGTCGCCGGCGAAGATCTCGCCCGGCGTGTAGGTCACCTGCGAGCCCAGGATCGCCACGGGAATGCCCGCGGCACTGCGCACGCCGCGCGCGAGCTCCAGATCCTTGTCGAGCGAGGTGCTGGAGGAATCCAGGGCGACGAAGGCCGGCTTCAGGGCCAGGATCGCCGCTTGCGCCGCGGCGGTGTCGAGGCCGCGCGCGTCGGCATCCAGGAGCACGACTTCGAAGCCGTCGGCTTCCAGCACGCTGGCGACGTGCGCCAGCTCGATCGGCGGGTAGAGCAGGCCGGGGTTGACCGCCATGCCGAAGCCGCCCATCAGGCCGCGGCTGACGCGGAATTCCGGCGGGCTGGGCGGATTGACGAGAACGATTTTCAATGGACGCGGTTTCCCGTCCCTAGCCTACTCGCTGCGCAGCTCTCCGCCCAAGCTCTCGATTTCCCGCCGCAGGCGCGTCAGGAACTTTTGTCCATCCTGCTCGTCGAGCGTGCGATCCGCGGCCTGCAGCATGACGTGCCACGCGAGCGAGCGCCGTCCCGCGCCGAGATTCGGGCCCTGGTAGACGTCGAACAGGCTGGTCTGCGCCACCAGACCCTTGCCCGCGCGCTGGATCGCGGCGAGCGCCTCCGCCGCGCTGAGCGCCAGGGGCAGCGCGAGCGCGACGTCGACCTTGGTCGTCGGGAAGCGCGGGATCGGCCGGTAGCCGATCGCGCGGCGCGGCGCGGCGAGGATCGCGTCGATCGAGAGCACCGCGGCGACCACGTCGCCCGCCAGTTCACCCGCCAGTCCGAGCTTGCGTTGGCACAGCGGATCGACGTGCGCCAGCCAGCCCAGCGAACCGAGCACCTTCGCGCGCCCGCGGTTGGCCCAGGCGGGCAGATCCGAGTCCGCGCTGGCGCCGGAAACCTGCATCGACTCGGGCGCGAGACCTGCATGCGCGAGCAGGTCCTCGATCACGCCCTGAAGATGCAGCAGCGTGTCCTCGTTCCATGCGGCCGCGGCCGGCTTCGCGCGCGCCCAGACCAGCGCGAGCTCGTGCACCTCGCGCGGCTCGCCGTTCGCTGCGGCGTGCTCGGGCTGGTAGCCCTTGCCGATCTCGAACAGGCGCACCTGCGCGCGCTGGCGGCGGTTCTCCGGCAGGCAGGCGAGCAGGCTCGGGCCCACGCTGCGGCGGATGCGCGAAAAACCTTCGGCGACGGGATTGACCACGGCGACGTGCGGCAGATCGCTCAGGCCGAGCTGCTCCAAGAGCGCGTCGCCGACGAACGAGTAGCTGATCGTCTGGTGGAAGCGCGCGCCGCCCGCGAGGCGGTCTTCGAGGCGGCGCACCAGCACTTGACGCGCATCGCGCGCGACCGGCGTGAGCTCGCCGACCAGCGCCTGCTCGGCGATCTGGCCGTAGCGGTGGATGCGGCCGACCTCCTCGATCAAGTCGTGTTCGGCGCCGAGGTCCTTGGTCGCGCGCTCGGAGGGGATGCGCACGTTCCAGGCCTCGCCCTGGCCCGAAGTCGGGAGGCCAAGCCGCTCGAGGATGTCGCGCAGCTCCGCGTCGGGCAGCGCCGTGCCCAGCACCGAGCGCACGCGCGCGGGCCGCAAGCTCACGCTGCGCGCGGGATCCTTCCACGCTCCGACGTCGGTGATCGGCGCCGCGAGCCTCGCGCCGGGCTGGATCGAAAGCAGCGTGCGCAGCAGGTGCCCCGCGGCTTCCAGCGGCAACGTCGGCGACAGGTTCTTCTCGAAACGCGCCGAAGCGTCGCTGCGCAGGCCCAGGCGCGCGCTCGTGCGTCGAATCACGGCGGGATGAAAGGTCGCCGCTTCGAGCACCAGCGAAGTCGTGTCCGCGGCGACCTTCGAGTTGTCGCCGCCCATGATGCCCGCAAGACCGACCGCCGCGCCGCCGGAGGTGATCAGCAGGTCGCTGGGCTCGAGCGCGCGCACGACGTCGTCGAGCGTCTTCAACGTCTCGCCCGCGCGCGCGTCGCGCACCACGATGCCCTCCGGCGAGAGCTTGCGGCGATCGAAGAGGTGATTGGGCTGCGCGAGGTCGAGCATCACGAAGTTCGACAGGTCGACGAACAGGTCGATCGGCCGCTGTCCAACGGCGAGCAGCAGATGCCGCAGCCATTCCGGCGAACGCCCGTTGCTAACGCCTTCGATCGACGCCGCGATGAAACGCGAGCAGGCGTGGCTCTCGATGCGCACCGGGAAGGGAGCGCCGCTCGCCGCGCTCGGCAAGGAAACGTCGAGCGGCTTCAGGGCGCGGCGCCGGATCGCCGCGATCTCGCGCGCGATGCCGCGGTGGCCCCAAAGATCCGGACGGTGCGTGATCGACTTGTTGTCGATCTCGATGATCCAGTCCTCGAGGTCGAGCGCTTGCGCGACCGGCCGTCCGACCTGCGCGTCCGCGGGCAAAACCCAGATGCCGCTGTGCTCGTCGCCCAGTCCCAGCTCGCGCTCCGAGCAGATCATCCCGTTGGATTCGACGCCGCGGATCTTGGTCTTCTTGATCTTGAGCTCGGCCGTGAGCTGCGTGCCGACCGTCGCGACCGCGACCTTCTGTCCCGCGTCGACGTTGGACGCGCCGCAGACGATCTGCACCGGCTCGCCCGCGCCGAGATCGACCGTGCACAAGTTCAAGTGATCGGAATCGGGATGGCGCTCGCGCGTCTTGACGTGGCCGACCGTCACGTCGGACAGGACCGGCGCGAAACGCCTCAGGCTCTCGACTTCGGCGGTCGAGAGCGTCAGGTCCGCGGCGAGTTCCTGCGGCGTGATGCCGCTCAGGTCGACGTGGCGTGCCAGCCAGCGGTAGGAGATGTGCACCATGGACTCCTAGGAGAATTGCTCGAGGAAGCGCAGGTCGCCGGCCAGCAGATGGCGCACGTCGTCGATCTTGAAGCGCAGCATCACCAGGCGCGAAAGGCCCAGGCCGAAGGCGAAGCCGCTCCACTGCTCGGGATCGATGCCGCTCTTCGTGAGGACGTTGGGGTGCACCATGCCGCAGGGCAAAAGCTCGATCCAGGTCGATTGCTTGCACACGCTGCAGCCCTTGCTGCAGAACGGGCAGCGCGCGTCGAGCTCGAAGCCGGGCTCGACGAAAGGGAAATATCCCGGCCGCAAGCGCACTTCGATCTCGCGGCCGAACACGCCGCGCAGCAAGGTCTTCATCGTGCTGATCAAATGCGCGACGGAAATGTCCTTGCCGATCACGAGGCCCTCCATCTGGTGGAAAGTGTGCTCGTGGCTCGCGTCGGTGCTCTCCTGGCGGAACACTTTGCCGGGCACGATCGCGCGGAAGGGCGGCTTCAGTCGCCGCATCGCGCGCACCTGCACCGCGGAAGTGTGCGTGCGCAGCACCAATTTGCCGGCGGGATCGCAGCGGAACGTGTCCTGCATGTCGCGCGCCGGATGGTCCGCGGGGATGTTCAGCGCCTCGAAGTTGTGCTCGTCGGTCTCGACCTCGGGCCCGTCGAGCACCAGGAAGCCCATCGAGTGGAACAGGTCGCACAATTCGCGCGTCAGCTGCACGATCGGATGCAGCGAGCCGCGCTCGGACGGCACGGCGGGCAGGGTTGCGTCGAAACCCGCGGCGGAGCGCTCACTCTGCAGTGCAGCGAGCTCGGCTTGTTCCTTTTCAAGGCGAGTCGCCTCCTGGCCAATGGCCTTCAGCGCTCCAACCAGCCTGCCGAGTTCAGGTTTGCTCGCGGGAGGGCATGCCCGCATCGCAGCGAAACCCACGCCGCTCAGGTCGAGCAGTTGAGCGGCCGTGGGGGCTCCCGCCTGCAACGTCGAATCGATCAAGGCTGCAAGCGACTTGACCTGCTCGACCTGCTGCGCCTCCGAGGGCCAGCGCAGGATGAGGTCCCTGATGCTTCGAATCAGGTTGAGGGAGTCTTGTTCCGCAGTCATGAGCATCAGGGTGGCAGGAATGGAAGCGGCCCAGGAGGAACTCCCGGGCCGCAAAGACTAGCGCGAGCTTCGCCCGGATCTACTTGCGCGCGGCCTTGGCCTCGGCGACCAGGCTGTCGAAAGCCGCGGCGTCGTTGATCGCGATCTCGGACAGCTGCTTGCGGTTGAGCTCGATCTTGGCCTTGCGCAGGCCGTCGATGAACTGCGAGTACGGCATGCCGCGCATGCGCGTCGCCGCGTTGAGGCGCACGATCCACAGCGCGCGGAACACGCGCTTCTTCGTGCGCCGGTCGCGGCTGGCGTAGGCCCAGGCGCGCAACAGGGTTTCGCTGGCCGTGCGCCACAGGCGCGAGCGTCCGCCGCGGTAGCCGCGGGCGAGCTTGAGACGGCGATTCTTCTTCTGGCGGCTCGGAGGGCCGTAGGTGACGCGGGTCATCGGCCTAGCCTCCCATCATGTTGCGGATCAGCGTCGACCAGGTGCTGTCGAGCACCATGCGCTTGCGGATCGTGCGGCCGGTCTTGCCGTTGTACGGAGCGTGACCGTGGCCGCGGGCGGGGTGGCTGCACACGGCCTTGCCGTGCTTCGAGATCCGGAAGCGCTTCTTCACGGAACTCTTGGTCTTCATCTTGGGCATCGGATGCCTTGCGTTTTGGACCTCGGCGGAGCGCGGCAAGACCGCGACTTGGGAACCCGTTTTGGATCCGTTGGGCCAAGGAGTTTAGCGGCGCGGCCGGGCGGTGCAAGGCCGGGGCGGCCGACGGGCCCGCGCAGCCCTGCGCGGCCTGCACCCCGGCCTGCGGGCCTGGCCCGGCCATCCGGGCCGGAGCCAAGCTTGCGGCAGTCAGCTCCGCCCCGCCCTTGGCTCAGCGGCGCTCGGGCACCCAGCCAGGCTCTCCCCCTTTCAAGGGCATCAGGAACTCGATCTCCGCTTCCGGGGCCAGTTCGCGTGTCGAACGTCCGTCGGCCAGCCGGCGCTCCGGCGGCAGGTAGGCCTCGCTGAGGACCTGCACGACCTCGCCGCTCGTGGCATCCCGGAGGTAGACCACATAGCGCGAGCGTTCGTCGTTGGATCGATCGGCGAGCTCCATGGACTGCCACGGCAGAAGCGGGGAATCCCCTAGGCATGAACCGCACACGAAGTTCATGTGCGTCCGCCAAACTCCGTCGCGCAGCACCTGGCGATTGCCTGCTTTCCAGTTCTCCGATCGCGACCTCACCAAGAAGGTGCGCTGCGTCGGATTGCTCAACTCGAAGTAGTCGACGCCCCGGTCGTCCGAGAGATCGGACTCGTCCCCAGCATCGATCTCCGTGCGCAGGTAGCGCAGCCTCGGTCCGTCCGCGGGCGCCTGACCCACGCTGCTGACCTCGCTCTGCGGTGTACGCACACAAGCGGCCAGCACCAGCGCCGTCCAAGCAAGCAAGCAGCTGCGGGCATTCATCGCCCAGGAATTCTAGCGGCCTGCGACCGGCTCGGAGCCCAGCCCGGCTCGCCGACGCGGGGCGAAGTTCCGCGCTTCACTGGCAGATCCCGTACTCCAGGCCAGCGCTCAGGCTGGTGTCGTCGGGAGCGGGGAATCCGTTGTCGCGCCCCCAGAACTGGCAGGTGACGCGCACGCCGAGCTCGCGCAGCTCCGGCCGCGGAACGCCGCCCAAGAGCCCCTGCGCGAAGGCGTTCATGTCGATCGACCACGCCCCGCTGCAATCCTGCGCCGGAGGTGCGCTGCCGCCGGAGGCGAGCGCGAACGTGCGGCTGATCGGCACGCCGATGCACAGCGTCCCGCCCTGGAAGGGCAGCGCAGCGCGGCCTGCGAAGGAGTACATCAGGATGCCGGCCGTCTGGTTGCGCACGTCGTCGCAGCGCAGCTCGAAGCCGCTGCTCGCGTTCGCGTCCGGCGTGCCGATCGAGGCGATCGCGGGCAGGCAGCCCAGCGAATTCGTCTTGGCGCTGCAGTACGTGGCGGGCGCCGCGCAAGCGTTCGAGAGGATCGCGACCGTGATGCCGTAGCCGGCGCGCACACGCGCGCAATTGACACCCGGATCCAGCGCCGGCAGGTCGCACTGGCCGTCGTCGTTGCGCCCCCACGCGACCAGCGCGCCGTCGCTGCGGCGCGCGACCACGTGATCCTGGCCCGAAGCGACTTCCACGTAGCTCGTGCCGGGCGGCAACGCGGGCACGTTGGGCAGGCCCACGCCTTGCCAGCCCCACACGACGATGTTGCCGTCGCTGCGCAGCGCCGCCGCATGCTGGAATCCCGGCGCGGCTTGGACATAGCTCACCCCCGCGGGAAGCGCGGGGATCGTGGCCAGCCCGAATCCCTGGGAATTGCCCCAGAATTGCAGGTTGCCGTCGCTGCGCAGGCCCAGGCTGAAGCGCGCGCCGGCCGCGAGTTGCGTCCATGCCTGTCCCGCGGGCAGCGCGGGCACGCTCGCCTCGCCCGAGTTGTTCATGCCCCAGCCGACCGCGACGCCGTCGCTGCGCAGTGCGAGCGCGTGCTCGTAGCTCGTCGAGAGAGCGACGTAGCTCGTTCCCGCCGGAAGCACCGGGACGTTGTTCAAACCGAAGTTGTTGGTGCCCCAACACAGGATCGCGCCGTCGCTGCGCAGCGCTCCCCCGTGGCGCAGCCCGGCTTCGACCTGCACGTAACGCAGGCCCGCCGGAAGCGCCGGGACGTTCCACTGGCCCCACGTGTTGCTGCCGAAGGGCAGTGCGCGTCCGTCGCTGGTCAGCGCGAGCTGCCACTGAGATCCAGGCGCGACGTCGACGAAGCGGCGGTTGTCGGTGATCGGAGGCAGATTGCACTGCCCCAGGTTGTTGGCTCCCCAAGACACGACGCGGCCGTCGATCGCTCGCCCGTGCGTCGACAATCCGGTCGCGGCGACGTCGATCCACGGCTCTCCCGGCGCCAGTGTCGGGATCACGCACTGACCGTCCCCGTTGAAGCCCCACACCGCCAATCGGCCGTCCTCCAGCCGCGCCGCGCTGTGCCTCGAGCCCGCGGCAATCGCTGCGGCGCGGTGGCCCGGCAGCATGAGCGGAACGTTGCACTGCCCATGCGCATTCCAGCCCCACGCGAGCACCGTTCCATCGTTCAACAGGCCCAAGCCGTGATCGCCGCCCGCGGAAACATCGACGAAGACCAGACCTGGCGTCGCAGGCGGCACGTTGGTCTGGCCAGAGCCGTTGGCTCCCCAGCCGAACGCCGCGCCGTCGCTGCGCACGGCCAGGCTGAAGTAGCTCCCCGCCGAAACGCGCGTGTACACCAGTCCCGTGGGCAAGGGCGGCACGTTCAGCTGCCCGAACAGGTTCGAGCCCCAGCCCAGGATCGAACCGTCGCTCATCAAGGCGAGGCTGTGTTGGAAGCCCGCCGCGACCTGGACGGCGGAAAGGCCCGGAGGGAACGGCGGCACATTGCATTGCCCGGTGTCGTTGAGCCCGAAGGCGGCCAACGAGCCGTCGCTGCGCAGCGCGAGCGTGTGAACCGACCCCGAGGCCGCGGTGTACACGAGCCCCGGCCCCAGCGCGGGCACCTTGCACTGGCCGCGGAAATTGTCGCCCCAGGCGACCAGGGTTCCGTCCGCGCGCAGGGCGAGCGTATGGTTCACCCCGGAGAAAACGTCGCTGAAGGCGTCGCGATTCCAGCGGCTGTCGAACACCATCCTGCCCCATCCGGCGACGTCCGACTGCGCGGCGGCGCGCGCGGCGCCCAGCGAAACCAGCAGCAGGAACGCGCACCCCAGCCGACGCCTGTCGTGCATCGTGGTCATGATGGGGCCAGCCTAGCACGCGGGCTACGAAGCGTCCGGCGCAGAGAATCGAGCGGCGGCCCCATCGCGGGCGACGGTAGCGAGCCTCCCGCGCGGCCCAAGCTCAGCTCACCAGGCCGCGCCGCTGACGCCGGGCAGGTGCTCGGGGAAGGCGCCCAGGTTCTGGTCGATCCACTTCTTCCAGGCCGAAGTGTAGGCGCCGGGCCCCGGCGAGCTCAGACCGCGCTCCGCGAACGCGGCCATGAGTTCGTTCTGCGCCAGGAGCCGGGCCTCTTGCATGCGCGCCACCACCAAACCCTCCATGGCCTCCCCCAGTGTTTTGGGTCGGTTCCCCCTCGCCGCGTCCCGGTTCGCCAGTTCCTTCTCGATGTCGGCGATGTTCTTGTCGCCGTTGTCGAAGCTCTCCTGCAGCGCGCGCACCGCCTTCTTGTTGCCCAGCCGCACCAGGGCTACGTCGCTGTTCAGGACCAGGTTGCGGGAGGTGCTGGCCAGAATCGCGTCCACCGCGCGGTCGTCGGGGAACAACGCCAGGCGAGCGCTGAGCGTGCGCCGCCACTTGGCCAACGCCACTTTGCGTTCCTCGCAGGCCTTGCGCTCGGCGTCGAGGACTTCGCGGCGCTTGTCGGGAAGCTTGCCCGCCAGCTTGGTATCGAGCGCCCGCAGCTCCGCTGCCGTGCGCGAGAAATGCTGCTTGGTGTCCGCGAGCGCGCGCACCAGAGCCTCCAATCCGATCTCTGCGTGCTGCGGCGGGCCAAGCAACTCGGCGGCGCGCTGGCGCACGGACCAGGATTCGTGCTCGAGCGCCGCCGCCAACGTTTCGGCCACCTTGGCCGATGGCGCGTTGCTGTGCTGCTGGGTCAGCGCCGCGATGGCCTCCAGGGAGGCGATGGCGGCCGCTTCGTGCTTGGCCTTCATGCCCTGCCCCTCGCGATCGAGCGTCGAGCGCTCCAGGGCGGCGTGCGGCACGCACAGCTTCACGTCGCGGCCCACGCAGGAGCAGTCGGAGCACGTATCGAGCGAAAGCAGGACGGCGACGAAGAACGAGACAAGCATCGAAGCTCTCCGGGGAAATTGACCGCTCCAGGGTAGCGCGCTGATGCCCGCGCGTCCTGATGGCCGGGCTCGTGGATGTGGACGAGACTTTCATCGGCGGGCTGTCGAAGCAGATCCACGCTCACAAGCGCGGCTGGAAGATCGATAGCAAGACTGGTCCGGCAGGCAAGGTAGCCGTCGTCGAAATCTCGGAGCGCACTACCGACAAGGCGCATAGCCGAGTCCGCGCTGCCGCCGTCCACGATCGGCGCTAGAGCACTTTGCCAGCGCATGTGCGCGAGCACGTAGCGACTGGCCCAGCGGAGCGCCTCAATTGCCCCGGCAGAATCGCTCCAGCTCCGCGAAGAAGTCCCCGCCGGCCCGCGCTTCCAGGATCTCCTGCTGTGTCTTCGGCGGCACCTCGTAGTCAGGATCCAATCGCCACGTGCCGTCCGGCTGCGTGATCCGGCTCTCCTTTTCGCGGATCGCGCGCAGATCCTCGAGAATCTGCGGAAGTGCCTCTGCCCGTCGCTTGGCGAGGAAGCTCGCGGCTCCCCAGGCCAGCAGCGCGCGATCGTTCTCGTAGCTGCCGCGTTTCCAGCCCGTCAGATCCTCGATCGCAGGGCTGCGCATGGGCCTGTCGGGGCCTGACGGACCTGGGCCATGGAACCGAAGCGCCTTCAGTTGCTCGCTCCAGCCGCGGTGCTCCTTCTTCGCGACGAATCCAGAGCGGAAGGGGAAGCAGAAGATCGAGCCGCAGGTGCTCAGTTCGACGTGCCACGCAAGACCCTGCGTCAACCAGTGCGGCAATCTCCCGTAGCGTTCGAGCAGCGCGAGCTGCGCGGCCCTGTTGACGAGTTCGTTCTTCGGGTTCCACTCCTTGAGCTCGGGCGCGCTGCCGAGGAACGCCGCCGCGAGCGGCCTCTCCAGCACGAAGCCCAGCTGCTGCTTCTCGCCCTGAGCCCATGAAGCGAGGTAGGAGAAGCGCTTGCCGAGATCGTCCAACAGCAGGCCGAAATCCTCGGGACCTTCCAGTTCGAGCATCACGAGCAAGGCCTGTGCCTGGTCCTTCCCCGCCGGACGCGGCGCGAGCTTGTCCACGCTGGCCAGCGCTCGGGCGAGCAACGCGAGCTGCGGCGACGCTTTGCGCTGCGCGCTGTGCACGAAGAGGCTGCGCAAATCCGGCGAGAGTTCCAGCACGTATCCGTTGGCCCGCGCCCACGGGCTCCAGGGCTGCAGCGCAGTGGCCACCGGCTCGCCGACTGCGCCCACCAGCTCCGTGCCCGAGTAGCTGCTGCCCTTCCAGCGCGCGACGGCACTGGCCTCGGCCGGTTCCTGCTCTTGCGTTGGATGCGCGCAACGTGGCCCGGCTGTTGGCAACCAAGCGCCAGCCGCGAGCAGGAGGGCGAGGGAGCTCATGGGCCCCAATGTAGCGAGGGAGTGCCGCCTCTCCCGCGTCCAAGCCGCCAAGCTCGTGAGTCGAGATTCCAGAGCACGGCTCCGACCCGCACGCGGCACCGGCCCCGGAGCTCGGATTCCTTTCAGGATCGAGACAGATCTTGCAGCTGCTAACCTACCGGCGGCCCCATGCCCGATCCGTCCGCCATCGACTTCGCGCTCGAAGCTCCGCCGGGCTATGTGCTGCAGTCCGAGGACGGCAACTTCGGCGTCGAGCGCTTTCTCTTCGAGCGTTGGAGGGCCATGAACCCTCGCGAGAAGATCGCGCTGCTCGATCAGCACTCCGCGTGCCTGCGCAGCCTGAGCCTCGCCGGCATTCGGGCGCGCAATCCATCGGCCACTGCTGCTGACATCGAGCGCATGGCCGCGAGGCTGTGGCTCGGCGAGGAACTCTTCGAGCGACTGGTCGCTCCCCGGCTGCGCGCGTGAACCCCGAGCGGACTTCGACCGTCGCGATCTTGGTCGCGCGCGCCTTCGAGCGCGCAGGCGTGCCCTATGCCTTGGTTGGCTCGCTAGCCAGTACCCTGCACGGCGAACCGCGAGGTACCTTGGACGTCGACTTCGCGACGTTGATGCAGGCCGGGCATGTCGATCGATTCCTGCAGGGAGTGTCGGGCGCGTTTGCCACGGATGCAGACTGGGTGCGCGAAGCCGTTCGACATCGCAGGCTCTTCCAGCTCGTGCACCTGGCCAGCTTCATCAAGGTCGACGTCTATGTCCGCGACCGTGAGGGTCCGGATGCCGCACAGGTGCTCCGTGCACAGCGGCTGGTGCTGGGCGACGATCCCGGCGATGGGTTGAGCGTGGCTTCGGCCGAGGACACGGTGCTCCAGAAACTTGCATGGTTCCAGCAAGCCGGCGGCAGCTCGGACCGACAGTGGCGCGACGTCGTCGGCGTGATCAAGGCCAGGCAGGCCACGTTGGATCACGACTACATGTTGCGCTCGGCGGCGGGCCGCGGCCTGGGCGATCTGCTTCACAAGGCCATGAGCGCCGCGCGGACCTGAGTACAGAGCGTGGCCGACCCGGCAACTCGTCATGAGTTGCGTTCGCTTCTTCAGCCACGCATCGGCGCCCTTGAAGTCTCGCATCGAGACAGACGGCGCGGCAGGGCAAATCCGATGGGGCTGGCGATGGGAGCATCGCCGGCTGCGTCCCGGCCCGGATTGGAAGCGCGCTACTTGTGCGCCAGCAACATCGTCATGCGCTTGCCCAGCATGCGCGGCGTGGCTTCGACGCGGCAGATGTCGGCGAGCGTTTCGGCGACCTGTTGCATCACGCGATAGCCGTGCTCGGGGTGATCCATCTGGCGGCCCTTGAAGACGCAGACCACCTGGACCTTGTGGCCCTCGAGCAAGAAGTCGCGGCCCTGCTTGACCCGGTACTCCAGGTCGTGCGGGTCGATCATCGGGCGCACGCGCAGCTCCTTGAGCTGCGAGGTGTGGTGCTTGTGGCCCTCGCGGTCCTTCTTGCGCTGCTCGTACTTGAACTTGCCGAAGTCCAGGATGCGGCACACCGGCGGCACGGCGGTCGGCGAGACTTCGACCAGGTCGAGTCCGACCTCCTCGGCTCGTCGCCGGGCGTCGTCGACATTCACGATTCCAAGTTGCTCCCCCTTCTCGTCGATCAGACGAACCTGGGGAATACGGATCTGGCGATTGACTCGGAATTGGCGTGACGTCACTTGGTTCTTCGTTCGGCGGAGTTCGTCGAGAGGGTTGGGTCTTGGGGCTCTGGCCCCGGAGTGTGGGAGCTGGAAGATAGACCGGAGCGGTCGAACGCGCCAGTCGAGGAGATTCTCCAGCGGCGGGCGCGTGAACGTTCGAACACGCGGGTCAAGATGCCGGCAAGCTCTTGATGTGCACCTCGGCCAGCTGCTCGGGAGCCACCGTGGAGGGTGCCTGGCACATCAGATCGGTCGCCGAAGCGGTCTTGGGGAAGGCCACGACGTCGCGGATGTTGTCCAGGCCCAGCGACAGGGCCACGATGCGGTCGATCCCCAGCGCGAAACCGGCGTGCGGGGGCGCGCCGCTGGCGAGCGCCTCGACGAAGAAGCCGAACTTGCGCTGCCGCTCCTCGGGGCCGATACCCAGGATCTGGAAGATGCGCTCCTGCACGTCGGGGCGATGGATGCGCACCGAGCCGGAGCCCAGTTCCCAGCCGTTGAAGACCAGGTCGTAGGAGCGCGAGGCCAGCGCGGCCGGATCGGGGCTCTCGCCGCCCAGGCTCCAGTCCTCGGGCGCCGTGAACGGGTGGTGCGCGCTGAACCAGCGGCCCGCGTCGGCGTCGTACTCGAACAGCGGGAAGTGGGTCACCCAGGCGAATGCGAGCTTGTTGCGATCGCCGAGCTGGAAGCGCTTGCCGAGCTGATTGCGCAGTTCGCCCAGCACCTTGCGCACCATGGGCACAGGGCCGGCGGCGAACAGGCAGGTGTCGCCGTCCTGGGCGCCGAGCAGGGCCATCAGTTCCTGCGCGCTCTGCGCGTCGGGGACGAAACGCGCCAGCGGACCGGTCGAACCCTCGCGCGCGGCCTTCCAGTAGGCGAGGCCTTGCGCGCCCAACGATTTTGCGACTTCCTCCAGCGCGCCGATGTCCTTGCGCGAAAGCGCATGCGCCGCGGGCAGCGCCAGGCCGCAGACCGCGCCGCCCTGGCTGATCGCGGAGCTGAACACCGTGAAGCCGGACTTCGCCGCCCAGGCGCCGATGTCCTTGAGCTCGAGCTCGAAGCGCAGGTCGGGCTTGTCGACGCCGAAGCGGCGCATCGCGTCCTCCCAGCGCAGGCGCGGGAAGGGCAGCGTCAGCGTCGCGCCCATGGCCTCGCGGAAAGTCTCGGCCATCACTTGCTCCCAGACCGCGAACACGTCCTCTTCCTCGACGAAGGACATCTCCATGTCGAGCTGCGTGAACTCCGGCTGGCGATCGGCGCGCAGGTCCTCGTCGCGGAAGCAGCGCGCCACCTGGAAGTACTTGTCGAAGCCTCCGACCATCAGGATCTGCTTGAAGATCTGCGGCGACTGCGGGAGCGCGTAGAACTCGCCGGGGTGCACGCGGCTGGGCACCAGGTAGTCGCGCGCGCCCTCGGGCGTGGCCTTGGTCAGGATCGGCGTCTCGACTTCGATGAAGCCCTGGGCCTCGAAGGCGCGGCGCATCGCGCTGATCAGCTTCGCGCGGTGCTGCAGGTTGCGCAGCATCACCGGACGGCGCAGGTCGATGTAGCGGAACTTCATCCGCGTCTCGATCGAGACTTCCTCGTCGCCGTCGACGACGAAGGCCGGCGTGCGCGAGGGCGAGAGCACTTCGACGAAGCTCGCGACCAGCTCGATCTCGCCGGTCGGGCGCTCCTTGTTGACGTTCGCGGCCGCGCGCGCGTTGACCTCGCCGCGCACCGAGAGCACGTACTCCGGTCCCAGGCGCACCGTGGCCGAGAGCTTCTCGTCGAGCACCACCTGGGTCACGCCGTAGCGATCGCGCAGGTCGAGGAAGTAGATGCCGCCGTGGTTGCGGCGGGCCTGGACCCAGCCGTTGATGGTCACCGTCCTGCCGACGTGCGCGGCGCGCAGCTCGCCGCAGGTGTGCGTGCGGCGCCAGTCGCCGGGGCGCCTGCCCGCGGCGGACTCGTTCGACGGCGGAGGCAGCGGCGCGCCCATCAGGAGCGCTCGCCGGCGCCCGTGTGCACGTTGACGCGGATCACCGCGCGCCGCAGCGCGGCTTCGGCGCGCAGGAAATCGATCGCTTCCTCGCCGGTCATCGCAGCCTGGCCGCGCTGGGCCAGGCGTTCGCGCGCGCGCTTTTCGGCCTCGCGCGCGCGCTCGACGTCGATCTCCTCGGGCAGCTCGCCGGCCTCGCACACCACGCGCACGGTGTTGTCGCGGACTTCGGCGAAGCCTTCCGAGACGAAGAGCTTCTTGCGCACGCCCTGCTCGACGTAGGCGAGTTCCCCCACCGCGATCACCGCCGCCATCGGCGCGTGGCGCGGCAGGATGCCGAGCGCGCCGTCCGCCCCGGGAAGGCGCGCGTACTCGACGCGCGTGTCGAGCGCGATGCGCTCGGGAGTGATGACGCGCAATGTGAATTCGCCGGCCATGCGGGATCAGCCTTGGATGGTCTTGGCGCGCGCGATGGCCGCCTCGATGTTGCCGACCATGTAGAAGGCCTGCTCGGGCAGCGCGTCGTGCTTGCCTTCGACGATCTCCTTGAAGCCGCGCACGGTGTCCTCGCGCGAGACGAAGACCCCCGGCGTGCCGGTGAACTGCTCGGCGACGAAGAAGGGCTGCGAGAGGAAGCGCTGGATGCGGCGCGCGCGCGACACGGCGCGTTTGTCCTCGTCCGAGAGTTCCTCGATGCCCAGGATGGCGATGATGTCCTTGAGGTCGTTGTAGCGCTGCAGGATCTGCTGCACGGCGCGCGCGACCTGGTAGTGGTCCTGGCCGACCACCTGCGGGTCGAGCATGCGCGAAGTGGACTTGAGCGGGTCGACCGCCGGGAAGATGCCCAGCTCGGCGATCTTGCGCTCGAGGATGATCGTGGAATCCAAGTGCGCGAAGGTCGCGACCGGGGCCGGGTCGGTGATGTCGTCCGCGGGCACGTACACCGCCTGCATCGAGGTCACCGAGCCGTCCGAGGTCGAGGTGATGCGCTCCTGCAGCGCGCCCATCTCGCTGGCCATCGTCGGCTGGTAGCCCACGGCCGAGGGCATGCGGCCCAGCAGCGCGGAAACCTCCGAGCCGGCCTGCACGAAGCGGAAGATGTTGTCGACGAACAGCAGCACGTCCTGGTGCTTGACCTCGCGGAAGTACTCGGCCATGGTCAGGCCGGAGAGCGCGACGCGCAGGCGCGAACCCGGGGGCTCGTTCATCTGGCCGAAGACCAGCACGGCGTTGTCGATCACGCGCGCTTCCTTGCCGTCCGGCGTCTTGTAGGTCGCCTCCTTCATTTCCAGCCACAGGTCGTTGCCCTCGCGCGTGCGCTCGCCGACGCCGCAGAACACCGAGAAGCCGCCCTTCTCGACCGCGGTGATGCGGATCAGTTCCTGGATGAGCACCGTCTTGCCGACGCCCGCGCCGCCGAACAGGCCGATCTTGCCGCCCTTGGCGAAGGGGCACAGCAGGTCGACGACCTTCAGGCCGGTCTCGAAGACCTCGGAGATCGCCTTCTGCTTCTCGAAGGGCGGCGCCTCGCGGTGGATCGGCCAGAACTCGGTGGCCTTGAACGCGCCCGAGGACTGCTGATCGAGGGCCTCGCCCATCAAATTGAAGATGCGGCCCTTGGTCACCTCGCCCACCGGCACCTTGATCGGCGCCCCGGTGTCGACTGCGGCCATGCCGCGGCGGCAGCCGTCGGTGGTCGACATGGCGATGCAGCGCGCCACGTCGTTGCCGAGGTGCTGCGCGACCTCCAGCGTCAGGTCGATGTCCTTGGCCTTGTCCTTGACCTGCACGGCGGAGTAGATCGCGGGCAGTTTCCCGGCGGGAAAGCGCACGTCGACCACGGGGCCGAAAATCTGGGCGACGGATCCGGTGTTGGCTGAGCTCATGGGAGATTCTTGGGTTTCGCTCGGACTAGCGCAGCGCCTCGGCGGCTCCGACGATGTCGAGGAGGTCCTTGGTGATGCCTTCTTGGCGTTTGCGGTTGTAGACGCCCTTGAGCTCCGATTGCATCGTGCTCGCGGCGTCGGTCGCGTTCTTCATCGACATGCGACGGCTGGCGTACTCGGAGGTGATCGACTCCAGGAGCGCGTTGTAGATGCGCGTCTCCAGGTAGCGCGGCACGAGCTTGTCGAGCAGCGTCTGCATGTCCGGTTCGAGGATGACGTTGGCCACGTCCTGGGCCGCACCGGCCTGTGGCGCGCTGGGCTGCACGGGCAGCAGCGGCATGATCGTGGGCACGTACTTCGCCATCGACTCGAAGGCGGAGTAGAGCATGACCACTTCCTTGTACTCGCCCGAGGTGAAGGCCTCCCACAGCGCGCGGCCGGTGGACTTGGCCAGGCGGTAGTCGACTTTCTCCAGCGGCGGCTCGACGAAGAAGCGCTCGACCTTGAGGTTGCGCTTCTGCGCGTACTGGTAGCCCTTGCGGCCGTAGACGAACAGGCGCGCGTCCACGCCGGGGTGCTCGGCCAGCCAGCGCTCCAGTGCCTGGAAGACGTTGGAGTTGTAGGCGCCGCACAGGCCGCGCTCGGAGCTGACCAGCAGCACGGCCACCGCGTTGCCGCCGCCGGGCCTGAAGCTGGGGCGATCGCCGATGTCGTCGCCCATCGCCGCGGCAAGCCGCTCCAGCAGCTGGGCGATTTCCTGCGCGTAGGGCCGCGAGGCGATCGCGCGGTCCTGGAAGCGACGCAGCTTCGTCGTCGCGACCATTTCCATGGCGCGCGTGATCTGCTTGATGTTGCCTACGGACTTGATCCGTACGCGGAGATCGCGAATCGATGCCACGGTCCTAGGCCTTCGCCTTGCCCTTGCTCACGGCCTCGGTCCTGGCCGCCGCGGGCATCGCGGCGACGGCGCCCGTGCCCAGCTGCTGCTTGACGGTCTTGATCGCCGCGTCGATCGTCGCCTTGAGCTTGTCCGAGACCGCCTTGGTCTCCAGGATTTCGCGGCCGACCTCGGGGTGCGTCTCGCGCATGTGCGCGCGGAAGGCGGCTTCGAATTCCTGGATGCGCTTGGTCGGGAAGTCGTCGAGCGAGCCGCTGGTGCCGGCGTGGATCACCATGATCTGCTCCTCGACCGGGACCGGCTGGTACTGGCCCTGCTTGAGGATCTCGACCAGCTTCTCGCCGCGCGTCAGCGAGGCTTGCGTGGCCTTGTCGAGGTCCGAGCCGAATTGCGCGAAGGCCTGCAGCTCGCGGTACTGCGCCAGGTTGATGCGCAAGCCGCCGGCGATCTTCTTCATGCCCGGGATCTGCGCCGATCCGCCGACGCGCGAGACCGAGATGCCGACGTTGACGCCGGGGCGCACGCCGGCGTTGAACAGGCTCGACTCCAGGAAGATCTGGCCGTCGGTGATCGAGATCACGTTGGTCGGGATGTAGGCCGAGACGTCGCCTTCCTGCGTTTCGACGACAGGTAGCGCCGTGATCGAGCCGCCGCCCGCCTTGTAGCGCGACGGGTTGATCTTGTGCGCGTCGCGCGAGAGCTTCGCCGAGCGCTCGAGCAGGCGGCTGTGCAGGTTGAACACGTCGCCGGGGAAGGCTTCGCGGCCCGGAGGACGGCGCAGCAGCAGCATGACCTGGCGGTAGGCCAGCGCCTGCTTGTAGAGGTCGTCGTACATGATCACGACGTGTCGGCCCTCGTCGCGGAAGCGCTCGGCCATCGTGACGCCGGCGTAGGCCGCGAGGTACTGCATCGAGGCCTCGTCGTTGGCGCTGGCGCAGACCACGATCGAGTAGGCCATCGCTCCGCCCAGCTCGAGGCGGCGCACGACGTCGACCACCGTCGACTGCTTCTGGCCCATGGCCACGTAGACGCAGATCACCTGCTCGGGATTTTTCGGGTCGCCGCCGCCGGTCAACTTCTGGTTGAGGATCGTGTCGATCAGCAACGCGGTCTTGCCGGTCTGGCGGTCGCCGATGATCAGCTCGCGCTGGCCGCGCCCGATCGGGATCATCGCGTCGATGGCCTTGATGCCGGTCTGCAGCGGCTCCTTGACCGGCTCGCGCTCGACGACGTTCGGCGCGGGGCGCTCGATCGGCAGGTAGTCGGCCTCGGTCACCGCCAGCGGCCCTTTGCCGTCGATCGGATCGCCCAGCGCGTTGACCACGCGGCCCAGCAGGCTCATGCCGGTCGGGACCGAGATGATGCGGCCGCTGGTGCGCACCATGTCGCCTTCCTTGACCTTGGTCGCCGAGCCCAGCAGCACGCAGCCGACGTTGTCCTCCTCGAGGTTGAGCGCGACGCCGCGCACGCCCTCGGGGAACTCCAGCAGCTCGTTCATCATGCAGTCGTCGAGGCCGTACACGCGCGCCACGCCGTCGCCGACCGACAGGACGGTGCCCACCGACTGGAGCGACGATTCGCCCTTGTACGACTCGATCTCCTTCTTGAGAACCGAGGTCACTTCACCGGGTCGAAGATCCATGCTGATTTCCTAGGGGCCTGTTGGCTGGTTCGCGGCAGCGAGCCGTGGACAGGGAAGAGTGGAGAGTGGTTGGAGGTCGCCGACGCGGACGCGGCTTCAGTTCAGTCGGGCGGAGTTGAGCTTCGTGCGCAGGGCCTCGAGCCGGCCTTGCGCGGAGAGATCGAGCAGACGGTTGTCGACGACGACGCGCGCGCCGGCGAGCAGTTCGGGGACCACGCTGGAGCGCAGCGAGACCTGCTTGCCCAGCACGGCGCCCAGCGAGACGCACAGCTCGGCCAGCTCGCCCGCGCCCATCGGCCGCGCCGATTCGACGTGGCCCTCGACCGCGCCGCGATCGAGGAGCACGCAGCGCTTGAAGGCCTCGGGCAGTTCGCGCAGCAGCTCCAGTCGGCGCTTGTCGGCGACCAGGCGCAGGAAGTTCCCGCCGAGCTCGCTCATGCCGGCGGCCAGCGCCTCGATGCGCTCGCGCTTGTCCTTGGCCGGGACGCGCGCGTCGAAGATCCAGCGCGAGCGCGGCTCGTCGGCGAGCAGGCTCGCCAGGCTGGCGACGTCGCGCGTCACGGCCTCGAGCTGCCCCTTCTCGCGTGCGAGCTGGAACAGCGCGTTCGCGTAGCGCGTCGCGACCGGCCCGACCGACGGATTCTCGCGGATTGCCTCGCTCATGCCATCACCGCTTGGCGCCGGCCTTGAGCTTGACCATCATGTCGCCGACCAGGCGCCGGTCGTCCTCGCTGCCGACGTTGCGCTTGAGCACGGCGCTGGCGGCGGACAACGAGAGCTCGACGACCTCGCTGCGGATCGCAGCCAGGGCCTTCTCGCGCTCGACGCCGATCTCGCGCTTGGCCTGCTCCAGCAGCTTGCCGGCGTCCTCGCGGGATGCCGCCTCGACCTGCTTGGCGACCGTCTCCGCGCGCGCGCGGGACTCGGCGACGATGCGCTGCGCCTCGCCGCGGGCCTCGGCCAGCTTGGCCTCGACCTCGAGCTTGGCGCGTTCGGCGTCGGCCGAGGCCTTCTGGGCCGCCTCGATCGCGCGCTCGGCGCGGCTGTCGCGCTCGAACATCGACTTGGTGACCGGGCCCATGACGAACTTCCAGATCACTGGCAGCGCCAGGACGAAGATCAGCAGGGTCCACAGGTAATTGCCGATGTGGGACAGCTCCAGCGGGTTGAATCCCCCGCCGTGCTGCTCCTCCAGCAGCAGTGGAAGCATCGCGATCATGGACATGGCATCCGGTGTGGGCTGATGGTCGCGGCGCAGCGGGCCGTGGGGCGCGCGCGAACGACGCTCGTTCGCGAGATCACGCCCCGTCGCTGCTCCAGCGCGCTTAGCCGAGGGCGATCAGCAGCGTCACGACGACGCCGAACAGCGCGACCCCTTCGACGAACGCGGCGAAGATGATCGAGCTTCCGCGGATCTCGCCGGAGGCCTCGGGATTGCGCGCGATGCCTTCGTTGGCGGCCGCGCCGATCTTGCCGATGCCGATGCCGGCGCCGATCGCCGCGACTCCAGCGCCGATGCCGGCGCCCATCTTGGCGAAGCCCGGGCCACCGCCGTAACGGGCGAGTTCGAGGGCCTGTTCATGGGTGGCCTGCAGCATTTCGGGAAGCGTCATTGAGTTCTCCTGGGGGCGGCGCATGGCCGCCGGACACTAAAGAAAGGGAAAGGTGGCAGAAGGTTGACCCGAGCGATCAATGCTCGGGGTGGACGGAAGTCTGGACGAACAGGATCGAGAGCTGCGTGAAAATGAAGGCCTGCAGCATCGCGACGAAGGACTCGATGATCATGATGAACACCGCGAACCCCAGCGCGAGCGGCGTGATGCCCCAGGCCACGCCGGCCCCGTTCTTCTGAGCGAAGAAGAACACCAGGCCCAGGAACGAGAGCACGACCATGTGGCCGCCGTTCATGTTCGCGAACAGACGGATGGTCAGGGCGAAGGGCTTGACCACCAGGCCGACGAGCTCGACGAAGAACATCAAGGGCCACAGCGCGAGCGGCACGTGCGGCACCAGGTTCTTCCAGAACGCGAAGGGCCCCTGGACGACCATCCCGCAGACCAGCATCGCGACGAGCGTGATCGAGGCCAGCGCGGCCGTGACCCAGATGCTGGCGGTCGCCGTCGCGCCACCGGGCACCAGGCCCATCACGTTCATGAACAAGATGAAGAAGAACAGGCTCAGGAAGAAGGGCAGGAACTTCTGACCGCGCTCGCGCCCCATCGAGGGCAGGACCATCTCGTCGCGCACGAACGAGGCCACGCCGGCGAACAGGCGCGTGAGCGTGTCGCCGCCGCCTTCGCGCAGGTGCCTGGGCACGCCGGAGAAGGCGACCAGGATCAGCAGCACGGCCGCGAGCTGGAACAGCTGCAGGTTGGTCACGACCATCTGCACGCCCACGGCGGCATGGTCCATGTCGAACAGGTGCGGCAGGCCGGGCACGCTGAACGAGACCAGCGGGTGGTGCGCGCCATCGACCAGGGCCGCCGGGATCAAGTGCATGAACAACGAGGTGAACACGTTGCCCGTGTCGTGCATCGGCACGTACAGGAAGCTCAGGGCGACCGGCGTGAGCACGATCGCGGCGATCAGGATCCAGCGGAGCATGTCTACGCGATTCTCCTCGGTTGCAGCGTCGCGTTGCGGCCGCGCGCGGCGACGATCAGGCGCGACAGGTCGAGCGTCGACAAGGGCAGCACGAGCACCGCGGCCGCGGCGAAGGCCAGCAGGAAGGTCCGCCAACTCACGGAAGCCGCGAGCGGTTCGATGTATCGAAAGGCGACGGCGAACAGCGCCACCGCACCGAGCTTGACCGCGAAGCCCTCCATCTGGGCGCGGGTGACGTGCTCGGGCCGATACTGCAGGCAGTGCGCCTGCCATGCGACCGCCAATCCGGCGAGGCCGGCACCGAGCAGGAAGCCCAGGAAAACGCCCAGGCCATTCGCTCCCCCGACGAACCAGCCGATGATCGCGGCAATCAGCACGCCGACGCTCAGGCCGAGGGTGGTCTTGGGCAAGCTCATGGACGTGGGGACGGAGTGGGGTGGCTGCTTCAGCGCGGCGGCCGCGGGGGCGGCACCGAACGCACGATGGCGAGGATCGAACCGAGGAAACCCAGGAACGCGCCGGTGATCAGGAGCCATGGGTGTGTGCCCAGGCGCCCGTCCAGCCAATGCCCGCCCCAGGATGCCAGCCCGACCGAGGCTGCGAACTGCAGACCGAGCGCCCCGTAGCGGGAGATCCCGTCGTCGCGTCTTGGCCGGCCCGGTTCGTTGCCCAGTTCGGACATGCTTTCCGAGCGTGTTCCAGGCCGCATCGCACGCTCCGCGAGGAGCTTCCGCTGCGCCTGTCGCACGTTCGGGGGCAACAATGTAGTCATCGCGCCAGCGCGGTCAAATGTCAGGCGCAGAAAATCCGCCGGCCCGGATGCGGCGCGCCGCCGCCGCGGCCGCCATCGACAGCGCCGCTGCGCTCCGCTATTCTGCTGCGCTTTTCCCGCGTCCGCGGGCCCGCCGATGCGGCCTGCGCTCGCTGCCCGACCGACCCCATGCCCGCGGAGATCGCCTTGGAACGTACGCTCGTCCTGCTCAAACCTGATGCCGTCCAGCGCGGCCTGATCGGCAAGATCGTCTCGCGCTTCGAGGACAAGGGCCTCAAGCTGGTCGGGATGAAGCTGCGCAGGTTCCCCGCCGCGCTGCTGGAACAGCACTATGCGGCACACAAGGAACGCCCGTTCTTCAAGAACCTGGTCAAGTTCATGGGCTCGGGTCCGGTGGTCGCGATCGCGCTCGAGGGCAAGGACGCGATCGAGGTCACGCGCAAGTTGATGGGCAAGACCAACGCGCGCCAGGCCGAGCCGGGCACGATCCGCGGCGACCTGGGCATGTCCTTCTCCAACAACCTGGTCCACGGCTCCGACGGGCCCGAGGCCGCCAAGACCGAGCTGGCCCTGTTCTTCGGCGGCGCCGACGAGCTGGTGGCCTGGGAACCGGCCAACCTGGGCTGGATCTACTCGGTCGAGGAAGAGCTCCGCTGAACCTCGCTGCCGCGCACCTGGGCGAACTGTTGGGCGAAATCGAGCCCTTCGTCGCGGGCGCGCGTGTGATCGAGGTCGAGGCCGTGCCGCCGCGCGACCTGATCCTGGTGCTCGAGCCCGCGGGCGAGCTCTGCCGCGCGCAGCGCCGA
>Ga0315910_10000491_pt1 | contig 39146 bp, 35 predicted proteins | sample EdamamesoilMG_FD_204470 | JGI IMG/M metagenome (GOLD analysis project Ga0315910, IMG submission 204470) | Garden soil microbial communities collected in Santa Monica, California, United States - Edamame soil | ecosystem: Environmental > Terrestrial > Soil > Garden | place: USA: California...
GATCTGGATCACCTGGCGACCCAACAACCAGACGAAGCCGTCCGCCGGCTGCATCAAGCAGCTCTGGCCAGCGGCGAGCGCGAACTGCTGTTCGCGTTGGCGGAAATGAGCTACGTGGCTGGCGACCACATTGCCGCCAGCCTTAAGCCTTGGGAGCCGCGGGACGCGCGTGATTATTACCTCGGCGCGGCGGTGTACGCCTGGCTCTTCCTGTTTGGCGAAGGCAAGGAGCCGCCACCTGGATTTCTGGACCGTCGAGTGCGGGAGGCTTGCGATTTGTACAACTATGGTCTCGGTCTTGCCCTGAGCGAACGCAGGGGCACCAATGCCACCGTTCGCCTGGAAGCCACCCGGCGCCGGTTGCCCGTGGGAGCCATCGAGTTGAAGGTCAACCTCACGAATTTCCCCGCGCCATTGGAGGAGTTCGAGCAACTCGTGCTGACGGATCAATTTCTGGTGCGTGGCTTGAGCGTGCGCAACCGCAATCCGGGTGTCGGTGCGCCCTTGGTGGCGGTCCGGCAATTTGATCCCGGACTGGGCGTCCGGCGCTGCACCCCCGCCACCGTCTTCTTGCGCCTGCCGGATTCGCTGGCTGAGGTGGCCTCTGGCAACAGCTCGGGCTCGCTGGAACTCTACTCCGCTTTCGACAATCCCACGATCGCCATTGGCCCCGCCCAGGTGCCCTTGCAGACCGACACCACCACGCAAATCGCCTATATGCTGAACCAGTCCTTCATTTGGGACCTCGGCATGATGCAATTCCTGGCCCCGGCCAGGCGGGTGCGCAGTCAGTTGCTACCCGTGGATAGTTTCAAGTCCGATCGCATTCCGCTGGTGTTCGTTCATGGGACGTTTTCGAGTCCCGTCACCTGGGCCGAGCTGCACAACACGCTGGCGACGGATCCGGTATTACGCCAGCGGTATCAAGTCTGGGCTTTCATGTACAGCAGCGGTAATGCTCTACCTGTTTCGGCGGGGGAATTGCGGGATGCCCTGACGGCGACCGTCCAGAAACTCGATCCCGCCGGCACGAACGCACTGCTGCGCCAGATGGTGATCATTGGGCACAGTCAGGGCGGGTTGCTCACCAAACTGACCGCCACGGAAACCGGCGACCGGATTTGGCGGGCGGTCAGCGATAAACCTCTGGAGGAAATTTCCATTCCGGAAGCTCAGCGCGCGCGGTTGCAGCGGCTGCTCTTTCTGGAGCCGCTGCCCTTTGTCCGCCGCGTGGTTTTCATCAGCACCCCGCATCGCGGCAGTTATCTCGCCAGCAGTTTTGCGCGCCGGCTGGCCAGCAAGCTGATGGCCCTGCCTAGCGCGACGGTCAATGCAACCATGCGTCCCGCTTCGCTGGGCAAGGGTTCCACCGCGGAAAAATTCCTCGGCGGCCGACTGCCCACCAGTCTCGACAGCATGTCGCCGAAAAACCCCGCCCTGCTTGCGCTGGCCGAAATTCCCGTGGCGCCTTCCATCCAGGCGCACTCGATCATCCCCGTCCTGGAGGAGGGGGACTTGCAGCAGGGCAAGGATGGCGTGGTGGCGTACCCGAGCGCGCATGTGGACTACGCGGAGTCGGAACGGGTCGTACGCGGTGTTCATTCCTGCCTGAGCCTGCCGGCGACGATTGAGGAGGTGCGACGGATTCTGCATGAACATCTCGCTGGCGTCGATTCCGGGCCGGACGAAATACGTAACCGAACTTCCGCCGCCCCACAGCATCGTGGCGGGATCAGGACGCCATCAGGAAGTCCCGAATAATTATGAAATCCGCAACCCCTGGAGTCCGGGAGGGACCAATAATTTGAAACCCCAAACTCTCTTGCAAATCGTTCCAAGTTTGCTGGTCACCTCAGTCATTCTCGTGGCCTGCTCTTCAACCCCTCCGCCACCGCCCGCGGTGGGGTCCACCAGGATTACCTATGAAAAGGGAACTCCCGGAGGAGTCTTGCTTCAGACGGTTAGAATCTCTGCCAGCGTTGTCGCAATGGACATGGTCAGACGCCAGGCAACGCTGCGGGGAACTGACGGCCAGGCGTTCACGGTGAAGATGGGGCCGGGCGCCGTCAATTTCGAGCAGCTTCGGGTTGGGGATCACGTTGCGGCTACCGTAACACAGAAAGTGGTGATTTCCCCCAATGACGAAGCGACGCCGTCGCCCGGCAGCCCGACTGCGGCAAGCATCCACAAGACCGGTAAGGTGATCGCGATCGATTCAGCAAAACGCACGGTCAATCTGCGCTTCGACGACGGCGTGATGGAGACGCTCCCGGTCCGCAGCGACGTTGACTTGATCCGGCACAAGTTGGGCGAAACGTTCAATTTCCGCGTGACGGAAATGACGGCGAGTTGGATCGAGAAAACACGGTAGCCAAGGCACCGAAAATTGAAACCCGATCATCAGGACCAACCAATGAAAGTCATCATCGTGGGCGGGGTGGCGGGCGGGGCGTCGTGTGCCGCGCGGTTGCGCCGGTTGGACGAAAAAGCCGAGATCCTAATGGTGGAGCGCGGGCCATACGTTTCCTACGCGAACTGCGGTTTGCCGTACCACGTCGGCGGCGTGATCGAGAAGGAGTCGAGTCTGCTGGTGGCGAACGAGGCCATGTTCCGCAATATGTTCGCCATCGAAGTGCGGACGAACTGTGAAGCCAGCGCGATTGACCCGAAGCAAAAGACCGTGGACTTGCGCGATGTGAAGACGGGTGCGGTCACCACCGAATCCTATGACAAACTCGTGCTGTCACCGGGAGCGGCTTCGGTCCATCCGCCGTTGCCAGGCATTGATCTGCCGGGAATCTTTCATGTGCGCACGGTGCCGGATGCGCGCGCGATCCGGGAGTGGGTGGAACGCGGCACCGATTTCCTGACCGGGATGTACAACTACACGGGGATTCAGATTGCCAAGCCGGTCCGACGGGCCGTCGTGGTGGGTGGCGGATTTATTGGTCTGGAGACTGCGGAGAATCTCGTTCACCTCGGATTCGAGGTCACGCTTATCCAGAAGCCGGACCACGTCCTCGGTCCGCTCGACCCAGAGATTGCGTGCCTGGTGCAAGGCCACATCAAGCGGCATGGCGTCAAGGTCATCGCGAATGATGGCGCCGCCGGCTTCAAGCAGTTGGAAGGCGGAGCCATCGAGGTGCAGACCAGCTCGGGCCAAATCTTTCCGGCGGACGTCGTGATTCTTGCCATCGGTGTGCGACCGGACACGACGCTGGCCAAGAAGGCGGGACTCACCATTGGTGAACGCGGCGGCATCCGCGTGGATGAGCACATGCGCACGAGCGAGCCGGACATCTTCGCCGTGGGTGATGCGATTGAAGTGAAGGATTTCGTAACCGGACAATGGAGTCTGGTGGCGCTCGCCGGCCCGGCGAATCGCCAGGGCCGCATTGCCGCCGATGTCATTTGCGGTCGCAAGTCGCGTTATCGTGGCACGCAGGGCACTTCGATCATCGGTCTGTTTGGCGGCGCCGCGGCGTGGACGGGCGTCAGCGAGAAAACGCTGAAGAAACTCGGCGATTCGGACTACGAGAAAATCTACCTCTTCCCCAATTCGCATGCTGGTTACTACCCGGGCGCAAAGATGCTCGGCTTGAAAGTCATCTTCCGGAAATCCGACGGGCGCGTCCTCGGCGCACAGGCGCTCGGCGAGGATGGTCCGGCAGTGGACAAGCGAATTAGCGCGCTCGCCATGGCCATCCAGCTCAAGGCGACGATCTACGACCTGGAGGAATGCGAACTCTGCTACGCGCCTCAATTCGGCAGCGCCAAGGACCCGGTCAATTTCGCCGGGATGGTGGCCGCGAATGTTTTGCAAGGCAGCATGCCGGTCAGCCATTGGGAATCCTTGGACGGCGCGTTCCTGCTCGACGTCCGCAATCCCCAGGAACTCGTCCTCGAGTCCGCGCCGGGGGCCGTCAACATCCCGCTGCCCCAACTCCGCAGTCGCTTGGGGGAACTGCCTCGCGACCGGGAGATTCACGTCATCTGCCGCTCCGGTGGGCGCGCCTACTTCGCGACGCGCATCCTCCTGCAAACCGGATTCAAAGCCAAAACCATCTCCGGCGGGATGCTCACCCGCACGATGCGCGCGATTGCTGAAGCGCAATGACGAGAGCCCTTGTGAACCACGAAAGGCGAGGACTCATGGATCCCTTCTTTGAAATGCTGACGAGTCGCGTTGAGCCTCTGCCCGGCCGCACGGCTGGGACCTCGGAAGCCCGCCCCGCCTCTAATCCGAATACTGATCACTGATCACTTTTTGAACCGGAGAAAACCAAATGAGCGACACAGAACCTAAACTCAACGACCAATTGGCGATGGACCGCACGCGGCTCGCCGCCGAACGCAGTCTCATGGCATGGGTTCGCACGGCGCTTTCAATGATCGCCTTTGGGTTTACGCTGTACAAATTTCTGCAGGCGCTGCATGCGCAAAGTCTCGTCCCCATTCCGCGGCCCAACTCGCCCCGCAACGTGGGATTGTTGCTGGTCGGCATTGGGACCTTCGCCGTCGCGGTCGCCGTGATTCAACACTGGAAATACGCGCGGAAGCTGAGCCCCGGCCAAATCGGCCGGCGTTGGGATCTGGGGGTCATCGTGGCGATCCTGATTGGAATCCTCGGCATTCTGATCTTCGTCAGCATCGTTTACACGAGCGGGGCATTCGGTTGAACGACGGAGCAACGCATGGGCAACCACACTATCAAACTCCGCGCGGCGACCGGGTGCTCAGTTTCTGCGCGCAACGCCTTCGAGGCGGCGCGCCGGGCGATGCTCAAGGGAAAGGGAACTGCATGGAATTGATCGCGTCAGTTCAGCTGGTGGCCGCGCCAGGGCACACTCCGGGCACATTCGCGACCCTGGGCGTGGCTCTCCTGTTTGCCGCCATCTATTTATTAGGGGGGCGCGCCAACCAGTTGTTTGGGGAATCGGGACTGCGGCGCTTCCACTCTTTCGCCGCCGGAATCGCCGTGAGTTACGTGTTTGTGTACATCATGCCCGAACTGCACGCGATTCGGGAGGTACACGTGCAAGCTCAGAACGACTACATCCAGCGACTCTTCCCGGAGTACAGCGTCTATTTGGCGGCCCTGATCGGTTTCCTGATTTTCTACGGTCTCGAGAGCATGGTCGCCAGATCGCGTGAGAAGGTAGGCAAAAAGGACGATCACTACGGCGCCGCAACCCCGCGGCAAGCGTATATCCACATCGGCGGCTTCGCCATCTATACCTGGCTGATTACGTTTCAGATCGGCCAGTCAAGCCAGGGCCTGGTCTCCCTGTGCATTTTCGCCGTGGCCATGGGGCTGCACCTGGCCCCGATCACCAACCGGCTGCGCAGTGAGTACCCCGCAGTTTATGAACCTCGCGGCGCCATCGTCCTGGCTTTGGCTTCGCTTGCCGGCTGGGCTTGCGGCCGGACGTTGAATCTGCCCGGCCCGCTCGTGATGGACATGGCGGCCATTGTTGCCGGCGGGGTGATTGTCAACGCGGCCATTGCCGAGTTGCCCAGAGAGCGGAAAGCCAGCTTCTGGTCTTTCTTTATCGGCGCGGCCGCTTACACCGCCCTGTTATTAATTCTGTCCCACTTCGAGAACGGCGAGGCCTGAACTATGAGCGATCGAACCACTGACGTTGCGCAGACTCCTCCTCCGACCGCCTCCCGCTCGAATCGCCCGAAAGCCGCGTCTGCTCACAACCCAGCCGGGGCGCGAGGTTCAGAACTGCGTTCGCGTGACGAGCGATTGGCCGCCGGGAAGGCGCTGCGCGAGACCTTGGCACGCACCCTCCACGCCATCTGGAAACCTCGGACCCGGCACCGCGATCCCATCGCCATCCTCGAAGCCTCCAATCGAGATCGCCTGCCCGAACTGGTGCCGATCCGCTATGGTCGCATGCTGCGCAGCCCGTTCACCTTCTTGCGCGGTTCCGCGGCGTTGATGGCTTACGACCTGGCCCGGACGCCAACCACCAAAATCTATGTGCAGTGCTGTGGCGATTGTCATCTTATGAATTTTGGGATGTTTGCCACCCCCGAACGCAACCTGATTTTTGACATTAATGATTTCGACGAAACTCTCCCCGCACCGTGGGAATGGGATCTCAAGCGCCTGGCGGTCAGCTTCATTGTGGCCGCACGCGACAATCGCCACTCCGACAAGGAAGCCCGCAATGCCGCCATCGAGTGCGTGCGCGCTTACCGGGAACACTTGCGCGCCTGTTCAAAGCGGAGCCCGCTGGACGTCTGGTACGAACGTCTGGATGAGCAGACTTTGATTGAGATGGCGCCCGACGCTCGGGCAAAGAAGCACCGGGAAAACTTCGTCAAGCTGGCGCGTCGGCGCATTGGGGAGTATCTGTATCCTCGAATCACCACCGAGATTGGCGGACGACCCCGGCTGACTGATCAGCCCCCGATTCTCTTCCATGTGGATAAAAAGGCTCACCAGGAGGTGTTTCGCGCGGCTTTGGAAGGCTATCGCCTTTCGCTGTCCGATGACCGGCGCGTTCTGTTCGATCGTTACCAACTGGAAGATTGGGCGCTGAAAGTCGTTGGTATCGGCAGCGTGGGCACCCGCTGTCACATTGTTCTGCTTTTCTCGCCGGAAGGCCATCCGCTACTCCTGCAACTCAAGGAGGCTCGTAATTCGGTTTTCGCTCCGTATGCGGGCAAAAGCCTATATCAAAACCAGGGACAAAGGGTCGTCGTGGGGCAAAGGCTGATGCAGGCTTCCAGCGACATTTTCTTGGGCTGGACCCGGGGCCGGGAGTCGCGCGATTTCTTCGGTCGCCAGCTACGGGATATGAAATTCTCCTTCCCCGTCGAGGGTATGCGCCCCGAATTCTTGCAGCGGTATGCCGAACTTTGCGGTCTGACCCTCGCCCGCGCCCACGCCAAGTCCGGGGATGCCGCGATCATTAGCGGCTATCTGGGAAAAGGAGATTCTTTTGACCAGGCGATCGGCAGATTTGCGCTGGCTTACGCAGACCAGAACGAGCGGGATTACGTCGCTCTGGTGTCGGCGGTGAAAGCTGGCCGCATCAAAGCGTTGGTCGAGGAGAATTTGTGAGACCGCCGTTTCAATCATGAATCCGCCAAAATCCAGCGAGGGTGTGAATCTGATCGGGCATCCGCCGGACTTTTCACTTGTACTCGGCGGCCCGCTCTTCCTGCTTCCGCGCCGTGCGCACCTGTCCAAGGACGCGTTGACGCCATGAATACGGGAAAACCATCGTTGCCGGAGGACCCCACCGATTTGCTGCGGCGCATCTTGCACGCCGTTGAGCCCGTCAGGTCGAAGAAGGGGTTCGAGATTGCGTGTGCTATCGTTCTTGCCCTCGCGACCACGGCCTCCGCTTGGTGTGCCTATCAATCGAAGCTCTGGGGCGGCGTGCAAATGGCCCAAAGCAACGCCGCCGTCCGCGCCAGCCGCGAAGGTGCGGTGAATTCCCTCGCCGCGGTCCAGTGGCGCGCGTTCGACGCGTCCATGTTCATCGCCTACATGGCGGCGAGGTTCGAAACCAATTCTGCGCTGGAGGCGTTTTTGTTCCAGCGTTTCCGGCCCGAGATGAAACCTGCGGTGGAAGCCTGGCTCAAGCTCGATCCGCTCCACAATCCTTCCGCACCGGCTTCGCCCTTCCGCATGCTTGAGTATGCGCAAGCCGAGACCGCCGAAGTCGTGCGCCAGGCGGACCGCGCGGCGCAGTCGCTGGCGGCCGCCGCCGAGGCGCGCCGCTTCTCGGACGATTATGTGCTGCTGACGGTCGTGTTCGCCTCCGTGCTGTTCTTCGGCGGGATTGCCCGCGCGTTTGACTCGCAGTCACTGCGGACCACTTTGGCCGCCCTGGCCACGCTGCTCTTTCTGGGCACCGTGGTCGCACTGACCACGATGCCTGTTTGTCACCCATGAGGTAACCATGAACACCATACTTGCCGCTCTCAGCCGGACCATGAGTGCCCCCTCGGCCCCAACTACTGCCGTTCACTCGCCCCTCGCCCCTCGCCACCGATCACTGACCACTGATCACGGGTCGATCCTCCTCCTCGCCTTCACACTGCTGGTCACCGCCGGCTGCAAGCACATCGGTCCAAAAACCGTGGCCGTGGATCGTTTCGATTACAGCACCGCCATCGCCGACTCATGGAAGCAGCAGACGCTCCTCAACATCGTCAAGCTGCGCTACATGGACCTGCCCGTGTTCGTGGATGTCGCCTCCATTGTCAGTGGCTACTCGCTGCAAACCGGTGTCAGTGTCAACGGCACCCTCTCCTCCCCACAAGCGGTGCAGGGCGACTTCGCATCAATTGGCGGACATGCCATCTACACCGACCGGCCCACCATCACCTACGTGCCGATGACCGGGGAAAAGTTCATGCGCGGGCTGATCACTCCGATCGACCCAAAAAACATCTTCTTCCTGTTGCAGGCCGGCTATGCCGCAGACTTTATCCTGGGTATGTCTGTCGAGTCGCTCAACGGCGTGCGCAATCGCTCGACGGCCGGTGGCGCAGTGCGGGAGGCGGACCCGGAGTTTAATCGAGCACTGGCGCTGCTGCGCGAGGTGCAAAACGCCGGTGCGTTTGGCATGCGGGTCGAGGAGGACAAGACCAAAGGCTCGACCGGCGTCGTGTTCTTCCGGCGTGACGACGTGACCCCCGACATCGCCGAAAAGGGAACGGAAATCCGGCGGCTGCTCAAGTTGTCGGCGCACCCGCAGAAATTCACGCTCATCTATTCGCCGATGCGCGGGGCGGAGAGCGAGTTGGCGGTCAACAGCCGCTCCATGATGCAAATCATGCAGGCCCTCGCGAGTCATGTGGACGTGCCCGAACCTCATCTCGAGGATTCCAGCGCCTGGCCCTCGCCCGAAAACGGTTCCACGTCGGAGAGCCGCCAGCAAACCGTCCGGATTTACAGCGGCAAGACGAAGCCGGCGACGGCGTTTGCCGCCGTGCGTTACCGGGATTGGTGGTTCTGGGTGGACAACGGCGACCGGCAAACCAAGCGCGCTCTCTCGACCGTGATCCTGATCTTCACCCTCGCTGATGCCGGCTCCAACGAGAAACTGCCCTTGATCACCATCCCGGCGCAGTAGAGGTCGTTACCTGTATGAGCGAGCCGCAACCACCTAAGAGTTCGAATCAGCCCGGGATTCCCATGGACTTTTCCGTCGTCCTGGGCGGCCCGTTCTTTCAGCTTCTGCGCCGGGCGCATCTTTCCAACGATGCGTTGACGCTCGTGCGCCAGAGGATCAGTGCCTTTACCCTGCTGGTCTGGTTGCCCCTGCTGGTGCTGTGTGCCTTGGAAGGGCACCTGTGGGGTGGCAGCGTGGCCGTCCCCTTCCTGAAGGATGTGGAGGTTCACACCCGATTCCTGTTGGTCGTGCCTCTGTTGATCATTGCCGAGTATGCCGTGCATCGCCGCATCCGTCCCCTCCCGCAGCAATTCCTGGATCGCAAATTGATCCCCGAGTCGGCAATGGCGCAGTTCGAAGCCGCGATCGCTTCGGCCCTCCGCTGGCGCAACTCGGTATTCGCAGAAGTGTTGCTGCTCGCTTTCGTTTGCGGTGTCGGCGTCTTCGTCATCTGGCGCCAATATGTGACGCTTGATACGAGTACCTGGTATGCCACGCCCTCCGCCGGCGGACCGGAACCTTCATGGGCCGGACAGTGGTATGGCTGGGTGAGCATGCCGATCTTCCAGTTCCTGCTGTGCCGTTGGTACTATCGAGTGTTCATCTGGGCCCGGTTTCTGTGGCAGGTATCGCGCCTGGAGTTGCGCCTCATTCCGACCCATCCCGACCGCGTGGGCGGCCTGAGTTTTCTTGCCGAATCGTCCCTGGCGTTTTTTGTTCTCGCGGCCGCCCACGGCGCCATGGTGGCCGGGCCCCTCGCGGGTCGCATTTTCTTCCTCGGTGCCTCGCTCACTCAGTTCAAGGTTGAGATCGCCGTCCTGGTGTTCCTGATGATGTGCCTGGTCCTCGGGCCGCTCCTGGTTTTTACGCCCCGGCTTTTCGAGACGAAATGGAGGGGACTTCGTGAATATGGGACGCTGGCGGGGAGCTACGTCCGCGAGTTCGATGCGAAATGGTTGCGCCGCCCTCCTCCGGCCAACGAGGCCTTTGTGGGCAGCGCCGACATTCAGTCCCTCGCCGACCTCGGCAATAGCTACGAAGTGGTGCGCAGCATGCGGCTCTCCCCGATCACGAACCTGGCCGTTTTAGGGGTGCTGGCGGCTACTCTGCTGCCCATCGCACCGCTGGTGCTCACCGTGATGCCGCTCGAAGAACTGCTGAAGAAGTTGTCTGCCATCCTGTTTTAAGAAAATGCTGATGAACTCCCCAACGGCCACCGAACCAACATAAAAACCTCAACCGATTGACAGGAAAAGGACGTGACTATGAAGAACGCACCGCGGGTGCTTCGGTTGGAGGCCAACGACTGTGTACCAGCAACCAAAGCATGGTCTTGATTCGGCAGGTTTGACTCTGCTCCGAAAGCTCTGCGGGACCGGAATCTTGTGCTCCCTTTTCGCATCTCAACTCGGGTGGCTGGCATGTTCCGCGGAGTCGGAGCAACCTGCGGCCCCGCCTGTGGCTTCTTCACCGCAAGATGCAGCTGGCCCGGCCCGGTTAAAGCAGCAGGTCCGCGTGACCGTGGAAACCAATGCTCCCGCTACGGGCGCGGAGGCTTCAAAGAAATCAGCACTCAAGAATTTAGAGTGGCAGGCTTCCTGGAACGGCTGGGATGGTTTGCACCTCGCGCTGACCCGCAAGACGCTCTTGGGCCAACAGGTAAACGAACTCACCAACGCTTATGTAGCGCATCTGGAGGAAACCCGCATGGTCGGCAAGATTGGCGCCAAGTTCGCCCTGGACGCCGCGGCTTTCGTGGCCGACGACGACCTCGATGGCTTCGATGCCGGGGCCGAACTCCGGCGCGCCCGTATCTACGCCAAGGGAGACTGCCTCGTGGTCGTGCCAGTCTCCTATCAACTGGAAGTAGGCTACATTCCCGACCAGTTTTTTATTGAGGAAAGCTATCTCGCGTTTAAGGACCTCGCCTGCATCGGGGAGCTGAGGCTGGGCCAGTACCAGGCGCCCATGGGGTTGGAGGCGATCAACAGCGCCCGGGACATCACCTTCATGGAACCGGCGGCCCCCATCCAGGCCCTGGCCCCCGGCGTGAACGCCGGGATCCAAATGGGCCGGCCTTTCCTGAACCAGCGTGCAACTTGGACTCTTGGTCTTTTCACCGACGGCGTCGGCGAGGACTTTGGTGACGCCTCCCAGGACTTTGGTCGGTTGATCACTCGTTTTACTGCTCTTCCCATTGATCATCCTAATCCCGACTCGCCCGGTCACGGCCGGCTCTTGCACTTGGGACTCAGCGCCAACATCCTCTATTCGGGCAGCAGTACCGTGCGGTATCAGGCCCGACCCGAGAGCCATTTGTCGCCTTACGTGGTTGATACCGGCGACATTTCCTCCAGCGCCGCGCTGGTGCTGGGTGGCGAAGTCGCCTGGGTAAATGGCCCCTTCTCAATGCAAGGAGAGTTTCTCCACTCGTTCGTGGATCAGGCGGACGGGGACGCATTGCATTTCCACGGCCTCTACGCCTCGGCAGGCTGGTTCCTCACTGGCGAGAGCCGGCCCTACAGCCGGCCTGAAGGCACCTTCGGTCGGGTGATGCCCAGGCGGAATTTCAATTGGGGTCGCGGAGGTTGGGGTGCGTGGGAAATTGCGGGTCGCTACTCCTTCGTGAACCTGAACAGCGGCGCCATTGCAGGCGGGCGGCTCAGCATGCTCATGGTGGGGTTGAACTGGTATCTGCACCCGCACGTGAAGTGGCGTTTCGATTACGGCTTCGGCTCCGTGTCCGGCCGCGACCCCGCCGGCAACCTCAACCTCTTCCAGACTCGCGTCGAGCTGGATTTTTGAGGGAACACGGCCGGCGTTTCGCAGCGCTGGCAGTGCGCGGTTGCGGCACTCTACTTCCGGCGCGTCCCGTTTCCCGTCCAGGTCTGGTTGGCTTTCGGTCAGCCTCCCAAGTTTCGTCCGCAGTTGCCCTCGTGGCAGTCTCTCGTGTGGCATTACCTGCACATCACCGGTTGGCTTCGCGCATCACGCCGGCGCGTGCGGCCAGCCTGAGCACGGTTCGTCAGCGAAACAAATCGCTGTGCGTGCCGGTACGTTCAAAGCAAACGTGTGCGCCTTTTTCGGTAAGGGTATAGATCAGCAACCAATCCGGCTCGATATGACAATCTCGGCTGCCTGCGAAATCTCCACGCAACGGGTGATCCCTGTATTCCGCCGGCAACGGTTCGCCTTCAATCAGCAAATCGAGTGCGGCCCTGAGTTTCACCAGGTCTTTGCCGCGCTTTTCAGCGCGCTTGACGTCCTTCTTGAACTGATTCGTGCGGCTGAAGGTTCTCACAGGCCCAGGTCGGCGTAGAGTTCCTTCTTGCTGCCAAAGCGCTTCACGTTCCTGCCCGCCCTGCTGGCTTTCAACGTGCGGGTGGTCAGAGCGTTGGGAATCCGCACCTCAAAGGGCAAACCGCGTTGCAATTTGATCTGCCGGTAAAGCAGTTGCACGGTCTCTGAGGCCGTCAGCCCCAATTCGGAAAGAATGTCTTCGACCTCGCTCTTGAGACTCGGCTCGATGCGGGTGCGAATCGTCGCGGTTTTGCTCATGGCCCGAATGTAGCCCTGTTGTAGCCACATTGCAAGCCGCCTTGCCAAGTGGTTTTTCCAACGGTTTTTGACCTTTCATGCGTCACTTGGCAATTCGGACCACACGCCCCCAAGTGAAGTCGTGACGCCCCAGTTTCAACGCACCTTGAACCTCGTGCGTTCTTGGAATCAATGTTGGCTCGCGTCGCGCTGAGTTGCTCGCCAGATGGCGGGTGGCGCTGCCACCGGCTCACACTTCGCGTGCTCAACCAGCTTCCAGACGCGCCTCGCCAAAGGTGGCGAGGGTTTCCGGGTCGAAGGCGGAGCGCAAACTGCTGAGGGCGGATTGGAGTGGGTTTTCATGGGAGTGCAGAGTTGTTGTAGGTCGAAAGGAAACCGCGAATGAACTGGGATGGATTCTGGAACAGGGTGGCGCGGCGCGTTCGGCGCCGCGGGATTATCCAATGTTCGTCAATCTTGGCGACGGGGCGCTCCAGCGGTCGCGCGCCGATTGCGGAGCATGAACCGGGGCAGGGTGCAACAACGGGGCCTTTTAGGCTTAAAATTTTCCCCGACTAACGCATCAAGTAAGTTCACCCACCCGCTCCGGTTCGCCCCCCCCGCCCCCTCGTGACCTTGACTCACGGCGACACAAAAAACGGGCATTCTTCCTCTGCGACACAATCCCGACACAAGACCGGTGGTGGACCCTCTGCGACACTGGATTTCGTGTCACTCGTGGACACTCGTGGCAAAGAACACCTTGACTTCATTGGTTGGAAACGTATTGTCGCGTTGCCATGACTAACCGATCAATGCCCACCAATGGCCACGAGCCGACGACAGAAAAACCCCAAAATTCAGGTTCGAATCCATGTCGGACAGCCAATTTGCTGAAAAATTCCAAATTCCAAAGATGCATCAAGCTCCGGCCGTTCCTAGGGAGTTTTGGCAATTGATAATTAGACGGTTTCCGCCGGACTTGGTAGCGGTGGCGCGATGGCTGGCTGATATGCCTCGATCTTCTCGATGCGGTGCCGATGCTTCGCGCCATCCACCTCCGCCTCGACTTCGTCGCCTGCTTTGCGGTTGAGCAACGCCTGTCCGATGGGCGTCAAATAGCTGATGATGCCCTTCTCCGCGTCAAAGTCCCACGCGCCGAGCACAGTGAAGATTTCCGGCTTGTCCGTGTTGAGGTCCGTGCAATGCACCACCGTACCGACGCTGACGACGTCGGTGCGCGGGTTGGCGAAATCCGTGCCTCGGGCGCGATCCAATGACACCTCAAGCTCCTGTTTCTGGCGCATCAGGACCTTCTGCATTTCCTTGGCCGCCTTGAACTCGTGATTTTCGCTCAGGTCGCCATAGCTGCGGGCGAGGGCGATTTCCTTCGAGTTCGCCGGAATCTTCTTCTGCACGAGTTCAGTGTATTCATTTCTGCGGCGCTCAAGGCTTTCCCAGGAGACAATCAAGCCTGACTCCTGTTTTGCCTGCTCGCCTCCGCCGCCACTGATCAGCGACTGCACGGACGGATGCCGCTTAACAATGCGCGCGAGCAACGAGCGTTTGTCCATGTCGTCAATCACGGGCGAAAACTGCAAGGTGCGTGTCACGTCCTTGATGACCTCGATGTCCGCGGAAGCCGTGAGGTCGGAGAGCAAATCCTGGTCGCTGAGCATGAACTCGCGCAGCCGGTTCGAGCGCTTCTCGTTAAACTGGTCGCGCTCCATTGCCGAGAGCATGGCGCGGAAAACTTCCGGGCCAAGGATGTCCGCAAAGGTGTCGCTGCGTTCTTTGCCTAGCCAGAGCAGGAGTTCACTGCTGGCGGTGTGCTGGCTGACGAGCCGGGCGAGCGCGTCTTTCAACTCGGGCAATTTCCCGGATTGGGTGAGCAGCGTGGCGAATTCCTTGCAGAGTTTGGCCGAAACAAAATTCAACGCGCCGCGCACGACTTCATGCCAGCGCTCGGGATTTGCGGTCTTGAAGGATTCCAGCGCGCGGCGATGCTTGGCAGCGGGCAGGTTTTCCATCAGCGGGCCGAACTTCTGGTCCTGCGCCCAAATCTGGGCGGCGGTCACTTCGCCTTCCACTTCCGGCAGACCGGCCATGGCGCGCAAATCGTCCCGGGCGAAGATGCCTTCCAGTGCCACCGCCGGCTGCGTGCGCGCGTAAGTGGCGATCTCGGAATTGAGCGAAGTGATGATTTCGTTGGCGACCGCCTGCTTGTCCCCGAGATCCTCGGCGCTCTTCACGATTTCTGTCACGACCACGACACGGGCTTTAAGCCCTTTCGCAGCGCGGAAGTCAGCCAGTGAGCGTTGCTGCAAGGAAGTTTCCTGGGCTTGATAAATCACCGGGTCGGTCTTCTTGACCGGCACCACGAAATGCCCATCCTTCTTCATCTCGCGCTTGGCGGTTTCCCACCATTTCTTCCAATCATCGGCAATCACGTCAGGCACGAGCGCCGCCTGAATCTGATCCTGCGTCGCCTTGCCGCCAAAGCTGCCGAGCACGACTTTGATCAGATCGAGATGATGCAAGGCCGCCATCTGGCGCAATCCGTCAAGATCGGCGGCTTTACGGGCGAGAATGTGATCCTTGGCGATCGGTTTTAGGGATTCTGCGGCGAACGTCAGGTCCATCGCGTGACCGGGCTTGTTGGGAAAATCTATCGTGAAGCGGGCGAAGACGGTATCCACGGTCTTGATGCGACCGAACCCCCAACTCCGATGCATGCAAAATCCGCTATTGGTCAGTTGCAAGAGTACATCCACCTGCCGGCCTTCAATTTTGCCGGCGGCCACCATCTTCTCAAATTCTTCTTTCATAAAGATCGCTTCGTCCTCGCCTCACTAATCCAAGATTGCCAGTATTAAACGCGTTGAACCGACAAAAACCAAGACAAATTGCGGCTCGGGTGCTGGGCCAACGGTATCCCGGCGGCGAGTTCACCGAAACCCTCTTGGACCGGGCGCTGGATCAGGCCAGACTTTCCGGCCCGGATCGCGGCCTTTGCCACGAACTGGTGCTGGGCGTTGTCCGGTGGCAGGCCACACTTGATTGGTTGATCACGCGCAAGACGCCGGGGCGAACACAAAAGGCCGCTTTGCAGAACCTACTGCGGCTCGGACTTTACCAAATCTTCTGGCTCGACCGGATTCCACCACACGCCGCCGTCCATGAAACTGTGGAACAGGCCAAGCAAAGCGGCTTTGGCCCGCAAGCCGGTTTCATCAATGCCATCCTGCGCGGCTATCTCCGTGAGGTGGACGAAACGGAAAGCATTCTCGCGGACCTGAAGACCGCGCAGCCCGCGTTGGGTTGGTCGCACCCGGACTGGCTGGTTGAACGCTGGCGCAAGCAGTTCGGCGATGAACAGACGCGGAAAATGCTCGAATGGAACAACACTCCGCCGAAGACTTTTGCGCGCGCCAACACGCTCAAGATTGACGCCAGCAAACTCGTCGAGCAATGGCGTGCTGAAGCGGTGGACTACGATTTCTTCATGGGTGACTGGACCGGCGAGAACCTGGTGTTTGAACTTAGATCGCATCCGTCGCTGGTTTCGCTGAACAGCTTCCGGGACGGCGGGTTCTACGTTCAAGACCCGAGCACCTTGCTCGCCGTGCGCGAACTCGACCCGCGCCCGGGCGAAAACGTCCTGGACCTCTGCGCTGCGCCGGGCGGCAAAGCGACATTCATCGCACAGTTGATGAACAATCAGGGTCGCATCATTGCGCGTGACAATGATCCCGCCCGTGTGAAGTTGATCGAAGAAAACTGCGAGCGGTTGGGCGTGACGATGGTCGAAGCTGCCTCCGGTTCATCCTTGGTCCTTCACCCTTCCTCCTTCGACAAAGTCCTCGTAGATGCTCCTTGCTCGAACACTGGCGTCTTGCGCCGCCGCGTGGATTTGCGCTGGCGCGTGACTTCGGCAGAACTCGAACGGCTGCGCACGACGCAAATGGAACTGCTGGTTCAAGCGTCCCGCTCGGTGCGCCCCGGCGGCGTTTTGGTTTACAGCACTTGCAGCCTGGAACCGGAGGAAAACAGCGAGGTGGTGAAGCGATTCCTCTCTGAAGTTTCCGGCTTCGCCCTCGAACGTGAGCGCCTGCTCACCCCATTTGCCGACGGCGTGGACGGCGCCTTCGTGGCCAGACTGCGGCGAGCGTGATTGAGTTTGCGTTGATTTCACGCCTTTAGCGTCGCCTCGACGCGCAGAGACCGGATGTGCATTCGGACGCACACTTTACAAACCAATAACCTGACCGTAAAACCATACATACGCGCCCGGAGAGGAATCCGCGGCACCCGAGGCACGGCTGGTGCTGGAGATCCTGCGAACCGAACGACCAACTTGTGAACCGACCGCTGTCCACCGCAGTGGCGTTGTTATTGGCAACTGCCAGCCTCGCCTTCGGCCAGGCGACGACGAATTCTTTCTTCAATTGGGAGACGCCGCCGGTTCATCCAATCGCTCTCAGTCCGGACGGCACGCGGTTGGTGGTCTGCAACCTGCCGGACAATCGGCTCGAAGTCTTCTCGGTCACCAACGGCGAACCTGTCGCGCTGGGCAGCGTCAGCGTTGGCCTGGACCCAACCACTGCCCGCTTTCGCACCGACGACGAGGTCTGGGTGGCAAATTTCATTTCCGACTCGATCAGTATCGTAAACCTGTCTGGGATGCGCGTCGTTGCCACGTTGAGCGTGTCAAACGAACCATCGGATATCGTCTTTGCTGGTTCGCCCTTGCGCGCGTTCGTGACCTGCGCCCAACCGGGAATCGTGCAGGTGTTCAACGCCACGAATCGCGCCGCCATCACCAATCTCACAATTGACGGCAACCGCCCCAAAGCGATGGCCGTCAGCCCGGACGGCAGCAAGGTGTATGCGGCAATTTTTGAATCAGGGAACAACTCGACGATTATCGGCGCGGGCGTGAACCTCGGCTTGCCGCCGCCCACGCCCGTGGATTTTCCACACGCTCCTTCTGGTGGACTGAATCCCCCACCTAACGACGGCACCAACTTTTCCCCGGCGATCAACTCCACCATTCCAGCCACGAATCTGCCGCCGCGTGTCGGCCTGATCGTGAAGAAGAATTCTGCCGGCCAATGGATGGACGACAATGGCGGCGATTGGTCTTCGTTCATCAGCGGCACGAACTCGATTTTTTCCGGCCGGCTGCCCGGCTGGGAATTGCATGATCACGACCTGGCGGTCATTGACGCGAACACGTTCGCCGTCAGCTACGCCAGGGGGCTGATGAACATCTGCATGGACGTGGCGGTGAATCCGGCGTCAGGCAAGATCACCGTGATTGGAACCGAAGCGATGAACCACATCCGCTTTGAGCCGGTGCTGAAGAGCATTTTTGTGCGCGTGCAGATGGCCACCGTTGATCCGCTCGCGCTCACGAATCAAGTAACCGACCTGAATCCGCATCTGGATTACGTCGAACGCCTCTTGCCGGAGCATGAGCGCGCGAAATCGCTCGGCGATCCGCGCGGCATCGTCTGGAACTCGGACGGCACGCGCGGGTACGTCACCGGCATGGGTTCGGGCAATCTCGCCATCATCAATCCCGCCGGCCAACGCATCGGCACAAATGCCGCGCTCGCGCTGGGAAAGGGTGCGACCGGCCTGGCGCTGGATGAGGCACGCCAACGGCTCTACGTGTTCAATCGCTTCGACGCGACGATTTCGGTCGTGGATACGTCTACCGAATCCGTCATGCAGACCGTGCCGCTGTTTGACCCCACGCCCACGGTCATCCGACAGGGCCGGCCGCACCTTTACGACACGCACAAAACTTCCGGTCTTGGTCAGGTAGCTTGTGGCTCGTGCCACGTGGATGTGCGCTTCGACCGGCTCGCGTGGGACCTGGGCGCGCCGGACGGTTCAATGAAGTTTCTGACCAATGTGAACTTTGGCCTGATCCAGCCCGCCGTCACGAATCACTTTCATCCGATGAAAGGACCGACGACGACCCAGACTTTGCAGGACATCATCGGTCATGAACCGTTTCACTGGCGCGGCGACCAGTTCGGGTTGGAGGAGTTCAGCGGCACCTTCACCAACCTTCAAGGCGCACCCGTAACGCTGACTCCAAATGAAATGCAGGAGTTCGAGGACTTTCTCGCGACCGTGCGGTTTGCACCGAATCCCTTCCGCACGTTAAGCAACACGCTGCCGACCAATCTCCCGTTGTCCGGGCAGAAGGCACTGGGCCGCGGGGTGCGGTCGGCGGGCACGCAGTTGCCCAACGGAAATGCGACGTCAGGCCAGTCGCGCTTTCGCCAGGCCGGTGCGAACGGCTGCATCGAATGTCATACGCTGCCGAGCGGTGTGGGGGTGGACCTGCGTTGGACCGGTTTCCAATGGGCGAATCTGCCGGCTGGCCCGCACGGCGAACGTCACACCGCGTTTGTGGCCATCGAGCGGTCTTCGATCCTGCCGTTCAAAATTCAGTCCTTGCGCAATCTGTTCGACAAGTTCGGCCTGGATTTCCAACAGACCACCAACCGTGCCGGCTTCGGTTTCTTCCACGACGGCAGCGTGGATTCGCTCACGCGGTTCATTCAGGACGGCTTCGATTTTCGCGACGACCAGCAGACCGCGGAAATGGTGGCGTTCCTGCTCGCGTTCAGCGGATCGGATTTGAGCCAAGGCTCCTTGACCGACCGGGACCGGCCGCCGGGCGCACCCAGCCTGGACACGCACGCCGCCGTGGGCCGGCAGATTACCATCAACAGTTCCGCCACCGTGCCACTGATTGATACGCTCATCGCCATCGCAACGCCTGCTGCCAGCCGCGTGGACCTGGTGGTCAAGGGATTCAAGGACGGCCTGCCGCGCGGGTGGTTCTTCAATCGTACTAACGCACTTTTCCAATCCGATCGCCAAACCGAGACGCTCACCCCGGTCGCCTTGCGGGCCCTCGCGAATGCGAGTAACGGAATCACCTACACTGCCGTTCCGCGCAACAGTGGCCCGCGCATCGGCATAGATCGCGACGAGGACGGCTTCTTTGATCGTGATGAACTGGACTTCGGTTCCGATCCCGCCAACGCCAGGTCACTCCCCACAAACCGCCCGCCGACACTGGTACTCGACACCAACGGCCTGACGCTCGCGTGGGCGACGATTCCGGGTCTGAACTTCCGCGTCCAGATCAAGACCAACCTCGACGATCCCGAATGGACGGACTTCACCGACGTGATCAACGCCACGAACGGCATCGTGACGGTGAACGATCCGGCGGTGCATCCGCAGCGCTTCTACCGGCTGGTGCTCGTGCCATGAACGAACGCCTCAAACCCATTCTCAAGCCGCATGGTCTGGCGCAAAAGTTAGGCCGGGAAAGTCTGACCTTGCGTCCGCGTCATGAACGTCCCCGCGCGCGGCACTTGATCCCCGTCTTCCGGAAACTGGTCCTGTTTCCCGTGGCTGTGAAGTCGGTGACTTTGTTGTTCCTGGTGGTTTCCTCCGCGTTTGCTGCGGAATCACGTAATGTCACGCTGCAACTCACGCGCACGAACGGTACCGCGCAGGTCTCCTGGACCGCTCGGTCGGCGGTGCCCCTGCCAGGACGGCAAATTGTCCCGGACTTTCAGCTCGAACGCAGCAGCGATCTGACGAACTGGTCCAACATCGGAACGCGCTTCACTGGCGCAATCAACAATCAGAATGTGAAGCTGCTGGACGCGGCTGGTGGTGAAGCGGCGTTCTACCGCGTCAAATCCATCGTGGACCGGCCCTTCGGGGATTTCATTGCGGATGATCTGCGCGCCGGCGAATTCGCGGACGCTAATTTCTTCGGCGCGGAGTTCTTCAATGCCCGGCTCGACAACGCCGTGCTGACGGGCGCGGATTTGCGCGGCTCGGACCTGCGGTTCGTCACGTTCACCGACGCCCGGCTGGATGGCGCGGACCTGTTCGCCGCCGACCTGCTGCTGGCGGTTGTGGATTTCGTATCCATCGAAAATGCGGATGTGAGCTTCGCAAATCTGGAGGGGGCCGATTTGTTCGGTTCGAGTTTACTCGGTTCCGATTTGCGCTCAACGATTCTGACCGATGCTGATCTGCGGTTTGCGACGCTTCACAACACCCTCATTGATTCACAAACAATGCTGCCGGAGAAGTGGATGAGAGTCTGGCGGTTCGTGAACGACCAGGCGACCAACACGGTCTTCACGAATCTCGATCTGAGTCTCGCCGATCTGCGTTCCGCGAATCTCAACGGGATGACCTTCGCCGGCTCGGATTTCAGCGGCAACGACCTCGGCGGCGCGGACGTGCGCGGCGCGAACTTCACGAACGTGAACCTGCGCTTCGTCACCTGGCAGGCTGCGCAGATGGATACGAATACGATCATTGAACCCAGGTCACGGCTCACATGGGAGATCGTCAATGAAGGGGCGGTGAACCGTCATTTGGGGGCAACGAACCTGAGCAACATGCTCCTCACGCGTGCCGACATGCGGGGTGTGAACTTGACCAATGCCAACTTGAATCTGGCGGTGCTCGATTTCGCGAATCTCGGCGGAGCGAACCTGCGCGGCGCAACGTTGTCGAGTAACTCCTTGTTCCGCGCGACGTTGACCAACGCCAACTTAAGTTTCGCGAATTTCTTCAGGGCGGACCTAACAGAAGCGAACATGTTTGGCGCGACCACCAACGGCGCGATCTTCACCGGCGCGACCTTCAGTCAAACAATCATGCCGGACGGCTCGGTGCGGAATCCGTGAAGATTCAGCCCATTCCGAGGTAACGAAATACTCGCGGATCAGAGCTACTGACTCCGGACCACTGACTACTGACTTCCCGTCACATCCCCATGATTTGATAGCCACTGTCCACGTAGATCACCTGGCCCGTGATGGCCGCCGCGCCATCGCTGGCAAGGAACGTGCCGGTGGCGCCGAGTTCTTCCGGGAGAACATTACGCTTGAGAGGCGAGTGGGCTTCGTAGTGCTTGAGCATGTCGGTGAAACCGGCGATGCCGCGCGCGGCCAGCGTGTTCATGGGGCCGGCGCTGATGCAATTGACGCGAATCTTCTTCGGACCGAGATCGTAGGCAAGATAACGGGTGCTGGCTTCCAGCGCGGCTTTCGCCACGCCCATGACGTTGTAGTGCGGCACGACTTTCTCGGCTCCGTAGTAGCTCATTGCCACGATACTGCCGCCATCGGTCATCAACGGCGCCGCGGCCCGGGACAAGGCCACCAGCGAGTAGGCGCTCACGTCGTGCGCAATACGAAAGGCTTCACGGCTGGTGTTTACGAACTCGCCTTCCAGTGCCTCCTTGGGCGCAAACGCCACGGAGTGCAGCAGGAGATGCAGCTTGCCAAACTTCGCGGCGACTTCGGTGAATACGCGTGCAATGTCTTCATCCTTCGTCACGTCACATGGCATGATGAGCGTCTCCGCGCCAAACGTGCCGGCGAGTTCCTCGACGTTTTCCTTGAGGCGCTCGCCCTGGTATGTGAAGGCGAGTTTCGCGCCCGCCTTGTGCCACGCCTGTGCGATGGCCCAGGCGATGGAGCGTTTGTTCGCGACGCCGAACACGACGCCGAATTTGCCGGTGAGTGATGACATGATGGTGCTTTCGGTTGTTAGCTTGGAGAGCTTGCGGGAAAATGCGGCTTTCAGGCAAGCCTGCAAAGCGCATCGACAAACTCCAAGCTCCAGAGAAGCATCAAAAATCAAACAGCGAGCCGGACATTCCGTGTGTGAGAAGCTTGAAGTTTGGTTATTGGTGCTTCTTTGAGGCTTCGTGCTTGGTGCTTGGCGCTTTCAGCCTGAGCCCCACCAACCCTGCCAGACCGCAAATCAACAAGCCGCCGACCGCCCAGACACCGGCGTTTGGATTCTGCGGAGCGAGTTGCAACGCCGCGGCGCCGAATGCCGGCCCGAAACAAATTCCCGCGCCGATGAAAGCCTCGTGCAAACCTCCGTGTTCGCCCTTCGAGTCGCCCGCATCCATCGAGTAGAAGAGTGAGGAGTAATAAATCAGCCCGGTGGCCAGGCCGAAGAATACTTGCGCGAGGACGACAATCCAGAGTTCGTTGGCTAGCAGGACGGCAATGATGCTGCCGATGAGCACCAGAAACGAACCCAGCAGCCAACGAAAGCGGTAATGCCAGCCGGGCCATTGCCAAAGCAGCGTAAACGCCGCGAACCGCCCGAACAGCCAGACGGAACAGAACAATCCCACTCGCGTCGGGGAGAGTTCCAATCGTTGAGCAATGCCAGGCATGACGGCAAACAGCGTGTTGATGGCGATGTAAGCAAACGGATTTGCCAGCCACGCCATCTTGAGAAATGCCTGCGGGCTGACGGGTTGTTGGTACGCGGCGGCTTCAGGTGTGTGCCGCGGCTCCCGCGGCGGTTCCGGCGTGGCGGCAAGAACGGCAGCGTGATGTTTCTCCAGCCAAAGGAGCAAAAGGAATTGTCCGAAAAAGATCACCGCCGGCAGCCAGAAAATTGCGCTGCGGCCCAAGGCGTCATAAAGTTTCCCGCCGGTAAAATAGGCGACCGCCGCCGCGCCCGCCCAGGTGCAGTTGTAAACACCGACCATTTGTAACGTGCCCGCCTGCGATTCCCGTTCGCTCACCAACGCCTCCAGCGCGGGCCACGTCAGCAGCAACACAATGCTGTAAACCCCAAGGAGCACAATCAAACTGACCGCGCTGTCCAGGAAAGCACCGATCACCATCAATGCGGCGAGGCCGAGAAATCCCAGTTTCAAACTCACCACATAACCGCGTCGTTGGGCAAACCTGCCGCAGGCCACGGCGGCGAAGATGTAGATGAACCCGTGCAATGCGGACACCCAGAGGTTTTCCCGGTTGCCGAAGCCGAAACGATCGCGCAGGAAGAAGAACAGGTAGTTCGAGTAGTAACAGGTCGCGAGCGTGTTAAGCGCGGCGAGACTGAAATAACCGGCCTTGAGCTGACGATGGGTCATGAGGGCGCGTGAGACGTGATGCGTGATGTGTGAACCATTTCGTTCAACCACGTTGGAATTCAGGCTTTAGACTCAGGACTTTAGACCATGAACCTCCTGGATCGCTTCGTGGCAGTACCATTTCACGGCGTCGCATATGGCTTGGAGTTTGTCGAGGCTCGCGGCAGAACACCAGTGCAAGATTGACCACAAGTCGGAGAATTCTTAGGGTTGCTGTTGATGGAAGCGCTATCAACCGAATTTGAAATCAAGGCGGCCCTGCAATCGGTTGATGTAGCGAATGATTTGCTGCGCGTACTCAAGTTCTCTCACGATTCTTCTAGCACTGACATTTACTATGATACAGTTTGTCGCGACCTTTTTATCCGTGGCGTTTTTTTGCGTTTGAGGGATTCGTCCGTGTTTGAAATAAAGTACAATCCGGACACCGCTGACGTTAGCCACGTATCTTGCGAGGAGCGGAAATACGCTTGGCCTATTGGTTACGAGCAACAACTGGCGATCGCCAACTTTTTGCGCGGGCATATAACGTTGCGCCAGACAACGCCTGAACTCGATCCATTTCAGATGTTCGGCCTTCAAGAGTTTGTTAAGATCGAGAAGCACCGCGCGGTTTATTTGGGAGACGATATTGAAGTGAGCATTGATCGAATTGACAACTTGGGAAGTTTTCTCGAAGTGGAAGCAAAAAGCCCAAATGGGAGGAACCGGGTTTTAGAGTTCTGTACCAGTCACGGTCTGGCCAATTTGCCTTTAGGATATGTTGAGCTTTGGCTGAGAAAGAACGAATACCCAACGTACTTGAAGGGGAGGTATGTTTTGGAAGAGGATAAGCCCAACCAAAATCCTTTAACCGATGCAGCCGGTAAATAACATTTTGCGGCAGTACGACATTTCGTTTCCTGACGAAAAAGCGCGCCTTTCTCAATTCAGAACGTTTCTAAATCGAACTCCGAAGAACGAAGACTTAGTTTCTCGCAAGAATTTCGTCGGACATGTGACAGCGAGCGGAATCCTAATCTGGCGTTCCCAATCCAAGGTGCTTTTAATGAAGCACGTCGGTCTTGATGCATTTTATCAGCCAGGTGGACATTTCGAAAAACCGGAGGAGACGCCGCGTGCAGTCGCTCATCGGCATCTTTCGGCGGCGTTAGGAAATTCCAGCTTCACTCATTTTTCAACAGATTACGATCCTGACGTCCCCATCGACATAGATACGCATCCAATCCCCGCATGCGGTGAGCTTCAGGAAGAGCAACACTACCATCATGACTTCCGATACCTCTTCTTCCTCGATGAAACCGTTCCGCTCAAACAATCAGAGGATGGAAAGCGATGGGAAAACCTGAATGAATTGTCACGAAGGGAGACGTTTAAGAAGCTAGTGCCAAAGATTCTTCAGGCCCAGGAAGAACATCAAACGAGATCGTTTTTTGATGACGTCTCCCGTCCGCTTCGAGAATTGCCGCGGGTTTCTTGCGTTACCGTTGCCCATCTGATTCCCGACGTTTTTCCATATCTGAGAGCCATCAACGGTTCGTTCAATCCAATAGCAATCATTCCCAAACAAAACTCGATTGTCGATAAAGTGAAGCAACAATTGGAACGCTCGTGGAACATCCGCGGCGACTTGAAGCGCGAAGTTATTGCCAACGGGAACCAGTTCGGCGATTTGCTTTCCACAGCCGAGGGCAAGTTCGTCCTGTTTGATATTGGGGGCTATTTTTCGCCGGTTGTTCACAAGCTGGCAAAGCTGATGGGTAATCGGTTTGTCGGCATCGTCGAAGACACAGAGAATGGACACCAGAAATATCTAAAGGTCGCAGAAAAAGACCCGCTGCCAGTTCCAGTCATATCTGTTGCAAGGAGCCCGTTGAAGGATAACGAAGATTTTTTGGTCGGACAGTCGATTCTGTTTTCTGCTGATTTTGTGCTCAGACAGGTCGGGCAGTTGATTCAATACCTTCAATGCGGGATTTTCGGCTACGGAAAGATTGGTAGTTCCATCGCGCACCACCTGTTATTGCGAGGTGTAAAGCCTTGGGTCTATGACGACAAACCGATCCCCCGCGCGCGTGCAGTAAATCAATTGTGTAATGCACCCCCGCGCGATTACATCATCAAGAACGCGGACGTAATTTTCTCTGCGACTGGAAACCAAGCACTCAAGATACTTGATTTTCGCGCCTTAAAATCCGGATGTTTTGTAGTTTCTGTCACCTCGTCGGAAGACGAAATGGATCTTACCTTCCTAGAAGGAGAATACACTAGCGAAGAAGTGCAGGGGGCGGACCATGTCACGAAATGGTCAAGTTTCACAAACTTCTTCTATCTTGTTAACAAAGGCAATGCGGTCAATTTCATTCATAACGCGGTGCTCGGAGACGCAATCCATCTCGTAAGGGGAGAAATGTTACACGCTGCCTATTATCTCCTTAGCGGCCGCGCACAGCCGGGACTAATCGAGTTGCCCAAGGAGGAAAGAGAACAGGTTGTGGCAAAATGGTTGCGAGCGTTCGTGGATCAACGGAATTCTGCCCTTGGTTGATCAAGGGCCTAATAGTCGTAAAGCCCGCTGTCCTTCGTATAACCGCCGCCGCCAGCGCCGCCTTCCGGACCGCCCATGAAATCGCCGAGCAGATCGCCCATGTCGGCTTCAATCTTCTCCGGGTCTTCGCCGGCTTCGAGCCGCTTGATGGCTACATCCAGTTCCTTGGGCATGGAGCCGGGCGGCATGAGGTCCTTCATCTTCCGCATCATGTGGGCCATGTGCTTGGGATTGTTTTCGTCCAGGTGCTCCATGTCGCGTTCCATTTCCATCATGGCGCGTTCCACGCGCGGATCGTCCACGTCCGGCATCGGTGGACCGTCCTCGTCGCCGGATAGTTTAGCGGCTGGCTCTTTCAAACCGCGGGTCATGGCGAAGCGGCTGACTTCCTTCTTTAATTTCTTGTTGCCGCACTTGGGGCAGACGGGCGAGCGCTCCGGATTCACTCGCTTCGAGAGAAAGCTGTAAATGCGGCGGCACTTGGGACAGGCAAATTCGTAGATCGGCATGGTTTGTTAAATCGTTAAACCCTCAAAACGATACCAGCCTGTTACGTGTTGCGTGTTGCGTCAAGTGTGGTCGGAACTTCCCGTCGGCACTTTCGACGCCTGACGCAAAACGCAACATGAACTGTCGGGCACAAAAAAGCCCCGACTCGCGCCGGGGCTGTTGAAGCACGGTCAGACACAGTTTACTTCAACCGGTCGAAACTCTTCTGCAAAATCTGCCAGTCTTTCAGCCCTTTGAGCTTTTCCATGGAGGCCTTGTTGATGCCGGCTTCCTTGGCGTTCTTGGTGGCGCGGGTGGCCTTGTAGAAGATGCCGAAGGAACCGGGGAACGGTTCGCTGGCCAGTTTGTAGGCCGCCAACTCGTCGGTGACATCGTGGCTCGTTGGGACGAGGTTGAACACGCCGCCTTTGCGGGGATTACTCGAGTCGAAGGCGCCTTCGTAAAACTCGACGCACTCGCTGAGACACTCGATGAAGCTGAAGCCATCATGATCCATGGCGGCTTCCATCATCTGGAGAACATGGTTTGGATTTGTATGCGTCGTGCGCGCCACGAATGTCGCGCCGGCGGAGATGGCCTGCTTCATCGGGTTAATGGGATGATCCACCGCGCCCCATTGGTCGGTCTTGCTCTTAAATCCCAGAGGCGAGGTCGGCGAGGTTTGCTTCTTCGTCAGGCCGTAAACCCAGTTGTCCATCACCACGTAGGTCATCCGGATGTTTTTGCGCGCGGTGTGGTTGAAATGGTTGCCGCCGATCGAAAACGCGTCGCCATCGCCACCGAACACGAACACATGTTGGTCCGGGCGGCTCAGGGAAACGCCGCTGGCCAGCGCAAGGGCGCGGCCGTGGATGTAGTGCACGCCGTGCGCCTGGACGAAGTAAGGAAAGCGGCTGGAACAGCCAATGCCCGCGATGGTGGTGAAGTTGTCCTGCTGGAGCTTGCGCTTTTCGAGCAGCTTGAAATAAAGCGCGAGCACGGAGAAATCGCCGCAGCCGGGACACCACGTCGGATGGTCGGCGGCGAGTTCCTTTTTGGTCAGCCCTTTGCGCTCGGCAGTAGTGGTGGTGGCCGGAGCGGTCGAAGCCGCGGCGGCGGCGGGAATTTCAGAAATGGTCTGGCTCATATCTTGTAAATGAATTGATCGGCTCAGGACTTTTTGATGGAAGCGGCGAGCGCGGCTGAACGTTCGAGAATTTCTTTAACCTTCCAAGTGAGGCCATCGGTCTTGTTGATGCCGCGGATGCGGGGATCGCAATAACGGGCGCGAAGCAGCGTGCAAAGCTGGCCACCGTAGCCGTAGATACCCTCGTCGTTAGTCTCGACAACAAACACGTGATGAAAGCCGGAGAAAATGTTGTCCAGTCCGTTCGGCAACGGATTGATATGCCGGATGGTCAGACCAGAAACGCTGTCTCCAGCAGCGCGGGCGCGGTCCACGGCTTCGCGGATGGTGCCTTCGGTCGAACCCCAGCCCACGAGCAGAACGTTGCCTTCGGGAGGGCCATAGACTTTCGGTACGGGCAGCGTGGCCGCCAACGCCTGAAGTTTTCGGCGGCGCTTGGCGGTCATGGCCATGTGCAATTTCGGCGAGCCGGTCGGATGGCCGAGTTCGTCGTGCTCGAGGCCGGTGGCGATGGGATACTTGCCGCTGAGAATTTTCGTGCCGGGCACCACGCGCTTTACCGTACCGTCCGGCGTGGACAAGTCGTAGGGCTTGTGGTCCGCGACCGGTGTGAAGTCGGGCGAGATGTCCTGGCAAACCTTTTCGAGATTCGGTTCGGGGAACGCTTCGATGCGCGTGGCAATGGCCTGATCGCTGAGGATGATGACCGGGACATTGTATTTGTTCGCAATGTTCACCGCCTCGATGGCGAGGTAGAAGCAATCTTCGACGTTCGAGGGCGCGAGCACGACGCGCGGTGCATCGCCGTGGCTGCCGAAGCAGGCGATAAAGAGATCGGACTGTTCGATGTTCGTCGGCATGCCGGTGGAAGGGCCACCGCGTTGAATGTCGCAAATGATCAGCGGTATTTCGGCGTTGATGGCCCAACCGATGGCTTCACTCTTGAGGGAGATGCCCGGCCCGCTGGAGCCGGTGATGGCCAGCTTGCCCGCGTAGCTCGCACCCAGCGCCATGGAGATGGCGGCGATTTCGTCTTCAGTCTGGATGAACGAGCCGCCGTATTTCGGCAGTTCGCGGCGCAGCAATTCCATGATGTCCGACCACGGCGTGATGGGGTAGCCAGCACCGAACCGCACGCCCGCCGCAATGAGTCCGTAACCAATCGCCTCGTTGCCGTTCATGACAACCTGCGCGCCATCACGCTTCCGGCTGTCGAGGAACTTGAAGGTGTCCATCACGTTGCCGAGCGAGTAGCCGTAGCCGGCATGGAACGCCATCAGCGCGGTCTTGACGATGCTCGGGTCCTTACCGGTGAAGCGTTCTTCAACGAGCTTTTCGAGCTTGGGCACGTTCAAGTCGAACATGCGCGCGATGAGGCCCAGTGAAAAAATGTTTTTGCCCTTGTCCTTGGCCGTGCCGCCGATTGCTTCGACCGTCAGGCTCGAAATCGGAATGCTGACGTGATGATAGTCCTTTTTCCATTCCTCCTTCGGAACAACATGGTCGGTGTCCAGCAGCACGATGCCGCCTTTCTTAAGCGAACTGATGTGGCCTTCGTAGGAATGCTGATAAAAGGCGAGCAGCACGTCCGCATCATCGCCGGAACTCAGCACCTCACCCGAGCCAATGCGGACCTGGAAAATGGATGGGCCGCCGGAAATCGTGGACGGAATGGTCATGAATGTCATGACCTCCTGTTCGCTGCGGCCCGCCAACCGGGCCAGAAAACCGCCGATAGCCTGGATGCCGTCTTGGGAATTCCCGGCGATGCGGATGACCGCTTCGGAAATCTTCGATACCTTTGGCGTTCCGCCCGACGACGGGGCCGTTAATGTCGCGTCACTCATGAAATCTCTCTTCAAATCGAATGATTCAGTCGCAAGGTGAAAGGAAAATCTGAAGACTGGTTCAGCTCACCCACCGTTGCCCAATCAAGCTATCATCCACCCCCTCAGAGTCAATTTCTAATCCCGACTTGATGCTCTTGGAAATCAACGCATTGCAGGCGGAAACTGAATTGCCACTGGGGCTTGGGAATTCAAGAATTAGGTCTGATGATTCGCCGAAGCCGGGCGATAACCTTCTGTTCTATTCGCCGATTTGAGCCAAGGCCCGCCGCAAGCCGTCCGCTACACCTTCGCCACGGGAAAGCTCGCTGATGTAACCACCCTCCCGGCGCAGCGCACTTCTCACCGGCTCCACGGCATTGGCCGGCGCAACCAGCCAGCGGGCGCAGGCACGGGTCAGCATCGGCAAATCGTTGAGATGATCCCCGGCGGCGAGGACGTTTTCGGCACCCAGACCCAGTCGTCCACACAGCTCCCGTAGCGCCGTGCCTTTATCGTAGGAAGCGTGGCTGAACCGGGCATAAACATCGTTCCGGACGACTATGAGATTCGGAACACTGCGGCAATACTCGTCGAGATGCGCGTGAATCACGTCGGCATCGCCATTCGTCCCGGCAATCAGGCAGAACGGCGAGTAGGCGTCTTCGTACACTGTCGCGCGGAAACGGGCGGTAACCCAGTCATTGAGCTTCGGGACATCCGGGCGCACCCGCGCGAACAACTCGGCGTGATCCCGGGCACAGGCCGCGTTCCAATCCGCCAGCCCGACGTACCGATTCCCGTCGTGCTCATAGATCTCACGCTCGACCAGCACGAGATAGTCCGGCTGAATGGAAACCCGCGCACGCGCCAGCGCCTCCATCAAACTGGACATGTCACGCCCGGTATTGATGACCCATTTCACACCACGCTTCTGCAAATCAGCGATCAAGGTTTCAATGGATTTGGGAATGGGTGGCATTTCGAACTCGGCGAACAAGGTGCCGTCGAAATCGGTCGAGATGAGTTTGATGGGCGGATTCAATGGCTTGTTTCGTATGGTGCGTTGCGTCAAGTGTTCACTTGCGTCCCACAGCATACTTGATGCAACAAGCAACACGCAATACGTCGGGTGCTCTACCGATGCGTGCGCACTTGCACCGGCGAGTGGCGGTAGGCTAGCCTCCGCACCTGGTTGTGAATTTCCAGGAACAATACGACGACGCGATGTTCGAGTTTAGCCAGGGACAGTTTGACCGGGCGATTGTGAAACTGCGCACCTTGCTCGCGACCGACCCGGCGCATTTCGACGCGCAACTTGCCCTTGGCATGGCGCTTTACCGGATTGGCGACTACGCTGCGGCGATTGCGGAAGGCCACAAAGCGGAACAGTTGAAGCCCCGGGAACAACTCGTCCATACGAATCTCTCACTCTTCTACATGAAGGCGGGAGACAAGAAGACCGCGGAACATCACGGCTTGCAGGCGCGCATTGCCTCCTGGCGTGAAGACACATCAACACCGGGCGCGAAAGCCGAAGGTGACCCGGAGTTGCAACTTGCCAAACCCACCCCTACCCCGGCCAAAGTCCCCGAAAAATTCCCGGACATGCCGTGGAAAAAGAAGCCACCGCTGGGGACTGCTGACCACTGACTACGGACTACTGACCCAAATGAAATCTTCCTACGAACTCGCCATGGAGCGCCTTAACAAGAGCGCACCTGCCATCAAACTAACCGCCGTCCAGAGGAAGGAACTGGCAGAACTCGATTCACGCTACGCCGCAAAAGTTGCCGAGCGGGAAATTGGTTTGAAGGATCAGATCAGCCAGCTTTCCGCCCAAGGTGAATTTGACAAGGCCGCGGAATTCGAGAAACAGCTTGGTGTGGAGCGCAAGAAGTTGCAGGCGGAACTGGAAGAAAAGAAGGAACAGGTGCGTCAAGGCCACCAGAAGCGATAAGCCCGCCGCCGTCGGAGCGCGTTATGCTCTAGCTGATTTGCGAGGGGGGAAGGGAGTAAAAGTAATGCATACATTCGAAGTAAACGGGACTACTTTGGCGGGGTTGGAACGGGGTCAAGGGGAGTTGTTAATCCTGGTTCATGGCGCCGTCGGTGACTGGCGTTCGTGGGATGGGGTGGTGGACGCGGCAGCCCGACATTATCGCGTTATCTCCTACAGCCGCCGCTGGCATCATCCGAATCCACCGCACGCCAACAGTTCCACTTACACCACGGAAACCCACGCGAAAGATCTTGTCGCACTGATCGCCGCGTGTGGCGGTGGGCCAGTGCGGTTGCTGGGCCATTCCTACGGTGCGGGCATCTGTGCCGCAGTGGCCGCAGAACATCCCGGACTCGTACGCTGCCAGGTGCTCGCCGAGCCATCGCTCTTCGGCATGGCGATGACCAGTCCCCTCGGTGCGGTGGCCATGGCGCAAACTGCCGCGGCGACCTTGCATATCGTTCCGCTCCTGAAGAAAGGTCAGCCGGAAAAAGCCTTGTCCGATTTCCTCCTCAGTATCGTTGGCAAGGAGGACTATGCCCGGCTTTCGCCCCGCGCCCTAGCCGTCATGGCTGACAACGTGAGCACGCTGGAACCGATGCTTAACGGGATGAGTTCGACGCTCTCCTTCACGGGCAAACAAGCCGCCCGCATTGCCGCGCCAACGTTGCTCATCGAAGGGGAACACACGACCACGCTCTTTCGTTCCACAATGAAAGCCCTGGCCAACTCCATACCCAACGCACAGCGGGCGGTGCTGCCGGGCGTAGGACACGGGCTGCAATTGGAAGATCCGGACGGTTTCAGCCGGATCGCGTTGGAGTTCTTGGCGAAGCACTGACGACGGCTGATATTCCAGTCAGACCTGCTTCAACCCGCGTTGCCAGAGATCCAAGAAGTAAATTCCGACCACGACCAGCGAGTGTTGAATGCGCCCCTCCGCGACCAAACGCGGCGCGTCCGCCGCCGGCACAAGCTGGGTTTGCAGGTCTTCGCCCGCATCAAACTCCACCGGATGCACGCAACGGCAATTCTCGATCAGCACGGTAAAGCAGGTGTTGCTCTGAATCGCCGGGTTCGGATGAATCTTTCCCAGCACCCGCGCTTTTTCGCCCTCGTAACCGGTTTCCTCGCGCAGTTCGCGCACCGCCGCCGCCACGGGTGATTCGCCCTCGTCCATCAAACCGCCGGGGATTTCCAATTCCACCGTGTTCGAGCCGACGCGGAACTGCTCGATCATCACCAATTGCCGCTCGGGCGTGACGGCAATCACGTTCACCCAATCCCGGCTGTCGAGCACGAAGAAGTCGTGCTCCTTGCCCGTGCGCGGCGAGACGCGGATGTCGGAGCGCAATTTGAAGATGCGAAAATCTCCCAGGAGTTTTGAGCCAATTATTTTCCAAGGCTTGATCATGTCAGGCAGGAAGAGTTGAAGGACCAAGGCAGAAAGTCAAACGGCGTTAACGAATCAAAGCCCGCGCTCTTTCGCCGCCCAGCCCTGCTTCATCATCGTGAGCAAGTGCGTCAACGCTTCCTCGTAACTGCGGCCTTTAGCCTCGGCCAGTTGCTTCGCGCGCTTGTCCAGTTGCGCCGCCATCTCCACGGATTTCTCCGAAGGACAACCCAGACCCACGAGCAGTTGGGCGAGTTGCGTCAGGTCCATGAAAGGAAAAACGCGGAGCCGCTGGCGCCGCTCCGCGTTTCGCAAAGAGAGTTTACTTGGCCGAGTCGTGCGCCACGATCTTGATGCTCTCCACGTTCATGCGCTTTACCGGCCGGTCGCCGGGCGCGGTTTGGGTGGTTGCGATCTTCTCCAGCACGTCGTCACCCTTGATCAACTTGCCGAAAGCCGTGTATTGGCGGTCAAGGAAACGCGGGTCGCCGTGGCAGATGAAGAACTGTGAGCCGGCGGAATTGGGATCGTTCGAACGCGCCATCGAAAGCACGCCGCGCGTATGGGGCTTGTCGTTGAATTCCGCCTTGATCTTGTAGCCGGGGTCGCCCGTTCCCCAACGGCTTTGGTTCGCCTGGTCCTTGGTCAGCGGATCGCCGCCCTGGATCATAAAGCCCTTGATAACGCGGTGAAAACAAGTGCCGTCGTAAAAGCCCTGCTTCGCCAGCTTCTTGAAATTCTCGACGTGACCCGGCGCAACATCCGGCCAGAATTCGAGGACCAGTTCGCCTTCGGACGTGGTAATGACTGCAATTTCACTCATGAGACAGCTTGGGCAGGAAGGGCGGGGCTTGTCACGCGCAGAATCGGCCGGAAGCCAACGCGGCCAAATTGGCAAAAGAAAAGACTTTTCATCATCGGTCGAATTCCTTTCCATGCGCCGCGTCATCAATCTTTATGAAAAGCATTTTATTGAAAACCACCGTGGCGGCGTTCGCCGCCGTCAATCTGCTCTTGGCCGCTGCCCACGCGGCTGATGCGGATAAGAAACTGGCCGATGGCCTTTACGCCGAAATGGACACCAGCAAAGGAAAGATCCTCTTGCAGCTTGAATTCGAGAAGACGCCGCTGACCGTGGCGAACTTCGTTGGCCTCGCCGAAGGCACGAAACATTATGTGAAGTGGGAAAGCGCTGAGCAGTACATGGAAGAGAATTACGTCCTGAACGAACAAAAGCGCCCGATTGGCAAGAAGACTGCCGACCAGCAGAAACTCAAGCCCACCCTGCAAAGCAAACCTTTCTACGATGGGCTGAAATTCCACCGCGTAATTCCCGACTTCATGATTCAAGGCGGCGACCCACTTGGCACGGGCATGGGTGGGCCGGGTTACGCGTTCAAGGACGAAATTCATCCCTCCCTCAAACACACTGGCCCGGGTATTTTCTCGATGGCTAACTCTGGTCCCGCCAGCAACGGCAGCCAGTTCTTTATTACTCACAAGGAAACTGCGTGGCTTGACGGCAAACACACTGTCTTTGGCCACGTCGTGGAAGGTCAGGACGTCGTCAACAAGATTGCCGGCGGGGACACGCTCAAGACCGTGAAAATTCTCCGCATCGGTGACAAGGCCAAAGCCTTCAAAGGCGATCAGGCGGAATTCGAGAAGCTATCGAAGTAAACCAGATCCTGCCGCGCACCAAAGCAAGGTGCGTCGGGCGATTTTCCAGGGGCGGCAACCAGTGTTGCCGCCCTCGCTCTTTTCCCGGTCCAGGTTCCACTGGCATTCCGCCAGAATCCTTTTACGCTCGCGGCTCATGAACTGGCCGCCCGTATGACTTACACCATTCGCAAAACCCGGGAGGCGGTGGAACTGGACTTGAACTGGCAAAACCCCGCCTGGCTCGTCGCTGAAACGCTGGAAGTAAAAAACTTCCGCCCGGAAAGCAGCACGCATCGGCCACAGACTCTCGCCCGACTGTTGCACGATGAGCGCAATCTCCAAGGAATCTTCCAGGTTCATGATCGCTACGTCCGCACCACGCGCATTAGTTATGGCAGCGAAGTCTGGAAGGACGCGTGTGTGGAATTCTTTGTGGAGCCGAAACCCGGTTGCGGCTATTTCAACTTCGAGTTCAATTGCGGCGGCGCGTTCCTCTGCAACCACATCGTGGATCCCGAGCGCACACCGAACGGCTTCAAACGATTCACTCGTCTCCCGGCGGATATCGCAAAGGTTGTCACGCTTCATTCCTCGCTGCCGCGCGTGGTCGAACCGGAAATCACCGAACCGGTGACATGGCTGCTGCAATTCTCCATCCCCTTCACTGTGCTCGAACCCTACGTTGGTTCACTCGGCGATGTGGACCACCAGACCTGGCGCGGAAACTTCTTCAAATGCGCCGAGGACAACTCGCACCCGCACTGGGCCGCGTGGTCACCCGTGGATGAATTTAATTTTCACCTTCCCCGCTGCTTTGGCGAAATCAGGCTGGCGTGAGGCGGTCTCCTTGCGGTTCGCGAAAGACGCCTCGTTAGTAACAAGTTGCTGCCCGGGCGCGAGGGTTGCATAATATGCTACAGTTAAAGCGCGCATGAACTACCAACACATCATCACCATCGAAGCCGGTAAACGCGGCGGGCGGCCTTGCATTCGCAAAATGCGCATCGCGGTGGCGGATGTGCTCGGCTGGCTGGCAGCCGGCATGTCGCATCAAGAGATTCTGGCGGACTACCCTGAATTGACCGAGGAAGATATTCGCGCCTGCCTGGCGTTTGCTGCCGACCGTGAACGCCGCGTGCTGACCGCCGCATGAAGCTGCTGTTCGATCAGAATCTCAGCTTCAAACTCTGCACCCAACTGGCGGACGAATTTCCCGATTCCAATCAGGTTCGCCGGCTCGCCTTGGATGCCGCCGATGATCGAACCATCTGGGAACACGCCAAGACGAATGGCTTCACACTCGTCACCCAGGACTCGGATTTCGCCGACATGGCAGCGCTGTTTGGCCCACCGCCGAAAGTAATCTGGCTGCGTTGCGGCAATCAACCCACGTCGGTCGTCGCCAATTTGCTCCGAAGTCAGGCGGACGCTCTCCGGAGATTTGAGCAGGATAAGACAGCCGTTTGCTGGGAGATTTACTGACCCAAATTCGTCGCTCTTACCATTTGGAATCCATAATTCAGCTTTAATTCATGTCCACCATACTTACTGCCCCAGAAATCACTGTTCGCTATGGCGAGCGCGCTGTGCTTGATGCCGCCACCCTGGCCATAGACGAAGGCGACCGCATTGGTTTGGTCGGACGCAACGGATGCGGCAAGACCACTTTCTTAAGACTGCTGGCTGGCATTCAAGCGCCGGACATCGGCGATGTCTCGCGACGGCGCGAACTCGTCGTCAGTTATCTGCCGCAGGATTTCATGCTGGATGCGACCAAGTCGGTGGAAGAAAACATCCGCGATGGCGCCAAGCCGGTGCTCGACTTGATTGTGGAGTTTGAATCCCTGCCGCACGACTCGAAGCGCCACGAGGAACTGGAGCATCGCATTCAGGCGCTCGAAGGCTGGACGCTCGATCAACGCATTGAGACGGCGATGTCGCATCTGAATTGTCCCGCCGGCGACCGCCGCGTGGACACGCTTTCCGGTGGCGAGAAGCGGCGCGTGGCGATGTGCCGCGCCATTGTTTCTTTGCCGGACTTTCTCATCCTCGACGAGCCGACGAACCATCTTGATCCGGAATCCATTGATTGGGTCGCGGATTTTCTCGACGAATTTCACGGCACGTATCTCGTTGTCACGCACGACCGCTATTTTCTCGATCGCGTTGCGAAGCGCATGGTGGAGTTGTACGAAGGCAAATTCTGGTCGCACAACGGCAACTACACCGATTACCTGCTGGCCAAGGCCGAACGCCAGGAAGCCGACGCGACCATCGAGCACAAGCGCCAGATGTTTCTGAAAAAAGAACTGGCGTGGGTGCGCCAGGGTCCGCGTGCGCAACGCAGCAAGCAGAAGGATCGTTTCGAGCGTTACTACGATGAGGCAGCCAAAGCCGGACCCGCGATCGAGGAGGATATGGAACTTGTCATCCCACCACCGCCGCAGCTCGGGAATCGCACGGTGGAGGTGAACAATCTTGGCATGACCCTTGGCGACAAGAAGCTGTTCAGCGGGTTCAGTTACACCTTCGAGAACGGGCAGCGCATCGGAGTTTGCGGGCGGAACGGGCTTGGCAAAACCACCTTGCTGAAAGCCATCATCGGACAGCTCCCGCCCACCGAGGGCACGGTGAAGATCGGCCAGCTCACCAAGTTCAACTACGTGGATCAAGGCCGGCTGCAATTGAACGAAGAGCGCACGGTGCTGGACGAAGCGGCCGACGGCACGGAGTTCGTGATCTGGGGCGATTCAAAGATCTCGGTGCGCTCGTATCTGAAACGGTTTCTGTTTGCGGACGACCGCATCACCACGCAGGTGAAGAAGTTGAGCGGCGGCGAGCGTAGCCGGCTATTGCTGGCCAAGATTCTGAAGTGCGGCGGCAACTTCCTAATCCTCGACGAGCCGACCAACGATCTCGACCTGCCGACGTTGCGCGTGTTGGAAGAGGCGTTGATCGCGTTTCCGGGGATGGTGCTCGTTGTGAGCCACGACCGCTATTTCCTGAATCGCGTCTGCACGAATATTCTCGCGTTTGAAGGCGACGGGAAGATCGCCCACAGCGTCGGCGATTACGATTATTACCTGGAGAAGAAGCAGCGCGCGGCCAAAGAAGAAGCCCGGCAAGCCGCCGCATTCCTCGCGGCGAGCAAGTCCGTTGCGCCAGCAAAAACTGCGAGCCCCAACGGAGCGAAGCCCCGCAAGCTTTCATTCAAGGAGCAACGCGAACTGGACGGCATGGAGGCGCAGATTCACGCGGTCGAAGCCGAGGTGGTGCGGATTGAAGGCCTGTTCGCCAATCCCGATTTCTTCCGCAAACACGCCGCCCAGGTCAATCAACTCAGCGCCGAGTTGGATGCCGCGAAGGATAACGTGGCCAAGCTGTACGCTCGCTGGGAACAGTTGGAGGCGATTCGCGCGGCAAGCAGTTAGGCGGCGCGGCTGAAGGACTGTATCGCCGCTTGGCAATCGGCGGGCAGTCTGCAATGTTCGCTACGGGGTGGGCACGGCACCGCCGAGCAAACTTCTCGCCTTCGTGAGTGCCTCGTCCAGCTTGCTCGCGTCCTTGCCGCCGCCACGGGCATTGTCGGGTTTGCCGCCGCCTTTGCCGCCCACGATCGGGGCGATGGCTTGGATGATCTTGCCAGCTTGAACTTTTGCGGTGAACTCGGGCGAAACTGTGGCGATCAAGGTCACGGCTTCCTTGCTACCGCCGCCGAGCACCACCACGCCTTTGAATCGTCCCTTCAACGCATCGGCGATGGCTTGAAGGAAGTCACCATCCGCGTCCCCGAGATTGTGAGTGATGAGCGGGACTCCGTTCACAGTCGCGGTGTGGGCCAGCAGTTCGCTGGCGGCATTCGACGCATTGCGCAGCAGGGCAAGCTTCACCTGCTTCTCCAGTTCCTTTTGGTGGGCGAGCAGCGCTTCGATCTTTTTCTCCAGTTCGTGAATTGGCGAACTGACCTTGCCGGCGACGGACTTGATCAACTCACGATCGAGTCGCGTCGCGTCGAAGGCGGTAAGCCCGGCCACGGCTTCAATGCGCCGGACGCCAGCGGCAATGGCGTTCTCGCCGACGATGCGGAACAAACCGATCTCGCCGGTCGCGCGGGTGTGCGTGCCGCCGCAGAGTTCCATGGAGTAACCGTCCAGTTGCCCGGCGGTGCCCCCGATCTGGACGACGCGGACGGTGTCGCCGTATTTGTCGCCGAAGAATTGCATCACATCCTGGCGGGCCTTCACGTCGTTGTGCAGCACTTCCGTCCACGAGACGCCGGCATTTTCAAGGATGCGTTCGTTGACGAGTTTTTCAATGTCGGAGACTTGCGCGGGCGTGAGGGGCGCGCTGTTGAAGTCGAAGGTCAACTTGTCGGGGCCGACGAAGGAACCTTTCTGCGACGCTTCTTTGCTGACGACTTCGTGCAA
>Ga0315910_10000492_pt1 | contig 39100 bp, 33 predicted proteins | sample EdamamesoilMG_FD_204470 | JGI IMG/M metagenome (GOLD analysis project Ga0315910, IMG submission 204470) | Garden soil microbial communities collected in Santa Monica, California, United States - Edamame soil | ecosystem: Environmental > Terrestrial > Soil > Garden | place: USA: California...
TCAACGCGAACATGGTGTGCCGACCCGGATTGTCCGCATCTTCAACACCTACGGTCCCCGCATGCGGCTCAACGATGGGCGTGTCGTGCCCGCGTTCATCAGCCAGGCCCTAACGAACAAACCCATCACCGTGTTCGGCGACGGGAAACAGACCCGCAGCTTTTGTTACGTGTCCGACCTCCTCGAGGGCATCTACCGCTTGATGATGAGCGATCACAACCTGCCCGTGAACATCGGCAATCCCACCGAGTTGACCATGCTGCAATTCGCGGATGCCATCCTCAAAGCGACCAAGGCACGCAGTAAGATCGTTTTCAAACCGCTGCCACAGGACGACCCGAAGCAACGCCGGCCCGATATCACAAAGGCAAAGAAACTCCTGCGATGGGAACCCAAAGTGCCGCTGAATGAAGGGATGAAGCGGACCATTGCCTACTTTCGGGGCAAGGTTTGATCCGCGAATTCCGCGCGTGACTTCCCGCAAAAGTCATGAAAGATTTTGCGCCGCATGAAAACACTTACTTTGATTTGTTCGCTTGGCCTGTCGCTCAATTTCGCTGCCCTTGCGGACGAAACCAACAAGCCGGCCGCGAAACCGGAAACCAAGTCGGAAGAGAAGAAGCCAGCGGCTGGGGCATCCGGTTTTACCGACCCAGCCAAGCTCACGGAAAAGGCGCCCGAGACTTTCAAGGCGCAGTTCGATACGACCAAGGGCAAGTTCACGATCGAGGTGACACGTTCGCTCGCGCCGAACGGTGCTGACCGCTTCTACAACCTGGTCAAGTCGGGTTACTTCTCGGATATCGCATTCTTCCGTGTGATTCCCGGCTTCATGTGCCAGTTTGGAATCCATGGCGACCCTGGCGTCTCCGCAAAATGGCGCGCCGCGAACATTTCCGACGACCCCGTCAAGACCAGCAATACCCGGGGCACAATCACATTTGCCACGGCCGGGCCGAACACTCGCACCACACAGTTGTTCATCAACTTCGGTGACAACGGCGGCCTGGATGGTCAGGGTTTCTCGCCGTTCGGCAAGGTGATCGAGGGCATGGACGTCGTGGATAAGATCAATAACGAGTATGGTGAAGGCGCTCCGCGCGGACGCGGACCGCATCAAGGCCGGGCCCAAACCGAGGGTAACACATATTTCAAGAAAGATTTTCCGAACCTGGATTACATCAAGTCCGCGACGATTGTTCCTGCCACCAAGTAATTCCAAATCGATTTTCTTATGAACGAAGTTGCAGTCATCACCACGGCCGAGGGAATCATGGTCCTCGAATTCTGGCCGGATGTCGCGCCGGGCCACGTGAAGAATTTCAAGGACCTGGCCAACAAAGGATTTTACGACGGCACCTGTTTCCATCGCGTCATCAAGGATTTCATGATCCAGGGTGGCGACCCCAACACGAAGGACGAAGCCAAGAAAGGCTCGTGGGGCACGGGCGGTCCCGGCTACCAGATCAAGGCCGAGTTCAACGACAAGGCGCACACGCGCGGCGTCCTTTCCATGGCCCGTTCCAACGATCCTAACTCCGCTGGCTCGCAATTCTTCATCTGCCACGGCGACCCGCGCTTCCTGGACCGCCAATACACGGCGTTCGGCAAGCTCATCAAGGGCGACGATGTGCTGGAGAAGATTGCGACCACCCAGACCGGCCCGCGTGACGTGCCGGTGAAGCGTATGAACATCGAGAGCGTCAAGGTTGTGCCCGCCGATTCCGTGAAGTGATTTGAATTGCTCTGTAGCGCGAATGAGGCGGAAGCTTCATTCGCGTTTTTCTTTCAACCCCATGAATCTCGATCAACTGGCCGCAGCCCTCGTCGCGCTCGGTTGTCCGGCGGATAAATCCACCGAGATGGCCGTGCAACTCGATAAACGGGCGCGACAACTGGCCGAGGCCAAAGGACGAAGTTACGAGGAAGCGCTGACTCATTTGCTGGGATTGATGCAGCAGGGGTGGGCAGCAAAGGAGAAAGGAATTTGAACTTATGATCCAGCCCTGGCCCAAGCTTCGTTCCCAAACCCGCGGCAAGTTCACCGTGTTCACCGTCCGTGAAGACCGGAAGGTTTCGCCCCGCACCGGTCGTGAACATGATTTCTACGTGCTCGACAGTGTGGACTGGGTGAATGTGATCGCCGTCACCCCTGATCAGCAACTCGTCATGGTGGAACAATTCCGCCATGGTTCGGAAACGGTGGAACTGGAGATTCCGGGTGGCGTGATGGATGCGCATGAAACCGATCCGGTCGCCACTGCGGTCCGGGAATTGCGCGAGGAAACCGGCTACGAAGGGTGCAATGCGCGCGTGCTCGGTTCCATCAGGCCCAATCCCGCCATCCAGAGCAACACCTGTCACGTCGTGCTCATCGAGGATTGCCGGCTTCAGCATCCGGTCGAGTTTGATCATGGCGAAGATATCGCCACGCGATTGCTACCGGTGGATGAAACGGTTCATTTGGCGGCGACCGGGAAAATCCAGCACTCGCTCGTGGTCGTAGGCTTGTTCTACTTTGACCAGTGGCGGCGTGGATTGCTGCCACGCTGACCAGGCGTCAGGTCAGTGCCGGGCGAAGAATTCCAACACGGCCTGGCTGAATTCATCCGGCGCTTCCAGTTGCAGGCCGTGACTGATACCCGGAATGACAACCTGCTGCACCGCCGGAATCGTTTTTGCCAGCGTTTCCGCCGTCAGACGAAAAAAGGCGGGCGTGTGTTCGCCCGTGAGGAGCAACGTTGGCACTTTGATCTGTGCGGCATGAGCCGCTGTGAACTGGCCGCTGCCGCTCATGCCATTGAGCATCGGTTCGATGGTGTGGGCATTGGCCAGCATCACCCGTCGTGAAAAGCCGGTGATTTTCGCCGCTCCTCCGGGGCCGAGGATCACATTCAGATAATCGTCCAGCGCAGGTTCGGTCCGGCCCTCGCGGATGCGGGCGGTGACATGCGTCATCGCGGCGGCAGATTCAGCGAGCGCCATGGCGCCTTCGCGTTGGGTGAACAAGAGCGTGAATAGCGAAGGCTCGGCCAGAACCAGACTCCGGACCAATTGCGGACACATGAGCGCGACCACGGCGCAGATTGCCCCGCCATAGGAATGGCCGACCAGCCGGACCGGACTTCCCAACGACTGGATCAAAGCCAGCAGATCCTGCGCATGGGATTCCACGGTATAAGTCGTGCCTGGTGGGATGTGCGTGCAAGGAAAGTGTCCCCGCCGGCTGTAGGCAATGACTTCATATTTGGCGGAGAGGCGGGGCAGTTGATTTTCCCAGGTCCGCATGTCTCCGATGGCGCCGTGGACCAAGACGACCATTTCCCCGGTTCCACGCCGCGTGTGTGCGAACTCCACCCCGTTGACTGCGAGTTTGCTCATTTAACCTTTTTGATCCGGCTCTGACTATTTGGCTGCTTGCCGGATCGCTTCCTTCTTATCTTCGAGTTCAGCCTGCAACCGCTTCCGCTCCGTCGTCAGTTGTTGGCGCCGTTCTTCCGCCTTGTCAAATTCTCCGGCCTCGGTCGCGCTGGTGATCTCGCCCTGCATCGCGATCTCCCTTTCGGCGATTTTCGCCGCATAACGGGAGTCCAGTTCCGCCAGCGCTTTCTTTTGGGCGCCGCTTAGTTTGGTGGGAGGCGAGCTCTTCGCCAGCCGTTCCATCGCCAATTCGTAGGCGGATTTCATCAGGCAACTCCTTCGGTCATTGACAGAAACTTATTTTTTCTTCCACGGCATGTCCGGGAATTTCTCGGGCAACTTTACAGGTGGCGGCTTGGGTTTGGCCAGTTCCAACTCAGGGTCACTCGCTGGCACATTGGCGGGTGCGGTGGCATCGCTTCGCCACGAAGCGATGCGGGCCTGTAACCCGTGCTGCTCGGCCTTGGCTTTGTCGCCCGCTTTCATGTAAAACAGCGAAAGATAGGTATGAACCAGCTGCTCCTTGGGCTTGAGTGACTCAGCTTTGTGCCCTTCAGCAATGGCAGTGGCGAAATCACCTTTGCGGTAATGCGCCATGCCGAGCGAGAGTTGCGCGTCGAAATAAACCGGGTCTTGCGCGAGGATGGCTTTCAGCGCCGCAATGGCTTGATCATAATCGCCACTGCTGAAGGCGAACATCGCTTCGTCGTATTGGTCCTGTAGATTCTCACTCACCCGTCATTACGCTAAACCACCTGCCGTGCTCAGTGCAAGGTGTGTTGCGCAAGGCAGGTTTCCCATATTATGCTGCGCGTTCGCGTTGGTATCCGGCGCGAGTGCAACCCAGGATGATATTTTGAGCTCACCCATACGACTACTCTCCACTGACTTTGACGGGACTTTATTTGCCGAATTTGAACAGCCACCCATCGCTCATGAACTGGTCACACTCATCACTGAATTGCAGGCCGAAGGTGTAAAGTGGGTGATCAACACTGGGCGCGACATGGCGAGCTTGATGGAATCACTGGCGCGGGCACGCGTGAGCATCCAGCCGGATTTTCTGGTGTTGGTGGAGCGGGAGATTTACGTGCATGACGGTGTGCGTTACGCGCCGTTGCAACCTTGGAATGCGGCTTGCGCGCGGGATCAAGAAGAACTGTTTTCGCGTATCCGGCCGGAGGTGCCGCGGCTGACAGAGTGGGTGAATCAACGCTTCAAAGCCACGGTGTACGCGGATCCGTGGTCGCCCTTCTGCCTGATTGCGGGCAACAATGGCGATGCCGACGAGATTCACCGTTACCTTGCCGAGTTTGCCGCCGGGATTCCGAATCTCACTGTGGTTCGCAACGATGTCTATGCACGGTTCAGTCATGCAGCCTACAACAAAGGCACGGCGCTCGCCGAATTGACCCAGCAGCTAGGACTCACGTCGGCGCAGGTCTTGGCGGCCGGCGATCACCTGAACGATCTGCCGATGCTGAAGTCCGAGTTCGCCTGTGCCTTGGTGTGTCCATCGAACGCCGTGCCCTCGGTCCTGCAAAGTGTGGTCAGTCAGGGCGGGTTTACCGCCTCGCGCCCTTGTGGATTGGGTGTTGCTGATGGCATCCGCCACTTTCTGAAGTCAATCTAGCCGAAAGAACTAAGTCGAATTGCCAGCTTCAGCTGGATAATGGCTGCTAATCGTGTCGTTGACCATTGTGCTTGGGAGCTTTCAATTCTTCGCAAGTCATTGTGGGAATGCCAGATAAACTCAGCATTAGAAATTGACACTCTCTGCTTGGCTGATAGTGTGACAAAGCATCGGTGTTCTCGAAACTCGACCACGGGTCATTTCCCCGCCCTGCACGAAACATCTTAACTTTGAACTGACATTTCATGAGTGAAGCGACCTTAACCCCTCAAACGTCGGGCGGCGCGCCGAAGAAAGCCAAGATTTCCGAGGCCGTAATCCGTATTGCCGGCAATTCACAGGACGGTATTCAAGCTATCGGCGGTTTCCTTGCGCGGCTCGCAGGTCGCAGCGAGCAGGAAGTCATGACCTTCATGACAATTCCTTCGACGATTTCTGGTGGTCCATCCATTTTCCAGGTGCGCATCGGCTCGGGCGAAGTCCTGAGCGCGGGTGACGAGGCGGATGTGCTGCTGGCCTTTTACCAACACTCCTACGAGGGTCACATCAACTCTCTGAAGAAGGGCGGCATCGTGCTCTACGATGCTGACCACGTTGAACCGAAGGAGGAATGGAAGAAGGATTATCACCACGTTGGCATCAAGATTTCATCGCTCACCGTCGAAGCCATCGGCGGCACGGCCAAGGACAAGGGGAAGAACATTTTCTCGCTCGGGCTCATCGCGCGCATGTTTGATCTCAACGTGCCGAAGCTGGAGAAGCTCGTCGAAGAGCGTTTTACTGGCAAAGACCCGAGCATTGCCAAGACCGCGTTGATGGCGTTCCACGCGGGGTATGGCTATTCCGTGGATACGGTGATGAACACGTTCCAGTTCGTCGAAAGCCGCAAGCACGAAACGGCGCAGGTCGTGATGAACGGTAACGAAGCCATTGGCTACGGACTCATCGCTGCGGGCGTGCGTTTCGGTGCGGGTTACCCCATCACGCCATGGTCGGACATCATGGAATTACTGCGCCGCGAACTGCCGAAATACGGCGGCACGTTCATCCAGTGCGAAGATGAAATCGCTTCGGTCTCCATGGCGATTGGGGCAAGTTACGCGGGCAAGCTGGCAATCACCGGTTCCAGCGGGCCGGGAATTTCGCTCAAGAGCGAAGCCATTGGCTGGGCTATCAACGCCGAAGTGCCGCTGATCATCTGCGACATTCAGCGCGGCGGACCTTCCACCGGCATGCCGACGAACATTGAGCAGTCGGATCTGTTTATCGCGTGCTTTGGCAGCCACGGCGACGCGCCCCGCGTGGTCCTCGGACCGTCTTCTGTCGAGGATTGTTTCTACACGGCCATTGAAGCCGTGAACATCGCGAACAAGTACAACGTGCCGGTAATCATCCTCAGTGACCAGGCCATCGCCACGCGCATCGAGGCGTTTGCCGAGCCGAATCTGGAAAAGCTTTGCCAGGACATTTCACCTGATTTGTCGCCGGTTGCCGACCACAAGCCTTACGATTTGTCCACGCCAGACGGCACGGTGAAACGCGTGGTACCTGGCACGCAGATCTTGAGCGGCAAATACCCGATCGCCACCGGTCTTGAGCACGACGAGATGGGGCATCCGACCGGCTCACCGAAGTTGCACATGGCGATGACTGCCAAGCGGCGCAAGAAGCTTCAAGCGCTTGCAGCCGCGCTGCCGTTGCCGAAAGTCTATGGTCCGCCCGAGGGCAACGTGTTGCTCATCGGCTGGGGCTCGACCGATGGCACTATTCGCGAAGCCGTGGATCGCGCCCGTGCTGCTGGCGACAGCGTGTCGAGCCTGACAATCCGCCATCTGAATCCGCTGCCGAACGACCTCGAAAATATTTTCTCCGGCTTTCACCATGTGTTCGTCGTCGAGACGAACGACGAAGGCATCTACGGTTATGGCGGTCAGCTTTGTTCCTTGTTGCGCGCCCGCTATTGCGATCCGAAGATTCGTGGCATCAACAAGACCGATGGCCTGACCTGGAAGGTGAAGGAAGTCCTCGAACGCACGAAGATCCTGTTGGACGCCAAGAAAGCCTGAACCCTCAAAGATTTAAGAACATGAGCCAGACCATTTCCACAACTCCCGCAGCGACCACCGCTACCGCCACCACCGCGGAGCGCAAACCGCTGACAAAGAAAGAACTTGCGGCCGATCATCCGACATGGTGTCCCGGTTGCGGCGACTTTTCCGTCCTCGCGCTGTATTTCAAGCTGATTGAAAAGGCAAAGCTGCATCACGAGAAATTCACGACCATCGCGGGCATCGGTTGTTCCAGTCGCTTCCCGTATTTCGTCCAGGCCCACGGCGCGCATTACATCCACGGCCGCGCACTGGCGTTTGCGAGCGGCGTTTCGATCAGCCGGCCGGACCAGCACGTATTCGTGTTCGGGGGCGATGGTGACGCGTTCTCCATCGGCGGCAACCATTTCAATCACACCGCGCGCAAGAACATCAAGATGACCTACGTGGTCATGGACAACTGGGTTTACGGCCTGACGAAGAAACAGACTTCGCCCACGTCGCCGCTTGGCTTCAAGAGCAAGACGGACATCTGGGGCGCGGTGGACCAGCCGATCAACCCGATGAAGCAGGCGATCTCCGCCGGGGCGACGTTCGTGGCGCGCACCACGCACACGAATCCGAATCACGTCCTCCAGATGATGGAAGCCGCGATGGCGCATGACGGCTTCAGCTTCATCGAGTGCCTGAGCGAATGCGTGGAATTCTACGAAGGCGCGTTCGACGCCAGCAACCCGCGCAAGGGCGGCGTGTTCAACACCGTGCCCGCGGATCACGACGTCACCGACGAAGCCGCTGCCTACAAACTGGCGGGCGAGGCGTTCCCGGGTCACTTCGGCGTGTTTTATAAGGTGAACCGGCCCACCAAGAACGCCAAGGAGCAGGAGATCATCACGAACTACCGTTCCAAGGTGGCGGGCCAGAAGGACTGGCAGATTCTCCAAAAGACGTTTGATCGGCTGAAGTAAGCGGCGCGATCAAACAGCAAATTCAAACCCCGGCTTCGCGCCGGGGTTTTTGTTTTCAGCTCTGCAACTCAATTCCCGTACTTCCGCAACAGTGTCGCCACGCCGGCATCCGTCAGATACGCGGGATGGCCTTCGAATCGCACGATGCCGTTCGGATCGATGATCAACGCGTGCGGGATGCCGCTTACGGCCAGCGTCCTTTTCATGCGCGCCTGGGTGTCAATGGCCACGGTGTAATTCATCTTCGGCGTCTTCATCGCATTCACGTCGGCCTCCTTTTCGTTCGACAGACCGATGACCACAAGCTGATCACCAAATTTCTTCGCGAGGTTGTTCAGGTGTGGGATGGACTGGCGGCAAGGCCCGCACCACGTCGCCCAGAAATCCACGAGCACAAACTTGCCGCCGGTGTCCGGCTCGCCCGTCAGCCACTTCTCGACTTCCAAAGGTGGCGCCGCCTGACCTTTGATTGACTTGGCAGAGATGCTGCCCACGCGGATCTCGACGTCCGGTCCTTCCTTTGGATCTGGTTCGGGTTGCGGCGCCTTGACCACGGGCTTTTGGGCTGCGGCCTGGCGGCGGTATTCGGCGTTAGCAGCCGATTGTTTGCCAGCGGCCTCGCCCGCTTTGGCCGGATCGTATTTGAACAGCTTTTGCATGTCCGGCTCAAGGTCTCTCAACTTCGCGTTGGCCAGGCCGAGGGAGTGCTTGAAATTCACGTCGGTGGCGGAGACGGAAAGGATGGTGACGTTCGTGTAGGTCTGTAACGGGGTTTTCAACTCGGGCAGCTTCACCTGCGCCTGCAATAGAAACGCGGTGCACAAAGTCATCAAGCAGGTCAACCTCAGCGATTTCATGGCGTCCGTATGCCTTGCCGGCCGGGCTTTGGCAAGCGCCCAATCCGCGAAAGACTTGCAGCCAGCCGCCACGATGGCGAAACTCCAACCATGACAGTGCAATGGTCAACGGCCCATGAAATCTGAAGCCAACAAGCCGGCCAAACTTCGCATGGCCAAACCGGATTCACCGGAGCAGATCGGGCGACGACTCGAGCGCGAGCAACGCACGACGAACCGTGCGCGCGAGTTCGGGCTGGAACAATCACTGGCGGGCTTCCGGGTGGGCTCGGTCAAGGCGCTCAATGCCGTGCCACTCACGCGCGGAATCGAAGACCAGGTGACTTACGCGCCGCCATCTGAACTTGCCAAGCAACTGCGCGCCGATGAACTCGACGCCGCGTTGGTCAGCATCGTCGAGCCGTTGCTCAATGACCGTTATGACATCCTCGACGGCGTGGCGGTGGCATCATTGGGCGAGGTGAAGAGCGTGTTCATGGCGCATCGGAAACCCATCGAGGCGGTGAAGGAGGTTTTCTGTGACCCAGCTTCACTGACCAGTGTGATGCTGTTGAAGGTGCTGCTGGCTGGGCGCGGGTTGCGGCCGGAATTCCGGAAGCTGGAAGATTATGCTGCCGCAAAGGACAAAGATTACGTGTTGCTCATCGGCGATCAGGCGCTGGACTTTGCGTTTGCCTCCCCGGGGCATGAGATCTTCGATCTCGGTGCCGCGTGGTATGAACTGACGGGACTGCCGTTCGTGTATGCGGCGTGGGCGTTGCGGCGGGGTGTCGAGAATGGCGAACTACGGCGCGTGCTCCTGGAGACGAAGGATTTCGGCATGGACACGCTGGACCAGATCATCCGCAATCGCACCGAATACACGGAGGATTTCCGCAAGGATTACCTCGGCTGGCACATCCATTTTCACCTGGGCAGCGACGAGAAGCGCGGCATCGCCAAGTTCATCGAACTGATGCGCGAGCACGGGTTCGGGCCGGTGTCCGAGCCGAAGTTTGTGAACTAACCCCGACTTGATCGGAATCTTCTTCGCAATCTTGACTCCGAGGGAGTGCGAACAGGACGACCATTAAGATTGAGCATAGAGTCGCTTTACACGCTGCGCACCCGCCGTTAGAGTCGCCGCATGGCTTCTCAATACGACGCGACTGAGTTTGTGGACACCGAAACCCATCAGCACAAATCGCCCTACGCCACCGCCGCCACCCTGGCCGGCGCGATGCAGCGTGCGCCCACGCGCGAGGAAGTGGACATGAAGGTCACCGAAGCGCAGCAAAAGCTCGCCGAGTTGAAGCGGGCGCAGGAGGAGTTGGAGCGCGAGCGCGCGGCGCTGGAGGAATTGCGCCGGCGCCAGGCGGAGTTTCAAACCGGGCGGCAGGAGATGGTCCATCACCTGACGCGCGGACTGGGTTTGCTGGAGGAGGCCGAATTCACCGCGCGGCGGGATGCCGAGCAGATGGCCAAGACCATTTCCGATTTCCGCGAGGCGCTCGTGAAAGTGGAGTCCATTCACGAGGAAGCTTGGAACAAGGAAAGTTTCAACGTGGAACTGACCCGTGCCCTGACTGCCATCGAGAACGCCCGCATGGAATGGAATTCGGCCCGTCTGAAGTTTCCCGTGCTTTCTGGCAAGCTCGCCGAAACGGCGCCGGAGAACGAGGCTACCCAAAAGCCGACGTCGCTGCTGGCCCAACAAGATTTCGCGTCGCTCTGCAAACTGGGCCTCGCGCTGACCTGGCCATTGGCGGTGGTGGCAACGCTCGCACTCGGTGTGCTGGTCACCCTGCTGCTCCTGCGCTGACGGAGGCGACATGCGAAGGCCGCTCGCGCGATTACTGGTTGGCTGGCTGATGATGTTTGCCGGTGGCTGTTTGATGGTGGAGAGCGCGTTGGCGGATTCGCGCGCCACGGGCCGCATTGTGCCGGTGCTGCTGGCGGCCGGTGGGTTCACGTTGGCAGTGCTGGGCGTCATCCTGCGGCGCGCGGCCACGAGGCGGGCCCAATCCTGATTTCCCCGACATGGCCTGGCGCAAAAAAAAAACCGATCCCATCACCGAGCGCGCGCGCGACTTGAACGCAGAGATCGCGTCGCTCGAAGCCGAGATCAAGCGGCTGGATTCGAAATTGAATCGCGGTGCGGGGCAGCCAAAACCGGCGGCTGCGGTTTCGCAAAGCCCTGCGGCCAGCCCGCGAACGACCAGCGAGCTGCTCGATGAACCGGCCCCGCTGCCGCCGCGTCATGAGCCGGTCTTCGAAGAAGTGCACCAGGTGACCCTGTCCACCCAGCCAGATGTCTCCAACACACCAGAGCATTACAACGAGCATGGGGTGCGGAAATTTGATCTGCCGGCATTCTGGCGCCGGCTTTGGGGGAATTTCCAAGGCCCGACCACGAGCAATCCCAAGCTGGTCAGTTATCTTGCCGCGGGCGGCATCCAAGGATTGGCGCCGTTGCGGCGCGAGAAGCGCGTGGCGCGCAACCGTTTCGTCGTGCTGGTGACATTCCTCTTCCTCGTGTTGTTGGGCATCTTGATTGTGTACGTGCGTGGTAAGTGACGCGGAGGCGAACCGTGGATGGCTGTAGCTTCAAGCAATGAAAACCTCGCCCGAGTTCATTTTGTTGAGCCTGGAGACTCCCGATGGCGAATTCGTGGCGCACTATTCTACGGCTGGGCTGGCCGCGCTGAATTTTCCCACGAACCCAGAATGTGCTGGCAGGGCTCCGGAGAATGGCATTGATGCCAGAATGGCTGCTTGGCACCAGCTCACAATTACTGCGGTGAAAAATGTGCTGGCCGGGCGTGCTGCCGGACCGTTGCCGCCACTGGACCTCTCCGCTGGCACGGAGTTCCAACGCGCGGTCTGGCAGGCGATGCTCCGAATCCCGTCTGGTCGCACGCGCAGTTACGGAGAGCTCGCGGCCGAGATCGGCAACCCGCAAGCCGTGCGCGCGGTCGGCGGTGCCTGCGGGGCGAATCCGATTCCCGTGCTCGTGCCGTGTCATCGGGTGCTCGCCGCGGGCGGAAAGATCGGCGGCTTCAGCGGCGGACTGGATTGGAAACGCAAGCTGCTGGCGCGTGAGGGTGTGATCTTCGGTTGAACCTGACCGGCTTAGGCGACGGATTGCGCTTTGAGCAATCGTTGCTTGCGCATGACGAGGAACATCGTGATGCCGCCGATGACGCCAAAGCTCGCCATGATCACATACCAAAAGAACCAGCCGTGTTCAGCTTTGGTTTTGTCCAGGACCCGCCCGGTCAGGAAGAGTGAGATGGCGCCGCCGTAATATTGGAACGAGTCAATCACACCCGCGGCGAAGCCGGCCATTTTCTTGCCACCGATGTCCATCGGCGCCGCTGCGCCGACGATGGAGTGGGTTGAGTTTGCGGTGAGTGAAATGGCGATCAGAATTCCGCAACCCGTCAAAATTCCCGCCGGGGTCGGCCCGACCAGTCCTTTGAGCAGCAGCACAGCTGCCAGGCTGATGACTACCGCCTCAAAGAAATATAACGACATGGCCACAGGGGAACGATGGCCTTTGAAGAACCGGTCAGAAATCCAGCCCGATGCCATTGAACCCGCGACCGCCGCCATGGGCATCACCGCCAGAGTCCAGGCCACGGTTGCTGGAATGTTCGTTTTCATGTCCATGTGCAACTGTTCCTGGAAATAGAGGATCGCCAGCTGGTCTGAACTGGTCCGCACGGCGCCGGTGCAGGCATAAGCGCAGGCATAAAACCAAACAAGCGGATGGGTGAAGATGGTGCGGAACGATTCCTTCAACGATACCGTCACGCCGGCCGAATTATCGATCTCATCCGCGATGACGCCCGGATAACCGGCTTCGTCCGGGGTGGGTTTGGCGGCAAGACTCATGAAGATGGCGACGGTCAGTGTCACCATCGGTGGGATGATGAACAGCCAGCGCCATTGACCCGGCGCAATCACCAGGAAGCCAAGGGAGATCCCATTCAGGATGAACGGCGAGAGTTTGGAACTGCCCACCTGGCCGAGTTGGATCATGAAGCCGAAAATACCGGCGAAGGTGCCGCGCTCATGACGTTGAAACCACGCCGCATTGATCTTGATCATGCCCGGCGCACCAAACGATTGAAACCAGCCGTTGATCAACCACACCACTGAAATCGCCACGAAGGCGGGATCGATCTTCTCGACGCCAAATACGAACTTCGCCGCCGCTGCCAGTGCGCCTCCCACGACGAGCAGTGGTAGCAGACCCATCAGCAGATTGACCACAATCGTGCCGAACGCGCCGATCTGCATGGAGCGTTTGCCGCCGATCCGGTCGGTGAGCAGGCCGTTGACAAGCTGGCCCGTGCCGTAGGTCAGCGACCAGATGCCCAGCATGTCGCTGATCTGGGTGGTGGTGAAGCCGAACTCCGCCTGCATCCCGGGCGTGGCGAAACGGAAGTTGTAGCGGCACATGTAATAAGCCGCATACATCAGGCCGAGAGCGCCCCAGTTCAATCCCCGCCGCGCGCGGAAGCCGGGGGGATACGCCTGGCGACCGGGAGGTGCGTCGGTGGTGGGCGTCATGAGTTCAGTGTGGGTCGAGGCGGTCGGCTAAATCGCGCGCCAGCTAAACAGAGGGCTTGCGACAGGTCAAAGGGAATTCCCGCCCGATGGCCGGGGCGGATTTCGTGCGTGAATAATTGCCGGTTGACATTCAGCGGGTGGGGTGGTGATATTGCCGCACCCCCCTGAAACCAGCAGGGGCATCGCGTTTTGTCGTGACTTGATTTCGCGCAACGCCAACCATGCAAATTCAATTGAATCAGAACGGACAATCAAAGTCGCGGCGGGCCTTCACGTTGATTGAACTGCTCGTGGTCATCGCCATCATCGCCATCCTGGCGGCCATGCTTTTGCCGGCGCTTTCGAAGGCCAAGGACCGGGCCAAGCGGCTCCAGTGCATGAACAATCTCAAGCAGATGATTCTCGGTCACGTGATGTACGGCCAGGACAACAACGGAGTATTGAGCGGTACCTATGATTATCTGGATGACAATCTGAACTGGCTGTACCGGGATTACGTCAAGAACACGGCATCCTTCGTCTGCCCGAATACGCTGAATTTCATCGACCCTGCCAACGTGGATTATAAGGGAGAAATTGGCGGCCTTCAGTCCTTTGCCCCATCGCGGGCCAAGTATCCGTATCACAGCTACGAGAATTTCACCTGGTGGCGTACACCGAATGAGTTTTCGGACGGGCGCACTGGTACCCGCAAGACAGAAAGCCGGATCCAAACCCGGGCACATGTGAATACCGCCCTAGGCTTGCGAGGTATGGTGCCCGGGCCCTCCCAGACGTGGCTGCAATTGGATGCTGATTCCGCGCTGGCGACTTATGCTGGAGCCATCAATGACTATCCAGACATCGGCGACAATCACGGCAAGGAAGGCGCGAACGCGAATTTTGCCGATGGCCATGCCGAATGGGTGACTGTGAAGGCAAATCGGTATCTCATCCTTCGTGAAATGTCACAGGACGTTAATAAGGGAGCCCCATGAGCCGATTTCGGTGGTTGGCTTTCCCAATTTTTGCGGCTTGGCTTTGCGTAATGGGTTGTGGCAAGAGCCAGGTGGACTTGGCATTGGATTCGGACGCGAATGGTTATAGCTGTCGGAAGTGCCGGGTGATGTTTTATACGGATCGGGACGTGTTTGCGACCCGGTGTCCCGAGTGCAAAGAACCGGTGCCGGAAATGGTACTGGGTTTTGTGTGTCCGGCTGACAAACAGGTGACCCTTGCACCGCGGGGCAAGGGCACGGCGCCGTGCTCCAAGTGCGGTAAGTCCGTGTCCAGCCAAAGCATCCCGCGGGAAGCTGAGTTTAAGACCTGGGGCGTGACAAAGCGCAATGCAGCCGATGTCGGAGGCTGATCCGGCGATTAGATGATTGAATCAACCCGATGCATGAAGAAACAGAATGTCAGTTGACAACTTTGTGATTTGAAGCTGAATTTACATTGCCAGTAACCCAAAAAAACAACCAGCCCAACAACCGTATGAAATGCCCAATCCGTAAATTGGCCACGTTGGCTCTTGCCGGCGCGGCCAGTCTTGTCACCTCCGTAGCGCCCGCCCAGACGGTCATCTATTCTGATGACTTTGAGACTGATACGTCCGCCAACTATTCCGTCCGTGCCATCGACCAAGGCAACGCCGCGGACTACAACGTGTTTTTTGCCACGAACTACAACGCGACCACATTCCCAAGATTCGGCGTCAACACCACCATCCCGGTGGCGCCCAGCGGTGCCGGCGGGCGCGGCGTCAAAATGTTCGTCAACAAGAACGACGCGAATGCCCAGATTGCGGCCATCAACATCTATCCGAACATCTCGCAGCCGTTCACCAATGACTACGCGCTCAAGGTGGACATGTTCCTCGGATACAACGGTCCGGCCGCGGGTGGCACGGGATCGACCGAGTTCGGCATGTTTGGCATCAACCATACCGGCACGCAGACGAACTGGAATGCCCCGGGCGTCAGCGTGAGTGACGGCGCGTGGTTTGCCATCACCGGTGAGGGTGGCGCAGCTCAGGATTACCGCTCCTTTGTGGGTGACGGCGCAGGGTTTGAGCAGCGTTTTACGCTTGAGAGCGGCGGGTTCTTTGATCGGGACACTGATGGCACCGCAGAAGAAGAATTATTCTATACTTCCGATCTGCCCACGTTGCCGTTCTGGTTGATGTTCCCGACCAATACAGTCGGTGAAACCCCGGGCGTCCCGGGCAAGCAGTGGGTCAAAGTAGAAGTTCGCCAGCGCACGAATTCTGATGCGGGCGGTTATCTGACCACCTGGCTGATGAACAACTACGTCATCGCCCGGCACACGAATGTCACCTTGATCGCAGGTGTGACGAATGCCGGCACGGTCATGCTCGGCAACATGGATAACTTTGCCTCAATCGCAAGCCCGGCCATCGACAACTACGTCATCTACGACAATCTCAGCGTCGTGGATCTCCAGGGAGCGCCGGATCTCCCGGAAGTCTCCATCACCACCACCACCGACACCGCTCAGGAACCGACGACGGGGGAAGCCACCTTCACACTCACCCGCAAGGGCAGCACGGCCAGCCCGCTGACAGTCACTTATGTAATCCGTGGTACCGCGGTCAATGGCACCGACTACACCAATAAGCTTGGCGGCGCCCTTTCCGGCACCATCACGTTCGCCGCGGGCGATGCCTCGACAAACCTCACCGCCATTGTCCGGGATGACACGGTGGGTGAGCCAACTGAAACAATCATCCTGAGCTTGAATACCGGGAGTAATTATGAGGTTTACGACAGTTGGTCCAAGGCCAGCATTCTGGATGATGGTGACGTGCCTACGGCCACGGTTTCAACCTTCCGCATCGCGGCTTATGAAGGCAATGCAGACAGTTACGGCGTCTTCCGGGTCATTCTTAGTCAGGCGGCGCCCGGGGATGTGACCGTGAATTATTCCATGAGCGGTACCGCGGTAGGCGGCACGCATTACACTGCGTTGTCCGGTTCGACCACGATCTTCGCCGGCAGCACCACCAATGAATTGACGATCGTCCCCATCCAGAATGCGGATACCGTCAGCAACCGCACGGCCATCATCACGTTGACGACTGGCACCGGTTACAGTCTTGGCGCCCCAGCCACTGGCACCGGCACCGTCACGATCTTCAACGACGACCTGGCGGCGGCGACGGGCACGCTTTACACGGAGAATTTTGACGTGGATAACTCCGCCAACTGGAACATCAATATATCCACGAACAATTGTGATGCCGCGTTCGGTTTTGACTACGCCACAGCCTTGGGAATTCCGGCTGCGCCGCATTCGCCGGGCGGCTCAACTCTTGGTCTGCGTCTGCGCGCGAATACGCCGGCTGTGGGCCCCGCAGTGCTTCTCGCCCAATTCCCCGGTATCACGGTGTCGCCCAAGTTGCAGAATTTCACTGGTGACTACCGCCTGCGTTTCGACATGTGGTTGAACTTTATCGGACCGCTTGGCGTTGGGGCGACTGGTTCCACCGAACTCGGCACGGCGGGTATCACGCGGGGAACGATCTGCCAGTTCTCGGGTTTTGCAACTTCATCGCCGGATGCTGTTTTCTTCGGCATGATCACTGATGCGCAGAATGCCAATGATTATCGTGTTTACACGAACATCGTTCGCGTTGCGAATGGAACGCCCGGGGTGTACGGAGCCGGCACGGCTGGTACGGGCGACAATGCCGAAGCCTACTATTCGGTGTTCGGCCGGGTAGCGGCGCCAGCGGGCCAGTCCGGGGTATACTTACAACAGTCTGGCACGACGGCGATCGGGGCGTTCGGCATGGCGTGGCGCGACGTCGTGATCACCAAGCTTGGCAATACGGTCATCCATACGGTTGACGGTGTGCGCATGGGCGTGGTCAACGCGGCAAAATATGGGATCAATCTCTCGACCAACATCTTCGTTGGGTTCAACGATGTGAACGGTACCCAGCACACGATTGCCAATGATCCGTTGCAATGCGCGATCTATGACAACCTGGTCGTGGAGAGCCTGCCAGCGCCGACCCAACCGGGAATCACCAACATTGTGATCACGGGCGGTAACGTCCAGATCGACTTCACGAACTCGGTCAGCGACTTTGTAGACCTGTTCACCGTGCGGACGGCGACATCGGTCACCGGTCCTTACACGTATCAACCTGCGACCATTACCGAGCTGGCGCCGGGCGCGTTCCGGGCCGTGACGCCCTACACCGCTTCAAGCCAGCGGTATTATCGCATTCTGCGCTAAGCAGATATGATTCGCAGCGAATTGTGACAAGAAGGGCGCCCGCAAGCGGGCGCCCTTTCTTTCCGTCAGGACCAGTGACAAATAAAGCGTAGGGCCGGGTGGCTTGACTTCGACCAACCGGCGGGCCAGTGTTAGTCAGCCTCAAGCCAGATTGCTATGAACCAGTTGGCAGTTAAATCAGACTTGTCGGTCCGGCGTCCATTGCCATGGATGCGGGCTTTCACCCTCATCGAACTTCTTGTCGTCATCGCCATCATCGCCATCTTGGCGGCGATGTTGCTGCCGGCGCTGGCCAAGGCCAAGACCCAGGCGATGCGCACCTCGTGCCTCTCCAATCTTCGGCAGTTGGGTTTCGCGTGGAAGATGTATTCAGGCGACAACGACGGAAAACTCGTCTGCAATTATCCCTATATCACTGCGGGCACTGCGAACCCTGACGATTGGTTCTGGGGTTACGCAGCCTGGCCGCATAACACCACCTACGGTTCCTTTCCTCAATTCTCTGCCACCAGTGTCTGGTGCGTTGTCAATTCCAAGCTGTATCCCTACCACGGTTCGGTGGACGTTTCCCGATGCCCGGCAGACAAACGAACGATTGGCGCGCAAAAAGTGGTGCGTAGCTATTCAATGAATGGCTGGATGAATGGGGCTTCGTACGGTGATCCAGGCGGATCAACGGACTATTTCAGGCCGGGCAATGACCGGATACTGCGCCATACGTTCTATCGGAAAGAATCAGACCTTCAACGGCCGGCCCAGTTGTGGCTGATAATCGATGAGGATGCGAAGGAAGGAAATTCAAGCATCAACGATTCAATGTTTTTGGTGGACATGGGCGGCGGTGGCGGGTTGGTGGACGCGCCCTCACGTCGCCATGAGAAGGCCTATGGATTGAATTTTGCTGATGGCCATGCCGAAATCTACAAACTTCGCGACCCCCGGACTCTGAATTGGACGACCCTGCCGGTTGACAAGAGCAACAATCCGGACTGGGAAGCGCTTTCCAAAGTCAGCACCATCCTCAAGTAAGTAAGGGAAGCGCCGGCTACCAGACTTCCACCGGGCCCTTGGGCACCGGAATCTGCCCGGGCGTGATTTCATCCGGATCGCGCATGAACGACGCCACCATCGGCGGCGGTTGGAAACGCGGCAGCAATTGACCCGCTTCGTCGAGAAATTGGCGCCGCCAGTTTTGATACCAAGCGAGAATCTCGTGAAACTCTGCCCGGGTTGAGTGCAGCACGACGCGTTTCTTGAACTCATTCGCCGGACCGAATTGCCGCGCATACCACGGCGCGACTTTACGGAACATCCGGCAGCCCAGTTCCTCACCGAACACTTCCACCATCAGGTCCAAGTGCCGGCACATGACCTTCACGCGCTCATCGAATGAAGGTTCAGGTGGCAATTCACTCGTGGCGAGAAAGTGCTTCGTGCGCCGGAAAATCCACGGATCATAAAACGCCCCACGTCCGATGCTCACGCCGGCACAGCCCGTTTCGTCGAACATCTTCTTCGCCGCCTGGGGCGTGATGATGTCGCCGTTGCCGATCACCGGGATCGTTCGGACGGCTTGAGCCACCGCGCGGATGCCCGCGAGATTTACCGTGCCGCTGAAGCCCTGCTCCCGCGTGCGGCCGTGAACGAAGATCGCTGCCACCCCGACGTTCTCCAACGCCCGGGCGAGGTCCGGCGCGGTGATGTTCTGATCATCCCAACCGAGCCGCATCTTCGCTGTCACCGGAATTTTGACGGCGTTGACCATGCCGCGGACGAGTGCCGAAGTTTTATCTAATTCCGTCATCATCGCCGAGCCGCCGCCGACCTTGCAGACCTTCTTCACCGGGCAGCCCATGTTGATGTCGATCGAAGCTACGCCGCGGGTTTCGAGGAATTGCGCCGCGTCACGCATCTCCTCTGGCACGCTGCCGAACAGTTGCACGGCCAGCGGCGAATCTTCCGGTCGCGTCTCGATGAGCTTGAACGCCTTCTCTCGTTTCTCCAGCAACGACCGGGCATTGACCAGATCCGTAGTGCAGAGTCCCACGCCCCCGACTTCGCGCACCACCAGCCGGAACGGCAGGTTGGTGTAACCCGCCAGCGGCGAGAGGAACAGGTTGCCGGACAATGTCAACGGGCCAAAACGCATCCCCGATAGTCTAACCAAACGCGCACCGGGGCACAAACCCCTTGACCATTCCAGCTCGCCGCGGGATAGTCTGCGCAACCAATGATTAGTCGCTCAACAGCCGGCTGGCGGATGCTTCGTGCCCTGACCTCGTCCTTAGTTTTTTTGACGACCGGATTCACCGGGTTCGCGCAGACCAATGAGTTTCGCGGCATGTGGGTGAACGCCTGGAACACCGGCCTTCAGAACGCTTCCCAAGTCACAACCTTGGTCAATAACTTGCGCGCTGGTAAGTTCAATGCGGTGATCCCCCAGGTGCGCCGGCGGGGCGACGCGCTTTACACCTCGCACTTCGAGCCGCATGCCACAGGTACTTCGCCGGCAGATTTTGATTCGTTGGGCGATCTGATCGCCAAGGCGCACGACACCAATGCCGGGCAGTACATCGAAGTCCACGCGTGGCTCGTGACCTATCACATCAAGCAGGGCATTTCCATGCCCTCGCAGCCAAGCCACCCACTCAATCTGCATCCCGACTGGTTGTTGCTGGATGTGAACGGCACCAATTTCGTCGGCAACGAATACACCTTCGATCCCGGCCATCCTGAAGTGCAGAAACATACGTTCAACGTCGCGATGGACATCGTCACCAACTACAACGTGGACGGCATCAACTTCGACTACATCCGCTACTCCGACACCTCACAGGGATACAATCCCGTCACCGTGGCGCGGTTCAATCATCGGTTCGGCCGGACGGGCCAGCCGGCGCCGGGTGATGCGCTGTGGAAACAATTCCGGCGCGATCAAGTCACGGGTTTGCTGCGGAAGGTCTATTTGAATGTCATGGCGGTCAAGCCGTGGGTCAAGGTATCGGCCGACACGATCACTTGGGCGCCGGGGCCGGTCAATGATGCGCAGTGGTACAGTTCCTCCGCTGCGTGGAACAGCGTGTTGCAGGATTGGCGCGGCTGGATGGAGGAAGGCATTCTCGATCTCAACGTGCCGATGAATTACTTCCGTGAGACGACGCACCCGACGGATTACGTCAACTGGATGAACTTTGCCAAGGACCACCAATTCAACCGGCACGCCGTCATCGGTCCGGGCACTTATCTTAACAGCGAGTCGGACGCCATCGTGCAGTTGCGCAAGGTCCGCGATCTCAGTCCCGGCGGAAATTACGCTGCCGGTGTCTGCGGCTACGATTACAACACACCTTACTTGGGCGGTGGCGGTCAATTTGCGACGTTCCAGAGTTATCTCACCAGCAGTCCGAACGCGCATGATCCAGTCTCGCCTGCGCTCTTTGCCCAATCCGCAACCATTCCGGTGATGCCGTGGAAAGCCACTCCCACCAAAGGACATCTTAAGGGCAGCATCTGGAGCGGCAATGTCACCAACGGTCTCGATGGCGCCATCGTTACACTTGCTGGCCCGGTCAACCGGGTGCAGACCAATGATGCCACCGGCTTCTACGGCTTCGTGGATCTGCCGCCTGGTAACTATACCGTTCAAGCAGTGTTCCCGGGTTACGCTTCCGTCTCCAGCAATGTGACCGTCAGTGTTGGCGCGGTGGCCACCCGGGATCTGCAACTGGTTTATCTCGGTCCGCCGAGCATTGTCGCATCGCCCCAGAACCAGACTGTTTATGCCGGTGCCGCGGTAGAGTTCAGCGTGACCGCGTCCGGGCCGCCACCACTCGCCTACCAGTGGCGGCAGAACGGGACAAATGTCAACGGACAGACTTCACCCGTCATCACTTTCAATCCAGCGATGCCGACCAATGCCGGAAGCTACACGGTGGTCATCACGAACGTCTTTGGAGCGGTGACCAGCCAGCCGGCGGTGCTGACGGTCATCGTGCCCCCACCCAATACCCGGCTGCTGCCGTTGTGGAATCTGCCCGTGGGTTCGCGGGCTTATATCACCACCGGCAGCACGGAGCGGGGATTGGCGATCAATCCGTTGAGCGATCGTCTGCTCCTGGTCGGCCGCTTCGGCTCGCCCCAGGTTTACGCGCTGAATCCTGATACTGGTGCTGATCAGCACACGTTGAGTCTCGGTTCAGGCATCATTTCCGGTGGCACCTACACGATGCAACTTGTCGGCGCGGCGGACGACGGGGCGGTCTATGTCTGCAATCTCACCCTCAACGGATCGACTACGGCATTCCGGCTGTATCGCTGGGCGAATGACAATCCGGGCACGACGCCGACCGTGGCATTCTCTGGCGATCCACATCCCGGCAATCCCCAACGCTGGGGCGACACCATGGACGTGCGTGGTGCGGGTGCGAACACGCAGATCATCATCGGGTCGCGCAGCGGCACCAATGCTGTGGTATTCACCACCGCGAACGGAACGACGTTCACGCCGAATCCGGTGAATGTCAGTGGCGTATCCGGCGGAGCGTTTGGTCTCGGGCTGGCGTTCGGAACGGGAAACACCTTTTGGGGCAAGGCCACGGGCCAGGCCCTGCGGCGCATCGGCTTCAATCTTGGTACGGGCGTCGGAACCGTCCAACAGACATTCGGCAGCCCGGGCGTGGCGAGTTCCATCAGCGCGATCGGGGTGCAGACGAATCTCGCCGTCGTGGTCGGCGTTGCCATCGAGACGCCTGACAACGTGAAGCTTTACGACCTCTCGACCAACGACACGATCTCGCTCGCCGAAACCAACGGTTTTGCGACCGATAACGACAATTCAAACCTGACCGGGGCGGTGGATTTCGACGGTGACCGCGTCTTCGCACTCGACACGAACAACGGCATCCTGGCGATGCGATTGTTGCCGCCCGCGCCCGGCAATATTCAATTGATCGAACAAGTCGCGGGTGGCGCGATGCACCTGATCTGGAGCGGCCATCCCGGCTTTGCCTATACCTTGGAAACTTCCAGCAATCTGGTGAACTGGGCCGAGTTGGCCGACGTGATGGCTACCAACGGAGTGTTCCATTTCTTCGATACCGCCACCAACCTGCCGCAACGTTTCTACCGGGCGCGCAATTGAGCACCCATTGACCTTGCGCCGAACCTGATTATTTTTTCCACTATGTCACGACGTTGTTCTCGCTGCTGGTTGCCGCTTTTGACTGTGTTCGCCGGATTGCTGCTCGAGCCGCGGGCAGTGGCACAAAGCAATGAATTCCGCGGCGCGTGGGTGGATGCCTGGGGCGTTGGTTTTCTCAACGCCACCGAGGTGACGCAACTGATCGCCGATTGCCGCACCTACAATTACAACGCCATCGTCGTGCAGATGCGCCGCCGGGGCGATGCGTTCTACAACAACCTCGTGCCCGGCAACGATCCCAAGACCACGGCCATCTCTGGCGGCTTCGATGCGTTGCAGGATCTCATCACCAAGGCGCACACGGGTTCGCCGCGCATCCAGGTGCATTGCTGGGTGACCACGCACGTCATCTGGAGCGGTCTCACACCGCCGTCGCAACCGGGTCACGTTTTCAATTCGCATCCCGAATACCTGATGCGCGATTCCACCGGCACAAATTTTCTTGCGGAAGGTTTCTACCTCGATCCCGGGCATCCGGACGCAACGCTGTGGAATTACATCATGGCCACGAACATCGTGCGCCGCTACGACGTGGATGGCTTTCACTGGGACTACATCCGGTATCCGCAACTGGATTCCGGCTACAATCCCACCGCCATCGCCCGCTACAACGCCGAGTTCGGCCTGAGCGGTCAACCGGCGCCGGCGGACGCACAGTTCGCGAACTGGCGACGCCGGCAGGTGACAGACTTTTTGCGGTGGGTGAACTCGGACCTGCTGGCCTACAAATCGAACCTCGTCGTTTCCTGCGCGGTGTTCGGTAGCCGTAGTGACGCCTACAATAATCGTTTTCAGGATTGGGCCGCATGGAATGGCGAGGGCATCATTGATATCTGCATGCCCATGGGTTACACGGCGGACAACGCGCTGTTCCAAACCCGTGTGACCGACGCGTTCAACAACCAGGGTGTGCGCCGTGTTTACTCGGGTCAGGGCGCGTATCTTAACACGAAGGAGAACACCGCCTGGCAGTTGAATTACATCCGCAGCAAGCCGCTACTGGGCTCGGTGCTCTACAGCTATCGCGTGCCCAACAGCGGCACGGTGGATCGGCCGGGCACGCTGGCCTATCTCAAAAACAATTTTCAAACCAACTGGGTGGACGTGCCGGCGATTCCGTGGAAGGCGACGCCGACCAAGGGCATCATCCGCGGCACTATCACCCGACTGGTGGGCGGTACGGCGGTTTACAACGCCACCTTGAGTCTCAATACCGTGCCGCCGCGCATTCAACGCACCGAGCCCCACGGCAAGTTTGCGTTCTTCGAAGTCCCGCCGGGTAATTACACCATCACGGTTTCGGCTGCCGATCTGGCGACGGCGACAGGCAACTTGACGATTGCTGCGGGACAGAATCTTGCAGCGAGCGTCGCCTTGCCACCGGATAACACGCCGCCGCTGATCTCCAGTGTCGCTGCCGATGACATCTCCGACACCTTCGCCACGATTCAATGGACGACAGATGAAGCTTCCAACAGCGCGGTGGATTTCGGTCCGACGCTGGCCTATGGCAGTCTGGCGAGCAATGCCACGATGACCGTGAATCACTCGATCCCGCTGACGAACCTCATTCCCAACACGCAATATCACTTCCGCGTGCGCTCGCGAAATCCCACCGGCCTGCAGACCAACTCGGTGGATTTCACCTTCTTCAGCAACCCGCCGGGCGTGGTGGCGGATGTCATCATTGAGAGTTACCTGGCCAATGGAACGTTGAATGTGAACCCGCCTTATGCCGACACGGGTTTTGCGCTTTCCACCCTCAAGAGCAGCGCCGCGGGATTGGTCGCCACCAATTCGCGGTATGGAAGCTCCGGTTCGCCGAGTTTCACCATCACGCCGACCTTGCCAGTAGCGGGTGGTTACTATGACGTCTTTCTCACCCATGGCAACGCGACGAGTCTTTCGGACGATATCATGGTGGCGGTGGGTCAATCCGGCTGCACCGGTCTGCCCGCCACGACAACCATCTTCCGTGAACCTGGCGCGAACACCTGGGAATCACTCGGACGACTGAAGCTGAACCCCGGCGTGTCCGTGCCGGTGGTGACATTCACTCATTCAAGCGGCGTCTTGAGCGGCACGGCGCGCATGTATAGTGATGCCATCAAGTTCGTTTACCTTTCGCCACCGATCATCACGGGCCAGCCGCAGAACAAAAACGTCAATCAAGGTGGTAGTGCGACATTCTCAATGACTGCCGCGGGCGCGTCGCCGCTGGCATTCCAATGGCGGTTTGAAGGCACAAACATCAACGGCGCGACCAGCAGCAATTACATCGTCATGAACGCGCAGCCGGCGCAAGAGGGCGATTACTCGGTTGTCATCACCAATGTGGCTGGCGCGGTGACCAGCGCTGTGGCTGCTTTGACCGTCAACCTTCCGCCCAGCATCGCCGCCCCGCCGCAAGCGCAGACGGTGCGGGTCGGTCAGGATGCGACCTTTACGGTTTCAACCGGGGGCACCGAACCGCTGAGCTATCAATGGCGGTTCAATGGAGCGAATCTGGCCGGAGCTACGGAGGACCAATATGCACGCTCATCGGCGCAGACGAACCATGCTGGCAGTTATCTGGTGGTGGTGACAAACGTTGCCGGGGCGGTGACCAGCGCACCGGCTTTACTGACCGTGGAAGCCTGGTTGCCAGTGCATTTCCAATCAATCAACCAATTGCCAGACGGCCGGATGCATCTGGTTGTCACCGGGTCGCCGGGTGAGACGTTGTGGATCGACCGGACCAATGACCTGCCGCCGAACTGGAATGAACTGACGAACCTGCCGAACCAGACCGGCTCGCTTCAGTTCATCGACGGTTCATCCACGAATCAGCCGCGCGGATTTTATCGGGCGCGCCAGTGACTCAGGTCGCTGCCCGCCATCGGGTGTAGAGGGTGTAAGCGATCAGGCCAAATAGCACCACTAAGGCTGACAAGCTCACCCAGAGCATCTGGAGTGGCGGTTGATAACGGAATTCCACGGTATGTGCGCCCGCGGGCAACTGCACGCCGCGCATCACATAATTGCAACGCAGCAATGGCGCGGGCTGACCATCCACATAGGCTTTCCAGGCGGCGTCATACTTGTCATTGAGCAACAACACCGAGGGAGCGGCCGCGTTTGCTTTCAACGAAACATGCTTGGGCTTGTAGTTGATGAATTCCACTGAACCGACGCTGGCGTTGGTGGTGGGCGAAGCAGTGATCGGTTCCGACAACAACACGGTCGTCGCCGGGTCGAAGTTGACATTGCGCAGAGTCTGGAGCGTGGCGTCGTCATTCGTGCTGACCTGCCAGTTGGAATAAAGCTTTGTGCGGGGCAGTGCGCCGGTGTATTCGACCAACGCAAACTGGGCCTGAGCGTTGGTCTGCGTGAGAATCGTGCCGCCCTGACGTGCCTGGAAGAAATCGAAGCGCATCAATTCGCGGAACGGCGCGTTGGGTTTCAATTGCTGATTCAGGGCATCCGTGGCACCGGCGCGAGTCAGGATGTAACGGACATTCATCAGCTCCCAGCGGCGCCAAGCCAGGTAAAGGTTCTCCGGCGTACCGTTGAAGTGCAGGGCCATCTCCCAGTTCTGCACCTCGATCGGCGGGCGGGGCATCTGCACGACGTCGATCGTCTGGATGTTGAAATACTGGAAAAGATGCTGCTTCCAATCACCGCCATACACCGGGTCGAGGATTCCCAACGGGATGCCAGGCAACGTGCCGCTGGAGATGGCGACGCGGTTCTCATGCGGCCGTTGGCGCAGAAACTGGATGACCGGGTTGTTGCCGGCATCCAGATATTTCTCCTTCCAGTTGTAGGTGATCACCCACGGCACGCTGGCCGGGCCAAGTTCAGCGAGAATCAACACGGTGAACAGGCCGGTCGCGATCTTCGAACGCGCTCCGCCAAAATAACCCGTGAGACAAAAGGCGATCAACCCCAGCGCGGCCCCGTAAAAGAACACCGCCTTCGCCGCCTGCCGCAGGCTGAAACCCATCTGCGCCCGGGCTTCCGTGCCGGCAGTTTGCTCATCGGGTTGCTGACCTTGGGTGATCATCTCGTAGTAATTCAATTTGGCGATATAGGTTTCAACGGCGCTGCGATTCAGCGCGTAAACCGCCCAGGCTGCGAGCGCGAGAACGAAGACCAGTCCACATCCTACGATCCAGCGGCGGTCGAACGTGCCGACCTTTGACCACCAGACCCGCCATTGGTCCAGCAAGCCCCGGGTCGTCGCCGGAGCAGATTCGATGTAGCGCCGCCAGAGTCCTTGAGCGCCGTAGGCGAACAGGATCAGCGTGGCCCAGGCAAAGATGTGACCAAATTTGCCAGGAATGCGGATGACCGAAGCGTAGGGGAGCGAGTAGAAGATTTGGTAAAAAGGAGCGAACCGGCCAAAGCAAAGCAGCAGGGAGACTGCGGCCACAGCGAACCAAAACCAGACCATGGACCGTTCAAACGGAGTGAAAGCTGAATCCTTGGCGCGCAGCGATTGGAAGAAAGCCCAAGCAGCCAGTACCAGCACGATGGCGCCAGCGTAGCCACTCCCACCGCCGTACTTGATGAAGCCCCTTGGTATATCGATCTGAAATGTCATTGATGTTACGCCGGTTTTGCTCATCGCGGCTTTCACCGCGTCCTCGGCCTGCTTGTGGGAGAGGCCGGCCACGGTGATCGGTTCGGCACCGGGGAGGGCGAGTTTGCCATCTGTGCCGACTTGAAACTGTCGTGGCTGGGTGAGCGCCGCCGAACCCATCGCCTGGACGCGCACGACATCGCCGGCGGCCATCGGTCCTTCGGCAAGGTAACGGTCCCAGCCTTCGACGCGTCCGCCAGTGCCCCAATACTCGCCACCCTTGGTTGTATCCATCCGGAAACCGAAAAACGCCGGCACAAAGATGCCGATGGTTTCCCGCTTATACATGCTCCACATGGTGGCATCCGCCCAGCGTTGCGCTTTGGTGGCTTCATCCTGGGCCATCCCACTGATGCCCTGGATCTGGGTGTTGACCGCTGACTTGACCATGCTGGCAGAGATCCAGCCGGCGCAGACAGCTACTAAAGCGAGGCGGATGCCGCCGAGCAGTAGGTTGCGGACCAGTTTCTCGCGTTGGGCAAGGGATTGGGCGATGGCTCGCCAAAGGACGAAGGCGGCGACGGTCAGGCTGAACAAGGCCCCGATGTCATAGGCTTCCGTAACCCCCAAACCAACCGCAAAGCCAGCCAGGATCACGCTGGCCCAGCGGGTGCGCGGTGATTCATCCGCCAGGAAGCCGATCGCGAGAAAATTCAGGCCGAAGCCGATGACCTGGGTGCTGACGCCCCAACACGAGTTCGGCAGGAAATCTCCGTGCAGGATGGCCGCCAGCCCACCGAGAAAACAAACCACGGGTGAAAACTTCCACATCTTCAAGCAAGCCCAGAAGCTGAGACCGACAAACAGGAGTGAAAGCGGTGCGGAGAATTTTGCGTAGATCAAAGCCGCGGAACTGGCGAGTTTGACCAGCAGAAACATGAACAACCCGGTGACATTTGGGGGAGTGGCCACGCCAGTGATGCCGAGCCAGTTGAGATCATACCAGGCACCGTCAAAAAAAACGTTCTCGTTCCGACCCAATGCTGCCTGAAGCAGGCCTAGCGGGGTGTCATTGCTGAACGTGGCGTAATCCGGCACCAAGGCCTGTCGGAAAAGCCAGCCCAATACGAGCACGAAACAAAGCGTTACCAATCCAAATTCCCGCAGCGTCTGAGTGAACGTGTTCGGGCTCTTCGTAGGTTTCATCCGGAGATGGTTGCCATTTCGCGACAGAATTGAAGCAAAAACGTGAGCCAACCGAGGGAGTCAGACCAAATGCTTGTCTGGCGTGAGGCTGCGACAGCGCCTATTTCTCGCCGACGATATGGACTTCCGGCATCGGTACGATGAATTTGCCGCCGCGCGCCTGAAATTCAGTTTCGCGCTGGATGATCTCGGTGGCGAAGTTCCAAGCTAGTATCAGGGCATAGTCGGGCTGATCTTTCAAAAGTGATTCCGGTGGGCGGATGGGCAACCAGGAACCGGGCGCGACTTTGTTCTGCTTGAAGGGCGTATTATCGATGATGTAATCGAGTTCGCTCGTGCCGATGCCGCAGGTGTTGAGCAGCGTGTTGCCTTTGGCCGACGCGCCATAGCCGATTAGTCGTTTGCCTTCGGATTTCAATCGCCGGACCAGTTTGGGGAGTTCCGTCCGGATCCGTTCCACGCGGGCGGCAAAGTCTTTCCAGGTGGCCGGTTCGCCCAGTTTCAGATCTTGTTCCACCTTGAGTGCGCGGGCCACGCTCTCGTGAGTCGGTACGTTCGAGGATTTCATCCGCAGATGGAACAGCACCGACCCGCCATGGATGGGATAATGGTCGACGCGCTGGAGCATGAACGGCGAATTCTTCACCAATGCTTCGATGGAACGGATGGAGATATACGAGAGGTGTTCGTGGTAAACCGTGTCGTATTCGTTCTTCTGGAAGAAGTCCACCAAGTAAGGCACTTCAAAGGCGACCACCGTTCCCGGATGCGAGATGGCCTCCAAGCCCTTGAGCAAGTCTTGCAAGTCGTCGATATGCGCGAACACATGCCGGCCCAGGATCAAATCAGCTGCGCCCCAATCGGTCCGTAAAGTTGCGGCGGTTTTGCTGTGGAAGAACAAGTTGCGGGTGGGCACACCGGCTTTGATCGCGACCTCGCTGATATTGGTAGCCGGCTCGACACCCAACACTTCGCAGCCCAAGCCTTGGAACTTCTTGAGGAAAACCCCCGTATTGCTGGCGATTTCGAGGACCTTTGGCCGGTTGCCCCAATTCCCCACCGAGAGCAGATGCGCTGCCTGCGCGCTCAAGTGCGCATCCATGGTGCGGGACGTGGAAGTGATGTAGGCGTAACGCGAATACAGGACCTTGGGATCAACCGTGTCCGCGAGCTGCACCAATGAGCAATCGCGGCAGAGCACGACCCGGAGCGGCAGGAAGGTGGAATACGATGGCACTTCCGAAGGGTCGAGAAAATCGTTGGCCAGAGGCGTTTTGCCGAGGTCGAGGATCAACTCCAGTTTGGGCGAACCGCATGTGCGGCAATTATGGCGTTCCGTGATCATGCTGCGGGAAGTTTGTAAGGAGAAGCGGGGTCGAGTTCGTGCCGGATTTCGTCCACGGGTTCACGCCGGCCTTCGCCCTTGTAAAGCGAACTGGTCACGGTGACGACGAGGCCAGATTCATTGCCGATGTTCTGATAAGCGTGAACGACGCCATGCGGAACATAAACCCGGGAAGGAGCGTGCTTGCCCGTTTTGAACCACCAGCCACACGCGGCGCCCTTGGTGCCGGGGCGTGCATCCCAAAGGTAAACTCCAAAATCTGACGGTCCGGCAAACGTGAAGTAATCATCCTGGACGTGATGCTGATGCGGCCCGCGTGACACGCCCGGTCCCGACCAGGAACAACAGGCCATGAGCGGTCTGAACCCTTTTGGAACTTCATCGGTCCGGAAGAGTTCGAGCAAACTGCCCCGGGGATCGTTGTACACCGGCAAAGCTTCAACGCGGACATCGGGCAAGCCAGGGATCTGCGAATCCCTGCCCACCTGAAGCTCGTGCCATTCCGTTATCACGCGCCAGAAGCTACTGAACGACCGCTTTGGCGAGCGAGCATTTTTTGAAGCCCGACCCGCCACGAGCCCAGCGGCGCACCCAATAATCCGGCCGTTTTGGCGTTGGACAACGCCGAATAACCCGGGCGCTGGATCTTGGGATTGAAGAACGCTGTTTGGACCGGGATCACTTCCGGAAGGCTCTTGAGCAGGCCGGTTTCCACCGCCATCGCCAGGATCGCCTTGGTCCAGTCGTAGCGACTGACCGGTCCGTCATTCACCGCGTGGAGCAGACCGGTTGCGTTCTGTTTGATCAACCGCAACGTCCAGCTTGCGAGGTCATCTGCGTGAGTCGGCGCCGCGATCTGGTCGGTGACCGAACGCAAGGGCCGGCCTTCACCAGCCGCTTTGAGGATGGTGTGGACAAAGGTTTTCGTCTGGGTGGGATGCCAGCCAAAGACCCAGCTCGTGCGCAACACCAGATGCTTCGGTGAGGCCGCAAGAACCGCCTGTTCGCCGGCCAACTTTCCGGCGCCATAATGGTTGAGCGGATGTGGAGCATCCGTCTCAACGTAGGGTGACGATTGCAGGCCATCGAATACGTAGTCAGTGCCGTAATGAATCAGCCGGATGTTCGTGTTGGCGCAAAGTTCGGCCAAAGATTTTGGCCCGGTCGCGTTCGCGGCCCAGGATAGATCGCGCTCAACTTCGCAATGATCCACCAGATTGTAGGCGGCTGTGTTGATGACGACATCGGGCCTGGTTGCCGAAAGCTGGCGATCCATCAACTCAGGTTTCGTCAGGTCGAACTCGGCGCGCCGAAGGAAATGCATCTCCACCCCGGCGGGACAGCTTTCCCGCAACGCGTGTGCGAGCAGGCCATCGCTTCCGGTGACAAGGATTCGCAGCATCTTGATCTAGCCAGCTTGTTTCCCCCGGAAAATCTCGCGCAGGCGAAATGCCAGCTTGCCCAGCATCCAGTGGATCGGGGAGACGAACGTCTTTCCACGTTGAAAGATGGCATCGGCCACGGTCGAAGACTGCGCGCGCAGCAGTTGCCGCTTCACATGCATCAACGCGGCAAAGAAACACTTGAGTTCCTGGCCGCGCATCCATCGCGTCAGGCCGGATTGTTTGCGCAACGCATTGACGGCCCAGATCACCCGCCAATCGTCATCCACCATGGTTTTGAGATCCATCCGGTTGAGCTTGGAGGTGCTGAGTTCATGCGAACGGCACTTGAGGAGCGGTTCGCGCAGCTGAATCACCGCCGCACACAGCAGAGCCCACTCGGCATAGAAGAGTTGATCGCCGACCTGCCGGATGTCCTCGTGAAACCGCATGGGAATGGCTTGGCGGTTGGTTTTCATCACCATGCCGCTCACGAAAATGTCCGCCCGCATCTGCTCGCGATCGTGCAGGAAGCGATCCAACGGCACATGATCGGGAGCGCCCGTCGTCGCGGTCACGATGGGAACGATTGCGTGTCCGTCGTCGTCAATGGTCAGGGCGTGACAGTAGGTGAGCCCTCGGCCGGCGACGGGTTGTAGCATCTCAAGCGAACGAGCGAGCAGGTCTGGCAACAGGACATCATCTTGATGAAGAAGGTGCAGGTAATCGGTTTCAGCGCCGAAATCCATGGCCAGATTGTGATTTCCAAACAGACCGCGGCGCGGCTCATTAAGCCGGTATTCGATCGGCAGCCGGGGTTTGAAGCTGTCGACGATCGCCCGCGATGAATCGGTCGAGCCGTCGTCCAATATCACCACACGATCGGGTTTGCGTGACTGCGTGGCCAGCGATTCCAGGGCTTGCGGCAGGTAGCGCTCGCCGTTGTAGATGGGCATGACGGTCGTAAGGAAACTCATGTCGGATAAAAGTCAGTTGTGCCCAGCCAGCCGCAGGTGAAAGCATGCCCAGTCGCCTTCACCTTTGTGGTTCAGCTCCTCCGCCTGTTTCATGTACTTCCGGACTTTGAACCAGTTGCGGATCAGGTTCGAACTGCTGGAGGCGAAAGAGCGCGGGTCATGCAGCGGGATATCGGCGCGGTATTGTTCGCTGCCCAGGAACGCGGTCTCGTTGCCTTCCTGGATCACTTCGGCCACGCGAAGGCCTGCCTCCCGGGCGAGCTGTTCGATGCTCTTCCGGGTGTGGAGGAAAAGATGTCGCGGCGGATCCATGTGCATCCAATCAGTGCCATAGTGCCGCCAGGCATATGAATCAGCGACGGGGATGCGGATCATGATCAATCCCTTCGGGACCACCAGCCGGGTGAGTTGCCGCATGACTTCCAAAGGATTGCTCATGTGCTCGAAGGAGTGATGGAGCATGATCAGGTCGAACTGGCCGTTCATCTCTCCCAGCTGCTTTTTGTGCACGAGCACACCGGGAGCGGGGCTTGTGTCTTTCGGGATATACGGATCCAACCCAGTGACGTTGGTGAAGCCAAGGCGATGAAGATCACGAATGAGCATCCCGGAACCGCAACCGACATCCAAGATGCTGGCAGCGCGGCCGATTCCGGCGCGGCGGATGGCTGTGAGCCCGCCGTAACGCCAGAGGAAGCGGTCAACAGCCCATCCCACCAGCGAAAAGTGTCCCATGGTATAGGCGGCCCAGCGGGATTGGATCCAGGCCTTCACGGGACCTTGATCACCAAAGGAGTAGTAGCCGGGCGGATAGTATTTTCCCAAGTCTGCCGGGACATCCACCAGTTGCAGGCAGCCGCACTGGCGGCACTCCAGGTAATTGAAGCGTTCCCTCGTGCCGAACATCATTTCGCGGGCGCTATGCAACCGGTTGCTGGTCGGGTTCTGACATATTTCGCAGGCTCGCGTCATGAGCATTCAAGCATGCCGATGGGCGGGATTTGCGGCAAGTCCGCAACGATCCGGTCAAAAGCTGTCGTGGTAATTCGCAAGACCGCCTGTGAAGGTCTTGCTGAAGTAGGAAATGCGTGGAGTGTGCATGGCTTTGGCAAAAATCTGCGAATCGTTCCAACGGCGAATCCGGGCGATGAGTTTCCGGCGCGCGCGGATCTTTCCCCAGCGCGTCAGTGGAATCGTGAGTGCCTGCCAATGGGCGCGGAATTGCCATCCCCGGCCAAGCAACAAACTGGCGATCGCCGCACCGGTCTGAAGGCCGATGAATAATGGCATGATGCGCAGCAGCCACGGCCACGAAAGGTTTCCCCATAAACTGAAGGCCATGTTGCGGAGATAATGCTCAAGGGTGAAGCCGCGTTTCATGCGGTCCGAGGTGGCGCCCATGAAGTGCTGAATCGGCGGCGAAGGGACAAAGTGGGTTTCGTAGCCCGCCAACCAGGCGCGATGGCAGAAATCTGTTTCCTCATAATAACAGAAGAAATCGGGATCGAACAGGAAGCCGCCGGATTTTTCCGCCACCTCGCGCCGGAACATCAGGCAGGCGCCCTTGCCGCAGAATACCGGGCGGGCGCGCGCGTAAGCCGGGCTGTCGGGTTTGAAGTAACCGTAGTGGTAAGGAAGTCCCACGGCGGTGGCAAAGGACCCGCAGACATCCAGGGTGTTGTTGAATCGCGGCAGGAGCATCTTGCCCTGCACCACGCCCACTTCCGGATGTTTTTGCAGGTAGTCCACCATCACGGTAAGAAATTCCGGATTGGCGATGGTGTCGTTATTGAGCAGGAGAATGATATCGCCGCGTGCGGCCGCCAGCCCGGCATTGTTACCGCCGGCGAAACCCAGATTCTCTGGCAGCGCGATGGCCCTCACGCTGGGGAAGCTGGCGAGCATTTCATGCGCTTCCCGGTCGTGCGGCGCACCCGATCCGTTCTCGACCACGATGACTTCGTAACGCGGGTAGTTCAGGTCACGCAATGATTGCAGGCAGTCACGCGTCAACGCCCCGCCCCGGTAATTGACGATCACGATGCTGACCAGCGGATGGGAGGTGGATAGAAAACTTTCCGGCCCGGACAAAGTATCGGTACGAGGATTCATTTTGTCAGGGCTGCGGCTCGCGTCGAACCGGGGAAGTGCGTGGCGTTTGAGTTGTTGAAATGAATCGTCCCACAGGTTTCCCCGTTTTGATCATCAGGCACTGACATCACGTCGCGAGCAGTGTAGGGAAGAAACGGCGGGTTGCCAGTGAAGAAGCACGTCAATACGGGTCGGGCCCGTCTTCCAATGCCGAAGTGCGCTTGGCCACCCAGAGGACGTCACGGTTGCTCGGAATCCTCCCATAATCAAGACGGTTGACGGATGTGGCCCGCGCGCGCCCTTGGACGATGCTTCCATCCAGCGGTGAAGTTCCGCGTGACCATCCATGAACCCGAACGATCCGTTGTCATTGTGGAATCCCGCCGGGAAATCAGCCCAACCCTGCTGTGCGGTGCCCGTCGGTGTGTCTGGCATCCGGACCGCAAAGGCGCCATCGTTGATACTGGCGGGATGCTCGTCGGTGAAGACCCAGAGGCAATCGGGAGATGGTCTTACCACATCGCTTTCCTTGGCATATACCCGCCACTTGCCGCCGGGATTGTTGGGGTTGATTCCAGCCGCATCCAGCCAGACGCCCAGTGTGGGCGAGCGACCATCTGCCCAGGTGCCGATGGCCTGGCTGAGTGAGAGGCTCCGCGTCCGTTTCACCTGACCGACCCCGGTGCGATCGACCGTGGACCAATCGGACGGACAATAATAGATCTCCACGTTCCGGGTATAAGGCGCCAGCACGGCGCGGTCGGGATTCCTGAGTGTGTCCAAATCCCAATTATCGGGATTCGTCCCGCTGAAATCCAGCCAGCCGCGTAACCAGCCATCGGCCCCGCTGTAGGTGTTCGGGAAGATGACGCCATTGAAATCATCAAAGTAGAGCTTCGCCGCGATCATCATCTGCTTCTTGTTGTTGAGACAGTAGGCGCCCTGGGCCCGGGCTTTGGCTTTCGACAAAGCCGGCAGGAGCATGGCCGCGAGGATTGCGATGATGGCGATGACGACGAGCAGCTCAATGAGCGTGAAAGCCTTGATACGGTTTAGGCATGATGAAGCCGGAAGCGACTTGGACTCGGATAAAACTGGTATTCGACCCCTCATTGACTGTTTGAACCTGAATCCGGAGACGCAATTGGTCAAGGTGATTCCGTTCAACAGCCGATTTGTCAATCCGGCTTGGCCAGCGCCGTCACCACTGCCGAAAAGGCCGCATCAGGTGTGACGGCCGCCATGGCGCGCCGCAATTCTTCCGGCGTGCCTTTGATGCCAGCCCCATCGTACCGATAAAACTCGAGATTGCGTCCGTGCACCGCTGGATTTTCCATCAACACAAACGGTCTTCGATACGGAGCGAGCGTCGGTCCCCAGGCCGGCGATTCGATGACCAGCTGCTTCGGCACTTTCATGGTCGCCGCCACGTGCATGAGCGCGTTGTCCACGCTGATGAACATCTCACAATGCCGCATCAGGGATGCCGCCACGCGCAGACTGCGCGTCTTGGGCGCGACCAATCGCGCATGGGCCACCTCCTTCAACATCCGTTCATTCTCGGTTTTTTCTTCGGGACCACCAAAGAGGACGACGGTCGCGTCCTCTCGCTCCTGGGTGATACGCTGGACGAGTTGGATCCAATGCTCGAGCGGCCAGCGTTTGAAGATCAGGTTCTTGGTCGTTCCGGAGCCGACATGAATGCCTATCACCCTTCGCCCTTTCAGCCGGGCTTCAGCCGCCAACGCGTCAGCCTCGGCTTCTTCTTCCGGGCTGAAGAAAAGTTCAAACGCGGGTTCCTTGAGCTGAGGCTTCTTTCCCAACAGGGAAAGCAGATCCAGGTTCATGTCAGCCGAGTGGCGATTGTAATCCTGGGGCGCCAGACGGTTCACCAGCAGCCGGTCGAACCAGGTGGAATGATCGTACCAATGACTGAGCCGCAGCTTGGCGCCAATGAGCCGGGCGGCGAGGCGATAATGGATGCGGCTTTGCGGGTGCGTGTTGATGGAGACATCGTAACGCTCCTTCCGGAAGCTCAGGAAGTAACGGGCGGCCGCGAGCGAGCCTTCCTGCAAGAGGTTCCGTTGATGGACCGTGTTGATCCACGGGTTGCCTTTGAGCAGGTCGCGGGCGCCGGGCCAGATCACCATCACGTCGATGACCGCTTCCGGAAAGCTGGCGCGCAACTCGTGGATCAGCGGCGTGGCGATCAGCGTATCGCCGATGCCTGCGAGGGAAATGACCAGGATCTTCATCCGATGCGTTCAGTTGCCGCCAACAGCTTCAAGGCCTGGTCCTCGGGTCGGTAACCGACAAACAGGTAAGCTTCTTAGAGAAAAGCTGAAATGTTACATTCATCGTTCAGGCCTGTTAAATCTTGCAATGCGTTCCCTTCCGGAGCTTAATCAATTGTAACAAGACCAGTTCAGCTTACCAACAGACCAACAAGGAAGGCGAATTGATTATGAAGCTTCAATGTCTCCATCCCATTCCCAATTTTGTTTTACAGTGTTTCCTCGTCGTCATCGGTTGCGCGTATGCGCTGCCGGCAAGAGGCGCGGATGGATGTGTCACCGTGCCGGGTGCCATCAGTTGGTGGCGGGCAGAGAGCAACGCGCTTGACTCGGTGGATGGCAATCATGGGACGCTGGTGGGGAATGCCGTTTATGGGTCCGGTCGGATCGGACGCGGGTTTGTGCTGGATGGTAACCGGGATGGCGTGTTGATCGGCAATGCCACAAACCTGCGACTCCAGAATTTCTCCATCGAAGGGTGGATCAAGCGGACCAGTGCCACGACGATTTCCTTCGACGGCAACGGGGGCGCACAAGTCTTCGCCCTCGGCGCGGGTGGCGGCGGGTTTGGATTCTACCTGCGGCCAGATGCGAAACTGGCGCTGGGCAAGTTGCAGGTGAACGAAGCGACCTCAAGTGTAAGCATCACGGATACGAACTGGCATCACGTGGCGGTGACGAAGACGAACACGACGGTGGTGTTCTATGTGGATGGGGTGGCGTATCCCGCGGCAGCGTACAACTCGGGCGGGTTCACCTATGGTGGGCCGGGTTATATCGGCGCCTGGCTCAATCCCAGTGGCGAGGTGGACAACAGCTTCTACGGCCGGATCGACGAGCTTGGTTTTTATGGCCGCGCCCTCACCGCGACAGAAGTGGCTTCCATCTATAACGCCGGTGAATTAGGCAAGTGCCCGTCCGCGCCGCCGTGCCTGACTCCTCCGCCAGGCCTGGTGGCTTGGTGGCCGGGGAACAGCAACACATTGGACGTCGTCGGCACGAATCACGGCGTGCTGTTGAATGGCGCGGGCTATGCCCCGGGCCTGAAGGAATCGGCATTTTCTTTCAGCGCATTGGATCATTCGGTGCGTATTCCGAACGGTCCGGCGCTCAACCCGACCAATGGGCTCACCCTTGAAGGCTGGGTCTGGGTGGGGCAATACCCGGCCAATGATGGAGTGGCGATCGCCGGCAAGGACGCCCCGTTTTCCACGCGCCAGTATCTGATTGCGCTAAACTGGACCGGCACGCGCTGGAGCTTCCGGCCGCATATCACGGTGCCGAGCGGGTCGAAGTTCTTCGATGGCGCGACGTCGGTCCAGACCGGGGCGTGGTATCACGTAGCGATGACTTACGACAACTTCTCGCTGCGACTTTTTGTGAATGGCATCCTGGATGGCATCATGCCCGTAAGCGGGGTCATTGCCCCGACCGCGAACCCGATGAACATCGGCGGCTTTGGCGAGCCTCCGTGGACGTTACTGGGGCGGGTGGACGAATTAAGCCTCTACAATCGCGCGCTGACAACCAATGAACTGCAAGGGATCTTTACCACCCGCAGCGGCGGAAAATGTCCCGTGGTGGTGACCAATCCACCTTCGAACACCAACACTGGTTGTATCAGCGCCGCCGGCAGTTTCAGCACAAATAGCAATCCGAATGGCCTGTGGAGTTACGGGTACAGCACCGCGTTGGGGAGCAATCTGATCCCGTACCTGGAACGCGGGGTCTTCAATGGCCTGATGTTCTGGCGTTCCAATATCTGGCTCGACGCACCGGTGGTGCTCTTCAATCCTTCGAGCAACACTGTGACCAGCACGACCATCACCCTGGCGCCGAAGCAGCTTGCGTTTCACCCCGGGCCAAACGGTGAATTCGGTCTCATCCGCTTCACCAGTCCCAGCAACGCCTTGTATCGCGTCTCCGGAAGTTTTGCCGGCGTGGACACGCGTGGCACCACGACCGACGTGCACATCTTGAAGAACGGAACGACGTTCTTCAACGGCTTGGTGAACGGGTTCGGAGCGGGCACCGGACCGAGCTTTGATACCAATGTCGTTCTGGCTGTGGGTGACCGGCTCGAATTCGCGGTTGGGCGCGGCATCAATAACGAGTTTTCATTCGATAGCACCGGCATCGACGCGAGTCTTTGCGTGATCTCAAACCTCCCACCGGGCGTCACTAATCCGCCGCCGGTGACGAATTGTATCACCGTGCCGGGTGCCATCAGTTGGTGGCGGGCAGAGAGCAACGCGCTTGACTCGGTGGATGGCAATCATGGGACGCTGGTGGGGAATGCCGTTTATGGGTCCGGTC